>Ga0307377_10000011_pt1 | contig 352156 bp, 286 predicted proteins | sample TR3MG_FD_202535 | JGI IMG/M metagenome (GOLD analysis project Ga0307377, IMG submission 202535) | Soil microbial communities from Risofladan, Vaasa, Finland - TR-3 | ecosystem: Environmental > Terrestrial > Soil > Coastal area > Acid sulfate soil | place: Finland: Risofladan, Vaasa... | reverse complement strand
CCTTTCAAACTCCCGAGTCTTGATCCATGGTTGCCACCCGGCTATAGTCCGACCTGCGGTCTGTTCAGAACTGGTCGGGTGGCAACCATGGCCCGGAATGGTGGCAACTTTGGCCGGAATAGGCAGATGAGGGGGGCGATGCCCGCGCGAAACTCCTTCGCCGCCTCCCGCCAGGTCGAGGGCTCGATTTCGTGGGTGAGACTCCGGTTCGCCTTGACCGAAAAATCCAGGCCCGGGTCGCCCACTCGATCGAGGAGGGCGGCGATGTTCGCCGCCTTGGGCATGCCGTAGTAGCTGAAATTGAGCTCGACACTGGAGAAACGCCGGGCATAGACGCCAAGAAAGTCCGCCCGGGGCAGGTCGGGAGGGTAGAGAGGCCCCTTCCATTCCGGGTAATCGTAGCCCGAGGTGCCGATGCGGAGATCGACCGATGCCCCGTTCTCCATGTCCATGCCTTCTTTTTACTATACGGATGTGTAGTAATCAAGGACGAAAGCGCTGCCGGCGCCGATCGGAGCCTCCCGCTCCCGAGCCCTCACCGTCTTTCCCAAGTATCGACGGGACAGTATCATATCGCCCCCAGGGAGGCATGCATGAAAAAGATCCTCGTACCGATGCTCGAGTGCGGCGCCGGTCACAAAATGCCGGCGCTCGCGGTCAAGGAGTCGCTCGAGCGCCTGTATCCCGGATCCTACCAGGTCGACGTCATCGATTTCGCCAAGGCCGTCGGGGCCGAACGCGACGACCGCTCGATCAAGTGGGCCTGGGACTACGGCCTCGCCCATCCCTTCTGGGCCAAGCTCGGCTACCGCGTGCAGAACGGAATCTGGCCCCTATCGATGCTCTGGCCCGAATACGTCTATCCCGAATTCAAGAGAAAGGCGATCGAGTACGTCGAGGCATACAAGCCCGACCTCATCTTTTCCACCAACTTCTTCAGCTCGACGATGTCTGCCGTCGTCCGCGGACGCCTCGGACTCGAGGCCGAGGTGGTCAGCTACGTCACCGACCCCTTCGACGCCTACGGCTGGTGGATCGACAAGCGCCTCGACTACATCTGCGTCGCCTCGGACATAGCCGCCGACCAGCTCAGGGCCCGGCATTTCCCCGAGGAGAAGATCAGAGTACTGCCCTTCCCGATACACAGGAAATTCTTCAGCGCGAAGGAGGACCCCGCCGCCCTCCGCAAGCGCCTCGGACTCCGCGAGGGCGTGCCGACCATCCTCACCTCCGAGGGCGGCCAGGGCATCGGCAAGATCTCCGGCTTCGTGCTCAAGCTCCACGAGCGCGACTTCCCCTGCAACGTCATCTCGATCTGCGGCAAGAACGAGGCCCTCCGCGCCGAACTCGCGAAGGTCGCCGCCTCCCGCCCCTCCGCCACCAACCTGATCCCCCTCGGCTTCGTCGACAACATGAACGAGCTCCTCGGCCTCGCCGACCTCTGCGTCGCCAAGGCCGGCGCCTCGACCACCTTCGAGGCCCTCCTCAAGGGCCTGCCCATCCTCTTCGCGAGCTGGGCGACCTACAGCGAAAGGCCCAACGTCGACTTCTGCGTCGAGCGGGGCATCGGCTGGTACACCCCCGACTTCGAGAGCTTCTCCGACACCCTCGACCGCCTCCTGGCGAAGGGCGAACTGGCCGCGGCCCGCGAGCGCCTGGCCTCCCTCAAGCTCCACTCGGGGAGCGACGACGTCGCCCGTTTCCTCCACGAGAGGATCGAGGCGAAAGGAAGGAAAGTATGAATTACGACGTCATTATCGCGGGAGCCGGCCTCGCCGGATCGACCGCCGCCCGCCTCCTCGCCGACTCGGGCAAGAAGATCCTCGTCGTCGAGAAACACCGCCACGTGGCGGGCCACTGCCACGACTACCGCGACGACGCGGGCATCACCGTGCACACCTACGGGCCCCACATCTTCCACACCGTCGACAAGAGCGTCTGGGATTTCGCCAACCGCTTCACGGGCTTCCACTACCTCCAGCATCGCGTCCTTTCCTACGCCGGCGGCAAGCTCGTACCCTTCCCCGTCAATCGCGACACCATCAACGAAGTCTTCGGCGTGAACATCGCGACGGGCGAGGTCGACGCCTTCCTCCAGGCCGAGGTCGCGCGATCGAAATTCAACAACCCCTCGCGCAACTTCCGCGACGCCGTCGTCTCGCAGGTGGGCGAGCGCCTCTACGAACTCTTTTACAAGAACTACACCCTCAAACAGTGGGAGCGCGACCCCGAGACCCTCTCGCCCGAGATCGCCAAGCGCATCCCCGTCCGCTCCAACCGCGACGACCGCTACTTCTCCGACCGCTACCAGGGCGTCCCTTCGCGCGGCTACACCCGCATGGTCGAGAACATCCTCGACCACCCCGGCATCTCCGTGATGCTCGGCGCCGACTTCTTCGACGTCGCGCCCCACTTCGACGCCCCGCTGACCATCTTCACCGGCGAACTCGACCTCTACTTCGGCCGCAAGCACGGAGAGCTCGCGTACCGCTCCCTCGACATCAAGTTCGAGACCCTCGACCAGGAGCGCTTCCAGGCCGCCCCCGTCGTCAACTACCCCAACGACTACGACTGGACCCGCATCACCGAGTTCAAGCTCCTCTCGGGCGAAACCTCCCCGAAAACGACTATTTGTTATGAGTTTCCCAAGGAGAGCGGCGAGCCCTTCTACATCGTCGACGACGCCGAGAACATGGCCAAGAAGGACAAGTACCAGGTCGAAGTGAAGGCCCTCGAGGAGCGCCCCCTCGGCGCCGGCAAGGTCCTCTTCGTCGGCCGCCTCGCCGAATATAAGTACTACAACATGGACCAGGTCATCGGCGCGACGATCAAGAAAGTCTCGCCCTTCGCGAAGTAGACGAAGCGGGCCGCCGGTTCCTCGCCTCGGAAGGTCAAAGGGGGGAAACCCGCATTCCGCGTGTCGCGCCTACCGCGCGGCGCCTCCTTCCCCTCCGCGTTCCCCCCTCGCTCCAAAGAGGTCGCTCCGCCAAGGATGCGACCTCTTTTCCGCTACCCCCCTTTTGGGGAGGGCCTAAGCTCTCGTGTTTGCCGACTACAATGACGAAACCAAGATGAAGAGCATCAGCCGCAGATTGCGCAGATTTTCGCCGAAGGGAGAATCCTCCCGCTTTCTCGTAATCTGCGTCAATCTGCGAAATCTGCGGCTATTCTTTCCTTCGCCTGCCCCTTGAAGTCGACCCTCGCCGAGCGTGTTTGACGAAATCAAAATGAAGAGCATAAGCCGCAGATTGCGCAGATTTTCGCCGAAGGGAGAATCCTCCCGTTCTTTCTCGTAATCTGCGTCAATCTGCGAAATCTGCGGCCCTTCTTTCCTTCGCCTGCCCCTTGAAGTCGACCCTCGCCGAGCGTGTTTGACGAAATCAAAATGAAGAGCATAAGCCGCAGATTGCGCAGATTTTCGCCGAAGGGAGAATTCTCCCGTTCTTTCTCCTAATCTGCGTCAATCTGCGAAATCTGCGGCTATTCTTTCCTTCGCCTGCCCCTTGAAGTCGACCCTCGCCGAGCGGGGGCCTGTAGGGTCAGACCCCTCGAGTTTTGCGAAACCAAGATGAAGAACATCAGCCGCAGATTGCGCAGATTTTCGCCGAAGGAAGAATTCTCCAGGCAATCTGCGTCAATCTGCGAAATCTGCGGCTATTCTTTCCTTCGCCTGCCCCTCGGGGTCTCGGGTTATTCCGCGAGGGCCCCCGATCACAGAATATGCGCGAGGAATTTGACCGTGCGTTCGTTTCGGGCGGCGGTGAAGAATTGCTCCGGCGTACCTTCCTCGATGATCTCCCCTTGATCCATGAAGACGACCCGATCGGCCGCGGCCCTGGCGAAGCCCATTTCGTGGGTCACCACCATCATGGTCATCCCGCCCTTGGCCAGGTCGAGCATGACATCGAGGACTTCCTTGACCATTTCCGGGTCGAGGGCCGAGGTGGGTTCGTCGAAGAGCATTACCTTCGGATCCATGGCCAGGGCCCGGGCGATGGCGACCCGCTGCTTCTGCCCGCCCGATAGCTGCCCGGGCAGGGCGTCATGCTTCTCCGCGAGGCCGACGCGCGCCAGCAATTCAACGGCCCTCTCTCGCGCCTGGGACCTCTTGAGCTTCTTGACCCGCACGGGCGCCAGTTCGATGTTTTGCGCGACGGTGAGATGGGGGAAGAGGTTGAAGTCCTGGAATACCATCCCGACTTCCTCCCTGATCCTGCGGATGTTGGCGCCGTCGTTCGAGACATGGTCGTCATCGATCCAGATGTCTCCGGAGGACAGGGCCTCGAGTCGGTTGACGCTTCGGAGAAGGGTGCTCTTTCCCGAGCCGGAGGGGCCGATGATGACGAGGGTCTCCCCGGCCCGAACCGACAAGGACACATTGTTCAAGGCCTTCAGCGTCCCGAAGTGCTTGCAGGCTTTTTCGATGCGAATTCTATCCGGCATGGCGATTCAACCTTCCTCCGGCCTTCGATAGGGTCGCGGGCGCCCCCATGCGATTGTTCAGGGCTCGGGACGTCTTCGAAAGAGAATAATTGAGCAGGCAGTAGATCACCGCGACGATGAGATACACCGGGACGAGGGAATTGTAGTTCGCGACCAGGACCTTCGCGTTCTGCATGAGTTCTCCGTAGGTCACCACGTAGCCGAAGGTCGTATCCTTGACCACGATGACGAGCTGGGCGAGCAAGGAGGGGACGACGTAGCGTATGGCCTGGGGAAAGATCACGTCGAAGAAGGTCTGCCACCCGTTGAGCGCCAGACTCACGGCCGCGTCCCTTTGCCCGCGCGGGACGGCCAGCACTCCCGACCGGTACACCTCGGCGACCACCGCCGCCGTGTTGAGTCCGATGGGCAGGGTGACCATCCAGTAGGAGCTCATCTTGAACCCGAGGGACGGCAGGATCAGAAAGCAAAAATAGATCAGGAGCAGACTCGGGACTCCCCGAAAGAACTCGATCAGGGCCACGGCCGCCCAGCGAATCGGCCATATCTTCGATAGGCGGCCGGCCATGAACACGAGGCCGACGGTCAGGGCTATCGCCGCCGCCATTGCCGCGGAGGCCAGCGTGCCGATCAGCCCGGACAGGAGGAACTTCCACGTGCTGCCCCAGGCGAAGAACTCCCAATAGCGGGGAGCGAGCTGCCCGGCCTGGTAGAACCGAAGCACGATCGCCGCGATCAAGGCGAGCATCGCCAGCGCGGCGATGGCGGTGCCGACGCGGATAAGCGCCCTGGTGCGCCGGTCGGGATTCTCGAAGAGGGCTTCTTCCGCGCTCTTCGTGCTCATCGCAGAATCCTCGCCTTTTTATCGAGGGCGGCGCCGGCCCAGGAAATCACGAGGCCCGTCCCTATGTAGAACGCGGCGGTAATGGCGAAGGTCAGGATTCCGGAAGCTGTCTCGTTGTTGATCATGTCCACGAGACCGGTCAGTTCGCGGTGGGGCACCGGCACCTGCGAGGCGATCGCGGTCGACAACATTAAGCCGATCAATAGCGAGGTCATGGGTTGCACGATCGCGCGAAGGGCCTGGGGCAAGACGATGTCGTACATCGTCTTGAACAAGCTCATGCCGAGGCTGTACGAGGCCTCGATCTGACCGGCCTCGACGGTATTGATGCCGGAGCGGAGATTGTCGGCGGTGAAGGCTGAGCAGACGAGCACCAGCGCCACGATGACGGAGGGTTCGTAGTCGATCAGCACATTGAGATCGGGCAGGGCGAACACGATGATGATCAGGAGCGCCACGCTGGGAATATTGCGGAAGAACTCGACGTAGGCGCCGACGAGGACTTTTAAGGGCTTGATGGGGAGGACGCGTAAGACGGTCAACGCGATCCCCAAAAGAACACCCAACGAGTATGAAATGATCGTCAATTTCCACGTGATCAGGGCGGCATGGATGAACGCGGGCCCGAATTCATGCAGCAGCTTTGCCAAGTCACCCATATGCAATCCGCCAAAAGCGGGTTCCCCGCGGCCAGTCACTGCGACCGGCCGCGGCAGAACCTGCTACTTGATCACCGGGGGATTCGGCACATTCTTATTGCCGGTGCGGTCGCCGATCGCGACCATCCAAAGCTTGCCCCAAGTGCCATCGGCCTCGATCTTCTTGAGGAAGGCGTTGACGAAGGCCACGCCGTCAGAGCCCTTGGGGAGTCCGACGCCGTAGGGGTCCACGCTTCCGAAGGGGGCTCCCGCGAATTGGAAGTCACCCGATGATCGGCTCAACGTATTCAGAAGGAGGGTGTAGTCCGTGACGTAGGCGTCGATCCGCCCCTGCCTCAGCGCATCGAGGCACTCCTGGTCCAATTGGAACTCCAGGATCGTGGCCGCCGGCGCGTATTGTTTCAGAATGGCCACGCCGGTGGATCCTGCCTGGGTCGCGACCTTCTTCCCCGCCAGATCGGTGTAGGACTTGATGGCCGTGTTCCCGGCCTTGACGAGGACGCCCGACTGGGAGGTGTAGTAGGGGCCGGCGAAGGAGATCTTCTCCGCACGGGCCGGCGTGATGGAGTAGGTGGCGAAGACCATATCGGCAAGGTCGTTGATGAGGACCTGCTCACGGGTCGACGCGGTGACGGTAACGAAGGTGAACTTGGACGAATCACCGAGGATGTAGCGGGTGATCATCTGGGCCAGGCCCGCGTCGAAGCCGCGAATTTTTCCGTCCTTCTCGTTGAGCAGCGAAAAGAGGTTCGATGTCTGGGTGCCCCCCAGGCGGAGGGTTCCGGCGTTCTTGATCTTCGTCGCCCAGGCACTGGACGCGATGGTAGCCGCATCAGCCACAGGGCCATTCGTGACGATGGCATCGAAAGCCGCCGGATCGATGGCTGTGCCGTCCGCGAATAGCGGTGTCGCGGCAAGGCTGATAGCGACCATCACCATGGCCGTCATGAAGCGAAATGCTTTCACTTTTCCTCCTTATTGGTTCGTCCTAGCGAAAATGCGTATCCAATGAATACTCGCATGCCGGTGGACCCGTCAAGCAAAAATCATCGGGGGGGACCTGCAGGGTCAGACCCCGAGCGCCTCTCGGATTTCTTCGCCCTTCCAGCCGAGCTCGCGCAGGTCGCCGACCAGGCCGTCGCGGGCGCGGCCGATTCTTTCGCCCCCGTCATCCTCGGCGCCCGGCCTTGCCTTATGCGTCGACAGCCTCGCGATGGCCGCCTCGAGGAGGCCCTGCCTCGTCTCCGCGTCCAGCACGGCGGAGAGGGCGGCCTTGGCGTCGGCCTCACCCACGCTTCGCGCCCTGAGCGATACGAGGAGACTCGAGGGCCCTTCGGCCCGACTCGATCCGGGGGAAGACGAGCGGCTCGCCCTGATCGCTCGCTCGATCCGAGCGCGCAGCCAGGCCTCGGCGTAGCGCCTGTCGGAAAGGAAGCCCTCTCGTTCGAGACGCTCCAGCGCGAGTTCGACCGATGACCCCGGATAGCCGCGCTCGATGAGCTTGGATCGCAAGATGAAGCGAGGTTGCTCGGCACGGCCGAGAAGGGAGGCGCCCCTGGCCTCGGCCTCGGTGGCCTTCGCGGCGACCACGAGATCCACCGCCTCTTCCTCGTCGAGTTCGGCGCCCGCGAAAAGGCGGTTCCATTCTCGCCCGAGTTCGACCCAGAACTCGAGCCGCACGAAGATCGCCGTTTCGCCGGCGGAGATTTTCACGAGGCCCGAGGCTCCCGATTCGACCTTGTCGAGCAACATTCCCGTATCCTATCAGTTAGTAACAATTGCTTCCGATGTAAAAAAGGGGCCGGGTGGCCCCCTTTCGCCGCGCTCAAGCCGCCTGGGAGAGGAGCCTCATTCCTCTTCTTCCTCGTGTATCCTGAAGGCCGCGGCGGCCTTGGTGACCTCCTCGGCGATCTTGCCGGTGATCGGCGCGTAGTGGTCGAAATCGACCTCGAAGGAGCCCGTGCCCGCGGTGATGGATCTGAGGTCGATCGCGTAGCGGAGGAGCTCGGCCTGGGGCACCTGTGCGTCGATCTCGACGATGCCGCCGCCCACGGGGTTCTGGCCGGAGATGCGGCCGCGACGGCCGGAGAGGTCGGACATGACGTCGCCGAGATTTTTCTCCTCGACGAAGACCTTGAGGTTCATGACGGGTTCGAGAAGGACGGGATTGGCGTTCCTGGAGGCTTCGCGGAAGGCGCCGCGCGAGGCGAGCTTGAAGGCCATTTCCGAGGAGTCGACGGGGTGCTCCTTGCCGTCCGTGATGTAGGTCTTCACGTCGACGACGGGATAGCCGGCGACGACGCCCATCTCCATGGCCTGGTGGATGCCCTTTTCGATGCCGGGGAGGAAGCCCTTGGATACCGACTGGCCGAAGAGCTTGCTCTCGAACTCGTAGCCCTTGCCCCTCTCGAGTGGCTCGATGTCGAAGACGACCTTGGCGTACTGGCCGTGGCCGCCGGTCTGTTTCTTGTGCGTGTACTCGGCGCTCGATTTCTTCGTGACGGTCTCGCGGTAGGCGATGCGGGGCACGCGTGTCTCCGCGCCGATCTTCTGACCGTTCTTGATCTTGTCGAGGACCATGTTGATCTGGAGCTCGCCCATGCCCTGGATGACGGTCTCCTTGGTCTCGGCGTTGAAGTGGACCTGGAAGGTAAGGTCCTCCTCCGCCGCCTTGAGGAGGGCTTCGTTGAGCTTGTCCTCCTCCTTCTTATTGTTCGCAGAGATCGCGAGGAGGTGGACCGGGGTCGGCAATCTGAGCTTTTCGTAATGGTATTCGAGCTCCATCGCCGAGACCGTGTCGTTCGTGTGGATCGAAGCGGCCTTGGCGATGATGCCGATGTCGCCGGCGACGAGTTCCCCCGCCTCCTCGAGTTTTTTCCCCTGGGCCGTGTAGACCTTGCCGATCCTCTCCTTCTTGCCGTCGCGGACGTCGTGGATTTCCGACTCGGGGCTGAGCTTTCCGGTGATTACCTTGACGTAGGAGAGGCGGCCCGAGAATTGGTCTATCTGGGTCTTTATGACGAGGGCGGAGAAGGGCTTGTTCGCGTCCACGTGGACCATGAGGTCCTTGCCGCCGGCGTCGTGGGCCCTCTCCTCGTGCATGTGGAGGGGGGAGGGCGCTATCTTCGCGATGAAGTCGAGAAGGGCCGCGGTGCCGACATTCTGGGCACCGGCTCCTGCGAAGGCCGGAATGACCCGTCCGCCCCAAAGGGCCTCCTCGAGCCCCTTCTTGGTTTCCTCCGGGCTGAGCGCGCCCTCGGAGAGGTATTTCTCCATGAGTTCGTCATCCCCGTCGGCGGCGGCCTCGTAGAGGCTGGCTCGGGCGCTCGCGACGGCTTCCTTGTATTGCGCCGGGACGGGAGATTCGACTTCCTTCTGGTCGTGCGAGGCCGGCCTCATGTAGGCCTTTTCGTTGAGGACGTCGATGACGCCCTTGAGATCCGGGCCATCGCCCATGGGGATGGTAATCGCGACGGGATTCACCTTGAACTTTTCGTGGACATCGGCGAGGCATTTTTCGAAGGAGGCGCGCTCCTCGTCGAGGCGGGAAATGAAAAGGATGCGAGGCTCCTCGCGGGCCTCGAGGGCGCGCCATAGCTTGATGGTCTCGATCTGGACGCCCGAGCGGCCGTCGACGAGGAGGAGGGCCGTCTCGCAGGCGCGGAGGGCGACGACGACCTCGCCGACGAAGTCCGAGGAACCGGGGGCGTCGATGATGTTGATCTTCTTGTCGCCGACGAAGGCGTGGCAAAGGGCCGCGTGGACCGAAATTTTTCGAGCGATCTCATCTTCGCCGTAGTCGCAGACCGTTTTTCCGGAATCGACGGTCTCGGGCTTGGCTATCGCTCCGGCCTGGAAAAGGAAGTGCTCGACAAGGCTCGTTTTTCCAGTGCCGCCGTGGCCGGCTACGGCCACGTTTCGTATGAGATCGGTGGAATACGCCATAGATGCTCCTTTGCGGGGAATAAAAGCCGATCAAGTAGGCATTTCTTTGCAGTGCTGGTCATCGTAGGATCGCGAAAATGCGCTGTCAAGCCAAAAACATCGACTCACTTGACAGGTTTTGGCCCTACAATCTAGCTTGCTTGCTCCGGGAAGTAGCCTAGCGGCTAAGGCGTCAGGTTTGGGACCTGAAGATCGCGGGTTCGATCCCCGCCTTCCCGATACTGCAGCCGATTTGCGCAGCAAATCGCTGATCGCAGGCCAATGAAAGTTCGCCCAAAGAGCGAACTTTTGGATGTGTAGACGATTTCCCGAAGGGAAATCGTCCCGTCAAGCGAAGTTCGCCCAAAGAGCGAACTTCGCTTGACGAGGGACCATAGCTCAATTGGATAGAGCAGCGGCCTTCTAAGCCGCAGGTTGGCCGTTCGATCCGGCCTGGTCTCAGTAACTAAATTATTATAAGATGTGGAATTATCTCGATAGGAATATTCCCTGCTACATCCATATTCATCCTCTGTCTGTTTGGTGCCTGAAATCTTTTCCGCTCTGCGAGGGAAGCCCCAATGGCGTCTGTTGGAGGAAGAGGAGTCCGCATAAAGGGAAGTGCGCTGCTATTGCAGCGCCGACTTGCCAAGGACAATCCCTCGCGGCAAGCGGGCCGGGGCCTCGAGAGCCTTCTCCTCGCTCCTGTTTTCGACTTCCACGGACATCGTGAGGGAATCCGGCCCTGGGTCATCTTCGCTGAAACCCAATACCTCAAGGATTGGGAGGTGCATTTCAAATCCCTCGTCGACTCCTGCCCAGAGGTCCGCTTCGTGGAGAGCGGATCGGCGGCGGCCGCGCTCAAGATGAAGAGCCGCGAGTCGGGTGCCGGCAGGTTCACCGACTTCGTGCTCCCTCCCCTGACCTTAACTTCGGCGGCTTCCCCGAGGCGGTGCTCAGTCCCGCCGTGAGGGACAACCCAGGTCGTTTCCTGGGGAGCCAATGGCTCCATCGGACCGAGTTTTCGGGCCTCACAAGCCTGGCGCAACGCTTTGCCTTGGCGCCTGCGCCTATCGTCACCACCCGCACAGTACGGCAATCCAAGGAAGTCCAGGGGAAGTGTTTTGAATCCCTGTATTGCTATTCGATCGCCAGGGAAGCGGTGCCATGAGGGAAATGTGCCTGGAGCAGGCGAAGTGGCTACTCCATGCCAGGAGTCGTTAGCCTAATTTCTGCTTATGGTGAAGGCCAAGGAAGCATCTAGTGGCTGCAAATACAGGATTGAGTTTTGCGAATCAAGAAAGCTGAGGTAATAGGTTGATCCCGTTCCGTCGCTCCATGCCACGGTAAGTTTGGTCCCATCGATCGACCAGGTCCCGCGCTCCATGTAGTTTGTTGCTACGACCCAAGTAACCGAATTATTATCGTCTGTGGTACCATTCGAATTCCATGTGGGCTCCGTAGAGCCGGATGTTCCGGCAATTGAACAGATATATACTTGGCTTGCGTGAATTGCATAAACGTAATCTCCAACCGAATAGGGCGTTCCCGCAATCCAATCGTTTGGTTTGGCGATGACGCCGACTTCCGATAGCGGAATAGTCAGCGTACATGTACCTGAGCCGTCGAAATAGTATGTTCGCAAGGCATTTTCTGATTTCCATGTTCCCATTATTAGGCTATTCATGCCTTGGTTGGGAGTAGAACATGAATTTGAAAGCGCGCTCAAGAGCAATAAAGGAATAATTGAAATATAAAATAATATTCGCTTCATACGCGCCCCCGGAATCATGGATGATTTACTATTGCTGGAGATATTCATAGGCGACGATGGTATTCAAATGGCAGGAATCTGCATCCTCTTGCCCCGAACGAGCCTGTGAAACCGGGTCTTCTGAAATTGAATACCCTTTCCTCATTCGGAGCTATGCGCCCATGGGTGCGAGCCTCGCTAGGTGGATTTTTGTCTCGGACACGAGTCCTCTCGACGAAAGTGTGCGCCTGGGTGCGAATGGGGTCAAGCCCATTCTCGGCGTCGATGAATTTTTAGCCTTCAATAATGCTGGAGATTCGGGAGGGGGACCAGCATTGAGGACGAGTTCAATCAACATTCCATTCAATTGTTACTCCCCGAATACGGACAACTCGAACCAGGTCTTAAGCCCGAGGGTGCGTGGGTGAACACCGGGGCCGAATACTCATAAAGTAGAATGCCTTTCTACGCCGCAGATTTGCCCTTCGATCCGGCGACGAGTGCCCTCCCGTTCTGGTCCCCCTGGACGGGAAAGACGAGACCCCACCATTTTATCTAGCGGCACGGTTCGGCGAGTTAGGCGAAACATTCAAAGACTTGTGGATAACCCCGTCATTTACCGTAACATGCGATACAGTTGTTGATATCAATGGACTCGGGAGGCGGATATGAAAGGAGCGCAACTGAAAAAGAGATGTCTCGAAAAGGTCATTCTCGATCTCGAGGATTTGCGCAGCGAATTGAACGAGGTGCGTACCAAAGGGAGTCGTCAATCGCCGAATGACCTCAACGAACGATACTTCACTATGCGTCTAGACAATATCGTCCTGCGTTTTCGGATACTTGCCGAAATGGACGATGTTCTTTGGGAGGCGATGGGCACCATAATCGCGGCCTCCTGAACCGCAGGCAATTCTGGTTCCTTGTCGGACGACAGTAGATCATATTTTGTTTGCTTTTGCCGGGCCTTTGCCTACATATGCTCATGCAACATCCCGCCCGGCAAAACCTCTGAATCATTCAATTTCGCTGAGCCTTCCCTTCGCGCGCCAGGGTCTGTGCGGCCGGGTAGAGCCGGGCATCGACAAGGAGGGTGATCCTAGAGGCGATGACGCAGAAGGCGAAATAGCCCAGATCCGCCCACGAGTAGGGAACGCAGATTTTCGCTCCGGTCTCGTTCCGTTCCAGCATTTCGAATTCGAAACCCTCGGGTAGCCTGTCCATCCGTGCTTGGGAGATCGTGAATATCCGGTCTCTCGCCTTCTCGTCGACCTTGGCCCGGAGCGTCTTGTACTTGGCCCTATTGGAGAATTGGAGAAGCCCGCCTCCAAGGATCATCTCCTCGAAATCCTGCCTAAACTTGTCGCCACGGATCTCCGCGAACTTCAGGAAGCGACTCCGCGAGATGTAAGAGAAATCGCCAGTCTCTCCGAATGCGGCGGAATTCATTTGCGTAAGCTCCTGGAGGAAGAGCATCGTCATGTGGGCGTTGCGCAAAAAGGCGAAGTCCGGGTCGCTTTCGTCGTTCGTCGAGAGCCCGATATCGGCGAGACCATATCCTATGTTCCGCATCGCGCAGATATAGTCGTAGACCCTGTTCACGAAGTACTTCATAGAGAAGATCCAGTCCGGCGGCGCGATGAAGAACTCCCTGGGGAAGATAGAGCGACAGTAGCTATCGAAGTTCCGCGAACCGATAACTATCTTCGATTTCACGCTCTCGCCCGAACCGTCGACGACTATAAGGAGCGGTTCGATGTCGAGATGCAGCTTCATGTAGCTCGGTTTCGCGCACTCCACCCCGAGGAAATTCTCGAAGAGCATACTGTCCGGGAAACGGTCGACCCTGGAGAAGACCGACTTTCGGATTCGTTCGTGGTCCTTGAGCACGAAGAGGCTCTTCGCATTTGCTTTGTAGAAGTGCAGGGAGGCTTTCGAATTTCGGGTAACCGCACCCTCGATGTTCTGCAGGACCGTCTTTTCCTTGAGAACCGTGAAAGCCGGATTGATCTCTATGGTGATACCGAATCGATCATGGAGGGTGTTCCCGAGGGCATGCATCTTGTCGGTCAGGGTCCTGATCGCCGCGGGCGAGACTCCATCGTCGACTATTATGTTGAGGTCGGCGTCCGTACCTGCCTGGACTCCGACGTCGTTGTAGGCGGAGAATATCCTGCCGATCCCGAACATGAAGATCTTGTCCGCGAGATCGGGCTTCAATCCGGGCACGAAGAGATGCTTGACCCAATTGCTAAGAATAAATTGCGAAAGGTCCTTTCGTGGACGAAGATAGTTGGAGGAGATCGTCGCGGGGTTCATCTGCTCGTAGTCCCTGATCCTGATCTTCCGATTGTGCTCTATGAAGACTTTTTCCAGGTATTTATTCCTCTCGGACAGCGAGGCGCCTCTCTCCACCAGGGCGTCGAATTGCAGCTGCTTGGTCTCAATCTCACGGTCTAGGTATGAAGGCTTTATGAATCTCTCAAAACGTCGGGGGACTGACCGCTTGATCATTTTGCCTCCCCTGCTTCGATCCGATTCATCAGTCGCGATGTTCGCGAAGCAGTTTTTTGAAGTTTACTGAAATGACCGTGGAAATCAACTTTCCCACGCGTGGGCCGAATGTCACGGATACTCGGCGATTGCGCGGGAAGAGCTTGCGACGCTTTCGTTCTCCGCCCCGAAACTCCCGAAGGTTATCTCAGAGTTGCAGGAGCATGAGGCCCGGGGAAACCAGTTCGATAGGTCTCCGGAGAAACTGCGGCGGTCCAATCAGGATGGGGCGACGTTCTCAATCGCAAATTGACGGTTCGTCCCGGCCTGGTCTCATTTCTCCCCGATCCGGCTTGACGCCTCCATCCCGCCTGCGCGAGGGTGGGAGTCCGGAGTCAGCCACGAAAAAAAACCTGGCCTTCGTTTTTATGTTTTGCACCCTCTTGGCCGTCGCCGCCGAGGATCGTCTCGACGTCACCGACGAGGGGCATTTCGTGCCCGGCAATCCGCCGGTACTCGTCGCGGGCGACGCCTACGCGACCTGGGTGGCCTACCACAACGGCCTACGGATTTCGGAACCCGATTTCTATCGCATCCTCGGGGAGGACGATCTCGCGCTCCAGGCCGAGGCCTGGCAGGTCCGGAAAAAGTTCCTCGGTTGGGCGGGCCTGGGCGTGATCGGTGGTGGTCTCGCGGCGAGCCTGGGGATGGCGCTTTTCGTTGGAACGAAGGCGGGCGACCTTCCTTTTTTTAGCTCGGCCGGGGCTATCGCGACGGGAGGGTCCCTTTGGATCGCCTTTCTCGCCATGGGCTTCAATTTCCAACCCCTCGACGAGGCGCAGCGGATGGCCGAGGACTACAACGCCGCGCACAAGTAAAACTTGACGGCACCCTAGGGCGGTGTCAGGATGGCGCGCGTCCCGCCAAAGGAGGCTTCATGCGTGGAAAAGTGATGGCGCTTGCGCTCGCCGCGGTCTTTACCCTCGGCCTGGCCGCGCAGGAAACGAAGGCGCCCGTAGATCCGACCTTCAGTTGGGGCCTCGACAATATCAAAGTCGACTGGTGGGGCATCGTGCCGACGGGACCCGTCCTCAAATTCGGCTACGGTTCCCTCGGCCTCGTCCCCGGTCTTCGCTCCGACATCCTGGCCAAGGCAGGCGTCGGCTATGAGAGTTATTCGATCTTCCGCGACGAGAATACCCGCGATCCGATTTTCAAGAAGGACGCGCCGGCCATCGAAAAGCCCGACGGCCAGATCGAACTCGGCTTCCGCCAGGGCCTCCTTCCCCTCGATGCCAAGCGCGACCTTCTCAGCGCCTTCGCCTATGTCAATGGAAGGGCCTCAAAGTACTTCGGGACACCCCTCGCCGCCGGCACGAGCTTCGACGATCGCTACGACGAGGCGATGGCAAGCTTTCTCGGCGGCCTCAAGCTGAACGACAGCGAGGCGAGTCCGAACGGGGTCATGAGCGGCAGCAACATCCTTTTCGAGGCCGAATGGGGACCTTCCTTCCTTTCGGTCCAAGGCACCGATTTCGCCCGCGCCGGCCTCCGCGCCCTCCAATACATCCCCGTCTTCGACCTCGGCGGCGACCGCAACCTCCTGTCGGGCTACCTCGTTTTCGGCGCCTCGGTGAAATATGCCGACGGAGCCAAGGAACCCATCTTCGTCCTCGAGGGCACCGACGTCCGCGGCTACCAAATAGGCCTCGACTCGAAACTGCGCGCCTGGGGCACCGTCGAGGGCCGGCTCAACCTTCCTTCGGCCTTGGGCCGCTCCGATATTCTCCCTGTGCTCTTCGTATTTGCCGACGCGGGCTGGTATCAAGGTTTCGCCAACCTTCGCTCGGCCTCCCCCTGGGCCGACGCGAGCGGGCCCCTGGCCTCGGTGGGCGGCGGCCTCGGCGTCAACGTCTTCAATTTCGCGACGCCCTACGTTGCGATCGGCTTCCCCCTCGTTTCGCAGGATTCCACAGGCAAAACGCTTACGACTTCGACGCCCTACACCCTGGGCTTCGGCTTCAGTCTCCATCCCGAGGATGTCTTCGACTGGCTCTAGGCGTCTATGAGATGAGCTAAGGAGGAGAGATGGACGAGCGGATTGAAGCCCTCGAAACCAGGGTCGCCTATCAGGATAGGGCCCTGGCCGAACTCTCCTCCGAACTCTTCGAGGCTTCGAAGCGGATAGAGCGGCTCGAGAAATCCCTGCGCGACGTGTCCGGCAAGGTGAAGGATCTGGCCGCGGAGGCCGAGCAGCCGGCGCCGGGGGACGTGCGGCCGCCCCACTGGTAGGCCGGTCCCGAAGGCGCTCGGGATCGAGTCGCGAGAGCGAGGGCTACCGGAACTTCGCGATTTCGACTTGGACCAAGGCGTCGCAGCGTTCGTTGTGCTCGTGTCCGGCGTGGCCCTTGACCCAGGAATAGCGCGGCCCGACGCGCGAAGAGATCGCGTCGAGCTCCTCCCATAGTTCGCGGTTCTTCACCGGCGCCTTCGACGCCGTCTTCCAGCCGTTGCGTTTCCACGAGGCGATCCACGTCGTGATGCCGTTCTTCACGTATTGGCTGTCGGTGACGAGCTCCACCTCGCCGCGCGCCGGGGCATAGCCCTCGACGCGCCTGAGCGCCTCGATGACGGCGCGGAGTTCCATGCGATTGTTGGTCGTGTTCGCCTCGCCGCCCGAGCCGAGGATCTCGCCCTCGGGACCGTGCATGACGAAGGCCCAGCCGCCCGGACCAGGATTGCCCGAGCAGCCGCCGTCGGTGTGAATGAGTATGGAAGCCATGGGCGGGGAGTATGGTGAAGGCCGCCCCGAGGGTCAATGCGCCGGGCGGACCTTCGCGATCGCCCCGTCGATGGCGGAGAGGAAGTCGGGCGAGAACATTTGGGCGAACATGCCGTTGCGTCGATCCTCGTAGATCTTGCCCCAGCTGGCGTTCTCCGCCGGAGTCGTGGGAGGGACCACCATGCCTTCGCCGACGAGGGAGGCCATCGCGTCGCTCTCCATCTTCGCCCCGTCGGCCGCCATGTCGTCGCCGATCTTCTTCGCCGCGGCTTCGAGGGCCGGCCTGACGTCCGCGGGGATCCTTTCCCAGCTCGTCTTGTTGAAGACGATGGCCGCGATGTAGGGGGAGATGGGCGTCGGCGAAATGTATTTGATCTTGCCCTTGAACTGGGACCAGAGGCCGGCGACCATCACGGGGCTCGTGTAGAAGACATCGACGGCGTTGGACGAAAGCTGGAGGAAGAGGCTCGTGAAGTCTCCCTTGACCGTGCGCGCGCCGATGCTCTGGAAGATGCGGTCGACGAGCTCGTCGCCGTTCGGCACCGAGATCCGGTATTTCGCGAGATCCTTGGGCGTGACAATCGGCTCCTTGGAAAAGAGGCGGACCCAGCCGGCCCTCGCGATCGCGAGGACGGCGTAACGCTGGCCGATCTTCGCTTTGATCATCGGATCCACGGCCGCGAGTACGGAAGCCAATTCGGCGTCGTTCTGGATCACCGAGGGCATCGAGATGGCGAGGGTGTTGGGATCGAGCTGGGCGAGGCCCGTCGTCGAGAGAAGGGCCCCGTCGAGACCCAGCCTGAGCTTCTGGATTATGTCCGACTCGCTCGCCCCCTTGAGGCTTTGGGGAAAGGCGAGTCGGACCCTGCCGCCCGAGACGCGCTCGAAGTCCGCCGCGAGGCGCTTGAGGCCGGCGTCCCAGGGGCTGTTCTGCGGCACGAAGGCCGCGACCTTGAGGGTGATCTGTGCCCCCAGGGGCAATAGCAGAAGGGCGAGCAAAAGTGAGATCGCGTAACGTTTCATCGGGATTCCTTGCCGGCGGGCAGTCCGCCGTCCGTGGTCAGTTCGGGCCCCCCGATCCGGGAGCCTGGTCGGGTACCTGCAAAAAATAGTCGCCGGCATGGGCGAGCATGCGGCGGGCGTTGGCCTGGGCGATGGTGGTCGCCAGCCTCATTTTCGGATTGGCGTCGGGATCGATGGCGAGGGCCGCGTCGAGGCTGGCCTTGAAGGCCGGATAATTGTCCTCGGGAACGCAGATCGTTCCGGCGTAGGTGACATAGAGGGAAGCCGATTGGCCCTTCGTGATTTCAAGGCCCTTTTTATAGGCCGCGAGGGCCACCGCCGGGTCGCCGCCGAGTTCCGCGGGGAAGGATCCATACACCGAGATGGCGAGTTCCTGCAGCCCCCCGTCGTTCCACGCCGGTTCGATGACGAGTGCCCTGTCGAGGAGGGCCTTCGCCAGTCCCACGATGGAGGACAAATGAAGATCGAGGGGGTCGACGGCGTAGGCGGCGAGTATCGAGGCGGCAGACCAATAGAGGAGGGGAACATCCTTCGCGCTGAAGCGAGCGAGGAGGGCGGAGCCGCCCTTGGGCATGCCGCGCTGCGCGGGATCGGCGGCGTCCGAGGGCTGGAGGGTGCCTGTCTTCCAGAGTTCGACGATGCCGGGCGCCCTGCGATCGAGGGCCGGATCGAGAAGTTTGAAGGCGCGGATGTAGAGCGCCTTGGCCCTGAGGTCGGCCGCGTGCTTTTCCTCGAAATGCTGGGCGTCGAGATCCTGGGCCGGCCCCTGGATGAAGGCATTGGCGTAGGTGACGTAGAGCTGGGCCGTCTGGACTATCGCGCCCTGGTCCTTGGGATTCGCGTTGAGGACCCCTTCCTCCACCTTGATGAGGGCCGGCATCGCCCCCGCGGCGAGCCCGACGTCGGATTCCTCGACGAAGGCGTCCTGGATGCCGTTGACGGTCCTGAATACGACGCAGGAGTCGGCGAGAAGGAGGGTGAGTACAGCCAAAATCGCAGCGGCTGCGGCCCGCTTCACGGGGCCCCACGTGACCGACATCATAGCGGCCACTATGAAATGAAGCCTTGGCGCTGTCAATGTTACTATTTTTTAGCCGGAAATCGGCGACGCTACGAGCTAGAGGCCGCCCAGGAAGGAACGCCTGTCCAACTCCTCCACCGAGACCTTCGCGGCTCCCTCTCCCTTTATTTTCGCGAATTCGGCGAGATCCATGTAGCGAAGGGTCAGGGGGCGCTCGAGAGACATGCGCACCTTCCCGTCGTCCCAGGTCGAAGCCGAGGGATCGAGGGAGGTCGGCTGGCCGTATTTCGCGACGAGGCTCGTCCAGATGCTGTAGTGATCGACGCGGTCGTCGGCGAGCTCGAGGATGATGACCCAGAGCTTTCCCGCGTCGAATTGGCAAAAGGCCCGGCGGATGAACGACAGCCCGCTCACCTCGATGAGACTCTGGTTGGGGGTGGGGAGGAGCGAAACGTCCTCGGGGCCGCGCCAGGCGAAAAGGGGGTCCGACTTGAGCTCGGCTATCACCTCGTCGCGGCTCATGCCGAGCTGGAGCTTCCCGTAGCCCAAGGGAAGGGGCTGAGGAGCAGCGCTTCCCGGAGAGCCAGTCGCCGTCGGAGCCGTTGCGGCCAGAGGAGCCGGTGCGGCGAGAGGCGTCGCGGGTGTCGCGGCCGCCGAACTCGCTGTCGCGCCCCCCGGCGCCGTCTGCGCGTAAGTCAGGGCGCAGCCGAAAACGAAAATGCCGGCGAGCCCGATGCCCCCTGCCCGTCGTCGGGCGAATCCGAATGCCGATAGTCTTGCCACGTCCTTCGACCTCCACTCATGAATATCGGCCTTCGCGGCCTCGATCATGGCGCAAAACGCGGAATCCGCGTCGGAGCTTTCCTTCACGAAAAATGCCCGCTCGGCTACAATGGAGCATGGACGAAGCCTTGGGGTCCGCCGCGGAAGAGCCTCATATCGTCGTCGTGGACGACGCGATCATCGTAGCCTGGAAGCCCCATCGGATGCATTGCGCGGAACTGCCGGCCTCTCGCGGCGGGCCGAGCCTCGCGGCCTGGGTCTATTCACGTTTTCCGGAGACGGCCCCTTCGGCCTTCGCCGCGAGCCACGACGAGGCCGACCGGGAGACATTCCCCGACGGCGGCCTTCTCCATCGCCTCGATTTCGAGACCGCGGGTCTCGTTCTCTTCGCGAGAAATCCCCGCGCCCTTCGCTCTCTCAGGCTGGCGCAGGCAAACGATGCCATCGAGAAGACCTATCGGCTCCTCTGTTCGCCCTCAGGGGGCGGACTTGCCGGTTCGACGCCGCTTCGGGGACGCCCCGCCGGCCTCGAGGAGGATGAGTGGGCCGCCTGCCTCGCCGGGGGGAAGTTGGCCGAAACCATAAGCGCTGCGACGATCGAGAGCAGGTTCAGGCCCTACGGTCCCCGAGGCGCCCGCGTCGCCTGCCTCGAGCCCGATTTCGACGAATCCGATAAAGCCCGACGGGGCTCTCCCGATCGAACCTATGTCACGCGGATTCGGGTGGCGAGCCTCGAAGCCGAAGGGCTTGGGGCGATCGTCAGCCTGACGCGAGGTTTTCGCCACCAGATTCGCGCCCACTTCGCCTGGATCGGACTGCCCCTTTTCGGCGACGGAATCTATGGAAGGGAAGCCGGAGCCTTCTTGAGTCTGGTCGCCACGGAAATTCGACTCGACCATCCCGAAACGGGATTGCCGCTGCGGATTCGTGACAACTCGATTGCGTCTCCCAGCCCTCTGGCCTAGTATTGAAAGGATGGATCAGCTTCCTGTCTTCGATGCCCTTGCGGCCCAGCTTTCCAAGGGCGAGCGCCGTGAACTCCTCGATCGCATCATGCGGTCGGCGCCGATTTCGCAGGAACCCCTCTTTCCTCCCGAAGCCCTGCCTCCCCGCCCGATACCGGCCGCCGAGGTCCTCGGAGAACGGGGCGTCCTAACCAGGATACTCATGTTTTTCAGGAGGATCTTTTCGGGCAAGACGAACGAGGAACTCGTCATGGAGGACAGGCTGCGCGAAATAGCCATGCTCCTCGAGGCGAGGTTCCCGGGTCTCGTCGATCATCGGCGCGAAGTCCTCCTCATGGGTTTCGCCGAGCAGCTCCGCTCCCTCCGCGACGCCGCTAGATTCTTCCAGGACATCCTCGCGAGGAGCGTCGAGGAGGAGAAGGGGGCCTTCGTCGCCCTCCTCATCGCCACGGACCTGCCCGACATCCATGCCCGTCTCGTGACCGAAACCGACCCCTGGCCGCGGATCGAGGCCGGCCTTTCCCTCGAACTCGCGCGGGTGGCGGCCCTCGAAGCCTGGGAGGACATCCAGCGCTCCCTCACCGACGATCGCCGCAAACTCCTCTACGCCGACCTGCGCGGCCTCCTGTTCCTGCGAAGGCTCTCCGGCTTCCTGTTCGACCGCCTCCTGGGCTGTTGGAGGCCGGGCTCGGCCGAAAGCCTCGAGGCCACCTTCGGCCAGACCAGCGAGCTCCTCTGCGAACTCGGGGATCTCCTCTTCTCAATGTCGGTGCCTCCCTCGAAGGAACTCCTGGAATCCCTCATAATACTGGCTGAACGCGAGGCGGGGGGCCAGTCGGACGAGGCCGTCGAGAAGGCGGTGAGCGCAGATGTCGACGCGGGGATCGCTGCCCTGCAAGCCATACGCCTGTTCAACGCGAGGGTGCCCCTCGGACAGGTCCTCAGGCTCGTCACCGGCAATCCCGAACACATGCCTCGCGATCTGCCCGGCGGCGAGGATTGGTTCGCGATCTTCCGCACCTACTGGAAGGACAAGATCGAGGCGAGGGTCGAGGTCTGCCGGGAAGAGGCGAAGGGCAAGGAACTCGCCTCGGAGATCCTCGCCTTTCTCGGCGACGCGGGCCTCCCGACCTTGTCGCACATCGCTCGCGAGGGATTGCCCGGTTCCCCTCCCCTGCGATTCGAGCTCGCCCTCGCATTCCTCCTCGGTTTTTCGCGCGGTCCCCTCCTCAAGGAGATCAACCGCCCCCTCAAGATCCTCCTCGTCGACGGCGAATTCTATCGGAAGGACAATCGCGTCGAATTCACCGACGCGTATAATTGTTTCCTTCATCTCGGCGAGAACGTCCTCGCACTCGACGCGCGCGTCGCCCCCGACGGCGAGGTCGGCCAGGCCTGGGCACAGGTGTCCGGCGAGATGACCTCGCTGCCGATCAAGCGTCGCAAGCTCGACGGCGTCAGACGGGGCATCGAGGAGGAGGCCGAGGCCCTCATCCGCTCGGCGGGCAACGCCTTCGTGGGCATGTCCCGCATACTCCAGGGAGTCCTCAAGGGAGAGGCGGGCGGGCGTTACGATTCGCTGCAGAACCTCTCCTTCCTCGACGGCCGATCCAACCGCGAATACCTCCGCTCCCTCGAGACGGTGCGGGGCGTCTGCGAAAAGGCCCTCCTCATCCTCGGCGAGGTCTCGGGCCTCGATCTCGGCAAACCCTGATGTTCCTCGAAACCGCAGGCCTCGCCCCTGCGAACGACCACGCCGAGTTCGCCTTTCCCCGCCCCGACGCGGGTCACCCCCTCGCGATCCCTCCCCGGGCCCTTCTCAGCCTCCGCGAAGCCGGATCGATGCGCTACCTCCGGGGCGAGGCGAATCGACTGCGAGAATCCTTTTTCGCCTCTCGCAGCATCGGGGTATCCCGCGTGGTCGCGACGGAGCTTCATCACTCCCGGCGCCTCAAGATCGTCGAGACGCGGGAAATTGAACTTGCCGCAGCGGGCGGGTCCGAGACGGACGCGACCAACCTGCCGGGCGAGGACGAGGGCGACGGCGGGCCCGATGGAGCCGAAGGCCGCGACGGCATAGTCTTCTTGCCCCCCGGCCCTTCGACCGCGGCCAAGGGTTCCCATCCCTCGGCTGCGGTCCTCCCGTCCGCGACTTTTCCCGTCGCGACGGTGACCGTCGCCGACTGCATGCCCATCTGGCTCTGGGACGCGGCCTCCGGCGCCTGGGGTCTCCTCCATTCAGGCTGGAAGGGCACGGGGATACTCGAGCACGCGGTCCGCGCCGTATTGTCGCGCCGACCGGGCACCGCGGCCTCGATGTCCGTGATCCTCGGCCCAGCCATCGGCGTCTGCTGCTACGACGTCCCCGAAGCCCGCGCCGCGGCCTTCGAGGCCGAGTTCGGCTCCACCTGCGTCGATCGGAGCGGGCCTCGCCCCCGCCTCGACATTAGGGCCGCCAATCTCGCCATCGCCCGGCGTCTCGGCATCGGCGCCCTCCTTTCGGTGGACGTCTGCACCTCTTGCCATCCTTCGCTGGGCTCATTTCGCCGCGAGGGGCCGGAATCCTTCACGCGCATGGTGGCGGCGTGCGTCCCGCGATAATGGGAAGACGTCCCTCTATAATAGTACTATTTACTACGATACTGGCCGCCTTCGCCGGCTCCGCATGGCCAGCCCAGGCCGAACCCCTCCGCATCGTCGAGCGCTCCGACTGGTCGCGCTGGCGCGACGGCTCCTACCTCGGCCACGCCTGGCGCGAAGCCCGGGCGACCCTGCTGCCCTCCGGAGCCGGCGACACGACGCGGAGCGCCGAATGGTTCCTTTTCGAGGAGACCCTCCGCGATCAGAGGATCGAGGCCAAGGCCCTCGACGAGAGCGGCTCGACGCGGGTCGAACTCGGACGTTTCGGCGCCATAGGCGACGACGGGGTCTCCCCGATACCCTCCCTCCGCGGCCTGGTCGACCTCGCGCGCGCGAGCTCGCGCAGCGGCATGCCCGATCCGAGCCTCGCGACGAACGAAGACCCCGCTCGCCTCCTGCCCACAGGCGCCTCCTTCGTCGCGCCCGGCATGCGCGTCATCCGCCTGCGCGACGCCTGGCATCGCCTGCCCTTCCTCGCCGAGTACCGCGTCGTCGGCAGGGGGAGTTACGCGAATCGACCAACTATTACGATTAAAGCCATGTTCGCCACGCGGCTCGCCAGGAAGGACGGCGAACTCGCCGCAGCCTCTGGGCGGCACGAACTCGACCTCGCCCTCGACGCGGCGACGGGCCTGCCCCTTTTCATCCGGGATGTCTTCGACGACAGCTTCGCCTTTTCGGACGGGGGATCCGAGAGAATGGCCGGCTCCACCCTCGTCTTCTGGAGCGGCGGCGATAGGGTGGGGCGGGGCGAGTTGCTCGCCGACGTGGGGAAGGCCCTCGGCGCTCCGGGGGTCGGCAGCGCCGCCCAAGCACCGGAGGGCACAGCCCAAGGCGCCGGAGCTTCCAGCCTCTTTTCGGCCGGCCCCGGGGAGGTCGAGACATCGGGAGACCTACCCCCCGCGCCCAGCCCCGACCTCGTGGTGGCGACAGCCTCGGGTTCAGGCATCGAAGTGGACCAAGGCAGCTCGGGCCTGACCCTCCGGCTGCCCGATCTCCGCTTCGCGGCCGATTCGGCAGCCCTGCTAACCGCCGAAACCGCCCGCCTCGACCTCGTCGCCAAGGCACTTTTAGCCGCTCCGACCGACAGGACCTTCCTCGTCGAGGGCTTCGCGGCTTCGACCGGCAAACCCCAGGGTGAACTCGAACTCTCGTCCCTCCGAGCCAAGGCCGTAGTCGATGCCCTCGTCGCCAGAGGCATCCCCGCCTCCCGCTTCGTGTGGCGCGGCCTCGGCTCGGGCAGGCCCCTCGCCCCCAACGACAACGAGGCCGGCCGGGCGCGAAACAGGCGGGTTGAGATCACGATCCTGGATTGATCAGAGTGCCGAAGCCTTCATCTGGAGGGCCACCTTCTCCATGTTCCGCCTGAGGGCGCCGATGTCGCCGGCGAAGGTCGCCGAGGCCATGAGCAGGAAGACCGCGCAGAATAGCCACATCGTCGAACAGAGAGCCAGGGACATCGCGAGACCCAGGAGGCCCGACAGGCTGCCCGCGACGAAGCGTCCGAAGCCCGTGCCGAGGGAATCCGTGATGTTGAAGATCGAAAAGATGGCCCCACGCTGTTCGGGGGCGTTGACGTCGAGGAGCATGGTCCGCATGTTCGGCCCGGTGAGGGAAGCGAGGCAGGCGGCGCCGAAGCCGAGCAGGGAGAGTATGGTCGGATTTGCCGGCGCCCATAGCACGATGTAGATGATGGCAAGGGAACCGAGGAAGGTCGTCAGCCCGCAGAAGATCGGCACGAGCTTCGGATCGCGCCGGTAGAGGATGCTTCCGAACCTGCCGCCGAGGATGTTGCCCGCGACCATACCCAGGCCGAACACGATGTACACCAAGGTCGCCGTCTCCACCGGAAGGCCTTTGTCCTCGTTGAGGTACTTGTTAATGAAGAAAAAAGAGCCCCACGGGATGGTTCCGGCGATGCCCTGGAGAAGAAGCAACAAATTGGTACGTATCGTGAACAGGCCTGCGTAATCGGCGACCTTGAAGCGCTTCGGATAGACGAGGCCCGCAGCCACGAGCTCAGCGGTCGCGCCCTCGCTCGCCGCCGTCCTCGACTCGGGCGTGAAGAACCAGAAGACCGCTACGAAAAAGAAATTCGGCACGGAGGCGAGGATGAAGGGCAGGCGCCAGGAGTTCTCGTCGCCGACGAAGCCTCCGATGACGCCCCCGGCTATGGTGCCGATCGCGATGGCCACCGATATCACCCCGCTCGCCCAGGGCCTTTCCTTCTCCTCGAAGAGATCCCCGATGATCGCGAACACGAGGGGAAAGGCCGCCCCGAGACCTATGCCCGAAACTATCCGCAGCGCGAAAAACACCGGGTAATTGGGCGCGAAGGCGGTGAGGGCGCAGGGGATCTCGCCTATCGCTATGGAAAGAAGGAAGAGCAGCTTGCGCGAGGCCTTGTCAGCGAAAAAGCCCCAGAGGAGGGACACGATGGCCCCGATCAGGGTGAAGAGCCCCATCATGAGGCCGATTGAGGCGTCGCTCACGCCGAACTCGCGCTCGATAGCCGCAAGCTTGGGCGCCATCACGTTCGCCTCGGTGTTGAGGACGAGCATCATGAGGGAGATGACTGCGAGGGTGAAATTTTTTTGGCGCACGGCAGGCCCCTTCCGGCGATGAACTTTGATTAAGTCGCCACGCTATCGCCCTTTTCCCAAACCGTCAATAAAGCAGAGTTTGGCACGCAAGATGCTTCGAGCAAGAGTTTATATTAAATAACTTCTATATGCAAAATCAGAAATGTATTGATTATATTATTGTAATTTTTCCAGCTCACGCTATTGTGGATACATAAAGATAACCAGGGCTTACGGGCATCCTGGGGAGGGGGGCTTGCCGCCTCCGTTGAGATTCGTAGGGAGGTTTCCATGGGAAAAGCATGGGCATCGCGCCATCGCTGGCCCGTTGTCGTCTTCGCGATCATTCTGGCCGGCGCGTTGACAGGTTGTGATACGATCTTGGGGTTGCTCGGAGCCCCGAGCGCAGTGATCACTGTTTCACCATCGTCCCCGGTCGTCGGGGCGCAAGTGACAGCGAGTGCTTCGCAGAGTAGCGGAACGAAGCTCCAATACAGTTGGACCTTGGTGACGCCGACCGGCAGCACGACCGCGCAACTCGACCTGACGGATGCCGAGACGGTGCATTTCATTCCTGACGTCGCCGGTACCTATTCGCTCGACCTCACTATAACCAACAGCATGGGTTCGGCAAGCGCGAAAAAATCCGTGATCGTATCGCAGAATCCCGACTACTACGGCGTGCCGACGAATCTGGCCGCCTCGGTGAGCGGAACGGCATTGACGCTCACGTGGACTGCCGCAACCGATGTAATCGGCAACGCGGCGGACTCCTACAAAGTGTTCCAGAGTTCGACACAGACCGGGACATATATAGATATTACCGCCGCCGACTCCGATCCGACCAACACTACCTTCACCAAGACCCTCAACGCGGGCCAAACCGCGTGGTTCAAGGTCATAGCGGTCTACGGCACGTCGACGAGCCTGTACAGCGCTGCGGTATCCGCCACGGCAACAGGCAGCACCACCCTGACGGTTCCCACCCTCTCCGTCGGCACGGTCACGAGCAGCTCGGTAGCTTTGAGCTGGAACATTCCGACCGGGGCCACGGGATTCACCGTGTACCGCGCCTCGACATCAGGCGGTACGGGTATCTCAATCTTTACCGACACGACGGGGAGCGCCAATTCCTATACCGACAGCAGCAGCTTGTCGGCGGGGAGCACGTATTACTACAGTATTATTGCCACCTACGCTACCGGTACGAGCGCCGAATCAAGCCAGGTGCCGGTCTTGATCCCGACCATCATCGCTGCGCCTTCGGCTCCCACCGGGCTCGCCCATTCTAGCGTCACGACAAGCTCCGCCAGCCTCACCTGGAACTCCGTTTCGGGCGCTACCGGCTACTATGTGTATGTCGGCGGCACCAAGGTGAATGCAAGCCCCACGAGCTACCCCAACTTCTTCCTCAGCGGCCTGTCCGCCGGACAGATCGTGACCTGGTCCGTTTCCGCCACCAACAGCGCGGGTGAGGGATCAACATCTTCGACCGACAGCTTTACAACTTCAACCGGGGCGACAGGATCGGCCCCCGCAACTCCAGTAATCTCTTCGGTCGTGGCAAACCCCGCAAATCCGACCTCCTCCCTCAACATTTCATGGAGCGAGCCGCTTGGGGCGATCAGCGGAACCACCAAGTACGCGGTTTATCGCGACTCCAGCGCAACGGGAAGCTTCTCCACCTTGGTCGGCTCTACCTTCTCGACGAGCATCAGCGACATCAACCTCCAGTCCGGTTACACGTACTGGTATGAGATCAAGGCCGGCAATCAGGGGACCGACTTGAATGGAAACCCAATTACCCTTTGGTCGTCCCTCTCCTCGGCCGTCTCCGGGACCACCACAATTGTGACTGTCACCAACTATCCGCCCAATCAGCCGACGGCAATCACTCCGCTTAACGGCAGCTCCTCTATTTCGATAAGCACCAGCCTCTCGTGGAGCGGCAGCGATCCGGAGAGTGACCCGCTCACCTACGATCTCTACGTCGGGCCATACGGGTACAACACGGTGCTGCAGCTCAACCTGACATCGAGTACCTCGTGGAGCCCGCCGGCCGGTTTCATCGGCTACGGAACGACCTACGCCTGGTATGTCATCGCCCATGACACTCATGGCAACGCCACCGCCGGTCCTACCTGGACCTTCACGACCGTGCCCCAGACCGGCACTCCGCCCACTGTCTCCCTCTGGAGCACGACTTCCGGATCCTATACCCAAGGGATTCAGGCGAGCTTCAGCGGCATGGTCAGCCAGACCGTAAGTCCCTATTCCAATCTGTCCAACACCGCGTCTTGGACAGTGTACGATTCGAACTGGAATACCGTGGCCTGGGACTCAGCCAGCTACAACGCTACGACTACCTATACCGACATGAAGTTCACGCCGACAGCGGTGGGGCTCTATTACGTCTATCTCGCCGGCAGCGATGGCGGCATAACCGCCTCAAGTTCTATGACCATCAACGTCTTGGCCAGTGGCACCGGCACTGTGACCATTGGCGTACAGTAAGGAGGACAGGCATGAAACACGCCAAGAACGTAGCCTCCGCCCTTCTCGCCTCGCTTGTTCTCTTCGCTTCCTGCTCCGGCGTCTTTGTCGGGGCGGGGAGGCAAGCGACCTCGGCGACCGGGAACGTGAGCATTGCCATACCGGCCGTATCGGGGACGTTGAACCAGTTGCTCGCCAAATACGAAAGCACGAACCGGGGCATCGCCTCCACGTCGAAAAGCCTCGCCTCGAGGGCCTTCGTGGCGGCGAGCAGGGTCGAGCTGTCCTGGTACAAGAGCGACGGCAGCCTTGACCATTACTCGACGGTTTATCCCAATGCCGTCATCTCCAACCCAGGTGTCGCGACAACCATCACGACCGAAAGCATGGCCCCCGGGGACTACACAGTCTATGCCTGGGTCTGGAACGACAGCAACAGCTGGTACACCGTCTACTCCCCTGGGGTGAGCTTCACGGTGACGGATGGCCAGAATACCCCCGTCAACCTCGTGCTTCTGCCCTATAGCTATCAGTCGATGACGGGGTACTATACCTCTTCCACTTCAGCGTATGCCTGGACCCAGACCTTCCCATGGGTGATGAGCACGACAAGCAGCGGGGTCCAGAGCTTCGGCAACGAGGACTGGTTCCAGTTCACGGCATCGAGCCAATCGCTCTATACCACGGTAACCGTGGAACCAGACGCGACCTATGCAAGCGCGGCCCAGCCCTTCCTTCTGGCCTTCGATGGAAACGGCAACTTCATCTCGGCGGCTCAGCCCGACGCCTCAAGCGTGACCTCGGTTACCCTCCCGACTACGGTTGGCTACAACTATTACGTCGTCGTTCTCGATTTCGGGAGCGTGACCGCATCGAACAGGCAGATGAGGATTTGGTATCAGGATGGTCAGGTCACGCAGTCATCGACGATAACCGATATCGGAATCTGGAACGATTATGTTCTTATGACTGCCAATGACACGAAAACCTTCCAGACCCAAGCCAATGTTCCCTATCTCGTCGGCTGGAACGACGGTTATTACCTCGGAGGCGACGGCACCAAGGACCTCGACATCATGGTTACCGTCGAACACCAGGACTCTACAATTTTCAGCGATGTGATGACGGGCAACTTTCTGTCGTACTGGGACTCAGCCTTCGATTTCGACGGTTCCTATGCGGGGAGCAAAGCTCCTGCCGTGACCATAAAGCCGACCACTGACGAGAGTATCAAGCTCTTTGTGACGCCTTATTCCTCAGGAACTACAGGCACCTATGCCTTGAAGATCGTTCCAAAGGCCATCCACAATTCTCAATTCTCGCTGCCCGGCTTCAACACCACGAACGGCATGGTTTACTACGATGCCGCTGCGGTGAGCTCCTACCTTAATTCCCCGAGCGGAGATTACCTGCCAGGTTGGAAGTACGAACTGGACGGAAACGCCGCAGCGACCAATGGCGGTGCCCGGATCGACATGTGGCAGGGCCACGTCGGAATGGCCGGTGGGGTGAACTATCAGGGTTCTTCTGGCTGGGGAATGGCCATGACCCAGGACGGGATCATGTATACAACCACCGACACAAGCAATCTGAGCCTAAGCTTCCAGATCAACAGCTTCAATGCGGGCGGTTTCTGGTCTCCTTATTGGGAAGCGCCGCTCAAGGTTTGGCTGAAGTTCGGCGGCATGTGGCATCTCCTCACCGGGTTCACGAATCTTTATAACGCTTGGGACTATGGCAAGGGCTATATCCCCCTCTACACCACACAGAATGTGTTCGTGCCTGTCGCTAACGTTTCGACGATCGATGGCTACTATCTGTATCCAGGCACCGTTATCCAGGGCGTCAAGCTCGAGGCCAACGGGTGGTACTGGGATGTCGCGGTCAATTCGGCGGCCCTCGCGGATTCGCCGACCGTCTCCGTCGAACTGAACGTCCATTGAGGAGGGTGAAACGATGAAAATTGTACGTTCTTCCCTCGCCCTGTTCATCGTGGCTGTCTTCCTCGCCGGATGTGCCCAGCCTTCGGCGCCGGTTGCCAGCGGAAGCACTGCCAAGGTTTCCGTGAACTTCACGGTTCCTGCCATGAACTCGGCGCTCCAGAGAGCTATCGGGGCCAGAAGCGCCAGCGCCTCGAAGGCCCTCATGCTGCTCACACGCTATTCGGTCTCTCTCTACGATTACTACACCAATACTTCCACCACCCTACCCGATGTGGTGATCTCGAGTCCCAACCCTGGCGGAGGTGGCAACAACAGCACGGTGCTCCAGCTCTATCCCGACCGCACCTACGACATCTATCTGTACGGCTATAACGATGGGCAATCCTCCAGCAGTCCCGTGGTCTACGGTTACAAATACGGGATACCGATTTCCTCGAGCCCCTATCAATCGATCTCCATGACCTTGCAGCCCTACAATTACAATTATCATGACTATCCCTCCGTCGGGCAGTATTGGACCGACACGTGGACTAGCCTCCCCTCCATCGTTAGCGTGGGTTCGTCCGGACCGTCATTTACGCAGATCGGCGGCGAGATGTGGAGCATGATGTACGTGCCCTACACCGACACCAACACCTTTGCCGTGAACATCGCCCCTGCCGACCCCAATGCCTTGATCTTTGCCGGCTTCTTCAATGCATCCGGCGAGAGTGTAGGTGGCTACCAGGTAAGTCCGAGCTTTTCAGGAGGGACAACCAACGTCGTCACCCTCGAGACGGGGATCAATCCCTATGACACCCTATATTTAGGATATATCGTCATTCTCAACAGCAGCGTGAGCACGTCGCTTTTGTACCCGCAGGTGACGGTTTCGGTGGTCAGCCCCAGCCATTACGACGATTCCTACGAGAACAACGATACGATGAGTTCGGCCTTCTGGCTTTATCCTCCCTACCAGTCAGGCACGATCTTCTCCCTCTCAACGAACGTCTATGGTGCTGCGAAAGCCTACGATCCCGATTGGTACGCCTTCTCCGCGCCGGTTGACGGTAGCTACACTTTCAAGGCTACTTCCATCGACGGTGCCTCGAACGGGAACGTGATTATTTTCGATTCCAACGGGAACCAGATCGGCAGCTCCTGGGGTGATTATGACGCCGGGAATGCATCCACCACCTTTACGACCTGGCCCATGAATCTGACGGCTGGTAGCTACTACTACGTCGAGGTCAATCTCAACCTCATCGACGCCACCTTGAACATGCCCATCCTTGGTGGAAGCTACGATTTAAGTATAAGCTACTGATCCAACCTCATCGCGACAGGACGCTCGGCCACGGTCGGGCGTCCTTTTTTTCGCGCCGCAACGTGCATGCATACCGTGGACCGAAATGCGCGAACGCAGCCTTTTCGACAAACGGTCAATTACATGAGGTATTTGCGAGTTGAGTATTGCGTAGATGACGAGTGTTATAAACACTTAACAATATATTTGCGTATCTATATAATTGGAAATTGTAAAATATGAAAAAAACATTGTTTTCTAGATTATGCATGATACATTCCTCCACCAAAGAAATGGTCCAAGTCGGCTCTTGAGAGCCTAAGGCCAAAAAACGGTACCTCATGTGGAGGTTTCCATGGGAAGAAAGAGGATTTCGCTGCGACAGATAGGCTTGGTCCTGCTGGCAGCGATCGCTGTTGCGTCCACCCTGGGCAGCTGCAGTCAGGTCTTGAGCGCCTTCGCGACGTTGAGTGTCAATCCGACATCGGTGAACCTTGTTCTCGGTGGCACTCCCGCGACGGCGAACATCACAGTTACCGCGAAGGATCTCAGCGGAAGCTCCGATACATTCACGGTTTCTGTTGGCGATTCGACAGTCGCGAAAGTGACGACCCAACTTTCGTCGTCCTTCGTTATCGATGCGGTCGGCGCCGGAGCGACCTCGGTAACCGTTACATCGGGCTCGGGAAAAAACGCGAGCATCGATGTCTTCGTAAGTACGACCAATGGCGGTACGACGGGCGGCACGCCTCCGACCTCGCCGACGCTCGTTGCGCCCTCCTCGGACGCGACTGCCGTAAGCACAACGCCGAGTTTTTCGTGGAATGCCTCCACGGGAACCGGCGTCGCCTATAGCGTTTTCGTAGACACGGTTAGTCCGCCTCAAGTCCAAGCCGCATCGGGCCTCACGACGACGGGCTATACCCTTTCGAGCGCCCTTGCAGGCAATACCCTCTATTATTGGAGCGTGGTTGCGGTGAACGCCTCCGGCTCGGCTCCCAGCCCCGTCCAGAGCTTCACCACCGCGGCGACGACCGGCGTGGCGGCTCCTTCGGCTCCTGTCCTGACAGCGCCCGCGAATCTCGCGACAGGAATTAGCCTCTCACCGACTTTGAGCTGGAACGCTTCGTCGGGATCAGGCGTCACCTACGATGTCTATCTCGATACAAACCCGAATCCTGCGACCAAGCTCCTATCTTCTTACACTGGAACTTCTATCAGTCCTTCCGTGGTCGCCAACATGACGTACTACTGGAAAGTCGTTGCGCTCAACGGCGGCGGCCAGACTTCCAGCGCGGTGTGGAGCTTTACGACGCTCTCGCAGACAACTACTGTTGCGGCGCCAACGGCGCCGACACTGGTTGCACCCGCTTCGGGCGCGACTGCCGTGAGCACAACGCCGACATTGTCGTGGAACGCCTCCACCGGAACGGGTGTTTCATACACCGTCTACCTGGATACGGCAAATCCGCCGGTTACCCAGGCCGCCTCCGGCTACACCGGAACGAGCGTCACGGTTTCGACCAGCCCGAGCACGACCTACTATTGGATGGTCACCGCCACGAATAGCGGCGGATCGAACCAGAGCGCGGTGCAGAGCTTCACAACGGCGGCCTCATCCTCGACGACTGCTGCGCCGAGCGCGCCTGTTCTGATGTCACCGTCCGACGGAGCCACCGGCGTCAGCCTGTTGCCAAGCCTGAGCTGGAATGCATCCACGGGCAGCGGTGTCACCTATGATGTTTATGCGGACACGGTCAATCCTCCTGCGCAGAGGCAGGCCAGTGGGCTCACATCGACGAGCTGGACTCCCACTAATTCGGCCCCCGCCAACACAACCATTTATTGGAAGGTCGTCGCGAACAACGCGGGCGGTTCGGCCTCGAGTGCAGTGTGGAGCTTCACGACTATGGCTGTCGCTCCTGCGGCACCCGCAATTATTTCGCCCGCCAACTCCGCTACTGGTCTGGGGGCAAGCGTATCCCTAGTATGGTCTTCATCGATTGGGGCTTCGAGCTATAATGTCTTGATCGGCGGAACGCCTGCGACACTAGCGTCTTATGGGTCGACTTCATCCACGAGCATGACCTATACCGCTTCCCCTGGTGCCACCTACTACTGGCAGGTGGTCGCATCCAATGCAAGCGGCACGGCGGCAAGCCCGGTGTACAGTTTCTCCACAGCCCTAATTGCCCCCGGCGCACCTTCTCTTGTTTCGCCATTGTCTATGGCAACAGGAGTGAGCACTTCGGCAACCCTGCAGTGGAATGCCTCTACGGGCAGCGGAGTGACCTATAATGTCTATGTTGATACGGTAAATCCTCCATCGAGCTTGGCGGCCCAAGGCATTTCTGCGACAACATGGGCTATTAATCTCGTCGGAGGCACCAGCTATTATTGGAAAGTTGTTGCGATGAATGCGGCGGGGTCAGCATCAAGCACTGTTCAAGAATTTACAACGGCTGCCGCCACAGTAACTGCTCCCTCCGCACCATATTTGATGTCGCCTGGCGGCGGCAGCACAGGAATGAGTACGCTGCCGACTTTGTACTGGAGTGCAGGGACTGGCTCCGGGGTTACCTACAACGTGTATGTCGATACCGCATCATCGCCGATCTCCCTCGTGGCTTCCGGAGTGACTGGGACTTCGTATACGCTTACGATGCCACTTTCAAGCGGCACTACTTATTATTGGATGGTTGTCGCCATCAATTCCGGAGGATCAGCCCAGAGCGCAATCTGGTCGTTTGCGACATCAGCCTCGGCACCCTCGGCTCCCTTGCTTATTTCTCCTGCCACCGCGACGACAGGGGTTAGCTCGACGCCTACCTTGGCATGGTCAACGACGACTGACAGTACCGTTACATACAGCATTTACTTGGATACGAATGCGACGCCTGCGACGCTCTATGCTTCAAATCTTCCCTATTATATGGGCTCCTTTATGCCAAGCGTCCCGCTGAATTCAGGTACGCAGTACTACTGGACAGTGGTCGCTACGAATGCGGGCGGAACTGCAAGCAGCACCGTAAACACCTTCACCACGGCTTCCCAAGGCCTTGGCGTCATCACGGTAAAGTAGAGGAGGCTGAAAATGACGCGAACTATGCTTTTGCGGATGGCTCTGCTCACGGTGATATTCCTCGCCGCCGCAATGGCCTGCCAGCAGCCCCTTGCATCGTCGGGCTCGCCGGCCGGCACGGGTCAGATAAGCATTACCGTTCCCTATCTCGCACCCTGGATCGTCACTTCGAAGGCTCTATCGCCGGGAGGGTCGAAAGCCCTTTCGTCACGCGCCTTGATGGCCGCGAGTTCGATCACCTACACCCTGTCCAATAGCTCTGGTGTCGTCGATTCGTGGACGGAATCTCCAGGAATCGCCTATGGCGCCTCGACGGTGTCAGGGAACAGCTCGGGTTTGAGAAACGAGGCTGCCGGTACTTATTCCCTCCTGGTGCAGGTCTACAACAGTGTTGTTTCAAGCACCTCGCCCGTCGTGACGGGAACGGCGTCGGTCACGATCTCACAGGATAGCATCACTCCCGTGACGGTGGTTTGTCTGCCAAATGCTCCAATTCCCCTCAGCCTCGGGAGCGTGTCCACTGCCGTTTCCTTTTCAACAAGCCAAGGTGAGCAGTGGTTCGAGATACAGGCCGCGTCTTACAACGATATCGAGGTCGTGCTGAACGTGAGTTCGGGAGACGACGACCTCTATGTCTTCGACCAGACCGGATCCTACGTCGGGAGCGCGACCTATGTCGGATCCGATCACTATACGATCACCAATGTTTCGCCGGGAAATATCTATTACCTTGCCCTCTGGGATTATGGGACCTCCGGTGCGCCGGCTGCCGCAACGGGCACCATGTTCGCCCAGCATCGCAACCTCGCGACCAGCGCGACGCAGTCGAGTGTCGCGGTGAGCTGGCGCTCGATAGCAGGAGCCTCAGGCTACTACGTTTATCGAGACACCGTCCCGATTACTTCGACAAGTCAGACGACCGCTGTCACCTTGCTCAATGGCTCTCTTGCAGGCAGCAATGTCACGAGTTATGTCGACACGACGGCGGCCGCCGGAACAACCTACTATTACAATGTCGCGCCCTACTACCTTGGCTTCAGCGGCGCCATGGGAAACGTGGCGAGCTCCTCGGTGCAAGGAGCCTTGCACAAGAGCTTCGCAAGCCTGGGCCTTGCCGACATCCAAGCCGAGCTTCCGAACATGAGTAGCGCCTCAATCGCGGACACGAGTTCGCTAGTCAATCTGCCGGTCGGCACTGTCATGGTTTATAAGACGCGCAACGGCTATTATGGCAAGCTTCAGATCACGGGCTACACGTCGATCACCGGCTATACCAACTATGGCCTCATTCTCAATGTCCTAACCTACGATTCGAGCGGCGGAACTCTCGCTTCCAGCGCGGCCCTCAATGTCAGCGGCACCTGGGACGGCGACTTGGAGGCTGCCACGCAGAGCAGCACCGGGGACTTCTGGTGGACCATCACCGACAGCGTCAATCGATCTTTCGTGCCGATAAGCGGCGCGGTGTTTGAGATCTACAAGTAAGCCGATTTCGAATTAGTTGGATCGACGGGGCCGGATTCTCCGGCCCCGTTTTTATGAGCGCACCCGGCACGGCGCACTCTGTCGCGGCTGGAAATATCGTCTGGACCCGCTAAGGCTGCCGGTTCAGGAATGCCGCGGCGCGGGCATCTGTCGCCGTTGCTGTCCAACATCATCGCGCACTTTGGCATCGCTTCTCTTCGCAATGACAAAACGTGCCAAGATTTAGTTTTATTTGAAAGAAATATTATAGATAAAAACCCAAGGTCAATTCGAGACCCACGCTATACTTTCTTAACATAGGCAGCATCCTCTTCGAACAGACTAGTGGCCTTTGCCAAAGTGGCGAGCTGCCGGCACCGATGGAGGTTCTAATGCGACATCACCTTCGTTTCCCGGCTCTGGCAATGCTGTGCGCCTTGGCTATCGGAGGGTTCGCGGGCTGCAGCGCCCTCAATTCGCTTTTAGGAGGAGCCCTCGGCGAGGCTTCCCTGACCATCGGAGAACCGACGGTGGCAGGTCTCGTGGTCGGGTCCACGAGGACGGTGACGATCACCGCAAAGGACAAGTCGGGGGCCGTCGAATCCTTTTCGGCGACCTCGAACGATCTCAATGTCGTCACGGTGACCCGGGCCAAGACTTCGGTGACATTGCGCGGAGTATCCCCCGGCACGACGACCGTGGATATTCTGAGTGCCTCGGGCAAGACGGATTACATCGACGTGCAGGTGATTGCGGGGCCGCCGACGGTGACTGCCATCCTTCCCGCTGATGGCGCTACGGACATCCCCATCAACAGCAAGATCACCGCGACCTTTAGCGCCGCGATGCTCTCCGCCTCGATCACTTCCAGTTCCTTCAGTATAGTGAGCAGCACCGGCACGAACGTTTCGGGCAGCGTCAGCTATGATGTCGCGACACGCACGGCCACGTTCACCCCTTCGTCGAACCTCGTCAACAATATGACCTACATCGCGACGATACAGGCTGCGGTTATGGATTTGGCGGGCACGGCCATGACGTCGCCGAAGATCTGGACCTTCAGCACCGCGGCAGTGTCGGCTTCGCCTCCTTCCATCGTGTCGGTTTCCCCGGCCGACGGGGCCACCGGGGTTGCCTCTAATAGCCAGATAAATGTGGCGTTCAGCATCGCGATGAATCAAACCACAATCGGCGTGACAAGTTTCAGTGTCGCTAGCCTTGCGGGAACCGCCGTCGCGGGCTCCGTCTCATACGACACCACGTCGCGAATCGCCACCTTCATTCCCTCGACCGCCCTCGCGGCGAGCACGATGTACATCGTCTCGATCGCGAATTCCATCACGAGCCTCGAAGGCGTCGCGCTAACGGCGCCATACACCTTTGCCTTCACAACCGCGGCGCTTGCTGTGGGGGCCCCGACCGTCCTGACCGTGTCGCCGGCTAACGGAGCCAGCTCAGTACCCGTCAATGCGACCATTACGGCAGTCTTTTCCACCGCCATGGATCCTTCGACGATCACGTCGAGTTCCTTCTCGGTCGCGGGAGCCACAGGCTTCGTCACCTATGACGCCATCACCATGACGGCCACATTCACGCCCTCCAACAATCTCGGCTACGCGACGACCTATGCAGTTACGATCAGTACTTTGGTCAAGAACACTTCAGGGGTCTCTCTTGCTATGGCAAAGACATGGAATTTCACAACCGAGTCAGAACCCCTCGTTCCGCCCACGGTCACTTCGGTGTCACCCGCAAACGCAGCCGTAGGCGTGTCCACCACCGCGACGGTTTCGGCCGTCTTCAGCACGGCGATGGACGCCGGTTCGATCACGGCAGCGACCTTCACCCTTTCGGCGGGAGGCGTGTCGGTGTCGGGGACCGTTTCATATAACGCGACGACCATGACGGCCCTCTTCACTCCTGCAGCCGCTCTGTCCAATTCGGTTTCCTACACCGCGACGGTGGCCGCTAGCGTGAAGGATGTCGCGGGAGTGGTGATGGGCACCGCGAAGACTTGGTCGTTCACGACGATCGCCACCACGGTAGTAGCGCCGACCGTGACCTCATGGTCGCCTTCGAGTCCGAACGACACGAATGTATCGATCTCGACGACGGTCAGCGCGACCTTCAGCACTGCCATGGACCCTTCCACCATCACCTCATCGAGCTTCGTGGTCACCGGCGCTTCGGGCTCGGTGACAGGATCGATCGTCTATAATTCCACCGCGAAGACGGCGACTTTCATACCATCGACGAGCCTCGCTTATTCATCGATCTACAGTGTGCAGCTGAGTACGGCGATCAAGGATGCGATCGGCACGCCGCTTGCCGCGGCAAAGTCCTGGACATTCACGACCGCGGCAGCCACGGTCGTGCCTCCGACGGTTACCGCCGTCTCCCCCACGAGCGGTGCGACGGGGGTCCTCGTGAGCTCGGTGGTCACGGCGACATTCAGCGCCTTCATGGATGCGACCACGCTCACAACTGCGAGCTTCTCGATCTCGGGGGCAGCCGCGGTTTCCGGTGTCGTGAGCTACAACTCGATCACGAAGACGGCGACCTTCTCCCCCTCGAGCCCCCTCGCATATGCCGCAACCTATACCGCAACGGTGACGACGTCGGTCAAGGATTCGGCGGGTACGGCCTTGACCTCGGCCTACTCCTGGACCTTCATGACGGAGATTCCAGTGCCTCCCACCATCACGACTGTCTCGCCCTCGAGCGGGACCTCAGGGGTCTCCGTGGGGACTGCCGTAACTGCGACCTTCAGCGCGTCGATGGATTCCGCCACGATCACGACCTCAAGCTTTACGCTCACCGGCGCGACGACAGTTTCTGGTACGGTAAGCTATGATGCGATATTGAAGACAGCCACCTTCGCGCCTTCGAGCTCTCTCGGTTATTCGTCCACCTATACGGCGAAGGTGACGACGGCCGTCAAGAGTTCTGTAGGCGCGGCGATGAGTTCAGCCTACACCTGGACCTTTACGACCGAGGCGCCCGTGCCACCCACGATTGTCACGGTATCGCCCTTGGGTGGCGCGTCGGGGGTATCGGTGGGAACCGGCGTCACGGCGGCCTTCAGCGCTTCGATGGATGCGGCGACGATCACGACAGCCAGTTTCACCCTCACCGGAGCCACGGCGATCGGCGGAACGGTGGTCTATAATGCCGTCACCAAGTCGGCGACCTTCACGCCATCGAGCCCGCTTGCCTATTCGTCGACCTACGCGGCCAAGCTGACGACGACGATAAAGGACTCAATTGGTACGGCGTTGACATCGGACTTTGCCTGGACTTTTACGACTGAGTCCTACCCGGCCAGTTCGGGAAAGGTGGCCGTCCTCTGGGCCGATCCCGATTACCCGAGCTATGTCACCGATGTCACGGCGAAGATCCTCGCTTCCTCGGGGTCGCTCTTTGCGGCCATCGAGACGATTAATATCAACGCGACGACTCCGACCCTTGCGGACCTCGCGCCTTATGACTCGGTGTTGGTCTATGCGAATGTAGGCGCCGCCGGTGGCGTCAAGGACAGCGTTGCCCTCGGCAACGTGCTCGCGGATTATGTGGATGTAGGGCGCGGCGTTGTCCTGGGGGCCTATGTATTCCTCGACACGAGTTGGGATCCCGCATGGAGTCTCGGCGGTCGTTTCGCCACGGGGGGCTACTATCCGGTGACACGCGCCCCCAACTATAGCGGGTCTTGGAGTTCCACCGCCACGATGTCCGTCGACAATGCCGCCCATCCCATACTTACTGACGTCGGCGGTTTCGGGAAGGGTTGGTGGAACACGGGCATGAGTCCGATTGCGAACGCCCAGCTCGTCGCCCACTATACGGAAACTTCCGAGCCGCTACTCGTGACGATGGCCGGGCCCACGGGCAATGGCCGTGTCGTCGCCTTCAACGCTCGTCCCGTCTCAACATCAGCAGCCGCCAACGCCGGCTGGGATGCCGCAACGGATGGCGGCAAGATCATGTCCAATTGCCTGGCCTGGGCGGGAGGAAAGACGATTCCGACCTTTACCGCGCCTTCGGTCGGCGTTGTGCAGCGGGGCAAGTTCCTCGCCAATCCCGGCGTTCCCGGCAAGTACAACTATGTCTACATCGACTCTTCACATTTCCTGAAATCGGTCGAGAGCACGGACGGAGGCGTTACCTGGAGCGCGCCTTATATTTTGGAATCGGGCACGACCGGGCGGGTCGTCGATTTCGCCGCGGACATGGACTACTTCGGCATGTCCGTCGTGTTGTGGGTCTCGGCGCTGAACGCCGATCCCAGCGGGCTCAACGCCTTTGCCGCCTGGTCGAAGAAGCAATTCGGGGGCACGGCATGGGAGGCCCAACCCGGCTATACGAGCATCCATTTTGTCCAGACAGGGGTAGGCGGGATCATGATGTTCCCGAGTTCCTTCAGGTCCGGCGATGGCAAGGATATCATCCTGACCGTCGGCCTCGACCAATATGGTGGAGCCGTCGGCAACGATACCTCCGCCTCGGGAATTCACTGGAATGGGGCGACTTTGACGGCGAGCTACGTTACGCCGCCGATCAGCACACAGACTGATAACCCGATAGGGCAGCAGGTCTTTGCGGGTGATGCGGGCGAATGCGTCTACCTCTATGTTGATAACCATCCCCTCGTGTATCCCTATACCTATGTAGGGCGTGCCTTTGCCATCGTCGGCAGTACCAGCTCGTATTCCTGGGCGAGCGGCGATCTAAGCTCCGAATCGATCGTCCTCGAAGAGCCTAACACTACCGACTATCCCGAACAGCCTTATCTCGTGAAGGCGGGTACGCACTATCTATTGTTTTACACGGAGCCATCTGATAGGCGCGTGTGGTTCAAAGGGGGAGAGGCGGTGACGGGCCTCTATCCTCAGGCGGCGAACCTGATCAACTTCTCCCTCAAAACCTATTCCCAGGCCGTCCACCAGTCGCGAACCCTCTTCGCCGTGGCAGAGAGCGCAACCAAGGTCCATGTCGTCTTCCAGGATAGCTACGATTACATGAGGCGCCTCGTCCTTGAATGGAATGGCACGAGTTGGCAACAATCCGCTACCAGTCCCATGCTTATCACCCAGACGGGCGCCATCGACGGAATTTCCCTCTCGAGCGAGGGAGGCACCACTCTGCTCTTCGTCTCGGCGCATGACCTTTCGACCGCGGCTGCCATGACTTTCAAAATCAAGTCGCCATAACACTCAATTGTGTCATTTGCGCGGGGGGCCTTGAGGCCCCCCGTCGTTTACAGACAGACTCTGACGGATACAAAGGGCCGGCCCCTCGTTGAGCCTGACCGAAGGGCCTCGAATTGGATTGCAATGGCAGGGGAATTCACTGGTCCGCGCGGTTCCATTCAGTGGTCGCGGAGTGTGGGTTTCAGTAATCCCGTAACCCGGATTCAATGATTCCGGCCAAGGGATCGAGTGATCCCGGCCACCGGAACTACTCGTTCCGCACTCCGGGATCAGTAATGCCGTCCGGCGAAACTACTAATCCCGCCCTCGGAAACCACTCGTTCCACCCTCAGTATCCAGTTGATTCGGTGGGAAATACGGTCTAGAGCAACTCCCCCAGCTCCGCCAGCACCATCGCCGTCGCCCCCCAGACCTTGTGCCCGGCGATCTTCCAGTAAGGCACAGCCGAAAGACCTCCTCGCAACTGGCGTTCCTCGATTCCGATGGCTTCCTTCGATGAGAGGAGGTCGAGCGAGGCTTCGATGACCTCGACGACCTCCCGCTCCTCGGGCACGAAGCGGGGGCGAGCGGGGAGATAGCCGACGAAGGGATCGATCTCGAAGCCTGAGGGGGGGATCTTGAGGGGCGTGAGTCTGCCGAGAATTTCGATGGCGGAGCTGTCGATTCCGAGCTCTTCGGCTGTCTCGCGAAGGGCGGCCTCCTCGGGGCCTTCGCCTTTTTCCAGGGAACCGCCGGGCAGGCTGATCTGGCCTGGATGGTGGGGGAGGCCCTCGTGCCTCCGCGTCAGGGGAAAGCGCAATTCGCCGTCGACGGGGTAGAGGAGGATGAGGACGGCGGCTCTCTTCCAATGAGTACGATCGAGGATTTCGAGGCGCCGGGTCGAGGGAGCCATTCGTTCCTGGGCCGGCAGGCCGGGAAGCCGTCCCGCCAGAGCCCTCCTGAGCGTCTCGACGACGGTCTCGGGGGACGCCTTGTCTACGTCACGCGTCACGTCGCCATCCCTCCTACTGCGCCTCGCGCTCTCCGAGGAGCTCCCGCAACTCTCGTATATCCTTGACGAGTTTCGTCCGGTCGAGGTTCTGGAATTTCTTCGGCACCATCTCCTTCGAGGTGCATTCGAGGACGGCGACGAGGTTCTGGAGCTCGATCTCGTGGGGGTAGGCGGGAGGCACGAAGTCGCCCATCGTCTCTTCGATGTCCTCGCGGGTTACGAAACTTCGACTGTCCATCGCGGCCCGGAACTTGGCGCGTATGAGGACGGCCTCGAGGTCGGCCCCCGAGAATTCGTGGCGGAAACGGCGGAGGAGCTCGACGATGGAAAATTTCCTTATAGATAGGTCGAGCTTGCGCACCAGGGTCTCGAAGAGGGCGACCTTCTCCTCCTCGCCGTCGGGGTAGAAGAGGGCGAGGTGCTCCTCCGCGCGGCCCTGGCGCTTCAGGTCGATGGGGAGGAGGTCGGGGCGCGAGGTGATGAGGAACCATATGATCTTGCCCCGGTACTCGGTGTTGCCCATGAAGGTGGCTATCTGCGAGAAGACGCGGTTCGAGGTGCCCGAGTCGCCTTCCTGGTGGCGGTTGCCGAGGAAGGCGTCGGCCTCGTCGATCATCACGGCGACGGGCGACATTGCCTTCAGTATTGATAATACCTTTTCGAGGTTGGATTCCGTGACGCCCTGCCACTTGGAGCGGAAGTTGCGCAGCTTGACCATGGGCACGCCGATCTCGCCGGCGAAGGCGGTGACGAGGAAGCTCTTGCCCGTGCCGACGGGGCCGGCGATGAGGTAGCCCATGGGGAGAACGTCGAGCCGGGCCTGCTTGATGGCCTTCGTCGCGCTTTTGAGGCGCTTTTTCACGAAGTCGTGGCCGGAGACGAAGGAGAGGTCGTGGTCGGTTTCGAGGAATTCGAGGAGGCCGCCGGCTTCGCTTTCAATTATCTCCTTCTTTTTTTCTCGGAGGAAATCCATGCCGATAGGGCGGTCCTCCTGCCAGCTTTCGGCGGCGAGGCGGTTGAGGTTGGTGAGGTTGAGCCCGCTCGTCTGGGCGGCGACCCGCTCGGGATCGAGGCCGTGCTCGAGGAGGAGGGTGTCCCGCGTCTGGAGGAAGCGGAGGAACTGGCCGCGCACCTTCTCGTCGGGAATGGGGATTTCGACCTTGATGGTCGAGGGGCTCGCGACGATGCGGGGGTTGATGTCGGAGAGGTTTTCGGTGAGGAGGACGACGGACACGTCGCCGTGGGTGAAGACGGGTTCGTGCGACCAGCGGTTGAGGGTGACGAAGGCGTAGCGGTCCTCCTCGGAGAGGCGGGACACCTCGCTCGCGGGCGCGATGGTCTCGGCGTAGTCGGCGATGAGGACGATGCGCTTCTTCTCGGGGATACGGAGGAGGAAATACTCCTCGAGGAGGGGAAAGGCCTTGGGCGGGTCGTTGGAAAAGAGCTCGGCGTCGCTCGCGTCCGGATGGCGGTCCTTCATCGTGCGCAGCCAATCCTTCCGCATCTCGGGGGAGCAAAAAGAAATTCCGCTCGAGCGATCGAAGAAGGCGATGACGTCGCGGTTCCCGAAGAGGACTTCGGAGATGTACTCCTGGATGCGCACGAACATGAACTCGCCTTCGTTCATCTTGTGGGGGAGGAAGTCGCGGATGTTGCCGTGGACGATGTAGAGGTTGGCGGTCTTCGATAGGTACTTGTATGAGAGTTCCTGGGCCCAGGCGGGGAGGATTTTGATGAAGGGGAGGTTCTTGACGATGAGTTGTTCTTTCATGCCTTTTCAGTATGGCCCGTGACGCAGCCGGAGGCAAGGCTCCGTGAGCCGCGGCGGCTCGCCGCGTGCCCGGGCGCATTTGACAGCCGATCGGCAGCCGCCTATTGTTTCGTTCGGGGCCGCGATGATCGCGCGGCGTTGAATGGAGGCTTCGATGGCGAATACGTCTTCCCTGCCGCGCGCCTGGGTCGCGGCGGCGAACATGGGGCTCGGTCACATGCGGGCGGTCGATCCCCTCGCCGACATCGCCGAGGACGGCATCATGATCGCCAACGATCCCGATTTCGCCGATCCCCAGGAATTGAAGACCTGGGAAAAGCTCCTCGGCGTCTACGAGCGCCTGTCGAGGGCGAAGTCGATTCCGCTGATCGGCAATTTTCTCTTCGGCGTGATGGACTATTTCCAGCAGATTCCGCGGCCCTATCCCCGCATCGATCTTTCCAACCCCTCTATTCAGACGATGTTCGTCGACCGCCTCGTCGGCCAGGGGCTCTGTTCCGCCATGCTCACGAAGATGAAGACCAAGCCCCTGCCCCTCATCACCTCCTTTTATCAGAACGCGATCGCCGCAGATCGTGCCGGATGGGGCAGGGTCTATTGCATCATCTGCGACGCCGATATCAATCGCGCCTGGGTGGCCTCGAATCCCCGCGAGTCGCGGATCCAGTACCTCGTGCCCTGCGGGGCGGCGATGCGGCGACTCAAGCAGTACGGGGTTCCCGACGAGCGCATCTTCATGACGGGCTTTCCCCTTCCGCGCGAGCTCCTCGGCGACGCGTCCCTCGATGTGCTCAAACGCGATCTCGCGATCCGGCTCAGGCTCCTCGATCCCACCGATCGCTTCTGGCCCCTCCACGGGCTCAACGTCGAGCACTTCCTCGGGGCGGAGAATTGCGCGCGCAAGCCCGACCGCCCTCTCACGATCACCTATGCGGTCGGCGGGGCAGGCGCGCAGAAGGAAATCGGCGTGGCGGCCTTTAGGAGCCTGAAGGGCCGCATCGAAGCCGGCGCGATCGCCTGGAATTTCGTGTGCGGGGTGCGCAAGGAGGTTCGCGCCTTTTTCGAGGAGGAAGTTGCAAAGACCCTTCCCGGCCATCCCGGCGTTCGCATCGTGGGAGGGAAGGGCGATTCGACCTCCTATTTCGCCGACTTCGCCGCGGCCCTCCACACGACGGACATCCTCTGGACCAAACCTTCGGAACTCTCCTTTTATGCCGGCCTGGGGCTTCCCCTTCTCATGGCGCCGAGCGTGGGTTCCCAGGAGGTCTTCAATCGGCGCTGGCTCGAGGAGATACAGGCGGGCATTCCCCAGGCCGAAGCCCATTTCGCCGACACCTGGCTCGTCGAGCTCCTCGAGCAGGGTCGCTTCGCCGAGGCGGCTTGGAGCGGCTTTCTCAAGGCCCGCAAATACAGTACTTTCAGGATACACGAACTCATCAAGACGGGCGCGATGACAAGGAGCAGCGATCCCTTGACGCGTTGAGTCCCTCGGGCGGTGTTTGGGCCGCTGCGCGTGGACGCGGCAACCTTTCGCGCGCAAACGCGTCAATTCCACGGCAGGGAGAGCATGCAGGAACGCAAGAAGATTTTGATGACGATGCTCGAGGTGGGCCTCGGGCACAAGTCTCCGGCCGTCGCCGTTCGCGACGAAATCGAGTCGGTATGGCCCGGGCGCTACCGCATCGACATAGTCGATTTCGCCAGGGAATCGGGGGCCGCCGCCGACGACCGGGCCCTCAAGCGCTCTTGGGACCTCGCCCTGGCCTTTCCGCTCTCCGCGCGCATCGGCTATCTTCTCGTCGAGCTCAACCACGGCAGCAATTCCTACATCGATTTCCTGTTCAGGGACTTCATCAGCAAGGGCATCGGCTATATCGCCGGCTATCGGCCCGACCTCGTGTTCGCCACCCATGGGCTCTGTCTCTACGTCGCGGTCAAGGCTCGCGAAATACTGGGCGCCGATTTCTGCGTCGTGGCCTGCGTCGTCGATCCCTTCGACGGCTACTCCTGGTGGGCGAACGAGGGGGCCGACGTGCTCCTCGTGGCCTCCGAGCAGTCACGCGATCGCCTCATCGACCATGGGATCAGACCCGACAAGATCGTCATCACCGGATTTCCCGTTCACAAGCGATTCTTCAATCTGACCAAGGCTCCGGCGACCATCGCCTCCGATCTCGGCCTGGATCCGGCGATGAAGACCATCCTCGTGACCTCGGGCGGCCAGGGAATCGGCAATGTCTTTTCCTATGTGCGGGAGGCCTTTCGGCTCGGCCTGCCTTTCAACATCATCGTGGTTGCCGGAAGGAACGCCAAGACCAAGGCTCGCATGGACAAGTTGGCGGCGAGCGGGTCGGGGCCGACGCGCCTCGTTTCCTTGGGCTACGTGGGCAATATCAACGAGTTGATAGCGGCTTCCGACGTGGTTGTCGGCAAGGCCGGCGCCTCCTCGGCCATGGAAGCCTTTTTCATGGGAAAGCCCCTGGTCTTCACGGAATGGGCGAGCTACAACGACCGCTACATCATTCGCTTCGCCCTCAATTTCAAGATCGGCTGGTATGCCCCGACCCATATCGCCTTCATCCGCCTCGTCAAATCCTTCGCGAAGGGCGGGGCCATCGAAGAGTACGCCGCGAATGTCCGCGCCCTCGCCCTCGATCCCGGGACGGAACATGTCGCGCGAAGGGTCGTGGATTTGGTGGAAGGGCAAGGCGCCGTCGGGCGGCCTGCCGAGGAGAGGGAGGAAGCCTCGCCCGTTCGTGGACCCTCCAGGCCCGGATAACTTGTCATTTTCGATGATTGGGTGTAGGCTCGGTGCACCAACTTACAAGCGAGGTTCTCAATGGCCTACAAGGTTACCGATGCCTGCGTGAATTGCGGCGCCTGCGAGCCGGAGTGCCCGGTCGAGGCGATCTCGGAGAAGAACGGTCTCCGCTGGATCGATCCCGACAAGTGCACCGACTGTGGCACCTGTGCATCGACCTGCCCGACCGAGGCGATCATTCCCGGCTGATTCTATCGGTAGGAAGTTTTTCTGTCGAACCGCCGGGCTCCCCAATTTGGAGTACCGGCGTTTTTTTTTACCGACGCAGGAGTATACATGGGCCAGGAATTCGGCCTCTACGGGCTTGGAAGGGTCGGCGGCAGTCTTGCCAGAAACGCCTTGTCTCGGGGGATGAATCCCCGGCTTTTCGATAGGACCTCCGCCCGCATCGAAAGGCTACGGACGGGCTTTCCCGCCAATCCTGAACTCTTCTCCGCCGACGAGGCCGATTTCGTCAGATCCCTCGCCGCGCCTCGTCTCATACTCCTCTGCCTGCCTGCCGGAGAGGCGATCGATCAAGCCATCGAAGGATTCCTCCCGTATCTCGAGAGGGGCGATGCCTTCGTCGATGCCGGCGACTCCTGGTTTCGCGACAGCGAAAGGCGGGCGGCTGCCCTCGCCGAACGAGGCATCCTCTATGCCGGCCTCGGTGTCTCGGGCAGCGCCGAAGATGTCCTCCAAGGTCCTTCATTCATGGCCGGCGGCAGCCCTGAGCTCCGCCCCATTCTCATGCCCCTGCTCGAAAGGCTCTGCGCGACGGGTCCCGACGGGAAGCCCTGCGCCATCTGGACCGGCCCCGTCGGAACCGGCCATTTCGTCAAGATGGCGCATAACGCGATAGAATACGCGGATATGGAGATCCTGGCCGAGGCCTATCACCTCTTGAAGGTGGGCCTTCGCGCCAGCCGGGAGGAAGTCCGCAACTGCTTCGCCAAATGGGAGAGGAGCGAGGTTTCGAGCCGCCTTCTCAGCCTCTCCGTCGATGTCCTCGCGAAGGACGACGCGGACGGCTCTCCCCTCATCGACAGGATACTCGATCGCGCGACGCAGAAGGGCTCGGGCATCCGCGCGACCGAGTACGCCCTCGAACTGGGCGTCCAGGCCCCGACCCTCTCCGAAGCCGTTTTTGCCCGCAACCTCTCCACGCACAAGGACGAGCGGGTCATGGCGAGCGCACTCCTCGGCGAGCATGTCACGCGAGCGAGCGGCTCGCCCCAGAGCCTCATGGACGATGTCCGCAAGGCCGTGCTTGCCTCGAAGATCATCGCCTACTCGGAGGGCTTCTCTTTCATCACCCAGGGCGCCGAGGCCGAGGGTTGGATCATAGATCCCGTGGCAGTGGCACATGTTTGGCGCTCGGGAGCCCTGATCCGCGGTCCCTTCCTCGATCACGTGGCCGAGGCCTACTCGCTTTCCGAAGGCTTGCATTCCCTCCTTCATGATGCCCGGATGAAAATCCTTCTCGACCAGTCCCTGCCGGCCCTGAGGAGGGTGGTGGCTCGGGCTATCGAGTCGGGTTTGCCGATCCCCTTGATGACCACGGCGGTCTCCTCTTTCGACGGTCAGAGGAGTTCCTGGCTTCCCGCCAATCTCATCCAGGCCCTGCGCGACCGCTTCGGCGGCCACGGCTTCGAGCGCGTCGACCGCCCCCGCGGCGAAATCCACTATGCCGATTGGGACCTTGGGTCCTGAGGGCGGCGAAGCGGATTCTTCTTGGCCTCTCCCACAAACACCGGCTACCCGCGCGTCTCCTGGAGCTCCAGCCAGTGTCCGAACCTCAGCCTCTTGGTGAGGAGATAATCGCGATCGTCCTCGTGGACGGGAAGTTCGTGGCGGACCCGCTCGACGACCTCGATGCCGTGCTTTTCGAGCTCTTCCACCTTCTCGGGATTGTTGGTGAGAAGGCGCACGCTTTTGACGCCCAATTTCTTGAGCATCTCCGCGGGAATTCGGTAGTTGCGCTCGTCGGCCGCGAAGCCGAGGGCGATGTTGGCGTCGATGGTGTCGTAGCCGGCGTCCTGGAGGGCATACGCCCTGAGCTTGTTGACGAGTCCGATGCCGCGCCCCTCTTCCTGGTGATAGAGGACGATGCCGCGGCCCTCCCTCTCGATGGCCATAAGGGCTTCGCGGAGTTGGGGGCCGCAGTCGCAGCGCCGCGAACCGAGGGAGTCGCCGGTGAGGCAGGCAGAGTGGACGCGGGTAAGGATGCCTTCGCCATCGCCGATCTCGCCCTTGAGGACGACGACATGGTCCTTGCCGTCTTTGTTGTTCACGAAACCCAGGATGCGGAAATGCCCGAATTCCGAGGGGAAATCGGCTACCGAGACGATCTTGACGCAGACGTCCTTGTCGCAGTCAGCGCAGGCGAGGCCCGCGGGGCAGCTTCGGAGCGAGGCGATGTCCTGGGCGATCACTTCTTCGACGCTTGGGATGCGCACCAATCCTCCTGTACGGTCGCGTAGCCTGTCCGAGGAACGGGCACGGCCGTGATATCCAAACGTTCTAACAATACCGCGGCTGCGGCGCAAAGCGAAATTCCGGAATATGGCCTTCCTCCGCTCCGTCGGCAATCTAGGCCTTGCGACTGTCGGGGTTGCCCGGTGGCCCTTGCCACTCAGGGTGGCCGGAAACCACGATATCGGCGCCGAGCAGCTCGACCTTCATGTCGATGAGCGAACAGGGGAGCCAGGCAGGGGCCGCATTCCGTCGAGCCGTGGGCGCCTCCCTCCCCGATCCGGCCTCCGCAGCCCCGATCGGCGGAAAGCGAGGCATGGCGAAGGGCGCGAGTCCTCCCAGTATGACCGGGGCTATGGTGATGACGATTTCGTCCACGAGGCGGGCCTCGAAAAAGGAAGCGAGGACGGCGGCACCCCCTTCGACCATGAGGCTGCCGATACCTTCGGCGAAGAGGGCAGCAAGGGTCTGGTTGAGGTCGAGCCCGCCTGTCCCATCCCTCTCGACGAAGAGAATGCGGGCGCCGGCCCCTTCGAGGAGATCCTTCGCCGCCCCGGCTTTTTCGGGGCTACCGTCTCGAGCGCCGACGATTATCGGGTTCCGCCTGCCTTCGGCGAAGATTTTCGCTCCGGGCGGTGTCCGAAGCCCCGCGTCGAGGACGACAGGTCGCGGGCTCCGACCCTCGACGAGCCTGACGCCGAGCGAGGGATTGTCCGCGAGGATGGTGCCGATGCCCACGAGAATGCCCTCGTGCCGCGCGCGGAGGGCGTGGGTCATGCGCATGGATTCTGCACCGCTCAGGATCGTGCGAAGGCCGGGAGCGGCGGCTATGGAGCCGTCGATGCCCTGGGCCCAGCTGAGGGTGACGCGGGGCCGCGATGAAGGAGGGGCTATGGCGGCCTCGGTCGAAGCGGCGGAGGCCGAAGGCGAAACGGCCTTTCCGGGGCTCACCGAGGCTCGATGAAGAGCTTCGTGCCGTCGTATTTGACGACTGCCTGCCGAGGCCTGCCGAGTCTTTCGAAGAGGCTCGGAGGCAACTGCAGGCAATCGGGCGGACATTCGTTCTGGAGTTTGACATATGCCGGGCCCGTGCCGTCGAGGTCCACCTCGTAGCCCGTCGTCATCATGCCGAGATCGAATCCGTCATTGGGATGTATCGAGAGTTGGTTGGGCTTGAGACTCGCGGCGCAGAGCGCCTTGAGCGTCGAGGTGCTTTTCATCGTTTCTCCTCGCCGGATCGCGGACAATCCTGATGACTCTCAGAGTATAGGGGTCCCGCGAATCGACTTCAACCGATCCGGCGCCGGATCATGACCTCGTAGTCGCCGAGCCCTTCGAAGCCGAAGCGTCGATACAGGGCGAGGGCCCTCTCATTGTCCCTCGCCACTTCGAGTTTCATTTGGAGTCCTCGCTCGGCGGCGATGGCGACCGAGACGCTCATCAGGCGCTTCCCGAGGCCCTTCCCCTGCCACTCCGGCAGCACCGCCATGTGATGGACGTAGAGTCGCCTCCCGTCGTCGGTGAGCCAGACCGAGGCGATGATTTCGCTGTCTTCCTTTTCTCCCGCCCCACCGCGCTCATCCATGACAAGGATCATGCCGCGGGCAGCCAAGGTCGCGTGGATGCTGTCGAGGCTATCGCCACGCTTGGGGCTCGCGACACCGCTCGAAGCCCAGAGCTTCACCAAAGACGCGAAGTCTGCGTCCTGGAAATCCCTGATGGACAAGGATTCCACCGGGCTGTCTTTCATAGAACCGCCTTTCCCGGCCCAAAGGCCCGAAATCGGGCTTCGTCGCCCGGCTTGGCCGAATGCCGGCCTTGTTCGCCCACTGCTTGATGCTGGCTTCGCCTTCGTGTCAGGATTGCGCATGCCGACCCGTGACATTTTCGCCAATCTCTCCCCCTTGGACAACCGGTATTGGCTCTCGAACGAGAGGGTCTTCGACGGCCTTTCGGAGCGGATTTCCGAGCGGGCGATGCTTAAAAGCTGCGCCCGCGTCGAGGCCGCCCTCGTCGAGGCTCATCTCGCGAGGCGGGGCCTTTCCGCCCCAGCCTTCGGCGCCGCACTCGCGGCCGCGGTGGAAAGGCTCGACCCCGACGCGGTGGCCGCCGAAGAGGAAAAGACCCGGCACAACATCAGGGCCCTCGTCAACGTCTTTCAACGCGGCCTTCCTTCGGAGATCGCGCCCCTCGTCCACCTCGGCGCCACGAGCGCCGACATCCTCGATACGGCGCGCTCCCTCGCCGTCCGTTCGGCGGTCACGGAGATCATCCTCCCCCTCCTCGCCAAGGTCGACCTCGAGCTCTGCCGCCTCGTCGTCGACGAGGCGGAGACTCCCCAGGTGGGCCGGACCCACGGTCAACACGCCGTTCCCATCACCTTCGGCTTCGCGATGGCCGAGTACGCGAGCCGTCTCGGCCAGTCCGTCCTCCGCGCGCGCGAACTCGCGTCGTCCCTGCGCGGCAAGCTCGCCGGGGCCACGGGTTCGTATAACGCGCTCTCGATGATCTACCCCGACCCCGAGGACTTCGAGCGCGAGTTCCTCGCCCGCCTCGGCCTCGAGCCCGCTCCCCATTCAACTCAGATCGTCGAGCCCGAGCCGATGATCCGCCTCCTCCTCGAGCTCGATCTCGCCTTCGGCGTGATGGCCAACGTCGCCGACGACTTCCGCAACCTCCAGCGCACGGAGATAGGGGAGCTCAGGGAGGCCTTCGGCAAGGACCAAGTGGGCTCCTCGACTATGCCGCAAAAGCGAAACCCCTGGAACTCAGAGCACGTGAAGAGCCTGTGGAAGGCCTTTTCGCCCCGCGCGGTCTCCTTCCTCCTCGACCAGATTTCCGAGCACCAGCGGGACCTCACGAATTCGGCGAGCGAGCGCTTCGTCGCCGATTGGCTCGCGGGCCTCGCTGCCGCGGCGAATCGACTCCTCGGGGTGCTCAAGGGCATTACCCCCGACCGCGAAAGGATGCTCGCCAATCTCGCGATGACGGGCGCGACCCTCCTCGCCGAGCCGGCCTACATCCTCCTCGCCGAATCAGGGAGGGCGGACGCCCACGAGATCGTGCGCCGCGCGACCCTTGCCGTCGAAAAGGAAGGCCTGGGATTCGGCGAGGCCCTGCGCAGGGAAGGCGGAGCCTCCGAAGGTGGAGCCTTCGAGGCGATAGCCGCCAGGCTGCGAGAACTTGGTCATACCAATGCCGATGAATTCTTTGCGAAGCCCTGGAAGTACAACGGGAGGGCCGCCGAACGGGCCCGCAAGGTCGGGACCGAATACCGCTCCCTCATGAAGGGGATAGCGGAAGGGGGCGTGGCATGATGAACATAGTCGTGATGGGGGCCCAGTGGGGCGACGAGGGCAAGGGCAAGATCGTCGATTACCTCGCGGCCGAGGCCGGCGTCATCGTCCGTTTTTCGGGAGGGGCCAATGCCGGGCATACGATCGTCATCGGGAACGACAAGTACGCCCTCCACCTCGTGCCCTCGGGGATTCTCTACCCGGACAAGGTCGTCGTCCTCGGCACGGGCATGGTCATCGATCCCGAGGCCCTCTTCGGCGAGCTTTCCGGCTTGTCCGATAAGGGCATCGATTGGGCGGGCAGGGTCCTCGTCTCCGATCGCGCCCATCTCGTGCTTCCGAGCCACAGGCGCATCGACAAGGAGATGGAGGCCGGCAGGAAAAGACCCATAGGGACGACCGGTCGCGGCATCGGCGTCGCCTACGGCATGAAGTCCTTCCGCGACGGGATCCGCCTCGCCGACATCGACGATCCCGAACGCCTCGTCAACCTCGGTGCCGAGGACAGGGCCTTCCTCGATCTCTACCGAGACCGCCTCCTCGAGATGAAGACCGACCTCGTCGCCTTCCTCAGAAAACGTCGTAATGCCTATGTTCTTTTCGAGGGCGCCCAGGGCGCCCTCCTCGACATCGACACGGGCTCCTATCCCTTCGTTTCGAGCGGCATGTCCTGCGCGGCCGGGGCGGCGGCCCAGGGCGGCGTGGGACCGCGGCGCATCGATCGCGTGCTCGGCGTCTTCAAGGCATACACGACGCGGGTGGGCAACGGTCCCTTCCCGACCGAGTTCGCCGACGATTCGCCCGGTTCGCTCCAGGCCTTCATCCGCGACACCGGCAACGAGTACGGGGTCACGACGGGGAGGCCGAGGAGGGTGGGCTACCTCGACCTCGTGGCCCTGCGCTACGCCTGCGCCGCGAACTCCGTCGACAGGCTCGTCCTCACCCATCTGGACGTCTACGACGAGCTCGAATCCTTCGAGACTTGCGTCGCCTATCGCCTCCGGGGCAAGCTCATCGACGATTTCCCCGCCTCGATCCGCGATCTCGAAGCCGCGGAGCCCGTCCTCCGGCGCTTCGCTGGCTGGAAGACCTCGATCAAGTCGACGCGCTCCTGGGAGGAGCTGCCCCGACAAGCCCGCGATTACGTGCAATTCATAGAAGAATTCACCGAGACCCCCGTTTCCATGATCTCGGTGGGCTCCGACCGGACGCAGACCATCGTGAGGGAGAGCCCGTGGACAAGGTCCTGATCCTCGATTACGGGAGCCAGTACACCCAACTTATAGGAAGGCGGGTCAGGGCGGCGGGGGCCTACGCGGAGATCGTGCCTGGAGAAACCCGCCTGGATGCCGCGAGACTCGCGGAGGTCCGGGGCATCGTGCTTGCGGGTTCGCCCTTTTCCGTCTACGACGATTCGGCGCCCCGCCCCGATCCGGCGATTTGGGAACTCGACCTGCCGATTCTCGGCGTCTGCTATGGCGCGCAAAGGATGATGAACGATCTGGGCGGTCGCGTCGAGAAGCTGGCCGATAGGGAATACGGACGGATGCGCGTCGACATCGAAGCTTCCACCGATCCCCTTCTCGCCGGCCTGCCCGCGTCTCTTTCGACCTGGATGAGCCATGGCGACTCGATTTCGAAGGTGGCGCCGGGCTTCGCCGTCCTCGCGACCTCGGAGGCTGGCATCCCGGCCGTCGTGCGCAGGCAGGGCAGGCTCCAATGGGGAGTGCAGTTCCATCCGGAGGTGAGCCACTGCGAGGGCGGCCCCGTCGTCATCGCGAATTTCGTGCGCGGCATCTGCGGCATGAAGGGCGCCTGGACGATGGAAGGCTATAAGGAAGAAATCTCGCGCAAGCTGCGCGAGAATGTCGGCGATCGCGACGTCCTCCTCCTCATTTCGGGCGGCGTCGATTCGACGGTAGCGGGCGCCCTTTTGCTGACGGCCCTGCCCCACGACAAGGTGTGGCTCCTCTACATCGACACGGGTCTGATGCGCAAGGACGAGAGCGTCGAGGTCATGCGAAACCTGAGGAGCCTCGGCGCGACGCATCTCCACATGGTCGACGCCGGGCACGAATTCCTGTCGGCCCTGTCGGGGCAGAGCGATCCGGAGGCGAAGCGCCGCATCATCGGCGACCTCTTCATCGAGGTGCAGACGCGGGAAGTCGAAAGACTCGGCATCCCCGATTCCTATCTCGTGCAAGGTACTCTGTATACTGATCTTATCGAATCGGGGAAGGGCGTCGGCAGCAAGGCCCAGGTCATCAAGAGTCACCACAACGTGCGCAGTCCCCTCGTCGAGGCCAAGCGGAAGGCCGGCATGGTTCTCGAGCCCCTCGATCGCCTGTACAAGGACGAGGTGCGCGAACTCGGACGACTCCTCGGCCTCGGCCCCGCCATCGTCGAACGCCACCCCTTCCCGGGCCCCGGTCTCGCCGTGCGCATCCTCGGGGAGGTCACGCGCGAGGCCTGCGATCTCTTGCGCGACGCGGACTCCGTCTATGTGGAAGAGCTGCGGCGGCGCGGTCTTTATGGCAAGATTTGGCAGGCCTTTTCGGTGCTGTTGCCGACGCGTTCCGTGGGCGTCGCCGGCGACGAACGCAAATACGGCAGGGTTCTCGCTCTGCGCGCCGTCGTATCGGAGGACGGCATGACGGCCGAACCCTTCGCCTTCGCGATGGAGGATCTGATGGGGATCTCCGCCGCCATCACCAATCGCGTGCCCGGAATCGGCAGAGTTGTATACGATATTTCCTCGAAACCTCCCGCGACAATCGAATGGGAATAGCAGCGAGTTTTCAGGATCGGCGAAGGCGAAAGTCCCTCGCCGGTACTAGACGAAGGCCCTTCGGCTCTGGTATATACGCGCATGGCGACTAAGCAGGATATATGGCGTTTCGAGGTTCGGGACCGGGGGCCGGGTGAGCCGCGCTGTTCCGGCTTGCCGGAAGACGCGCGCGCGCTGGGGCTCGGAAGAGTCACGCATGCGCGGACCGCGAAGCTGTTCTTCGTACGGGGGACAATGGCGCCCGAGGAGCTCGATCTCCTCGGGCGTTTTCTTTTTTCAGACCAGGTAGTCCAAGACTCGGCGATGCGCAGGGTGCTTTCCTCGGGAGAGACCGGCATCGAGAAGGCGGGGCTGCCCGTCTCCGACTACGCCATGGGGAAGGCGGCAGTGGTGGAAGTGCTGCCCCGGCCCGGCGTCACCGACATGGAGGCTCACGAAGCCCTTCGGGCCGCGCGCGAAATGGGCATCGAGGATCTCGAGGCGGTCTCCGTCGGCAGACGATGGGAGCTCGAGGGCGAGAGCATCGATGCGGCCTTTCTCGACAGGCTCGCTTCATCTCTTCTCGCGAATCCGCTGGTCGAACGTTGGGCCCTGGGCGAAATCGAGCCCATCTTCCTCGATGAAGAAAGCGACGAATCGGGGAGCGCGGTCGAGTCGGAGCCGCCCGCGGTGGAATCGCTCGATTTCGCGGATCTCGACGATGCCGGACTCGAGGCCCTTTCGCGCCAAAGGCGCGCGGCTCTCGATCTCGCCGAAATGAAGGCAATTAAGGCCTATTATTCCGCCGCGGGTCGAGCGGCGACCGATGTCGAATTCGAGATGATCGCCCAGACCTGGAGCGAGCACTGCGTCCACAAGACCTTCAAGGCCTTGATCGACGTGGATGCCCCGGGAACCGTCGACTACCCCGCGACCGTCGATTCGATATTTTCGACCTATATACGACGACCGACGGAAGAGATCGGCGCGCCCTGGGTCCTTTCCGCCTTCGTCGACAACGCCGGAGTCGTCGAATTCGACTCCGATTTCGAGGTTTCCTTCAAGGTCGAGACCCACAACCACCCCTCGGCCGTCGAGCCCTTCGGCGGCGCGAACACGGGGCTCGGCGGCGTCATCCGCGACATCATGGGCGTATCGGCCCGACCCATCGCTTCGACCGACGTCCTCTGCTTCGGACCGGCGGACCTGCCGCCGGAAAAGGTCGCGCCGGGCAGCCTCCATCCGCGACTCGTCGCGCGGGGCGTCGTGGCCGGCATCGAGGACTACGGCAACAAGATGGGCATTCCGACGGTCAACGGCGGCCTCTGCTACCATGAAGGCTATAGCTCCAACCCCTTGGTGTACTGCGGCTGCGTGGGACTCGCCCCGCGTGGCACGAGGCGCAGCAGGGTGGAGCCGGGCGACCGGGTGATCGTCATCGGCGGCAAGACGGGTCGCGACGGGATCCGCGGCGCCACCTTCTCCTCGATGACCATGGATGCGGCCACGGGAGAGGTTGCCGGAGCCTCGGTGCAGATCGGGGATCCCATCGCGCAGAAGAAGGCATTGGATGTGCTTTTGGCCGCCCGCGATCGGGGCCTCTATCACGCGGTCACGGATTGCGGCGCCGGGGGCCTTTCGTCGGCCATAGGCGAGATGGCGGCCTCCCTCGGCGTCGAAGTGGAACTTTCGGCCATCGGCACGAAGTACCCGGGGCTGGCCCCCTGGGAACTCTGGCTTTCAGAGGCCCAGGAGCGAATGGTCCTCGCCGTGGCGCCCGGAGACGTGGCGGAAGTCAAAAAGTTGTGCGAAACCTACAATGCCGGCTTTTACGATCTCGGGGGCTTCTCGGGTTCGCGGAGGGTGTCGGCCACGATGAGGGGCCGTGTCGTCCTCGACCTTCCCGTCGACTTGCTCCACGAGGGGATGCCGCGAAAGCGCCTTCGGGCGGTGGCTGCGCCCCATGCGCCGGCGCCCTTGGCGACGGGACCTCTCCCGTCGCCTCGCGAGGCCCTGCTGCGCCTCCTGTCGAGGCCCGGTAGCGACTCGGCCGAGCCCATCGTGCGGCGCTACGATCACGAGGTCCAGGGGGGGACCATCCTCGCGCCCTTCGACGGGCCCTGGGGTGACGCGCCCCAGGATGGAGCGGTCATCGTCCCGCAGGGGACGTCGGGCAAGCGGGCCCTGGCGATAGCCAATGGCTTCAGGCCGAGCTACGCTGCGCACGATCCTTACAATGCCGCCATTTCCGCCCATGACGAGTGCCTTCGCAACCTCGTGGCCGTCGGAGCCGATCCCGAGAGGGTCGCCGTCCTCGACAATTTCTGCATGGGCGATCCCAATCGACCCGAGGTCCTCTGGGACCTCCTCGAGTCGGCGAGGGCCTGCCGAGACGCGGCCCTGGCCCATCGTACGCCCTTCATTTCCGGCAAGGACTCCTTCTACAACGAATACGCGGCCGAGGACGGCTCACGGCGCTCGGTGCCTCCCTCCCTCCTTATCTCGGGCATGGGCATCGTGCCCTTCCCGGACAGTGTGCCGGGTTCCTGGCTCAAGGCCGCGGGGAATTACCTCTACTTGGTCGGGGATTTCGAGCCTCGCTTCGGAGGGAGTCTCTATGCTTCCTCCTTCGGCGCTCCCGACGGGGCCGATCTGCGCGTTCCCGGCGCGCCGAAGGCATCGAAGCTCCTGTACAAGAAGCTTCACGCCGCAATCGGCAAAGGTCTCGTGGCCTCGGCCCATGACGTCTCGGAAGGCGGGATCGCCCTCGCCCTCGCCGAGATGTGCATCGGCGGCAGGCTCGGGACGCGGCTCAGGCCGCCCGCCAAGCACGTCGGCGCAGAGGCTTCCCTCGCAGCCGCCCTTTTCGGCGAGACGAACGGCTGTCTCATCGTGGAGATCGACGGGGGGCGAAGAACCGATTTCGAGGAGGCCATGATGGGATCTTCGATCCTACCGATCGGCACCACGCTCGAGGATCCGAACCTCGTCATCGAGACCGGGCAAGAAGTCACAATTGCACTCGACGAGCTCTCGGCTTCGTGGAAGGGTAAAGCGGAGGTCAGGTCATGAAGGCGAAGGCATTGGTCCTCCTCGGGCCCGGAACGAACAGGGACAGGGACGCCGTCGAGGCCATCGAGGCGGCGGGCGGCGAGGCCATCATAGTACCGATGGCCCTGGTCTCCGCCAGGCACTTCGCGGACTCGGGAATGCTCGTCATTCCCGGCGGCTTTTCCTACGGCGACGCCCTCGGCGCGGGAGCACTCCTGGCCCTCGATCTCGAGCGCCGCTTCGCGGACGAGGTGGGCGCCTTCGTGGAATCGGGGCGACCGGTGATCGGGATCTGCAACGGCTTTCAGGCCCTCGTCAAATCGGGCATCCTTCCCGGAAGAAGCGGCGCCAAGGCGGCGGGAGGCGACCCGAAAGGCGTGCACGGTGGCATCGGGCACATGCCCCGCGAGCGCGAGATCACCCTCGCGCGGAACGCCCGTGGCGACTTCGAGTGTCGCTGGGTCAGATTGACGGCCCCGCTCTCGAAGAGTCGATGGACCCTGGGGCTCGGAGACTTCGCCTGTCCGGTGGCACACGGCGAGGGCAGGATAGCCGCGCAGGACGGGTCCGCCCTCGAGAGGATCGTGGCCGAAGGTCTCGTGGCCTTTCGCTACGCGGCGCACGATGGAGGGGCCGCCGCCGGCGAATGGCCGGCCAATCCCAACGGTTCGGCCTTCGACATCGCGGGGCTCTGCAACGCGGCGGGCAACGTCCTCGGTCTCATGCCCCATCCCGAAAACGCGATCAGGCCGCGCTCGAGGGCGTCGAGGCTGCCCGACAACCACGTGACGGCCGTCGGACTTTTCCGGAACGGGCTCAGGATAGCAGGTTAAGGCGCGATCTCGCGCCCAAGAGGAGGAGGATACGATGGATGCCGGCGAAACGGAGCAGATGGTGAAGGAATTCGATCTCCCGCTGCCCTTCGGAGGATCGGGAAAGGTGCGCGAATGGTACCGCCTCCCGGACTCAAAGCGACTAATTATTACGACCGATCGGATCTCCGCCTTCGACAGGGTCATCGCGCGGGTGCCTTTCAAGGGCCAGGTTCTCAACCAGCTCTCCGCCTTCTGGTTCGAGCGGACGCGCGACATCGTCCCCAACCACCTCGTCGCGGCCATCGATCCGGCAGCCTCCGTGGTGACCGATGCCGAAGCCTTCCCCGTCGAGGTGATCGTGAGGGGCAGGATCACCGGCGTAACCTCGACGGCGCTCTGGAGGCGCTACGAGCTGGGGGAACGCAACATCTACGGCTACGACTTTCCCGAGGGCCTGCGGAAGAACGACGCCCTGAAGGAACCAATTGTGACTCCCACCACGAAGGGAGGGCCGACCGGCCACGACGAGAGGCTCACGCCCGCCGAGGTCGTATCGGGCGGCTGGCTCGACGCTCCGACCTGGGAGCGCGTCATGGCCGCCGCCCTGGCCCTCTTCGAGCGGGGGCGATCGATCGCCCGATCCGCCGGACTCGAGCTTGTGGATACGAAATACGAGTTCGGACGCTCTCCCGAAGGCGAGGTCATGCTGATCGACGAGGTCCACACCCCCGATTCCTCCCGGTTCTGGAAGCTCTCGACCATCGAAGAGCGCATCGGCCGCGGCGAGGAGCCTGAGGCGATGGACAAGGAATTCGTCAGGCTGGCCTTCGCGAAATTGGGCTACAGGGGCGACGGGCCCATTCCGGAGCTCCCCGCGAAAGTCTGGGAAGAGACCGGCGCCCTGTATCGCCGCGTCTACGAGGCCCTTACCGGCCATGCATTCGTTCCCGCCGCCGGAACGGGATCGGCTAAAGAAGCGTCGAAGCGCATCATGGACGCGCTCAGGCGGGGAGGCTACGCATGAAGGAAGCGATTGTCATAATTATCATGGGATCGAAGGCCGACGAGCCCCACTCGCGCAAGATCTCCGAGGCCGCCTCGCGTCTCGGCCTCTCGAGCGAAATGCGCGTGGCTTCAGCCCACAAGACACCGGCCGATCTCATCGGCATCCTCGCGGCCTACGAGTCGGACGGCAGGCCCAAGGTCTATGTCACGGTGGCCGGTCGCTCGAACGCCCTTTCGGGCTTCGTCGACGGTGCGGTGAAGGCGCCCGTCATCGCCTGTCCGCCCCCATCGGAAAGCTACGGCGGCGCCGACCTCTGGTCGAGCATCCGCATGCCCTCGGGAATCGCTCCGGCCTTCGTGATGGATCCCGCCAACGCCGCCCTCTTCGCGGCCAAGATCCTCGCCCTTGCCGAACCTACCCTGGCGGGAGGCATCGCGAGGGAACGCGAGGCACGGGTCGAGGAACTTCGCGCCGCCGACACCGAGCTCAGGTCCCAGGGCGGCCTTCGATGAGCGGGCCTCGGGAGGAATGCGGCGTCGTCGGAATAGCCATGGGCGCCGCATCCCTGCCGGGTTCGCATGACGCTGCGCGTACGGCCTTTTATGGGCTTTTCGCGCTGCAACATCGGGGGCAGGAAGCGGCCGGCATCGCCTCCTCCGACGGGGGGACCATCAACCTCCACAAGGACCTCGGCCTCGTGTCGCAGGTCTTTCGCGAGGGCTCCCTCGAGCCGCTCAAGGGCGGCCTCGCCATCGGCCATACCCGCTACTCGACGACGGGCAGCTCGTCGATGCGCAACGCCCAGCCCTTCGTGATCGATACGCGTCACGGGCCCCTCGCCGTGGCCCACAACGGCAACATCGCGAACGCGCCGGCCCTTCGCAGGGCCCTCCTGGATCGGGGCATCGGCCTATCCTCGGCTTCCGACACGGAGCTTCTCGCGATGGACCTCGCGGGCGCCGAGGGAAGGAATTGGCCCGAGCGTATCGCCAAGGCCATGGCTGGTTGGGTGGGGGCTTTTTCCCTCCTCGTTCTCACGATGGACGCCGTCTACGCCCTGCGCGACCCCTGGGGCTTCCGACCCCTCGCCCGCGCCGTCCTCGCAGACGGCAGTATCGCCTTCGCCTCGGAAACCTCGGCCCTTCGCATGCTCGGCGCGAAGACCTTCGAGGAGGTTGGCCCCGGGCAGATCGTCGAGGCGCGACGCGAGGGCATGGTTCTTCACGAGGGAATGAGGGCCGCTCCCAAGAGCTCCTGCTCCTTCGAGTACGTTTACTTTTCGCGACCCGATTCCGAATGGAACGGACGCACCGTCCACGCCGCCCGCCGCGCCCTCGGGTCCATACTCGCGAAGGAGGCGCCCGCAGAGGCCGACATCGTCGTGCCGGTGCCCGACTCGGCCATCCCTCCGGCGATCGGCTACGCCGAGGTCTCGGGCATCCCTTACGAAGAGGGCCTCGTCAAGAACCGCTACATCGGCCGCACCTTCATCGAGCCCACCGAGGCCCTGCGCAAACGCGGCGTCGCCCTCAAGTTCAGCCCCCTCGTGGAGAACATCGCAAATAAGCGCATCGTCCTCATCGACGACAGCATCGTGAGGGGCACGACCACCCGAGCCCTCGTCGAACTCCTCCGCGGCGCCGGGGCGCGGGAAATCCATCTCCGCGTCGCGAGCCCTCCCATCCGTCATCCCTGCTACATGGGCGTCGACATGGGCGATCCGGCCGAACTCGTGGCCAGGCGACTCGACGCCGGCGGTCTGGCTCGCGAACTGGGGGTCGAAAGTCTCGCCTGGCTCTCCCTCGAAGGCCTGAGAAAGGCCATCGGCGTTCAGGGCCTCTGCGAAGCCTGCTTCAGCGGAAGTTATCCGATACCGATCGACGAAGTCGGGGCCAAGTCCCTCTTCGAAAGGGGTGGCGCATGAAGGTGCTTGTCGTCGGCTCTGGCGGCCGGGAGTCCGCCCTGGCCCTCTCCCTCGCGCAATCGCCGTCGGTGACGCGGATCATCGCGGCTCCCGGGAATCCCGGCATCGCGGAGATAGCCGCAATTCATCCCATTCCGGCGGACGCCGTGGAAGACCTCGTCTCGCTCGCGGCGGCCGAAGCCGTCGACCTCGTGGTCGCCGGCCCCGAGGCCGCCCTCGCCGCTGGCCTCGCCGACGCCCTGGCGGCCAAGGGAATCCCCTGTTTCGGTCCCTCGCTCGCGGCGTCGAGGATCGAGAGCTCGAAGGCCTTTTCGAAGACCTTCATGCAAAGGCATGGAATACCCACGGCCCATGCGAAGGTCTTCGGCGACGCAAGGCAGGCCCTGGCCTTCGCCGAGTCGATGAATGACCTGCCTGTCCTGAAGGCCTCGGGGCTCTGCGCGGGCAAGGGCGTCATCCTTCCCGACAGCAGGGGCGAAATGGCTGTCGCAATCGAGCGTCTCCTCGCGATGGGGGGGAGGGGTGGGGAAATCCTCGTCGAGGAGAGGCTTTCCGGCGAGGAAGTCTCCATCCTCGCCTTTTCCGACGGGAACGACTGGACGGTGATGCCCGCGGCTCGCGACCACAAACGATTGAAGGACGGCGATCGCGGGCCGAACACGGGCGGCATGGGTTCCTACGCCCCGGCCCTCTCGATGGCCACCGCCGAAGAGTTGGCCGAAATCGTCATAGCTCCTGCGATCCGCGGCCTTCGCGAGGAAGGCATCCCCTTCATCGGCGCCCTCTTCGCCGGCCTCATCCTCACGAAAGAGGGGCCGAAGGTCCTCGAGTACAACTGTCGCTTCGGGGACCCCGAAACCCAGTCGATCCTCCCCCTCCTCGAATCCGATCTCGGCGAGCTACTCCTCGCCTGCGCGACGGGGAGGCTACGCGAAACGCGGGCTCGCTGGCGAGAGGGTTTCGCCGCCTCCATAGTCCTCGCCGCCGAAGGCTATCCCGAGGCGCCGAAGTCGGGAGGGAGGATCATCCTCCCCGAGACGACCCCTTCCGAAAGTTGGATCCTCCACGCGGGCACGCGACGCGTAGGCGATGACCTCGTCGCCTCGGGAGGAAGGGTCCTCGACGCCGTGGCGCGAGGCGGAACGCTCGACGAGGCCCTGGGGCGAGCCGCGCGGCTCATCGAATCGGTACGACTCGAGGGCTCGCACTATCGAAGGGACATCGGCTCGCGCGGCCCGCTCGACGGGGCGGCTCGCGCCTCCCTCGCGGGAGGGCGGAGCCCCTCCGCCTACGCGCAGGCCGGCGTCGACATCGACGCGGGCAACCGGGCCGTGGAGCTCATGAAGGGGGCCGTCCGTTCCACCTACGGCAAGAAGGTGCTAGCCGGTATTGGTTCCTTCGGCGGGATGTACGACGCCGGAGCCCTCAAGGCGATGGCCCACCCCGTCCTCGTGTCCTCGACGGACGGAGTCGGCACCAAGACGAGCCTCGGCCTTTCACTCGGAAGGCCGGCCGGTCTCGGCGAGGACATGGTCAACCATTCCATCGACGACATCCTCGTCCAAGGGGCCCGACCACTATTCTTCCTCGACTATGTCGCCGCCTCAAGGCTCGTGCCCGAAACGGTGGCCGAGATCGTGGGCGGGATGGCGAAGGCCTGCAGGGAAGCGGGCTGCGCCCTCATCGGCGGCGAGACCGCCGAGATGCCGGGCACCTACCGCGAGGGGGAGCTGGACATCGCCGGCACGATCGTCGGCATCCTCGAACGCGAAAAGGCCCTTCCAAGGCCGAACCTCGCGGCGGGAGATCTCCTCGTCGGTCTCGCCTCCTCGGGCCTTCATACCAACGGTTATTCCCTCGCCCGCTGTGCCTTCGCCGGAGTCGATCTCGAGGCCCTTCATCCCCTCCTCGGCGAAAGCCCCGCCGACGCCCTCCTCAGGCCCCATCGCTCGTACCTGCCCCTCCTCAATGCGGCCCTCGATGCGGAACCCTCGCCCGTCAAGGCCCTTGCGCACATCACCGGAGGCGGATTCGTCGAGAACATTCCCCGCGTGCTTCCGAGCGGCCTCGACGCCGTCATACGGCGCGGGTCATGGAAGGTGCCGCCGATCTTCGAGCTTATCGGGCAGCTCTCGGGGGCGGGCGAGGAGGAGATGGCGAGGGTCTTCAACCTCGGCATAGGCATGGTCGCCGTCGTCGCGCCGGGGGACCTGGCCCGCTTCCGCGAACTCGTGCCCGAGGAAGTCTTCGTGATCGGCAGCCTCGAAGCCGGTTCAGGGAAGACACAATTACGATGAAGTCATCCGAAGGCCTTCCTCGGGTCCTCGTCCTCGCCTCGGGGCGGGGCAGCAATTTCGAGGCCCTCGCCAAGGCCGCCGCCCGAGGCGAGGCGCCTATCGACCTGGTCGGACTCGTGGGCGACCGGCCTTCAGCCGCCTGTTTCGATCGGGCGCGGGTCTTGGGAATAAGGGTCTTGCCTCTCCCCGCCGAGGGCAGGAAGAGGCGCGAGTACGACGCACTTCTCGCCGAAGCGGTCGCGGCCTTCGAGCCCGATTGGATCCTCCTCCTCGGCTGGATGAGAATCCTTTCCGATGCCTTTCTCGGGCGCTTTCCCGGCAGGGTGATCAACCTCCACCCCGCCTTGCCCGGGCGCTTCCCCGGCGTCGACGCGATCCGGCGCGCCTGGGAAGCCGCGCGGGCGGGAGAGGGAGAGGTCACGGGCGCCATGCTCCATTTCGTGCCCGACGAGGGCGTGGACAGCGGGCCAGCGATAATCGTAGTCGAATTGAGGATAGGCCGGGACGAATCGCTCGAATCGCTCGAGTCGAGGATGCATGAACTCGAACACGAGCTGGTCGTCGAGCTCGCGAAACGGCTCCGGAAGGACAGCATAGCCGATAGATCGGCGACGACCGATCCCGAACCACCACAGGGGGAAAGCAAATGAGACTGGCGCTCGCATCGGTGCACGACAAGACGGGGCTCGAGGCCTTCGCGAAACGGATCTCCGCCGCGGGATTCCGATTCCTGGCCACGGGGGGCACGGCCGTCGCCCTCCGCAAGGCGGGGATCGAGGTCCTCGACGTGGCGAGTTATACGAAATCGGAAGAGATGCTGGGCGGCAGGGTGAAGACCCTCCATCCCGCAATCCACGGCGGCATCCTCGCCCGCGGCGAAGGCGCGGATTTCGCCGAGCTCGAGGCCCGCGGCTACGGCCCCATCGATCTCGTCGTCGTCAACCTCTATCCCTTCGAGAAGGTCTTGGGGCGCGGCGACGCGACCGAGGCGGAGCTCGTCGAGGAGATCGACATCGGCGGCGTCGCCCTGACGCGCGCGGCCGCGAAGAATTTCGCGAGGGTGACCCTCGCCTGCGATCCTTCCGACTATGACGGAATCGCCTCCGCCTTCGAGTCGGGCGGACCCGACACTGAGACGAGGAAGGGCCTCGCGTTAAAAGGCTTCGAGCGGACGGCCGCCTATGATGCGGCCATTTCGCGCTGGTTCGCGGGCCTTTCAAGCGAGCCCGAAGCCTCCTTCGCGCCGCCCGGGACGAGGGAACGCGAGCTGCGCTACGGGGAGAACCCTCATCAATCCGCCGAGTACCGGAGCGCCCTGCCCGGCACGGGGCCCCTCGGCGGCCGGCTGCTCCAGGGCAAGGAGCTGTCCTACAACAACATTCTCGACCTGGACGCGGCGATCCGTTCGGTCTCCTCCTTCGAGGAGACTGCCTGCACCATCGTCAAACACCTGTCGCCCTGCGGCGTGGCCCTCGGATCGGACGCGGCCGATGCCTATGCGAAGGCCCTCGCGGCCGATCCCGTCTCGGCCTACGGCGGCGTGGTGGCCTTCAACCGGCCCCTCGACGCGAAGGCCGCGGCGCTGATGAAGGAACTCTTTCTCGAGTGCGTCGCCGCCCCGGCCTTCAGCGAAGAAGCCCTGGCCTTGCTCAGGACCAAGAAGAACCTCCGCCTCCTCGCCGCCGATCCGGCTCGCGCCCTCGATCCCCTGCGGGAAATCCGGAGCGTCACAGGAGGATGGCTCGTCCAGGATCGCGATCTGGGAGATCCCGCGGCAAGCGAATGGAAGGTCGCATCGAAGAGGCAGCCGACGGGTGCAGAACTCGAGGCTCTTCGCTTCGCCTGGAAGGTCGTGAAGGACGTTCGATCGAACGCCATAGTCCTGGCCGGCCCGGGGGAGAGCTACGGCATTGGCGGGGGCCAGACGAATCGGGTCGACGCCGCTCGCCAGGCGGTGGAGAGGGCGGGAGAGAGGGCCAAGGGCTCCGTCATGGCTTCGGATGCCTTCTTTCCCTTCCCCGACTCCATCGAAGTTGCGGCCAAGGCCGGGGTGACGGCCGTCGTCCACCCCGGCGGCTCGATCAGGGACGCGGAAACCCTCGCCGCCGCGGACGCGGCCGGCATGGCCGTGCTCTACACGGGCGTCAGGCATTTCAGGCATTGATGAGTATCCAGGGAGATAGCATGCGAAACGACCACTTGTTCATGTCGGGCCCGGCCCTGACCTTCGACGACCTCCTCGTCGTTCCGGGTTACAGCGAAGTCCTTCCCTCGGACGTCGACATCGGCGCGACCCTCGTGCCGGGCATCAGGCTCAATGCGCCCCTACTCTCGGCCGCGATGGACACCGTGAGCGAGAACCGCCTCGCCATAGCCCTCGCGCGGATGGGTGGCATAGGCATAATTCATAGGAATATGAGCCCCGAGGCCCAGGCTGAGGAGCTCCGCAAGGTCAAGCGCTCGGAGTCGGGCATGATAGCCGATCCCGTGTTCCTGCCCGTCACGGCGAGCCTTTCCGACGCCGAAAAGGTCATGGAAACCTGGCGCGTGTCGGGCGTGCCGATCGTCGAGGAATCGAGCGGCAAACTGGTCGGCATCATCACCAATAGGGATAGACGCTTTTGCCGACCCGAGGACGGCAAGCGACCCGTCACCGATTTCATGACCTCGAAGGGCCTCGTCACCGCGCCCGAGGGCACGGGCATAGAGGAGGCCATCGCGATCCTCGCCCGCCACCGCATCGAAAAACTTCCCATCGTCGACGGGGAGGGGAGGCTCCGCGGTCTCATCACGGTGAAGGATATCCAGAAGAAGCGCGATTACCCCAACGCGGCCGTGGACTCGAGGGGGCGCCTCCTCGCCGGGGCGGCCGTCGGCGTTGGCCCCGATGTCGAGGAGCGCGTCGAAAGGCTCGTCGCGGCCGGCGCCGACGTCATCGTCGTCGACACGGCCCATGGCCACACCAAGGGCGTCATCGGCGCGATCAAGAGGATCAAGTCGGTCGCGAAGGATATGCCGGTCATCGGAGGCAATGTCGTCACCGAGGAGGGCACGATCGCTCTGATCGAGGCGGGCGCGAACGCCGTGAAGGTCGGCGTCGGGGCGGGCTCCATTTGCACGACGAGGATCGTGTCGGGCGCGGGCATGCCCCAGATGAGCGCCATCTGGGCCTGCGCCCGCGAGGCGAAAAAGCGCGGCATTCCGGTCATCGCCGACGGCGGGATCAAGTACTCGGGAGACATCGTGAAGGCCATCGTCGCCGGAGCCGAGACCGTCATGCTCGGGAGCCTCTTCGCAGGCCTCGAGGAGAGCCCTGGCGAATTGGTGCTATATGAAGGCAGGCAGTACAAGAGCTACCGGGGCATGGGCTCCCTCGGGGCCCTCCAAGGCTATGGCCGCGACCGCTACGGAAGCGGTCAGGACGCCGCCTCGGGGCAGGGCAGCAGGAAGCTCGTCCCCGAAGGCGTCGAGGGCATGGTGCCTTACCGCGGCACCCTGCCGGAGTACGTCAGCCAGCTCCTCGGCGGCCTCCGCTCGGGCATGGGCTACGCCGGGGCCGCGAGCCTCGCCGACCTCCGCGAACGGACCGGCCTCGTTCGCATAACTTCCTCCGGCCTCGCCGAAAGCCACCCCCACAGCATCACGATCACGCGGGAAGCGCCTAATTATCAACGAGGAGAATAGGTGCTTCCCGCCAGAGCGGAATCCAGACGGATTCCGCTCTGCTACAGAAGCGCGACGATCGCGCATGCGATCGTCACGCGAATAGGCCGCCGAAACCGAGGCGGCCTATTCGCGAAGGCTGCCGAAACCGAGGCGGCCTATTCGCGAAGTGCCAGTTGGTAGATCTTCGTCGCCTCGTCTTTTCCGATCTTCACGAAATTGCCCACCTGCTTCGTGCCCTTGGCGCTAAGCTTGTCGGCCATTTCGGCGATCCTGTCATCTTTCACGCCGAGGCCCGAGAGTCGCACGGAGAGTCCGAGGGAGCGCCAGAAATTCTCGAGGGCTTCGATGCCCCGATGCGTCGCTCGCTCGATGTCGCGGGGAACGATCTCGATGCCCCAGACGCGGTTGGCGATTTGGGCGAAGCGGGCGGGGTCCTGTTTGAACGTGAAGCGCATCCAGGAGGGGAAGAGGGCCGCGAGGCCGGCTCCGTGGGCCACGCCGTAGATGGCGGAAACCTCGTGCTCGAGATCGTGGGTGGCCCAGTCTCCGACCCGCCCCGTATCGAGGAGGTTGTTGTGGGCGATGGTGCCCGCCCACATGAGCTCGGCCCAGGCGTCATAGTCATTGCGTTTTGCCAACACCCGAGGCGCGGCGTCGATGACCGTGCGGAGAGTCGCCTCGATGAGGCGGTCGGTGAGTTCGACGGGTTTCGAGTTGGTGAAGTAGCGTTCGAGGAGATGGGCCATGATGTCGGCCGAGCCGTTGGCGATCTGATCGGTGGGCAGGGTGAAGGCGAGCTCGGGATTGAGTATGGAAAAACGCGGATAGATCAGCTCGGAATTGAAGCCTCGTTTGAGGAGGCCCTCTTCCTTCGTGATCACGCTCGCCGTGCTCGCCTCGCTCCCCGCGGCGGGGATGGTGAGGATGGTGCCGACGGGGAGGGCTTCCTTGGGTTCGGCGGTTCCGGCGAAGAAATCCCAGACATCACCCGAATAGGGGACGCCGAGGGCGATGGCCTTGGAGGAATCGATCGCGCTCCCTCCGCCGACGGCGAGCACGAGACCGACCTTCTCCTTGCGGCAAAGGGCTATGCCTTCCTTGACGAGGCCGAGGCGGGGGTTCGGCGCGACGCCGCCGAGTTCGACGTAGTCGACGCCGGCGGCCTTGAGCGAGGCGACGACCCTGTCGTAGAGGCCCGTTCGCTTGATGCTCCCCCCGCCATAATGCAAGAGGACCTTGGTGGTAAGGGCGCGAGCTTCCTCGCCCACCTTGGCTTCCATTCCCCTTCCGAAAAGTATCTTGGTCGGATTCCTGAATACGAAATTGTCCATTCGCCGTCCTCCTTGCGCCAGAGCGTTACACAAATATACAGCGCGAGCCGGTTCTTCGTCATTCTCTCGCTTGACGATTCGTGTCCGCCGGGCGAAGCTTGGCCGATGTCCACGGATGAGCGACCTTCCCTCGGCGCCTCGTTGCGCGGCGGCCTCTTTTCGACGGATTTCCAGCGCGGGGCCGTCCTCGTCGCCACCTACGTGGCAGCCATCTTCCTCTATCCCGGCCCCCCCGATCCATCCAATCCTCCCGCCTATTTCGCCGAGACCTATTTCGGCCTCGTGGGCGCCTCCGCCGCTCTGAGCCTCCTCGCGGTATTCGTCAGGAAAGGCGCCTGGCTCCATCCCGTCCTCGTGTTCCGCGCCTACCTTCTCATCGTCCTGGGCTACAGCCTCGAGTCCTATCTTTCGGTGAAGCTCGTTCTCGGCGTGGGCCTGATGACGGAGATATGCCTCATCGAGGAATCACCTTATGACAAGGTCGTCGCAGGAGCTGCCTTCCTTTTTTTCATGTTGGCGCAAATCTTCCCCGACTTCCTCGGCAAGAACAGCCTCGCGCCCGAGATGCCCCGACCGCGAAGTTCGGAACTCGGGGCCCTCGCCCTGTCCTTGGCCCTCGCTTCGGCGGCCGCCTGCCTCCTCAGGACGCTCAATGCGCGACAAAGGGAGCTCGTCGATCTCGTACGGCTCCACGAGGCCAACCTGGCAGCCCTCGCCGAGCTTAACAGCAACCTGCAAGGTTACGCGCGCACCATCGACATCGAATCGGCCGAGCGCGAACGCAATCGCATCAGCCGCGAGATACACGATATCTCGGGTTACATCTTCACGAATCTGATAGCCCTCATGGACGCCGCGGGCAGCCTTCCGCGCGAGGACCAGGCGGGTCTCACCGATCTCCTCGTCACCGCTCGGAGCCAGGCGCAGGAAGGGCTCCGGGAGACCCGCGCCGCCCTCCGCAAGCTCAGGGCGGAACAGAACCGTCTCACCGACTGCACCCAGGCGATCCACAAAATTGTTTCCATTTTCAAGAAGGTGACGAAGATCGCGGTCGACGTGAGCTACGGCAACATGCCCCACTCCATTCCTCAGGAAATGAGCCTCGTTCTCTACAGGACGATCCAGGAGGCGCTGACCAACGCGGTGCGCCACGGCAAGGCCACGCGCGTCAGGGTCGGCTTCTGGGTCGAAAAGGAGGAGCTCAGGCTTTCGATCGTCGACAATGGCAAGGGCGCCTTCGCCATCGTCAAGGGAATTGGCATCAGCGGCATGGAGGAGAGGATCGGCGCCCTCGGCGGGAGGGTCGAGGTGGGGCAGGCGGCCGAGGGCGGTTTCGCGCTCCGCATAGACATGCCCTTGCCGGCTTCGATCCCGAGGGGGGCCGCGGGCCATGTCGCGACCACTCAATCCACGACGACTCCGACCGTGTTGGCCGAAGGAGGCTGACGTGGAAGGCAAGATAAGGGTTCTCATCGCCGACGACCAAAGGCTTTTCCTCGAGAGCCTCGCGACCTTCCTTCGCAATTACGCCGATGATATCGACGTCGTGGGCAAGGCCGCGAACGGGGCCGAAGCCGTCGAGATGGCTGCGGCTCTCCGTCCCGACATCGTTCTCATGGACGTGCACATGCCCGTGATGGACGGCGTCGAGGCGACGGGAAGGATCATCGCCGCGATGCCCGAGACGAAGATCCTCATCCTTTCCACCTACGACGAGGATGAATACGTCAGGAAGGCCTTGGGCTTCGGGGCCGCCGGCTATCTTCTCAAGGATATCTCGCCGACCGAGCTCATCGCGAGCATCCGCGCCCTCAAGGGCGGGGCGATGCAGATTTCGCCTCACATCGTCGGAAAGCTGATGCGCAGCATCGTGGACGAGGCCCCCGCCCGTCCCGACAGGGGAGAGGGCGACATCGAGGGATTCGAGACCCTCACGCGACGTGAGCGCGAGGTGTTCTCCCTCATAGCGACCGGCTGCGACAACGCTCAGATCGCCGAGTCCCTCCATTTGGCGGAGCATACGGTGCGAAACCATGTCAGCATGATCTATTCGAAGCTCGGCGTTCAGGATCGCTTTCAGATCATCCAGATGGCGAATCGAATCCGCTACCACGAATGAGCCTCGCCCGCGAATCAGGCGCCGGCCAATTCTCGATTCCCAATCCCCGGGACAAGGGTGACAATTGTCCCGATCAAATCGTGATTCCTGTCTCTTGCGGACATGGCGTACCGGCCCCACAGTGGAACTGCGCCACATCGTGGCGAAGCGTTCGCAGGTAGGAGGATTCACGTGATGAAAAGAATGTTCATTGCCCTCGCGTTGGCCGCGACCCTCGTCGTGGGCCTTTCCGCGCAGAAGAAGTTGACCGTCTGGTGCTGGGATCCCAACTTCAACGTCTACGCCATGAAGCAGGCCGCCCTCGTCTACAACAAGACCCATCCCGACGTGAATATAGAGATCGTCGACATGGCCCAGGACATCGAGGCCAAAATCATCTCCGGACTCCAGGCCGGCGGCGCCGGGCTTCCCGACATCGCCCTCTTCCAGGATTTCCGAATCGAGCAGTTCATCCAAGACTACCCGGGCGCCTTCGTCGACCTCAAGGCCGCGGGCGTCGACTACAAGCAGTTCGCCGCCTACAAGGTCGGACCGATGACCGTCGGCAACCATGTCTACGGCATTCCCTTCGACACGGGTTCGACGGGTCTCTGGTTGCGCACCGACTACATGAAGCAGGCCGGTCTCAATCCCGACAATTATGCCGGCAAGAAACTCACGTGGTCAGAGGTCATCAAACTCGGCGTTGCCGTAAAAGCAAAGACGGGCAAGCCCCTCCTCGCCTACCAGAGCGACAATTTCGACATGCTCCGCATCGTCGTCCAGTCGACCGGTGGTCAGTTCTTCAATCCCGACGGCAGCCTCAACCTCCGAAGCGACGCCTTCAAGAAGTCGCTCGGGCTCTTCAAGGAACTCAACGACAAGGGTCTCCTCTACCCGGTTGTCGGTTGGAGCGACTGGATCAACGCCATCAACAGCGATCAGGCCGCGGGCTTCCTCAACGCGATCTGGATGGTCGGCAGCGTCAAGTCCCGTCCCGAGAACGCAGGAAAGTACATGATCATCCCCACCCCCAAGATCGAGGGCGTGCCCGGCGCCTCCAACGCCTCGAACAATGGCGGTTCTAGTTGGTACGTATTCTCCGGCAGCCCCAACAAGGCCCTCGCCGTCGATTTCCTCAAATCCGTCTGGGCTACGGCCACCCCCGACACCCTTGCCTTCTACAACACCATTCTCAAGGGCGCCGGCGCGATGGGCACCTTCCTGCCCAGCCAGAAGGGCTCCAATTTCACCGCCAAGGACGATTTCTTCTACAAGAGCCAGCCGATCTACCAGGACTTCGCCGCCTGGATGGCCAATGTCCCCGTCCTCAGGTATACGCCCAATTACCAGCCCATGCGCGACGCCGTCGCCCACGCGGTGCTGAACTACTTCCAGGGCAAATTGAAAACCGTCGATGACACGATCGCGGCCGCGGAGGCCGAGTACAAGCAGGTGATGGGCCAGTAGGGCCTCGCCGTCCTGGGACTCGGGATCGCGCCTGAGCGCGTCGCGAGTTTCCGGGCGGACAATGGCTTCCGTGACTCGAGCTCATTGAAGAGTCGGTCGCGGAGGCCATTTTTCGAAATCGATCCCCGCAGGAGATCAGCACATGAATAAGCGAGGAAGCTACCAGCGCTACTTGAACCGTTTCGGCTGGTTCTGCGTCACCCCGGCGACGATCTTGTTCACCCTATTCATGCTCTATCCCATCCTCTCGTCGCTGTATTACGTGACGCGCCGTTGGAAGGGGATGTCGAACACCTTCATCGGCCTCGGCAATTTCGTCAGGATGGCGCACGACAAGGTCTTCCAGGGCGCCCTCGCGAACAATTTCATCTTCATGGTGATCCAGATACCTCTGATGATATTCCTGGCCCTCATGCTGGCTGTACTGTTGAATCAGGGCATCAGGCGTTTCCGCGGCGCCCTGCGCCTCGCGATTTTCCTCCCCGCGGTGACCTCGCTCGTCGTCGTTTCCGTGCTGTTCAGGGTCCTTCTCCAGGCGAACGGGCTCCTCAACAACGTCATGCTGGACGCCCATCTCATCTCCTCGCCGATCGGCTGGCTCAACGACGCCTTCTGGGCAAAGGTGACCATCATACTTGCGATAACCTGGCGCTGGACGGGATACAACATGGTCTTCTTCCTGGTCGGTCTCCAAAGCATCGATACCGAGATCTACGAAGCCGCCGAGGTCGATGGCGCGTCGAAGCTCCGGCAGCTCTTCACCATCACGATTCCCTTGCTCATGCCGGTCATCCTCTTTTCGCTGGTGACCTCGACGAGCGGGACCATGCAGCTCCTGGAGGAACCCAACATCCTCACCTGGCAGGGAGGCCCGGCGAACGCGACGATGACCGCCGCCCTTTACATCTACCGGCAGGCCTTCTTCATCAACGCCGACTTCGGCTACGCCACGGCCATGTCCTATGTCGTCGTCGTCATCTCGGGCGTCTTCGCGATCCTGCAGATGCGCCTCCTCGGGGAAAGGAAAGCCAAATGAGCATGGTCAGGAAATGGACCTTGGGCCGTGCCCTGGCGCTTCTCGTGCTCCTCGGCGCGGCGGTGATAAGCGTCTTTCCCTTCATTTGGATGATCGTCGGCATGACCCTCAACCCCAACGACGTTCTCAAGGGCATCCTCGTGCCCGGCCGCGATTTCGTCTCGAATTGGACCAAGGCCACGACCAGCTACAATCTTCCCATTTTCTTCTTCAACTCGCTCAAGATAGCCCTGTTGACCGTCGTCTTCGGTCTCGCGGTCAACGGCCTCGCCGCCTACGGTTTCGAAAAGCATCAGTCCAAGGCGCGCGACAAGGTCTTCGGCGTTCTCATGCTGACCCTCATAATTCCGCAGATCGCCCTCGTCATCCCGATGTTCAGGATGTTCGCCTTCTTCAAGCTCCTCAACACCCATGCCGCGATCATCCTGCCCTCGATCATGTCGGTATTCATAATTTTCTTCATGCGGCAGAACTTCAAGATGTTCCCCACGGAGATCATGGAGGCGGCCAGGGTGGACGGCGCGAGCGAGATGGGCATTTTCGTGCGCATCGTCACCCCGTCGATGCAGGCTACCTACGCTTCGGCGGCGATCTACCTCTTCCTCGGTCAGTGGAACTCCTACCTCTGGCCCCTCATCACGATCCTCTCGGACGCGAAGAAGACCCTGCCCCTCGCGATGGCCTCGATGATGAGCGCCTATACCATCGAGTACGGCGCCTTGATGGTAATTGTCTGCATCTCGGTCCTGCCCGTCCTCGTCCTCTTCCTGTCGATGCAGAAGCAGTTCGTCGCCGGACTTCTCGGATCGGTCAAGTAGGGAGGCCATGATGCGCGAAGGAGATCTTTTCCATTCATCAAGACCCTGGGAGAGTCCCGAGACGAGCGGGGAGGGCAGGCTCCCGATGAGAAGCCCCCTCCTTCCCTGGAGGAGCCTCGAGGAGGCGAGGAGGGCCGCCCGGCTCGGTCCAACGGCCGTCTCGGATTTGGAGAATCCCCTCGTCCTCGGACTCGACGGCGAATGGTCCTTCGCCCTGGCCGACAATCCCGAGGCCTGCCCCGAGGGCTTTTACGACGGGGCTTTTCGCGACGACGACTGGTCGCGATTGCAGGTGCCGGGCACCTGGACCCTGCAAGGCTTCGATCATCCGCATTACACCAATGTCATCATGCCCTTCGGGAACGTTCCGCCCTCTCCCCCGGCCTCGCGCAATCCGACTGGCCTTTATCGCCGCTGGTTCGAACTGCCCGCGGGTTGGGAATCGAGGCGAGTCGTCCTCCATGTCGGCGGGGCCGAGAGCTTCCTCGAAGTCTGGTGCAACGGCCTTAGGTTGGGCTTCTCGAAGGATACGCGGCTGCCCTCGGAATTCGACCTCGGCGCCGCGATCCGGCCGGGGCGGAACCTCATCGCCCTGAGGGTCATCCGATACTCGGACGCGAGCTTCATCGAGGATCAGGACCAGTGGTGGTACGGCGGTGTCTATCGGTCGGTCTGGCTCTACAGCACGGACTTCGGCTATCTCGCCGATGTCGACGCGAGACCGGTGCCCGAGCCCGATTTTTCTAAGGGGCGCGTCGATGTCGTCGCCAAGCTCGGATTCACCTTCGATCCCGGCGCCGATCGCCGCGCTCCCGGCTCGGCGGCCGTGGATTACGCCGGCAGCGGCTTGCCCGCTGGTTTCGATCCCTCGGGACTGCGGGGCGACTGGATGGTTCGGCTCGCTCTCTTCGGACCGAGGACGAGGGGATCCGCAGGTCCCGATGCCTCCTCCGAAAGCCCCGTGGCGCAGGCCGAGGCGAGGGTGGGAGCCCTCTATCGCGCATCGCGTTGGGAAGCGCGATTGTCGATGGCTATCGAGGCGCCGAAGGCCTGGAGCCACGAGGAACCCGCCCTCTATTGCCTTACGGCGACCCTGGTGGCTCCCGACGGCCGCGAGGTGGAGCATGTCGCGATGCGTCTGGGCTTCAGACGCGTGGAAATCCGGGATAGGGCCCTCCTCATCAACGGCCAGCGGGTCATGATCCGCGGCGTCAACCGGCACGAGCACGACGAGCGCCGGGGCAAGACCCTCGACCTGGCGGGAATGCTGCGCGACATCGAGCTTCTCAAGCGCAACAACTTCAACGCGGTCAGGCTGTCGCATTATCCGAACGACGAGCGCTGGTACGAGCTCTGCGACGAATTCGGCCTCTACCTCTTCGACGAGGCGGACATCGAAAGTCATGCCTATTACGATCATCTGTGCCGCGATCCGCGCTGGGCATCGGCCTTCCTGGAACGGGGAATGAGAATGGTCCTCCGCGACAAGAACCACGCTTCGATCATCGTCTGGTCCCTCGGCAACGAGTCGGGCTACGGCCCGAACCACGAGGCCCTCGCGGCCTGGATCAGATCCTTCGATCCGAGCCGCCCCCTCCATTATGAAGGGGCCCTTAGGCCCCAGTGGGGTCAGGGTTGGCACACCCTCGAAAGCCTCAAGCGGGGGCGGAGCGTCTCGGACATCGTCTCGACGATGTATCCCCCGATCTCCCTCCTCGAGGCTTGGTCCGCGAGCACCGACGACGATCGGCCCTTCATCATGTGCGAGTATTCGCACGCGATGGGCAACTCGAACGGGAGCCTTTCCGACTACTGGGAGCTCATCGAGAAGGGGAGGGGACTCCAGGGCGGCTTCATTTGGGATTGGGTGGACCAGGGAATAGAGGCCTTCGCCGAGAATGGCCAAAAGTACTGGAAGTACGGGGGCGATTTCGGCGACGAACCGAGCGATCTCGATTTCATCTGCAACGGTCTCGTCTTCGCCGATCGCTCTCCCAAGCCCGTCCTCGCCGAGTGCGCCCAGCTCTTCCGTTGGGTCGGCGCCCGCTCGGACCATCCCGCGACGGGAAAAATAATCGTAACTAATAAGCAATATTTCGCCCCCCTTCGCGGCGTATCCTTGCGCTGGACCCTTCAGGCCGAGGGCGAGGCCCTCCTTTCCGGCGAGATAGCCCTACCGCCCTTGGGACCTGGGGTCGAATTCCTTCTCGACCTGGGCATCCGCTGGACCGAAGAGCTTCGGACCGACTGCGCCTTACGGGAATCCTTTCTTTTCATCGAATTCTTCCTTTCCGAAGACCGGGCCTGGGCTTCCGCGGGCTATCGCATCGGCTGGGAGCAATTTGCCTTTTCAGCGCCGCATGCCGCTCGGCTAGCGACGGCCTCGACGACGGGGAGCGAAGGCGTCCTTGCGCAGAGCGCCGGAGGCTGGCAGTACGTTGCAGGTGACAGGAAGGGGCGGACTTCCTGGGCGGCCCATGTTTCGCGCGAAGGTTTCATCGATGCCCTGAGCCTGGACGGTCACCCACTCCTCATCGGCCCGGTACAAATGAACCTGTGGCGAGTCCCGACCGAGAACGACGGGCTCAGGCTCTTCATGGACAAGCGCGGCATGGAGGACTTCGCCTTCTATTACGAGAACAAAGCCATGTACGCCTGGCTCGACGCTGGGCTCGATTCGCTTTCCTTTTCGCTGAGATCCTCGGAGGCGAAGGGCTCCTCCCTCGCGATCTCCCATGACGTGACGACGAAGACGGGAAGGAAGGCCGGCCGCTTCGTCCAGGAACTCGTATTCGGCAGGCGGGGAATCGAGGCCAGCTTCCTCTTCGATCTCGATCCCCACTTGCCGGAATTGCCTCGCGTGGGGATCGCCCTTTCCCTTGCCCCGGGCCTCGAACGCGTGCATTGGTACGGCCGCGGCCCGCACGAGAACTACCCCGACAGGAAATCGGGAGCCGCCTTCGGCCTCTATGAGTCCGATGTCGACGGCCTCGGCGTTCCCTATGTCTTCCCCCAGGAAAACGGCAATCGCGGCGATACGCGATGGCTCGAGGTTTCCGGATCGGACTGCGGCCTCAGATTCGAGTCGGGCTCGCCCTTCAATTTCGGCGCCTCGCATCATAGCGCCCAATCGCTGTGGAAGGCCCTCCATACCTGCGACATCGAGCGCAGGCCGGAGACCTACCTGACTCTCGACGCGGCCCAACGCGGGCTCGGCACGGCGACCTGCGGTCCCGACACCCTCGAGCGCTACAGGCTTGCGCCCGGGCCCTATTCCCTCAGGCTGGGCATCATGCCAATCGCGGGTCGTTGAAGCGCGGCAGCGCCTTCCGACGGCTTTGCGCTCGACGCCTTCAACCGCGAGGTCGGGGCCGGGCTCCCTCCTTGCGGACTCCCAGTCGAGCCGCGACAGATGGTGCCGCGCCGAAACGCCGATCCCGTTCGGCATAGTCCCTGAAGGCCGAGCGGAGATCGTCCTCGGTGAAATCGGGCCAGAGCCTGGGGCTGAAGACGAACTCGGCATAGGCCGTCTGCCAGAGGAGGAAGTTCGAGAGACGGAACTCCCCTCCGCTGCGGATCACGAGGTCGACATCGGGGAGGAAGGGCACGTCGAAGTTGCGCCTGAGCTCATCGATCGTGGGATCGCCCTTGCCGCCGGCCTCGCTCCAGCGTCCTATCGCGCGGATGAGCTCATCCCTGCCTCCGTAATTGAGGGCGAGGTTGACGACCATACCCTTGTGTCCGGCGGTGAGTTCGACGGTCCTGTCGAGGGCGCGGAGCACCTCGGGGTAGAGGGCTCCGCGTTCTCCCGAATGGACGACGCGCAGACCCAGGGCGTTGTAGAAATCGAGTTCCTTTTCGAGGTGATGCGCGATCAGGCCCATGAGGAATCCGACCTCATCGCTGGAGCGTTTCCAATTTTCCGTGCTGAACACATAGAGGGAAAGGAACCGCACTCCCGATTCGCTGGCCGCCCGCACTATTCTTCGCGTGGCCTTGAGCCCTTCGGAATGGCCCTTGCTGCGCTCGAGGCCCCGCGAGGTCGCCCAACGTCCGTTGCCGTCCATGATGATGCCGAGATGATCGGGTACTTTCATGCCGACCTCCTCGTATCATCATCGCCATAATGACCGCTTGTCGCATGGGGAAGGCCTTGGGAATAGGCTCCCAGAGGGCTGGTACCGCGCCGCGGCTCGCGCGTTTCGGGCTTGCGGGGTATACTTCCCTCTCGATGACCTCCCTAAACGATATCGTGGCGCCGGTGCTTGCCTTCGCTGCCGCCTTGCCGGCCGTGACTCTCGCCTTTCTCCTCTGGTTCCGCACCCGCGACCGTAGTTTCGAGCTTCTGGCCACCGGTCTCGGCCTCCAGGCAGTCCTGGCCTTCGTGCTCTCGATCGGCACCTTTCTCGCGGCCGCCCGCCTCGTCCGCAATCCCGAGCTGCGCTTCGTGCTCTGGAACACGACCTTCATCCTCTCCTTCGGGAGCCATCTCATACTCAGGCGCTTCGCGGCCCTCGTCATCCCCGGCCCCGGGGTCGCCCGCAACTTCCCGAGACTCTTCACCCTGGCGAGCGGGCTCGTCTATACGGTCTTTCTATCCGCCGCCTTCGCCTTCGAGCCGCCCCTCCTCAACTTCAGCGGCCGTCTCGTCTACGCCCTCAGCGCCCTGTGGTATCTCGCCGGCTATCTCGGCCCCGCTCGCCGACTCTGGGCCGCTCGCGAGAGGCTCCCGTCTTGGATAGGGCGGCTCTTCGCTCGCGCTCCCCTCGCGGTGGGAATCCCCGTCCTCGTTCTCGCCGTCTACGAGGGCTTGCGCCTCGCCCTTCCCTTCGGGGCTTCCTGGCCCTTTCTCGGCCCCATCGCGGTCGTCGCATTCTTCATACTTGTGACGATCGAGCTCTTCCGGCCCCTCGCCAAGGAGGGTGAGTCCGTCCCCGCCTCGCTTCCGCAGAACCACGCCAACGGTTTCGGCGGCTCCGCCGACGCGGAGGAACGCGCCAGGCGGATCGCGGCCCGCTGCGCGGCCGATCCCCTCACGAAGCGGGAACTCGAGGTCCTGGGCCTCCTCCTCGAGGGCTGGCGGAATCAGGACATCGCGGAGCGGCTCGGCCTCTCGCAGAGCACGGTGAAGAACCACGTGTACAATCTCTACCAAAAGACGGGCGTGGCCAACAGGGTCGAGCTCTCGAGCTTGGGCGAGTAGCTCGGGGATCGAAAGGATAAAGCATGAGTACTGAGCATTTCGGAGAAGGTCGCTTCCCCCTCGTGCCCCTCGGCGACGGGAGCTATTCGCGGCGTCTATTGGCCTTCGGCGGGAATTTGCTCCTCGCGACTATGGAGTTCGAGGCGGGCTCGGAAAGCGCCGTGCACTCGCATGAGGAGGAGCAGCTTACCTGGTGTCTATCGGGCGAGTTCACGACCGAGGTGGGCGGGCAGCCCGGGCGTCTGTTTCCCGGCGATTTTTTCCACGCGGACAAGGGCGTTCCCCACGGGGCCCGATGCGTCTCCGCGGGAACCCTGATCCACGCCTTCACGCCCCAACGCGAGGAATACAAGAAGAACTAAAGGGCTCGGCTCGCCGCGCGGCGGCCGATTCGTACTCGGCGGGCAAGTCTATGTCCGTAACCGTGCCCTCGTCGTCGGTCTCGACGAAGAGCGGCCCGGATGCGTCGATGAGGGCGCGGAGATTGCCTTCATACGGCAGGGCGAGCACCGCCGCGCGCAAGGCCTCCGGCATGAAGACCGGATGTCCCCGTCTCCCGCGAAAGGTCGCGATGACGGGACCCTCGTGCCTCGCCCTCAGCAAGGATTTGTAAGTGCTCGTTCCGACAAGCGGCATGTCGCCTGGAACGAAGAAAAAGCCTTGTCGCGATGCAAGAGGGGCTCCTTCGGGTACCTCCCTTTCCTCGAAGGCGAGGCCGACGCGGAGGCTCGACAGCATGCCGCGCTCGGGTTTGGGGTTGATGGCGATCAGCACTCGGCGGGGGCGGGCATAGCCTACGATGAGCGGATCGTCGGGTCGTCCGACGATGATGACGCGCAAGCCCGCCCCGAGGGCCGCGTCCACGGTAGCTGCGAGAACCGTGGAGGCGCCGAGGGGAAGATGGAGCTTGGGGCGGCCCATCCTGGAGGAGGCCCCCGCGGCAAGGACGATGCAGTCGACAGAAGTTCCTGCGACATCCTCGCCGCGATGGTCCTCCGTCACGGCTGCACGGCTCGGTCGGGCGAGTGCAGTCGTGACGCGGGGTCGGAGCGGCAGGAGCCGCTCGGCGTCTTCGTTATCCAGTTATCGATTGGTTCCTTTTTGCGCAAGGCTCTCCAGACGTCCTCGAAGCGGATGGGCATATGGGTGAGCTCGGCGCCGGTGGCGTCGAGGATGGCGTTGCCGAGGGCAGGCGCGACCGAGATCATCGGGTGCTCACCCACGCCCCGGGCGCCGAAGGGGCCGTCGACCTGGGCCGTCTCCACGGCGATGCTCTCGATCTCCTCGGGCAGGTCCTTCGCGGTCGGGATCTTGTTGTCCGTGAAGGAGGGGTTGAGGAGGTGGCCCTGTTGATCGTAGATATACCCTTCGCAGGTAGCCGTCCCGAGGCCCTGGATCATGCCGCCGATGGCCTGTCCTCGCACGATTTCGGGGTTGATGACCTTGCCGACGTCGAATACCGACGCGACCTTGATGACCTTGTACTCGCCCGTCTCCGCGTCGACCTCGACGATGACGCCGTGGGCTCCGAAGGTCCAGTCGAGGGCCGGCAAGCCCTGGCCCGTCTCCTTGTCGAGGTTGGTGAGACCCTGGGCCACGTAGCGCCCGACGCCGATGAGGGGCCCGCCTATCGCGTTGCCGTTGGGGAAGGCGTAGCCCACGGAAAGCTGGGCGAAGCTCACCGACTGGTCGCGGCGATGCTTGATGAAGATTTTTTCCCCGTCGTGATCGAGATCGACGGTCTGGCAGCGGAGGGCCTGGGCCGCGTCGGAATAGGCCTTCGCGAGAAGGTCGTCGCAGGCGAGGGCCGTGGCGTTTCCCGTGAGGATGATGCCCTTCGAGGCGACCGTCTGCCAGTCGTAGGGCTCCTTGTCGGTGTCCTTTTCAATTGTGACCTTCACCTTGGAGAGGGGGAAGCGGAGCCGCTCCGAGGCGATCTGCTGCACGGCGGTGGCCGAGCCCTGGCCGATCTCGGTGAGGGCGACGTTGACGATGACGCTGCCGTCCGAGTTCATCTTGACGACGGCGGCGGTCGCCGTGAAGGAGGGCATGGCCGGGGCCTTGTGGAGGGTGGCGATGCCCTTGCCGATCTTGCGCCCGGTGCGGCGCTCCCTTTCCTCCTCCTCTTTCGTGAGTCTGCCGTAGTTGATGGCCTTCGCCGCGGCCTCCAGGCATTGGGTGGGGTCGCCGGAGTGATCGGTTATCACCTCGCCCGTTATGGTCAGGGAGCCCGGCCTGAGGAGATTCTTCAACCGGAATTGGAGGGGATCCATGCCTATGACCTTGGCGACGAGTTCGAGGTGCCGCTCGAGGCCCCAGAAGAACTCGACATGGCCGAAGCCGCGATAGGCCGTGCCCCAGGGCTTGTTCGTGTAGATCGTATACGAGTCGAGCTTCACGTTGGGGATGTCGTAGGGGCCGGCGCCCGAGTAGCTCGAGGCGCGGGTCACGTTGACGGCGTAATCGGCGTAGGCCCCCGCGTCCCAGAACATCGTGAGTTCCTGGGCGAGGATCTTGCCGTCGGCCGCGACGCCTGTCTTGATCCGGTAGGTGAGGGCGCTTCGGCAGGGGAGGAGGCTGAATTCCTCCTCGCGGGTCGCCTGGAGCTTGACGGGCCTTCCGCCGGCCTTCCGCGATAGGCAGGCCACGAGGGGCTCGAGATGGATGCCAGCCTTGCCTCCGAAGCCCCCGCCCACGAAGGGCACGACGACCCGCACCTTGTTGAGCGGTAGTTTGAAGGTGTAGCAGAAGAGATTGCGGACGGTGAAGGGCGATTGGGCGCTCGTCCAGATGTCGATCTCGTCGCCGGCCTTCCACTGCACCAGCGCGACGTGGGTTTCCATCGGCACGTGCTGGACCGAGGGGTTCGTGTATTCGCGCTCGACCACCCACTCGGATTCGGCGAAGCCCTTTTCGACGTCCCCCTTGCGCACCTTGGAGAGGTTGGGGATGTTCGTCCCCTTCTGGGGGCTGAAGACCGGCACATAGTCGTAATTGCCAAGATTCGGGTGGACGAGGGGGGCGTCGCTCTTGAGGGCGTCCATGTGGTTGAGGACGGGGGTGAGCACCTCGTATCTGACCTCGATGAGATCGACCGCAGCCTTCGCGATCTCCTGCGTGTCGGCGGCCACAGCGGCCACGGCCTCGCCGTAGTGTCGGACCTCTCCCTTGGCGAGGATGTCCTTGTCCACGACGTAGAGGCCGAGCTTGTAGTCGAGTTCGTCGCCGACGAGGACTGCGCGGACCCCAGGCAGGGCCTCCGCCTTTTTCGTGTCGATGCCGAGTATCTTGGCGCGGGCGTGGGGACTCTTCTTCACCTGGGCCCAGAGCATGCCGGGCAGGACCATGTCGCTCGCGTAGATTCCCTCGCCGGTGAGCTTGGGCGTCACCTCGACGCGTCGGGCGCTCGTGCCGACCTTGCCGAGTTTCCCCGGATCGATGTCTTCAAGCATGGTCCCGCCCTCCCTTCGTCGCGGCGGCGATTTCGAGCCTGCCCTCGCCGACTGCCTGCCCCGATGCGTCGAGGACTGCCTCGATGATCTGCTGGTAGCCCGTGCAGCGGCAGAAATTGCCCTCGATGCCTTCCTTGATCTCCTCGACATCGGGTTTGGGGTTGCGGACGAGGAGATCGCGGACGGACATCACCATGCCGCTCGTGCAGAACCCGCACTGCACCGCATGGTGGCGGTCGAAGGCTTCCTGTATCGTGGAAAGCTTTCCAGCCTTCGCCTCGCCCTCGATGGTCTCGACCGAGGAGCCGTCCACTTCCGCGGCGAGGACCATGCAGGAGTTGACCGATCTGCCGTCGAGGATGACCGTGCAGGCTCCGCATTCGCCCGCGCCGCAGCCTTCCTTCGTGCCCGTGAGCCCGAGGTCCTCGCGGAGGAATCGAAGGAGGGTCAGGTGCGGCTGCACCTCGCGCTCGTAGGCGCGGCCGTTCACCGTCAGTTTTATTCGCATCACTTCACCTCTTTCAGGAGCCTTTTCACGAAGACCTCCACCATGAACTCGCGGTACTCCTTCGAGCAGCGGACGTCGCTGATGGGGCTGATCGCCGCCCTCGCGGCGGCGACCACCTTGGCCTCATCGTCGCCTTCGCGGAGTCCCTCGACGAGGACCGGCGTCGGGGCCGAGGAGCTGATGCCGAGTTTGATCTGTCCGTCCTTCTTCATCAGTGCGACGCCAACGATGCCGAGATCGTGGCCGGCGATGCGCTTGAGCTTGCTGTAGCTTCCCCTCGCCCCCGAGGAGGCGGCGGGCACGACGATGCGCTCGAGGAGTTCGTCCTCCGCGAGCACCGTCTTCTTCACGCCCTTGAAGAATTGGGAAAAGGGGATCTCGCGCTCGCCGCGCTTCGAGGAGATGACCGCCTTCGCGCCGAGGCAGAGGAGGGCGGGGGCCATGTCCGAACAGGGCGAGGCGTTCACCACGTTGCCGATGACCGTTGCCCGATTGCGGATCTGATAGGAGGCGAGGTCGTGGCCGCATTCGGCGAGGAGGGGGAAGCGCTCGTTGACGACCTTGTTGGCGAGGAGTTCGTTGATGGTCACCGAGGGCCTGATGACGAGGCCCTCCTTTTCGTTAAAGCTGATGCCGCGGAATTCGGCGACCTTTTTCACGTCGATCACCAGGATCGGCTTCGCGGTGCCGGCGCGGAGGTTGACGACGAGGTCAGTCCCCCCGGCCAGGAGTTTCGCCTCCTTCCCGTGGCGGGAGAGGAGCTCGTGGAGCTCGGCTCGCGTCGCGGGCCCGGCGTAATTGAATTCTTGGAGCATGTTGTCTCCTCCTTGCCTCGCCTAATCGGCGGTATGTCCGATGCCATCGGCCCGGCCAGAGAGGAGGCCGAGGCCATAAAGGAAACCGGTAGCCGTGTCGGCTCCGGATGAATGTCCAATTGTGCAGAGTCTCCGCAGGCATGCGATCGTCTTCGGCGAATCTTCGGAGGCGATCCCTTCCGCGAGGGCTCCGAGATAGGCGCTGAAGATCCCCCGGGAGGCGAGCCTGAGCTGGGTGGCTGAAAGCTCGGTCGTGAATTTCGCCCCTTCGAGGAGGGCGTCGGCGAGGAGTCTCGGAGGGCAGGGAATGCCTTCGGTCCCCCTTCGATCGTCCGCCCGACCTTCCACGCAGACCGTCGCTCCCGCGAAGCCCACGAGAAAGTCGTCGCCAGCCGGCGTCAAACCTTGACCCGAGCCCGCTATCCGCACTAAGGCTTCCCTCGAAGGGCTAAGCGGCGCGCGGGAAAGCTCGAGGATGGCGCGGAGGAGGGGCGAGGGCGCGAGCCCTTGACCGCGATCGCGAATATTCAAGTCTCCGATCCTGAGTTCCGTCGACTTGCGAGCCTGGATAAGGGCGAGTTCCGAACGAGCGAGGTTCCAGGCATTGCCGAGCTTCGCGATGTGGGGCATCGCGGTCGGATCGAGCCTTAGCGCCTCGACGAGGTTGATTTCGGCGCGCAGAACGCCGAATGCGTCGCGCAATTCGAGGTGGTCATCATCGATATACCCAGTTGTTACTATTTCCGGGAGCCAGGAGCGGAAGTCCCGGTCCTTTCCGAGGGAAATGGCTGTCGGCTCGCCCTCGTTCGAGGGTCCGACCAGGGAGAGAACGAGGCCCGGCCCTTCGAGCCGGAGGTTGATCGCCTGGCGATGGATCGCGAGCACTCGTAGGGAAAAAGAGCCCGTCGGCAGCCCGGGGCCGATGGAGACGGCGCGGGTCGAAACTCCCCTGGCGTTCGCGCTGCTATTCGCGGTTGCGGTAGGCATGGGCCAGGGCCTCCTTGATGGCCCGTTCCGCGGAGGCCCGGCCCCCCTCGATGTTGCGACGGAGGGTTGCGTGGGCTGCCGCGAGGTCGCGCGCGCGAATCGCGCGGAGGAGGGCGAGATGCTCCGTGCAGGTGGCGAGGGCGCGCTCCTGGCTCGTGATGTCCGCCATGCGGACGAAATGGATTCGACGATCGATATCGCCCAAGGTCGTGGATAGAATTTTATTTTCCATGAACCGGGCGAGGGACTCGTGGAACTCCTCGTCGGCGGCGGGAACGAGGCTCGCCGTCTCAGGAAGTTTCGCCAGTATATGCGACCAAAATACTATGAGCTCGTCGATCTTGCTCTCGTCCATGCCTTCGCTGCAAATCCGGGCGATGACGAATTCCTCGATGGCGAGCCTCAATTCGTACAATTCGTTGATTTCCTTGAAATCGAGGAGGCGCACGCGATAGCCGAGTCGGGGCTTTCGCTCGATGAGCCCGTTTTCGGAAAGCATGTGCAGGGCCTCGCGGACGGGGCTTCGGCTCACGCCGAATTCGCTGCAAAGCCCCTCCTCGGTGATGCGGTGCCCGGGAAGGTAGTCCCAGCGGAGGATGCGCTCGCTGAGGGCGGCGTAGACGCTCCCGCTCAGGTTCTTCTCGGACATCGTCGCTGCCGGAGGCGCCCGATTCCCGACCGGGGCGGGAGACGTGGGCCCTCCCGACCGGCCGGGACGAGGCATTAGGCCTTGGCCTCGCTGTCCTTGTCCTTGGGCAGGATGAGGTTGAGGATGATGCCGGTGATCGCCGCCGAGGCGATGCCGGCGAACTCGAAGTCGGGGCTGAACTTGAAGACCATGCCGCCGACGCCGAAGGAGAAGATGACCGAAACTATGAGGAGGTTTCGGTTGGAGGCCATGTTCACCTTGTTCTCGATCAGCGTGCGGAGACCGACGGAGGCGATCATTCCGTAGAGGATGATGGTGACGCCGCCGAGGACGGGCTCGGGTATGGTCTGGATGGCCGCGCCGAACTTCTGGATGAAGCTGAGAAGGATGGCGATGACGGCCGCTCCCTGGATGACGCGGGAGCTGAACACGCGGGTGATCGCGAGGACGCCGATGTTCTCGCCGTAGGTCGTTTCGGGCACGCCGCCGAGGAAGCCGGCCACGCCGGTCGCCAGGCCGTTGCCGAGGAGGACCTTGTGGAGGCCGGGATTGTGCATTAGGTCGCGTTCGACCGTGTCGCCGATGACGAGGAGATGTCCGACGTCCTCGACGATGGTGGCGATGGCCACGGGCGCGATCATCGCGACGGCGCCCCAGGCGAACACGGGCATGTGGCCGGTGACGATCGTGAGGTTGGGGAGGGCGAGCCATGCGGCCTTCGAGATCGCGTCGAAATTGACCTGGCCGAAGAGGATGGCCACGATGTAGCCGCCGACCGTGCCGAGGAGGATGGGGATGATCTTGAAGAAGCCCTTGCCGAAGATGGAGGCGACGATGACGATGAGGGTCGTGATCAGGGCGGTGGGAAGGCCCTTCGAAGCCTCACCGATGGCGACGGGGGTCAGGCTGAGTCCGATGATCATGACCACGGGGCCGACGACGACGGGCGGCAGGACCCTGTTGATCCATTTGAGCCCAACTATGGCGATTATGATGAAGACGATGATATAGACGACGCCTGCTGCCATCATGCCGGCGAAGGCGCCCTGGGCTCCGTAAGTCTTCGATACGGCGATGATGGGCGCGATGAAGGCGAAGGAGGAGCCGAGGTAGGCGGGAACCTTGCCCTTGTTGACGAGATGGAAGATCAGGGTGCCGAGACCCGAGCAGAAGAGCGTGACAGAAGGATCGAGACCGGTGAGGATCGGCACGAGGATGGTGGCGCCGAACATTGCGAAGACGTGCTGGAAGGAAAGTGGGATGGCCTTGCCGATGGGCGGCACATCCTCGATATCATAGATCTTCGTGAAGGTACTCAATTGCAAACCTCCGTCTGGGGGCGCGGTCACATGTCCTTCATGGACCGCGCTGGGCTGCCGCTCCGCGACGGGAACGGCTTTCGAACCATCGATCCTCCTTGCGAACGATCTCTCCCCGCGGGGCCCTCGGCATGCGAGGGCTGTCCGCGTTCGCTCCGGCTCCAGGTTTTGTCATACACATAGCGGCACAGTCCCGGAGAAGGGCCTATCTTAAGGCCTCTTCCGTCGCCGCGGTAGTCACAAAAAATAGTGCTATTGGTAACGAATCGACATGCTACCGAGTCCGCAGCGATCTTCGGGCCCGCCGCGGAATCGGAAGCGATGTTGCCGACCCGCTCTCATCATCCTTTACGGGCTTCCTCGTGGAGCCAGACGTTCCTCGCGCCGGCCACGTCTCCGAATTTCGTGAGCTCGGCCTTCTTCTTCTTCTCCATCAGCTTCGCGTAGCGATCGTCCTCGACCATGGCCACGATACGGGAGATGCTCGACTCGCCGTCGACGAAGCGCCAGGGGAAGCAGCCGATGGTCGCCCGCTGGTTGAGGAGGAGGTCGATGTCGCCGCCCAGGCACTCGGCGTGGATGATGTGCTTGTCGAACATCTCGATATGCATGAGCTGGTACTTGTCGTCGCTGTAGAATTCCTCGAGGCTCTTGCCGTACTTCTTCTTGAAGTGGGCGTCGCACTCCTTGGCCTGACGGGGCATCCATTCTCGGATCTTCGTGTTCATCGGATGGTCGGCCGAGCCGCAATCGACGCCGATCCAGCGAAGCTTCTTCTTCTGCGCCCACTGGGCGAATTCGCGGTCGGGGCCGGGGTGCTTGATCATGTAACGGATCTCGTCGGCCGTGGGCTGGTCCCAGCCGTAATGATGGAAACCGGTATGAATTATGAGTATGTCGCCTTCCTTCACCTCGACGCGATCCTCGACCATCTTCGAGGTGTAGACATCGTAGTCCTGTGCGCAGTCGGAGAGGTCGACGATGGCGCCTTCGTGGACGAGGAAGTCCATGTCGAGGCTGGCGATATCCTTGCCGGGGGTATAAAAATGGATTTCCCCGTCGAGGTGGGTGCCGACATGGTTCGAGTGGGTGACGACCTGTCCGTTCGCTCCATTGGGCGCGAGTCGCTTGAAGTACTTCACCTCGAGGGGCTCGTAGGTCGGCCAGGGCGGGGTGCCGATGCCGAGGGGGATGGTGAGATCGATCATCTTCATAATGAACCTCCTGACAGACTAATTGGCATAACGAGCCGCGAAGGCGGCGAGCGCGTCCTTGAAGCAATTCTCCGGCGGCTTGACGAGGCCGGCGCCGACCATGCCGATCCCCGGTTCCTTGTGGGCGATTCCCGTATTGATGGCGGGCAGTATTCCCGTCTCGACGATCTTGCGGAGGTCGATGCCCGTCGGCGTCCCCCGGAAATCGAGGATGGGGATGCGGTAGACGTCGTTTTCCGCGAGGGTGATCTCGTACATGCGGCGGGTGATGGCCAGGGCGTCCTCCGGCGTGCCGCCGACGAACTGGACGATGGCCGGGGCCGCGGCCATGGCGAAGCCGCCGATGCCTGCCGTCTCGGTGATGACGGAATCGCCTATGTCGAGTGCCGCGTCGTCGGGGCCGTAGCCGGGCAGATAGAGGCCCTCGACCTTACCCGCCGGCCCCGTGAACCAGGTGTCGCCGAGGCCGGAGACGCGGATCCCGAAGTCCGTTCCGTTGCGGGCCATTCCTATGATGACGGTGGAGCCCTCGATCCCCTTGGCCGCGTCGACGGTGCACTTGCTCGCGGGCATCGAGAGATTGAGGAAGAAATGGTCGTTGGCGTGCATGAAGGAGAGGACCTTCGCGATCTTTTCGGGATCCTCGCCCGTGGCGACGAGTCGCACGAGATAGGGAGCGAACTCTCTTATAATTAGGGATGTCCCCGCCCTGTTGCGATTGTGCCCCTCGTCGCCCATCTGGAGGACCTGGGCGATGATGTTCTTCATGTCCAGGGGGCCGTGGGCGGCGAGGGCCTTGGCCATGATGGGGGCGAGCTCGGTCTCGATCCACTTGAGCCTGTCGATGACCTCCTGCGAGAAGGCCCCGTAGCGCAGGACCTTGCCGAGGCCCTCGTTGAAGGTGCAGTAGGCGCGGTTGCCGAAGGTGGCGTTCTCGAAGATCCAGACGGGCATGCTCGCGGTGACGACGCCGGCCATGGGGCCGACGGAATCGTGATGATGGCAGGGGTCGAAGCGGATGGAGCCCGAGGAGGCGAGTCTTTCCGCCTCCTCGCGTGTCTTCGCAAGACCCTCATAGATAAGACCACCGATGACGGCGCCGCGCATGGGCCCGCACATCCTCTCCCAGGTCACCGGCGGGCCCGAATGGAGGACTGTCGTCTTCGTCATGCCGGGCACCGTGTCGAGGGCCTTGCCGACGCCGATCAGCGTAGGCTTTCCCTTGAGGATGCGCGAGACGGCCTCGGCGTTGGCGGCCTCCACGTCGATTCTCGAGGAACTCTCGATGCGGTCGAGAAGGGCGACCATCTTCGCGTCGCCCCCGGCCGGCGGCTTCCAGTCGACCTGGACGGCCTCGACGCCCTGGGCGCGGAGATTGTCGGCGAAGGATTCGAGGCCGAGATTCACCACCTTGAGGCCGCCCGAAAAGAGATCGAGCAGGTCGCGACGCCCTTCGTCGGCAGTGGCTGTTGGTTTGCCGCTCATTTGTGTCCCGCCTTTCCCGCGTGGCCGAGGTTCCCCGAGGAGGGAGAGGAGGCCTTCGCGACGATGCGCGCGGCCAGGGTAGCCGCCCGGAAGTTGGACGACATGACGATGCAGCCCGCCGCCTCGAGCTTGGCGACCTGGGAGGCCCTGCCTTGAAAGTCGCCGGGCGTACCGATGACGGAAGCGATGACTGGGAGGTATCCGCCTCTCGTTTTGGCTGCCTCCCGCGCCTCGACGAGGGCCGGGACGAGGGCGCCGCCAGGGTCCTCGTGCGAACCGTAGCCCAGCACGACATCGACCAGGATTACGGCAATCGAGGGGTCGTCCTTTTCGGCGAGTATCCTCTCGGTGCGCGTGCTCGGATCGATCATCGGGTGGGGCCTGCCCACGGTGAAGACGTCGTCGCCCAGGTCGACGATGGTATGTCCAATTGATACCTTCGGGTCGGGGAGGGCGAAGGCAGGGTCGGTCTGGTTGTTGGAATAGACGGCTCCGGTCAGTCGGTGGAGGAGGATCATCGCCTCGTCGGCGACGGTGCCCCCGGTGTAATAGCCTCGGAGGTGGCGCTGGCCCGGGGCGAGTCGCTTCGCCTCGCGCTCGGCGATCTCGTCGAGATTCTGGTCGTCGATTTTCGGCGCCCTTCCCGTGGCGAGTTCGACGGCCAGGGCGGCGGTCTCCTCGAGGCTTCCGGCGTAGCGGAGCCGTGAACCCGGGCGCCGGGCGGGCGTATCCATTCCGATGAAGTGCACGACCGCGTTCTTGCCGGCCGTTTCGAGGGCCGCCACCACGCGCTCCGCGACCGCCTTGGCCGGCGGCTTCGACACGATGGCGATGACCGAGGTCGCCGCGTCGCGCGCGAGGGCGTCGATGCCCATCAGCATCGCGATGCCGCCGACCTTCTCGTTCTTGAGATCGCGTCCCCCCGTGCCGATGCCCTGGCTGATGCCCGAGCCGAAGCGGTCGATGAGGCAGGTCACTTCCTGGAGGCCCGTGCCCGAGGCGGCGACGACGCCGATGGGACCTTCGCTCACGACATTGGCGAAGCAGAGGGGCTTCCCGTCGATGATGGCCGTCCCGCAATCGGGACCCATGACCAATAGTCCCTTTTCCCGCCCGAGGGTCTTGAGGGCGATCTCGTCCTCGAGAGACACGTTGTCCGAAAAGAGCATGACGTGCAGTCCCTTGTTCAGGGCCTTTCGCGCCTCGCGGGCGGCCCAGATCCCGGGCAGGGAGATGAGGGCGAGATTGGCGCCGGGAAGGAGTTCGACCGCGGCGTCGAGGCTCGCGGGAAGGGCCTGGGCGGCAGGTCCGCTCTTCTTCTTGCGCGCGAGGAGTTCCGTCGCCCTCGCGAAGGCTTCCTCGACGGCAGCGGCGTCCGGGCATTCGACGGCGGTGACGAGGTCATTGGGCGTCGCGCCTTCGAGTTCCGTCTCGGAGTATCCCATGCCGCGGAGAAGCTCGAGGTTCATCGGCGTGCCCATGGCGACGACGGCGTCGATGACCCCTTCGCTGGTCTTGAGCCCCTTGCTCAGCTGCATGAGGAAGACCGAGTCGAAATAGGAGTCCTTGCGGACGATGGCCTTTTTCATCGCGGCCCCTTGTTCCGGAGCGCCTCGTTTTAGGGCGCCACGTCTGTCGGCCTGCCCTGCGACACTCCGCGGGAAAGTGAATGAGGGATTATATACTTGACTGTATACAAGTCAATCTCGAATTTTCGCCCGCAAAAAGGGAGGCTTTCAGGGTTCGGCGACGGGTCGCGGATCGGGAAGGCCGCCGCTCCGGCGGGAGGTCGAGGGCCGCGCGAGGCCCCTGATCGCGGCATCCAATCTTTCCTTGAGTTCCACCGCCCCGGCATGGACCAGCATCACCACATCCTTCTGGCCGAGGACCCCGGTCACGGGAATAACGGCGCCGCCGAAGAATTTCTTCGACAGATACTCGCCTACCCTGGCTTCGGTCGCGACGCCGTCGACTTCTTCCCATATCAATTGCACCATTCCATGGAGGTCGTTCTCTATATAGACAAGCTCGCAGCCTTTGGATTTGAGGACCTGGTCGACGTAGGAGCCCCTCTGCACCGCGATCCTCTTTTCGCGAAGATCGAAGTCGCGGCCGTCCGATCTCCGGGCCGAATGGGCGAAGACGCGGACGGCGAAACTCTCATAGGGTATGGTCGGGATCACCTCTACCTTGTCGAAGGCCTCGTTGGGCCAGCCGACGTTGAGGAGGAGGTCGAGGTCCCCGCGCTCGAAGGCCTTCATCACACGCTCCCATTCGTCGCCGACGAAGCTCGCCCTCAATCCCGCCTGGGCGCCTATCTTCGCGAAGAGCTCGACGCTCAGGCCCGCCGACTCCCCGCGTTCGAGCTGGACCCAGGGCGGGTAGGTGACATCGTGACCCACATTGACGAGCCTCGCGCCGTCCTTGCCGACTCCGCCCGCCTCGTCGGCTTTGGCGTCGGGAGTCTCGTCGCTCGCGGACTCCCTGATCTTCGCGATCTCCGCTGCAAAGTCCCCGAGCAGACTCATCTCCGTGGCCATGCCCGAACGCATGTGAGCCGAGCTCGCGTTGAGGAAGCGGACATCGGTCGACAGGTTCGCGACCTTCGCGACGAGTGCGTTCGAACTGGCGGCCTCTTCGGCGGAAAGTCCCTTTACCTGCGAAATGCGCCCGGCCGCCGTGGCGAGGGCCTCGGTGGAGCTGCCGAGCCTTTCGCTCGCCTGGGCGACGTCGCCTATCACCGATTCCTTGATGGAGTGGAACTCGGCGAGGGAACCGTCGGACTTCTTGATGCTCGACCCGAGCCCTCCGAGTTGGGCCGACAGCTCGTCGGTGATGCGCCTCGTCGCCTCGGCGAGGGCGCGCACCTCCTTGGCGACCACGGCGAAGCCCTTGCCGTGCTGGCCCGCCCGGGCCGCCTGGATGGCCGCGTTGAGGGCGAGGAGGTTGGTCTGCTCGGAAATGTCGACGATTTTCGCGACCTGGGCGAGGATGGAGTCCGACTCCGCCTTGATGGTCGCGAAGATGCCGACGACGCTGCGGAAGGTCGTCTCCATGGCCTCGACGCTCGATCGGGCCTTGTTCATCGCGTCGAGGCTTTCGACAGAGCCCGATCTCGAATCGGCGATGACCGCGTCCGCGGCCTCGAGGTCGGCGAGAACCCGCTTCGAGTCGCCGTCGATGCGATCGAGTCCCTCGGCGATTTCGGCGAGCGCCCGTTCATGATCGACGCCCGAGTCGAGGACCTTGCCGACGAATACGGCGTTGAGATCGGCCACCTGACCGATATCGTGGATGTAGCCAGATATTCTTCTGCGGAGATCCGCCCGCAATTCCACTTCCGAGCCGCTGCCTGCCATGGGACATTTACTCCCGACTTCGACCGGAGGTCAAACGATTTCGCTTCGATCCCGAATGCGCGTTCGTCATTGCACGATGCTTCGCTGTCGTACTATTCTCGCGATGGAGGAAAAGATGCAAGAAAGCCTAAATCCCCTGCTCGAAACCTGGGGGGGGCCCTATGGACTCCCGCCCTTCGGCAGCTTCAAGACGGAAGATTTCAAACCGGCCTTCGACAGCGCCATGGCGGAGCATGTCGCCGAAATCGGCGCGATCGCGGCCGTTTCGCCCGCCAACTTTCAAACCGTCGTCGCGGCCCTCGACAAAAGCGGCGAGACGCTCAAGCGCGTGTCCGGCCTCTTCTTCAATCTCTGCAGCTCGAAAACCGACGAGGCCCTCCAGGCAGTCGAATCGGAATACAGCCCGAAGATGGCGGCGCATTTTTCGAAAATACTCCTCGACCAGGAACTCTTTCTCCGGGTCGACAAGGTCCATGAGGAAAGGCTCAGGTCGGGCCTGAGCCCCCTTCAGATACGCCTCGTCGAACGCACTCATTTCAATTTCGTGATGGCCGGAGCCCGTCTCGACGCGAAGGGCAGGGCGCGAATGGGAGAGATCGTCGAGGAACTGGCGAGCCTGTCCACGCGTTTCGGCCAGTTCGTCCTCGCAGACGAAGACGAGTGGTTTCTCGAGCTCGGCGACGCGGACATCGTCGGCCTTCCCGGCTTCCTCGTCGACGGGGCGGCCGAGGCAGCTCGCGCCAAGGGCAAGGAAGGGCGTCGACTCATCACCCTCTCCCGCTCCTTCGTCGAGCCCTTCCTCGCGACTTCTCCCCGCCGCGATCTTCGGAAAAAGGTCTACGAGGCCTTCGTCTCCCGCGGAGAGATGAAAGGCGAGCGGGACACAAAGCCCCTAATAAAGGAAATAATGAGGCTTCGCTCCGAGCAGGCCCGGCTCCACGGTTACTCGACCTACGCGGAATTCGCGCTACGCGACCGGATGGCGGGGAGGCCCGAGGCCGTGGCCGAGCTTCTCGGCAAGGTCTGGAAGCCCGCGATCGAGAGGGCTGGAGTCGAGGAGGCGAAGCTCCTCGAGCTTGCGCGGCAAGACGGCATCTCCGGCATCGAGGCCTGGGATTGGCGCTACTACGCGGAGAAGATCAGGCAGCGCGACTATCGCATCGACGACGCCGAGCTCAAACCCTACTTCAGCCTCGACAACATGCTCCGCGCCATGTTCGACAGCGCCTCGCGCCTCTTCGGGGTGAGCTTCCGGGAGATCGGGGGGCAGACCCTCTACCATCCCGACGCGCGCCTTTTCGAGATGCTCGACGCCGAGGGCGCGCTGAAGGGCCTCTACATCGCCGACAACTTCGCGAGAACCGGCAAGCGCTCGGGCGCCTGGATGAGCAACTACCGCGAACAATCGAAGGGCATAGTGCCTATTGTCGTAAATAATACTAATTTCACGAAGGCCCCGGGCGGCGGGCCGACCCTCATCAGTTTCGATGACGCGAAGACCCTTTTCCACGAGTTCGGCCACGGACTCCACGGCCTCCTCTCCGAGGTCGATTACGAGACCCTCTCGGGCAGCAACGTGCTCCGCGACTTCGTCGAGCTTCCCTCGCAGCTCTTCGAACATTGGGCCATGGCCCCCGAGGTCATGTCGAAATTCGCCCTCCATGTCGAGACGGGCAAGGCCATTCCCGACGAGCTCGTGGCCCGGATACGCAAGGCGCGGACCTTCAATCAGGGCTGGGAAACCGTCCAGTACCTCGGGCCTGCCCTCCTCGACATGGCCCTCCACGGCCTCGTCGAGGTCGCCTCCCTCGATCCCGGCCGATTCGAGGCCGAGAAATCCGCGGCCATCGGCATCCCGGACAACATCGGGCTCAGGCACAGGCTTCCCCACTTCCAGCACCTCTTCGCCGGCGACGGCTACGCGGCGGGCTACTACGTCTACATGTGGGCCGAGGTCCTCGAGGCCGACGTATTCTCGGCCTTCGAGGAGAAAGGAGATGTCTTCGATCCGGAATTGGCCGCGAGGCTCAAGAAGCTGATCTACGCGGCCGGTAATTCCGAGGATCCGGCCGAACTCTTCAGGAAATTCCGCGGCCGCGATCCATCCATCGAGCCCCTGCTCAGGCAGCGCGGGCTTGCCGGCGACTGAAGGACGATCGAGACTCTGGAGGAGGAGGCGGTATGGAAGGACGACCGAGATGGGGAATCCTGGGCACGGGCGGGATAGCGAAGCTTTTCACCCGCGACATTCTCGGGGAGGGTTTGGCGGTGAGCGCCGTCGGCTCCCGCACGAGGGAGGGAGCCGAGGCCTTCGGCGAAAACTTCGGGATCGCGCGCCGGCATGGGAGCTACGAGGCCCTCCTCGCCGACCCCGAGGTGGACATCGTCTACGTCTCCACGCCCCATCCCTTCCATCACCCGAACGCCCTCGCCGCCCTTCGCGCGGGCAAGCACGTCCTCCTGGAAAAGCCCTTTACGATCAACGCGAGGGAGGCGAGGGAACTCGTCGAAACAGCTCGTGCGAAGAGGCTCTTCCTCATGGAAGCGATGTGGACCCGTTTCCTCCCGACCTTCACGAGGCTGCGCGAGATCGTCGCGGCGGGCACCATCGGCGAAATCGTCGCCGTGCTCGCCGACCACAACCAATACCTGCCGATGGAAAAGGCCCCGCGCCTCCACCTTCCCGAGCTCGGCGGCGGGGCCCTCCTCGACCTCGGCGTCTATCCGATCACCCTCGCCCATCTTCTCCTCGGCGCGCCTGCGCGCGTTCAGGCATCCGCAAGCCTGACCGAGCTCAGAGTTGACAGACAGACGAGTCTCATCCTCTCCTACGCCTCCGGAGCCCAGGCTACCCTCCAGTGCGGCATGTCGGCCCTGGGGCCCAACCGTGCCTTCGTCGTCGGCAGCCTCGGCCGCATCGAAATCGATTCCATCTGGTACAATCAGAGCGGCTTCACCGTCTATTCGCGCGAAGGGGTCGTCGTCGAACGCTACGCCGAAACCGTGAGGAATAGGGGCATGCAGTACCAGGCCTTCGAAGCCGAGCGACGCGTCCTCGCGGGCGAGATCGAGAGCCCGATCATGAGTCACCAGGCCAGCCTCGAGATCATGGCGATCATGGACGAGGCGCGGAGGCAAGTGGGAGTGAAGTACCCGGGGGAATGATGGTGCGACACGAAGACAGCATGCCGGCCGATGGAAGGCGAATACTCCTCGTCGAGGACGAGGCGATCATCGCCCTGAGCGAGAAGGTCAGTCTCGAACTCTACGGCTATAGCGTCATCATCGCCGAGTCGGGAGAAAGGGCGATCGAGCGCTTTCAAAACGACGCGTCGATCGACCTCGTGCTGATGGACATCAATCTGGGACCGGGAATCGACGGCACGGTCGCCGCCTCCCTCATGCTTCGCGAGAGGCATGTCCCGATTGTCTTCCTTTCCAGCCACACCGAGAGGGAAATCGTCGCGAGGACCGAGTCGATCACCTCCTTCGGCTATGTGGTCAAGAATTCCGGCATGACCATCCTCGACGCCTCGATGAAGATGGCCTTCAAGCTCTTCGCCGCCGAGGCGGAACTCCGCAGGCAGAACATCCTGATGAGGGCCGTGATGGAAAACGCGCCGATCGGGTTCGCGGTCAACCGCATCAGCGACGGCCAGGGATTTCTCGTCGCGGAGAAATTCAAGGAAATCTACGGCATCGAAGGCAGCGATACCGACAGCGTCCAGAAATTCTTCGAGGCGGTCTACCTCGACCCGGCCCAGCGCGAGGAGATGAGGACGAGGATCCTCGCCGACATGGCTTCGGGCGATCCCGCCCGGATGCGCTGGGAAAATATCCAGATAACTACGAAGACCGGGGAGAGGAAGGTGGTGACCGCCATGAACATCCCGGTGATCGAACACGACCTCATGGTGTCGACGGTCCAGGACGTCACCGAACGAGGGTGATCGCCGGGGAGAGGGAGTTGGGCAGCATCGACTATCGGGTGATTCGCCGGGACGGGGGCGTCCGCTGGCATTCATCGAGGGGGCGAGCCCTCCGCGATAAGGATGGCCGGACAGTCGCCTACCTCGGCATCGGGCGCGACGTCACCGAGGAGCGAGCCGTGGGGCCGTCCTGAAAGGTTCAGGCCTCCTCGCCGAAGAGCATCTCATAATACCGATCGATTTTTTGCCCAAGCTCGAGGATGCCGAAATTTCGCGCCTCGCGAATGGTCTCGCGGCCGCCGAAGTAGACGAGGACCGCCGGTACGACGAAGATCGAGAGCTGGCCCGCGGCTTCCGGTACCTCCTCGATATCGACATAGTACATAGGTAGTTTCGGGAAATGCTCCTCGACGAGGGCTATGACCTTGGGCTTGATGCTCTTGCAGACCCCGCAGGTCTTGGTGGACAAATAGAAGAGGGCCGCCTGTCCGCCTTCGGCGATTTCTTTGATCCTGGCGTAGCTGTCGAGAGTTTCCATGCGAAGAATATACGAAAGCTCCGGCCGAGGGGGAAGCCAGGCTGCCAAACTTGCCACTCGAGGGCCGGGCCGATAAGCTCTCACGCGAACGTGAAGCTCGTTAAAAGGCGGCTAGATTGACCGAAACCGACAACAAGGACCCCCTCCACGGCATGACCCTCGAGAAGATCCTCAACCTCCTCGTGGATGCCTACGGCTGGGAAGGTCTCGCGGAGTTCATTCCCGTAAAGTGCTTTTCCATCGATCCGAGCATAAAGTCGAGCCTCGTGTTCCTCAGACGTACGCCCTGGGCGCGGGCGAAGGTGGAGGCCCTCTATTTGGGGAAACTCCGAAAGCGCCGCACAGCGAAGGGTCGACGCGGCCCCCCGGGCCCGCGTTCTTCCTGAAACCAAGGCAGCCTCCCTCGCGTCTAACCCGTATCGTCATTCTTCGGGGGATGCCTATGAATAAGAAAGTGCTTATGGTGTATCCGGAATTCCCGGAAACCTTCTGGAGTTTCAAGGACAGCCTGGGTTTTGTCGGGAAGAAGACCAATTTCCCGCCCCTCCCCCTCCTCACGGTCGCCGCCCTCCTCCCGGCACGCTACGAAATCAAGCTCGTCGACATGAACGTAGCTCCCCTCAAGGAGGCCGATCTCGACTGGGCCGACCTCGTCTTCGTCTCGGCCATGCTCGTGCAAAAGGAATCTATGGAGCGGGTCGTCGCGCGCGCCCGACGAAGGGGCAAGCCCATCGTCGCGGGCGGTCCCTATCCGACCCAGTGCTGGGAATCCATCGAGGGCGTCGATCACTTCGTGCTGAACGAGGCCGAGCTCTCCCTCCCCGCCTTCATAGAGGACCTCGAGGCGGGAAGGGCGAAGCAGCTCTATTCGACCGAAGAAAGGCCCGACCTCGCCCTGACGCCGAAACCCCGCTACGACCTCATCGATTTCAAACCCTACTCATCGATGGTCCTCCAATATTCCCGCGGCTGTCCCAACGAATGCGAGTTCTGCGACATCGTGGAGCTCTTCGGCAGAAATCCACGGGTCAAGTCTCCCGCCCAGTTCCTCTCGGAAATCCAGCTGCTTTACGACCTCGGCCATCGGGGAGGGATTTTCATCGTCGACGATAACTTCATCGGGAATCGGGTCGCGGTGAAGGGGCTCCTCAGGGCCATCATCGCCTGGCAAGAGGACCACGGCCGGCCCTTCACCTTTTCAACCGAGGCCAGCGTGGACCTCGCCAAGGACGATGAGCTCCTGGACCTCATGGTGGGCTCGGGTTTCACGATGGCCTTCGTCGGCATCGAGACGCCCGTGGCGGAATCCCTCGTGTCGGCGCACAAGACCAAGAACATCGGCGTGTCCCTCGCCGACTCGGTGCGCAAGATCCAGGAGAGGGGCATCGAGGTGACGGCAGGGTTCATCGTCGGCTTCGACGCCGACCCCGAGGACATCGCCGAGAGACAGATCGCCTTCATCCAGGAATCGGGCATCGCCACCGCGATGGTCGGCCTCCTCACCGCCCTCCCGAAGACCAGGCTTCATCGCCGTCTCGCCGCCGAGGGAAGGCTCCTGGCCGAATCGACAGGCGACAACACCCACGGTCTCGAACTCAATTTCGTGCCGAAAATGGAGCTTACGAAACTCGTCAATGCCTATGCCGAGGTGATGACGACGATCTATGACCCGAAGTCCTACTTCGAGCGCTGTCAGGTGCTCCTCAGCCGCCTGCCTCGCCGCTCGAAGGCGAGTTCCAGAGTCGTCGGAGACCGCTCGGCCTTGTCGAACGCGCGCGCGCTTATTAATTCCTTCATAAGACAGACATTTTCGCCCTACGGCCACCACTATTTGCGCTTTCTTGGAACAACCATCCTCCTTCGACCCTGGATGTTCGCGAAGGCCATCGAGAAGGCCATTGAAGGCCACAGCTTGATAAAGACCACGAAGGTAAAGATCGGGAAGCCCCTGGCCATCGCCAAGGCCTTCGGGCTCTTCCTCGGCCGCACCATCGAGAGCCTGGAGCGGATCGTGAGCGGGCGAAACCCTGCGGATCTCGAAAAGGCCCTTGCCGCGACCAAGACCCTTCGCGCGGGACTGGCCAGGATCGCCGGCAGGAAGGTTCCCGTTCCCTCCCTCGTACCTGTCGAAGCGCCGCTTCGACGCCTCGCGGAGCAGGTCGGCGCCTTCATCGTCCAGCAGAGCAACCATTTGCTCGGCCTCGCGGCGACAGCGAGTGAAGAGCAGCTCCGCCGTTTCGCCCTCGCCGTCAGGCGCTATTGCCGAAAGGCCAGGGCGATCGATCTGTCCTTTTCGCCGGGGCAGGGCTCCAGCGCCGCGATCGCCGCCCAGATAGGGGCCCTCGACTCCATGATCGCCTCACTCGGCGGCTTCGTCGAGGCACGAATCGGCGCGACATCGCGAGGCGGTACGAACTAGGGCTGTCGCGCGCCGGCAGGGGAGAGATCCCACCTCTCTTTTCGATTGACGAGCCGACTTGTCGGCATAGGCTTATGCGTGTAACTCCCCCTCGATCTGCGGGGGATCATCGAGGAGATGCGCATGGGCGTATCGGGACAAAAAAGAATTCTCCTCGTCGAGGACGAGGCCCTGATAGGGATGGCTCAAAAGCTCGCTCTGGAGAAATACGGCTACCAGGTGACGACGGCCTTGAATGCCGAGGCCGCCATCGGCATGTGCCTTGGAAACGAGGCTCCCGACCTCGTGCTCATGGACATCGATCTCGGCAAGGGGCTCGACGGCAGCGGCGCGGCCAAGGCGATACTCGAGAAGAAGCAGATTCCCATCGTCTTTCTCTCAAGCCACACGGAGCGAGAAACGGTCGAGAAGACCGAAACCATCACCTCGTACGGCTATGTCGTCAAGAACTCCGGGATCATCATTCTCGACGCCTCCATCAAGATGGCCTTTCGCCTCTTCGAGGCCAACAAGAAGCTCGCCAAGAGCGAACATCGCTACGGCAGCCTCTTCAGCAGCATGACCGAGGGCTTCGCCATACACGAACTCGTCTACGACGAAAGCGGCAGGCCCGTCGATTATCGCTTCTTGGACGTGAATCCCGCCTTCGAGAGGCTGACGGGGCTTTCGAAGGAGGCGATCGTCGGCCGTCGACAGCGCGAGGTCATTCCCGACGAAGACCCCTTCTGGTTCGAAACCTATAGCCGCGTCGTGCTCACAGGGGAGCCCGTCGTTCTCGAACATTCCTCTCCGGCCCTGGGTCGCCATTACGAAGTCTTCGCCTATCGCACGGAGCCCAACTGCTTCGCGGTGATCTTCAGCGACGTCTCGAAAAGGAAGGCGATCGAGGATGCGCTTCGCGAGAGCGAAGAACGCTTTCGGGGCATCGTCGAAAACTCGGAGGCCGGCTATTTCTTCATCGATAGCGAGGGCATCTATCGCGACATCAACGCGGCCTGGCTCAAATTGCATGGATTCGAAAGGCGCGAGGAGATCATCGGAAGACATTTTTCCAGCACCCAGGTGGACGTGGACCTCGCGGGCAGCGCCGAAATCGTCGCCCATCTTCTCGCGGGCGGGACCGTGCCCTCGGGGGAATTCTCCCGGCGCCGCAGGGACGGTTCGACAGGCTGGCATCTCTTTTCGAGCCGCCCCGTGCGAGGAGGGGGGAAGGTTATCGGTCTCGAGGGTTTCCTCTTCGATATCAGCGAGCGCAAGAAGACCGAGGAATCGCTTCGCGAAAGCGAACATCTCTTCAAAAGCCTCTATTCGAACATGCTCAACGGATTCGCCTATTGCCGCATGTATTACGATGAAGATGGCGACCCCGTGGATTTCGGCTATCTCGCGGTCAACGAGGCCTTCGAGGCGCAGACCGGGCTCAAGGATGTGGTCGGGCGGAGGATATCCGAGATCGTCCCGGGAATGCGCGAATCCGATCCCAGGCTTTTCGTCATCTATGGTCGCGTCGCCCGCACGGGCGTGGCCGAACGTTTCGAGATGTTTCTCGAGTCCCTCGGCGCCTGGTTCCTCGTATCGGTGTTTTCCCCGAAACCCGAGCACTTTATAGCCATCTTCGACGTCACGACGCGCAGGAAGAAGACCGAGGAATCCCTCGATGAAATCAGCCGCCGATTCCGGAGCCTCGCGGCGAACGTGCCGGGCTACCTCGCCTATCTCGACGCGAAGACCCTGCGTTACGAATATGTGAACGATACCTATTCGAAGGCCTATGCGCGATCGGCTGAGAGCATCGTCGGATCGACGGTGCCCGAAGTCATCGGTCGCGAAAAGTACGAATACGCCCTGCCCTATTTCGAAGAGGCGAGGGCGGGGCGTTCGGCCTCCTATGAGAACAGCTTCGATTTCGCGACGGGTCGCCGATGGCTCAGACTCAACTACTCGCCGGTATTCGATCCGATGGGAATCGTGGTCTCGATCGCCGTCCTCGGCTACGACATCACGGAGAGTCGGCGGCAGGAGGAAGCGGTACGATCCCTGCTCAAGGAGAAGGAACTCGTTCTCCGCGAGGTGCACCATCGCATCAAGAACAACATGGGCACGATAGGCAGTCTTCTCGAGCTCCAGGCCGATTCCACCGCTGATCCGGGAGCCAAGGTGGCCCTGACCGAGGCTTCGCGGCGCGTCAGGAGCATGTTCCTTCTCTACGACCGCATCTACCGTTCCGAGGCCCCGGGCATGGTCAGGGCCCAGGACTACCTGCCCCTGCTCATCGACGAGATCCTCGCCGAACTACCGCGGATCCCCGGGCTCGTCGTGGATAAGCGCATAGAAGATCTGGTCCTCGACCCCGGCACGGCCCAACCGCTGGGAATCATCCTGAACGAGCTTCTGACCAATTCGATGAAATACGCCTTTCGCGGTAGGGTCGAAGGGAGGATCGCCATCGAGCTTGGCCTTCGGGAGGGCCGATCGCGGCTCCTTGTCGAGGACGATGGCCCTGGTTTTCCGCCGGGGGTCTCCTTCGGGCGCTCGACCGGCTTCGGCCTCGTCCTCGTCGATGCCCTTGCCAAGCAACTCGGCGGAAGGCTAGAAGTCGACGGCACGAGGGGCCTGCGCGTCAGCCTGGAATTCGGCGATTGAAGGGGACTCGGCCTCCGCTCCAAATCGCCCACAGGCGATCTCTAGGTGGAGGAGGGGATCGTCGAAGCGGGTTTGGCCTTTTCGTTTTTCCGCGCGTACATCGCGGCGTCGGCCTCGTCGAGGAGGCTCATGAGTCGATGCGCCGAAGGCCGTCCCTCATCCCCGCAGCAGGCGCTGCCGACGCTCGCTCCGTAGGTTATGGTCAGGGACTCGTTGACCGCGATGCGGGAATGCATGATTTCGGCGGACAGGGCATCGGTGAGGGCCTGGACGCGTTGCGACGGGCAATCCGGAAGGAAGACCTCGAATTCATCGCCGCCCGCGCGCACGATCCAGTCGTCGCGGCGGAAGACACGATGCATGACGGCGACGACATCAAGGAGGACTCGGTCTCCCACGTGGTGGCCGTAGCTGTCGTTGATGTTCTTGAAATGGTCGAGGTCCAGGGTCATCACCGCGAAGGGACCGCGGAGGCCCTCGCGCACCAGGGACAGGACCCCTCGATTGAAGGCCCCGGTCAAGGGATCGTGGAGGCTTTCCGATTTGTAGCGCTCGGCCCGACTTCGCTCGGCCTTGAGCTGACGATAGTTCTGCAGTATGTCCATGGCGATGTAACCCGCTGTCGAAATCGCCATGACCAAGAAGCCGAAATGGGACACCATGATGGCGCCGGGGAGGATCAAACCGGCGATGCTGTCCCGACAGGCGCCCAGGAGGGCTACGGCGACGCCGCCGCTGAGGAGGAGCTTGCTCGAGCCTGCCTTTCGCGCGACGAAGAGGAGGGCGAGGAGGTAGGGCGGGAAGGGGATGATCGAGAGGTAAGTCAGTGCGTAGGCGCGTTTGAGGGCGATCATCGTGTCGGGGAAGAAGAGGACGACGATCGAGATCAGCTGGGCCGCGAGCAGCAGCTTGCCGAAAATGTCGAGTTTGCGACCGAGGAGCTTGAGATAGCCCAAGACGAAGAGGGCGGCCGACGCGTGACGTAGGAGGACCATGAGCCGCTTGAATTCCAAAAGGGGAATGGGGAGGAACTCGAGGGGGAGGAAATCGATCATGAAAACGGCGGTGAACAGGGAGGCGATTCCGAGAAGGAGTCGGGAGTCGATGCGAGGCAAGGCGGTCAGGCCGATGGGGAGTAGGGTCAGTCCGATGAAGGCGATTCCCCCACAGAGGGCCCAGATGAGGCTGTCGCTGATGAATTCAAGAATGAAAAGAAGACCTTCGTTCCCCTCTCGTTTGATGACGTACGGCGCCTTGATGAATCCCGCCTCGTATCTACCGAGAATCTCGATGCGCACCGAGTTCTCGGGACGAAGGGTCCCGGGGTCGAGGGTGAAGATCTTTACCGAGTTCCAGATGTTCGATCGACCTTCGATCATGTCGCCCCGGCTGCCCACGAACTGGCCGTTCCAGTGCACACGAATGCCGTTGCCGCCGATCGAGGGGAGGACGAGGCAGTATTCCGCTGCCGGATCGATCGAGGATCGAGGGAGATTCAAGTTCAAGGTTTCCGCGTAGAGCCCGGGCGAAAAGGGCTTGGCGGAGGTGGAGCGAAGATGCCAGGAGAGCTCCGTCGCTACCTTCCGTCCGTCGGGGTAATCGACGAGGATCCCCTTCTCGAAACGAAGGGCAGAGGCCGGCGGCTCGAAGAGCGGGTCCATGCCGAAGAGCATCGCGAGGGCGAGTAGGGCGAAAACGGCATAGGCGAGGAGAGGGCCGAACCGTACACGAAGTGCGCGCATGCTGTATTTAGTTTCGGTCGATTCCGGGCCGACGCCAATCTTTCATTGACTCCACCCAAGGCCGGAAATATAGTCGCATCGCGCCTATTCGAATCGAGGAGGAAGCTACATGAACGAAGTGGAGACCTGGCATTACGAGACCCTCGGCAAGGCCGCCTGCGCGGCCCTCGCGAAGAACGGCTTCGATGCGCGTTATGCGGCTTCAGGGCGGGAGGCCCTCGACCTGGTACTGTCCTTCGTGAAAAGCGGCATGCAGGTGGGCTTCGGCGGCTCGTCGACGGTCGGTGGCCTCGGCGTCCAGCAAAGGGCCAGGGAACTCGGGGCCGTGGTTCTCGACCACAACGAGCCGGGCCTCGACGCGGAACGCAAATTGGAAGTGCGCCGCGCCCAGCTCGTCTGCGACCTCTTCATCTCGAGCACGAACGCCCTCACCCTCGACGGGGAGCTCCTCAACGTCGACGGGAACGGCAACAGGATCGCCGCCCTTACCTTCGGCCCGCGGAAGACCGTGGTGATCGCCGGGGCCAACAAGATCGTCCGCGACCTCGACGAGGGATTCGAACGAATCAAACTCTGGGCCGCGCCGATGAACAACAAGCGACTCGACAAGTCGAACCCCTGCGTGAAGGCAGGGAGTTGCCAGGACTGCAAGGGCGAATCGAGGCTCTGCCGCGCCTACTCCATTCTCAAGCGAAGGCCGGGGCTGTCGGACTTCACCGTGATCGTTGTCGGGGAGAGCCTCGGCTTCTAGCCCGATTTTGCCGGTGATAAAAGCGGGCTAATGACCACTGTAAAGGTTCGTTGACTCGCAAAAGCAAAAGGCCCGTCCCAGGGGGGGCGGGCCTTGAATTTCAGTTTCTGTGACCGCTCGCGGCGATCGAGTCTTAAAAGGCGCCGAGCAATCCGGCCGGCGCGGCGGCCAGGGCGAAGAGGGCGATGGCGCAGATCGCGACGACGAAGAATTCGGGTCCACGGAGAGGAAGGCGGTCCTTCTTCGGCGACTCGTGGAACCAGGCCTGGATCACGGGCTTCATGTAATAGGCCATGCCCACGGCGCTCAACACGACGGCGAATACCACGAGACCGATTCGGCCCTGGGCCACGGCGTTCCCGAAGACGAAGAGCTTTCCGAAGAAGCCACCGAGGGGCGGCACTCCGACGAGGGAGAGCATGGCGATGCCGAGGCCGACGGCGAGGAAGGGGGAGCGGGAGCGAAGTCCCGCGAAGGCCTCGATCATCACGCCGCCGCCTTCATCCTCCTCGAGCCGCGCCCAGGCGACGAAGGCGATCATCGTCGCTGCCGCGTAGGCCGCGGCGTAGATCCACAGGGCCCCTGCGGGGCCCGAGGCGCCCGCAGCGCCCGAGGCGCCCGCTGCGCCTGCGGCCCCCGCGCCGCCAGCCGCGAGGAGGGCGATGAGGAGGTAGCCGGCATGGGAGATCCCCGAGTAGGCCATGAGGCGCTTGAAGCCGCCTTGGGCCAGGGCTCCGAGGTTTCCGACGGCAAGGGTCAGGACGGCGAGGAGGACAAGGATCCAGCCCCAGCGATCCACGGCCGCGGGAAAGGCACGGGCGAGAAGGCGATAGAAGGCGGCGACGGCAGCGATCTTCACGGTCGTGCTCATGTAGGCGGTGATAAGAGTCGGGGAGCCCTCGTAGACATCGGGCGTCCAGAAGTGGAAGGGAGCCGCCGAGACCTTGAAGGCCAGGCCGAAGAGGAGGAGGAGGAGGCCGAGGTGGAAGAGGGGGTGGAGGCCCGGATTCGCCTGGCTCCAGGCGAGGATGCCGTCCAGGTTGAACTGACCCGTGCCGGCGTAGAGGAGGCCGATGCCGAAAAGGAGGATTCCCGTGGCGAAGGAGCCGTTTAGGAAGTACTTGAGCGCCGCCTCGTTGCCCCCGAGGTCGTTCTTCTTCGAGCCCGCGAGGATGTAGATGGGAATGCTCAGGGTCTCGATGCCGAGGAAGAGCATCACGAGGTTCGTGTAGCTCGCGAGCATCACGGCCCCGGTGAGCGAAAAGAGGAGGAGGCCCGCCATTTCACCCTGGGGAATGTCGGTCTTGCCCGAGGGCGCGGCGAGGAGGAGGACGACGAGGGCCGTCATAACTATGAGGAGTGCGCTGAAGCCCGAGGCGAAGGGGTCGAATTCGGCCGCGCCGCGGAGATAGGGGCTGTCGAGGCCGAGGCGGAAGATGGCGAGGGCCGCGGCGGCGACGAGACCGAGGATCGCGAGGGGGAGGGTGGCTGCCTTGATTCGCCCGAGGTTGGCGAAGAGGACGAGGACGGCGAGGACCGGAAGAAGGATGAATAGGCTCATGGTTTACCTCGCCCCGATGACATTGAGGAGGGCGTCGAGGGTGGGCCTCGCGAGCTCCAGGAGGGGCTTGGGATAGACTCCCAAGACGATGCCGGCGAGGGCGAGGACTCCGAGGGCCCCCGCCTCGCTGGGCTTCAGCTTGAAGGCCGCGACTTCCTTGGGCTCCGGCCCGAGGAAGCTCTTACGGATCCATTGCAGATAGAGGACGGCGCCGAGGATGACGCCGATTCCGCCGCCGAGGGCCCACCAGAGCGAGACCTTCGAAAGGGAGATGAGGAGGAGGAACTCGCCCGCGAATCCCGCGGTGAGGGGGAGTCCGAAGGCCGAAAGGGCGAGGAGGACGAAGAGGACGGCGAAGGCCCCGTTGCGATGGGCGAGACCGCCCACCGTTCCGATTTGCCTGCCTCCGGTGCGGCTTTCGAAGATGTCGACCGCGAGGAAGAGACCCGCGATGGACAGGCCATGGGCGACCATCTGCAGAACGCCGCCCTGGAAGCCGATGATGCCGAGGGAGAAGACGCCGGCGGCCATCAGCCCCGTGTGCGAGAAGCTCGACCAGGCGAGGAGGCGCTTCATGTCCTTCTGCGCGAGGGCCACGAGGGAACCCCATACCACGCCGACGACGCCGAGGGCGATGAAAAGCGGCTGCAAGCCCGCGAAGGCCGTCGGGAAGACCGGCAGCATCCAGCGCATGACGCCGTAGAGGCCCATCTTGGCCATCAGCGCGGCGAGGAGAAGACTGCCCGAGGCGGGCGCCTCGTGATAGGTGTCGCTCTGCCAGGTGTGGAAGGGGAAGAGGGGCATCTTGATGGCGAAGGCCACGGCGAAGGCCGCGAGGATCCAGGGCGCGGCCCCGGGGGGCAGGCTCGCCGAGTAGAATGCCGAGAGCGAAAAACCCTGGGGTGCGGCGGTGAAGGCATGGACGTACAGGATGCCGAAGAGCATGAAGAGGCTCCCCGCCACCGTGTAGACCAGGAACTTGAGGGTGACCGGCACGCGCTTTTCTCCGCCCCAGAAACCCGCGATGAAGTAGACGGGCACGAGGGCGAGTTCCCAGAAGAGGTAGAAGACCACCGCGTCGCGGGCCGCGAAGACGCCCACGAGGCCGGCCTCCATCGCGAGGATGAGGCCATAGAGGATGGGGCTTCGTCGTCCCTCGTTCCGCGTCGCGAGGATCAGCGCCACGGGGGCGACGAGGACCGTGAGGAGGACGAGGGGAAGGCTGAGTCCGTCGAGGCCGAGGCTGAAGGAGATGCCCCAGCTGGGAATCCAGTCGAGGGAGAGGCCGTAATGCAGGCCCGCGCCGGAACCCCAGGCCGCGGCCGCGCCGATGGCGACAAGGGCCGTCGCGAGGGCGACGATGGAGGCGACCGCACGGGCCGCGGATTCGCGAAGGGCCATCACGAGAAGCCCTCCGACCAAGGGAAGCAGTATCAACAGCAGGGTTACCATGGCTTATCCCAGGGCCGCGATGGCGGCGATGACGATGACGCCCAGCGTCATGGCGAATAGGTAGAAGACCGTGTTGCCGGTTTGGATGCGACGCACCAACCTGCCGAGTCCGGCGAAGAGTCCCGCCCCTCCCCGGACGAGGCCGTCGACGCCGCGATCGTTCGCGGTGCCGAAGACCCAATTCGACAAGGCGAAAAGCGGCTTCACGATGAGGCTGTCGTACAACTCGTCGATGCGGAACTTTTCGAGGGACCAGCGCGCGAGGCCCTTCACCGTGCTGTCCTCTCCCGGAACCTGGGCCTTGGGCCCGTATCTCCAGGCGGCGAGGCCGAAGCCCGCCAGGGCGACTAGCACCGAGATGCCCATGAGGAGCCATTCGGTCCCTGCGCCGAGGGAGCTTTCATAGGCCCCTGCCGAGGGGGCGAGGAAGTTGCCGAGTATATTCGGCAAGCCGAAGACGGCGGGCAGGCCGAGGAATCCCGAACCGATCGAGCCGACCGCGAGGAGGACGAGGGGAAGGGTCATGGTCGCGGGCGATTCGTGGGGATGGACCCCTTCCTTGACCCGCGATGGGCCATGGAAGACGAGGACGAAGAGCCTACCCATGTAGAAGGCCGTGACGAAGGCGGCGAAGACTCCCACAGCCCAGAGGAGGGGGGAGCGCTCGAAGGCCGCCGCGAGGATCGAATCCTTGGAGAAGAAACCGGCGAAGGGCGGTATGCCCGAGATGGCCAAGGTACCAACGAGGAAGGTTAGGTAGGTGATGGGCAGTTTCTTGCGGAGGCCGCCCATCCTCCTGATGTCCTGCTCGCCCGAGAGTGCGTGGATCACCGAGCCGGCCCCGAGGAAGAGGAGGGCCTTGAAGAAGGCGTGAGTAAAGACGTGGAAGTAGCCCGTGCCGTAGGCGCCCACGCCGAGGGCGAGGAACATGTAGCCGAGCTGGCTCACCGTCGAGTAGGCGAGGACCTTCTTGATGTCGCGCTGGGTGAGGGCGATGAGTCCCGCCCAGACGGCGGTGGCGAGGCCGACGACGGCGATGAGGGTGAGGCTGGCCGGCGCGAGATCGTAGAGGACATGCGAGCGGATCACCATGTAGATGCCCGCCGTCACCATGGTAGCGGCATGGATGAGGGCGGAGACGGGCGTGGGGCCGGCCATCGCATCGGGAAGCCAGGTGTAGAGGGGAATCTGGGCGCTCTTGCCCATGGCTCCCACGAAGAGGAGGACCGTGATCAGGGTGAGGACAGGAGTGCCGGAGGCCATGCTCGAGGCCTTGGCGAAGACGGTGCCGAAGGAGAGGCTTCCGAATGTGGCCAGCATCGCGAAGAGGCCGAGGAGGAAGCCGAGATCGCCGATCCGGTTCATCACGAAGGCCTTCACGGCCGCGCCGTTGTAGTCGTCGCGGGTGAACCAGAAGCCGATGAGGAGGTAGGAGCAGAGACCCACGCCCTCCCATCCCACGAACATCACCGCGTAGTTGTCGGCGAGGACGAGGATCAGCATCGAGAAGATGAAGAGGTTCATGAAGCTGAAGAAGCGCGGCGCTCCCTCGTCGTCATGCATGTAGCCGATGCTGTAGAGGTGGATGAGGGCGCCCACTCCCGTCACGACGAGGGTCATGATGAGGGCGAGTGGATCGAGCTGGAGTCCGAAGGAGAGGTCGAGCCCCGCGACGGGGAGCCAGTCGAAGAGCCTGAGATCGAGGCCCTCGCCGTATCCGGCGGCGAAGCCGTCCGGATGCGCCAGCAAAAGGGCGAGGGCGAGGGCGAAGGATCCAGCCGTCGCGATGGTGGCGAGCCAACCCGAGACGCCCCGACCGAGTCGTTTGCCGAAGAGCCCCGTGACGAGGAATCCGGCGAGCGGCAGGGCAGGGATCAGGCCGAGAAGTGCGGTTTCGTTCATGCGCTGTTCCTTAGCCCTTGAGATTGCGGTAGTGGTTGATGTCGATCGAACGGCTGTTCCGGTAGATCATCGTGAGGATGGCGAGTCCGGCGGCGATTTCCGCGGCGGCCACGAGCATGATGAAGAACACGAAAACCTGGCCGTCCGAGTCGCCCTTGAAGGCGGAGGTCGCCGCGAGGAGGATGTTGACCGCGTTCAGCATGAGCTCGATGCTCATCAGTATTATCAGGATATTGCGGCGGATAAGGACTCCCGCGACGCCCACCGAAAAGAGCGCGGTCGCGAGAAAGATGTAGTGATTGAGGGTGATTGCGCCCATGTCAGTCGACCCCTCCCTTCTTGCCGAGCGCCACCGCCCCGACGAGGGCCGCGAGGAAGAGGACGCTCGAGAGTTCGAACGGTACGAGGAAATCCCTGAACAGGGCGAGCCCCAGCGGCTTCACGAGGCCCACCATCGAGGTCTGGCCGACCTGGGCGAGGTCGCCGACCGCGGCCTCGGAGGAACGGCGGAGGGCCGCCACGAGGACGGTGAGGAGGAGGCCGCCTGACACGATGCCGGCGAGCCGCGCCATGACCGAGGCCTTGTGCTGGGAGCTCTTGTTCAGGTTGAGAAGCATGATCACGTAGATGAAAAGGACCATGATGGCCCCCGCGTACACGATCAGGTTGACCGCCACCAGGAACTGGGCGTTCAGGAGGACGTAGTGACCCGTGATCGCGAAGAAGGCCACCACCATCCAAAGGACGCTCGAGATCGGGCTGCGCGACAGGATCACGAGGAGGGCGGCCGCGAAGAGGAGGGCCGTGAGGGCATAAAAGGCGAAGGAGATCATGCGTGTCCTCCCGCCGCCGTTCCGCCCGCGGCTTTTCCGTACAATTGGTTATGGGCATAGCCGGGCTTCTTCTTGAACGCGAGGACTTCGGGCGTCTGGCGCAGGCTCACGTCGACGGCACCCACGGTGCCGAGGGCAGCTCCGGTGCCGAGTTCGCCAGGCTTCGCTTCGAGGAGCTTGTCTTTGCCGTAGATGAAGTTCTTCCGGAGGTCCTCCGTGGGCACGAGGCGGTTCGTGAGGAAGATGGCCTCCTTGGGGCAGGCTTCCTCGCAGAATCCGCAGTAGATGCAACGGAGCATGTTGATCTCGTAGACCGCGGCGTACTTCTCCTCGCGGTAGAGGGCCTCCTCGCCCGGCTTCCGCTCGGCGGCGGTCATCGTGATGGCCTCGGCGGGGCAGGCGAGGGCGCAGAGCCCGCAGGCGGTGCAGCGCTCGGCGCCCGCCTCGTCGCGCTTGAGCACCTGCATGCCGCGGTAGACGGGGGCCCGGGGACGGACGACCTCCGGATAGCTGAAGGTGACCTTCTTCATGAAGAAGTGCTTGATGGTCACGGCGAGGCCGGAGACGATGGCGGGCAGGTAGATGCGCTCGATGAAACTCTGGCGCAGCTTCACCACCTGCTTGGATCGTGAAGTGATGGGGTTTATGGCCATGGCGAATCCTAATGGAACCCGCGGACGGCGACGACGCCGGCGGTCCAGAGCATGTTGACTATGGCGAGGGGGAAGAGTGCCTTCCACCCAAGATTCATGAGCTGGTCGTAGCGGAAGCGGGGGAGGGTCCAGCGCACCCACATGAAGAAAAACATAATTATGGAGAGTTTGACGAAGAGGACGACCACGCCGGCGAGGGCCAGGAGGTTCGGGCCGAGCCCGAGGCCGTCGAGGAGGGGCAGGGAGTAACCGCCGAAGAAGAGCGTCGCCATTATCGCCGAGGACACGAACATGTTGATGTACTCGGAGAAGAGGTAGAAGCCGAGCTTCATCGAGGAGTACTCGAGGTGGTAGCCGGCGACGAGCTCCGCCTCGCACTCCGCGAGGTCGAAGGGATGGCGGTTGCATTCCGCGAATGCGGTGATCAGGAAGACGAGGAAGCCGATGGGCTGGATGAAGACGTTCCAGTGCCAGCCCGCCTGGGCCGCGACGATGTCCTTGAGGCTCAGGCTGTTCGAGAGCATGACGACGGCGATGACCGACATGCCCATCGCGAGTTCGTAGCTGATCATCTGGCTCGAGGCGCGGAGCGCGCCCATCAGGGAGTACTTGTTGTTGCTCGCCCAGCCGCCGACCATGATGCCGTAGACGCCGAGGCTCACCGCGGCGAAGACGTAGAGGATGGCGACGTTGAGGTCCGCCATCTGCAGCTGGAAGGTATGGCCGAAGAGGGTGATGGGACTTCCCCAGGGGATGACGGCGCTCGTGATGAGGGCCGTGCCCATCGAGATGCCCGGGCCGAGGATGAAGAGGAAGCGGTTCGCCGTCGCGGGCATCATCTCTTCCTTGAAGAAGAGCTTGCCGCCGTCGGCGATGGGCTGGAGGATGCCGAAGGGCCCGTTGCGGTTCGGGCCCAGGCGGTCCTGTATGAAGCCGGCCACCTTGCGTTCGACGTAGGTGGCGTACATGGCAACGATGAAGCTCACCGCGACGATGAGGACGCCGAGGACGAGCTTCTCGATCAGGAATAGCAGATCCATCACGTCACCCCGAAATGAGGGCCGCGGGATCGGCCCCGATCGCGTCGGACCATGCCGGCGCGCCTGCCTTGGCCGCCAATTCGGCGCGCGCGGCAAGTTGTTTCTCCGTCACGGTCAGGAGCTGGCGAAGTTCCCCGTAGTGATTCTGTCCGATGACCGAGGCGCGGGCGACGGTCCGCGGCGCCTCGAAGCTCCAGTCGGATTTTTCCTTCCGCTCGAAGCGGCATTCGTCGCAGATCCAATCCTCGACCTCTCCATAGGCGTCGCGGCGGGCCGTGACGCGGACGACATCGTCGCCCTTCATCCAGGCGACGGCCTTGCCTGAGCATTTTGAGCAGGATCGATGGACATCCATGGGCTTGAGGAACCAGACGCGGCTCTTGAAACGTGCAGTCTTGTCGGTGAGGGCGCCCACCGGGCAGACGTCGATGACGTTGCCGATGAAGTCCCCCTGCATGCTGTTCTTGATGTAGGTGCCGATCTCGGCGGCGTCGCCTCGGTTGAGGACGCCGTGGACGCGCCGGCCGTTGACCTGGTCGGCGGTGTAGACGCAGCGGAAGCACATGATGCAGCGATTCATGTGGAGCTGTATCTTTTCGCCGATGTCGATCTTCTCGAAGGTGCGCTTCGGGAACTCGTAGCGCGACTCGGCGAGGCCGTGGGCGTAGGAGAGGTCCTGGAGATCGCACTCTCCGGCCTGGTCGCAGATCGGGCAGTCGAGGGGATGGTTGATGAGGAGGAACTCGACGATGCCCTTCCTCGCGTCGAGGACCTCGGGGCTCGTGATGTTCTCCACGACCATGCCGTCGGCGACGGGCGTCGAGCAGGAGGCCTGGAGCTTGGGCGCGGGTCGGGGATTGCTCGCGCTCTGTTGGGCGACCTTGACGAGGCAGGTGCGGCACTTGCCGCCCGAGCCCTTGAGCTTGGAGTAGTAGCACATGGCCGGCGGGACGATGTCGCCGCCGATCTGCCTGGCCGCGTTGAGGATCGAGGTGCCGGGGGCTACCTCGATCTCGTGACCGTCGATGGTGATCTTGGGCATGGGTACCTCAGGATGGCCGCGCGATGGGGGCGGCGACATTGTGTTTCGGGTCCCGCACCTTCTCGGGGAAGCGCACGTGATACTCGAATTCGTGGCGGAAGTGTCGGACGTGACTCGCGACCGGCCAGGCCGCGGCGTCGCCGAGGGGGCAGATCGTATTGCCTTCTATGTGCTTGGCGATGTCGACGAGGAGGTCGATGTCCGACATCTTTCCTTCGCCGGCCTCGAGGCGGTGGAGGATCTTCTCGAGCCAACCCGTGCCCTCTCGGCAGGGCGAGCACTGGCCGCAGGACTCGTGGTGGTAGAAACGCGAGAGGTTCCAGAGATTGCGCACCATGCAGGCGCTGTCGTCCATCGCGAAGAGGCCGCCCGATCCGAGCTGGGTGCCCGTGGCGAAGCCGCCGTCGGCGAGGCTCTCGTAGCTCATCATCCGGCTCGCGCCGGAGGCGGTCTTCATAAATAGGTCGATCGGGAGGACGGGGACGCTCGAGCCGCCGGGGATGACGGCCTTGAAGGGCCTGCCGTTGGAAGGGCCGCCGCAGAACTCGTCGGAGTAGAGGAACTCCTCGCAGCTCACCTTGCCGAGCTCGATCTCGTAGACCCCCGGCCTCTTGATGTGGCCCGAGGCGGAGATGAGCTTGGTGCCCGTGCTCGGCTTGACGCCGAGGGCCGCGTAGGCCGCGCCGCTCATCGCGACGATGTAGGGCACGGTCGCGATCGTCTCGACGTTGTTGACCACGGTCGGGCTCGCGTAGAGGCCCTGGACGGCGGGGAAGGGCGGCTTGATGCGCGGATTGCCGCGCTTGCCCTCGAGGCTCTCGAGGAGGGCCGTCTCCTCGCCGCAGATGTAGGCGCCGGCGCCGGGATGGACCGAAAGCTCGAGGTCGTATCCCGTGCCGAGGATGTTCTTGCCGAGGTAGCCCGCCGCGTATGCCTCGGCGATGGCCTTTTCGAGTATCCGCAGGATGTACATGTACTCGCCGCGGATATAGATGTAGGAACGATTCGCCCCGATGGCATAGCTCGAGACGATCATGCCCTCGATGAGCTGGTGGGGCATGCGCTCCATGATGTAGCGATCCTTGAAGGTTCCCGGCTCCGATTCGTCGGCGTTGCAGACGAGATAGCTGGGCTTGCCCGTGTTCTTGGCGAGGAAGGACCACTTGAGACCCGCGGGGAAGCCCGCGCCGCCGCGGCCGCGGAGACCCGAATCCTTGATCTGGTCGAGGATGGCCTCGGGGCTCTTGCCCTTGAGGATCGCTTCGGTCTTCTGATAGCCGCCGAGGCTCTTCCAGCCCGCGAGGGTCGCGGCTTCGGCTTTTTCGGCGTGTTCGAGGAGGAGTTTCATCTGGCCCATCTTCACGCCCCCGCCTTGGTCGCGAAACCCGCTTCGCGACGCAGCTCGGCGAGAAGGGCGTCGGCCTTCTCGCCGTTCATCAGCTCGTGATATTTCTCGCCGACCTGGATGACCGGGCCCATGCCGCAGGCGCCGAGGCACTCGGTGCTCTTGAGGGTGAAGAGTCCGTCGGGCGTCGTCTCGCCGTTCTTGATGCCGAGCCTGGCTTCGAGATGGGCGATGAGATCATCCGAACCGTTCAGGGCGCAGGGACCCGTGCGGCAGGGCTCGAGGAGGAAGCGGCCCACGGGCTTGGTGTTGAACATCGAGTAGAAACCCGCGACCTCGTACACTTCGATCGGGGTAATTGATAGGAGCGTCGCGACATAGTCCATCACCGGAACCGAGAGCCAGCCGCCGAATTCGCGTTGGGCGAGATGGAGGGCCGGGATCAAGGCGGACTTTTGCCGACCTTCCGGATAGCGCGCGACGATGCGGCCGAGTTCCTCGAGGGCCGCAGGCGAGAACTGGGGCGAGTCAGGCATCGAGTTCCCCCGCGATGATGTTCAGGCTCGACATCGTGACGATCGCGTCCGACAGGAGGGCGCCGCGAATCATCTCGGGATAGGCCTGGTAGTAGATGAAACAGGGACGGCGGAAATGCAGGCGCGCTGGCGTCCTGCCCCCGTCGCTGAAAAGGTAGAAACCGAGTTCGCCGTTTCCGGCCTCGATGGAGTGGTAGATCTGTCGAACCGGAACCTCGGTCTCGCCCATCACGATCTTGAAGTGGTGGATGAGGGGCTCCATGGCCGAATAGACGGCTTCCTTCGGAGGGAGGACCCACTCGGGCGCTTCGGCGCGGTAGACCGACGGATCCTCGTCCTTGAGCTTGACGAGGGCCTGGCGGATGATGGACACCGATTGGCGGATCTCCTCCTGGCGGACCATGAAGCGGTCGTAGGTCGCGCCGGCCGTTCCCACCGGCACGATGAAGTCGAATTCCTCGTACAAGGAATAGGGATGGGCGACGCGGACGTCGTAGTCGACGCCGGCGGCGCGGAGGTTCGGACCGGTGAAGCCGTAGGCCAAGGCCCGCTCCCCGGAGATCGGGCCGACGCCCATCGTGCGGTCCATGAAGATGCGATTGCGGGCGAGGAGTCCGTCGAACTCTTCGAAGGCCTTGGGAAAGTCCTTGAGAAAGCGATCGAGCTTCGCCCAGGTGTCCGGCGTGAAGTTGCGCTCGAGGCCCCCGACCCGCCCTATGTTCGTGGTCAGACGGGCGCCGCAGACGCTCTCGAAGATCTCGTAGATGTACTCGCGCCACTCCATGACGTACATGAAGCCGGTAAGGGCGCCCGTGTCGGCGCCGATGATCGAGTCGCAGATGAGATGGTCGGCGATGCGCGACAGCTCCATGATGATGACGCGGAGGAGCTTGGCCCTGCGCGGCACCTCGAGATCGATGAGCTTTTCGACCGTCATGTGCCAGCCCATGTTGTTGAGGGGCGAGGAGCAGTAGTTGAGTCGGTCCGTGAGGGTCGTGATCTGGTAGAGGGGCCTTCGCTCGGCGATCTTCTCGAAGGCGCGGTGGATGTAGCCGACCGTCTGCTCGGCATCCACGACGATCTCCCCGTCCATCTTGAGGATGTTCTGGAAGATGCCGTGGGTGGCGGGATGGGTCGGCCCGAGGTTGAGGGTGAAGTAGCCCTTCTCGTCGGGGCCCGAGGCGAGTTGCGTGACGCCGGGCAATGAAGTCGTTGGTGTTGCCATGCTGCTATCTTCCGAACATGCGATCGTCTTTGTCGTCGCGCGACAGGTCTTCGAGGGGGAAGTCCTTGCGCATCGGAAAGGCGGTCATCGTTTCGATGTTGAGAATCCGCTTCAGGTTGGGATGTCCGGCGAAGCGAATGCCGTAGAAATCGTAGGCCTCGCGCTCCATCCAGTTCGCCGTGGGGAAGATCGGCGTGATGCTGCGGAGCTCGGGGCTTTCGATGGGGAAGCTCAGGGTGAGGCGGAGTCGCTGACCTGTCCACATATTATAGAGGAGAACCTGCAATCCCAGCCGCTCGCTCTCGCCCTTCTCGGCCGGATAATGCATGCCGAAGAGGGTGGTGAGGAAGCGGAAGGCGAGCTTCTCGTCCTTGTAGAGGGCATCGACTATCTCATAGAGATCGTCGGCCTTGATGCCTATCGTCGGCACGTCGTCGGCCTCGTGCGAAAGGATCCTGTCGCCGAGGACTCGGCGCAGTTCCGTGAGAAGGGTTTCTTCCATCATCATTCGATCCCGTAATGCCCGAGGCGCGACGTGTACTCTTTGCTGTCGCGGTGACGCAAGGACTCGTGCTTGGCGATGTAATGGACGCGCAGAATGCCGTCGAGGATCTGCTCGGGGCGGGGAGGGCATCCTGGCACGTAGACATCCACGGGGATGACGCGATCGATGCCCTGGAGAACCGAGTAGGTGTCGAAGATGCCCCCGCTCGACGCGCAGGCGCCGACGGAGAGGACCCAGCGGGGCTCGGCGATCTGCTCGTAGACCTGCTTGAGGACGGGTCCCAGCTTCTTGGAGATCGTGCCCATCACCATGAGGAGGTCGGCCTGCCGGGGCGAGTTGGAAAATCGCTCCATGCCGAAGCGCCCGAGATCGTAATGGGCGGCGGCCGTCGCCATGAACTCGATGCCGCAGCAGGAAGTGGCGTAGAGCAGGGGCCACATCGAGCCCTTGCGGGCGAGGCCGACGGCGGCATCGAGGGTCGTCGCGAACCAGCCCTCGCCGCCATAGCCGGGCGGCGGCTCCACGGGTGAAAGAGTCTTGGCTTCGGACAGCTGCTGAAAGGGCTGCCCGGGTATTTCGATCGGTGACTTTATTCCCATTTCAAGGCGCCTCGCTTGATGATGTAACGGAATCCGACCAGGACGAAGGCGATGAAGAGGCCCATTTCGGCGAGGCCGAACCACCCGAGCTCGCGGAAACTCACGGCCCAGGGGTACATGAAGACGAGCTCTACGTCAAAGATAACGAAGAGTATTGCTACCAGGAAGTATTTGACGCTGAAGGGCGACCGAGCGTCTCCCTGAGAAGGGATGCCGCACTCGAAATTCGCGTCCTTTTTAGCGCTGTGACGACGCGGTCCAAGCAGGTGCGTAAGTATGAGGACCAGGGCGACGACCCCCCCCGAAATGAAGAGGGTGATGAGGATTGGTACGAAATCGGCGGCGGTGTGGGTTGGGCTTGGCATGGTAATCGGATAAAATACTATCGTGATGCCGGGATGGTGTCAACTGAATATTCGGAATGCGCGATGAAGGAGCCGTCCCGCGGCTTTGACGCCGTGCCGGATTCCAGTAGACTTGAGCCTCGGGCCTGACGAGGGCAGCGATCGCTGGAGCCTCGCTCCACTTCCATGCCGACGCCTTGGTCCGCGAACCGGAGGCGAAAATGGCGGCCAGGACCAACGCTCGCGATTGGCAGACGAGGATTCGCCTTTGGGCGGCCCTCCTCATGGCATTCTATTTCATTTCGCGGATGGGGTATTACGCCATGGGCCTCATCTCCCCCGACGCCATGGAGGAGTATCTCAACGGGCTGTCTTTTTTATGGATTCTGACCCCCTTCTTTCTCTCCGTCATATTCGTTCACATGGCCCTCGGTCTATGGAAGATTTTCAAGCGCAATACCTTGAAGATGCCGCTCTGGGAGCTCGCCCAGATCGGCTTCGGACTCTCCCTTCCCTACTTCCTCTTTCCCTATCTCGTGACGACCTATGTGATGGGCTATGTATTCGGCCTGCGGCTCAACTACGTCGATAGCATCCTCTTGACCTATCCCGCCGTGGCCTGGAGCTACGTCTGCGTGGCCATCGTCATGGGGGTTCACGGAAACATCGGCGCCAATGCCGTCCTCAGGATGCGGCCCTGGTATCCCCGCATCAAGTGGTTGTTGATCGGGATACTCGCGCTGATCCCGATCTCGGCGGCCCTGGGATACCTCAGGGGCGGGAGCCAGCTCTATCGGGCCTTCATCGAAGGCAGACTCGCGCCTGACGACATGCCCCATACCCTGGTCGAGGCCCAACGTGCCTTCATCGCGTTCTGGCACACGACCATCTATATTTCGCTCAGCCTCTTGTTCGCCTTCGTCTTCATCGCGCGAAGCCTGAGGTTGCGTGCCATGGAGAAGCGAAAGACCATCAGGGTCTTCTACCCGAGCGGCGCCATCGTTCCGGTGATACCCGGCACGACGATTCTGGAGGCCAGCCGCATCGGCTCCATCCCCCACGCTTCGATCTGCGGCGGCCGGAGCCGATGCACCACCTGTCGGATAAAGGTCGAGGCGGGCATGGATAATCTGAGCCCCGTCAGCGATCGCGAACGCAGGGCCCTGCTCAGGATCGGCGCCGCTTCGAACGTGCGCCTAGCCTGTCAGGCCCAGTGCCAGAAGGAAGAGATACGCATCGTGCCCTTGCTGCCGGCCAAGGTAGGCCCGAAGAAGGCGCGCTCCGAGAACAGGAGCACGATAGGGCGCGACGTCGAGCTTTCGGTGATGTTCGTCGACCTGCGGGGCTTCACGGGTCTGTCGGAGGGCAAGTTCGCCTACGACGTGGTGTACATCCTCAATACCTATTTCGAAAACATGGGGAGGGCGATCGAAAAGCAGGGCGGGCGGATCGACAAATTCCTGGGCGATGGCATCCTCGCCTACTTCGGCCTCGACCGAGATCCTCGCGACGGGGCCTTGAGCGCCCTCCGCTCGACCGTGGAAATGGCGCGGGAATTGGCTAACGCGAATCGCGAGCTCAAGGAGGCCCTGGACGAACCCCTCGCCATCGGGATCGGGCTCCATTACGGAGACGTGATCCTGGGCGAGGTGGGCTACAAGGAAAAATCCAGCCTGACGATCATCGGCGACACCGTGAACACCGCGAGCCGCCTCCAGTCGCTGAACAAATCGGCGGGGACACAATTGATACTCTCGACGGCCCTGGCGGCCAAGGCCGGTGTCGACCTAAGCTACCTTCCGATGGCCACCGCCACGGTCCGCGGCAAGACCGAACCCCTCCGCGTCTTCCTGGTCAAGGATCTCATCAGGGATCTACCGAGGGCCCTTTCCGCGGACTGAGGAGCCGGAGCTAGAATGCCTCGAATTCCTCGTCCTTGACGCCGCTCGCGCTCGGACGCGGCTCCTGTCGCGCCTTCCGATCTTCAATGAGGGTGATGGCCGTCTTAGTAGCCCGGGCCTGCTTCGCAACACCCTCCTGCCTCTTGGCGGTGGCCTTTTCGGGAGGCAGTGCGGCCTTGGCTCGCGTGCGATTTTCGCCGCTTCGTTCCCGCGGCCGCCCACCCGCTTCCGTCTTGAAGAAGGCCATCGTCTCGTCGAGGGCCTTGGCCTGCTCGGAGAATTCCTCGGCCATCGTCGCGACGTTCCGGGATTGTCCCGAAAGTTCCTCCGTGGTCGACGAGAGCTCCTCGGAGAAGCTCGCGTTGTTCTGGATGACCGTATCGAGCTGCATAACGGCCTTGTTTATCTGGTCGGTGCCCAGAGACTGCTCGCGGCTCGCCGCCGCGATCTCCTGCACGAGGTCGGCCGTTTTTTTAATCTGGGGCACGATGGCCGATATGAGGCCACCGGCCCTTTCGGCGACTTCGACCGAGACGGTGGAAATCGAGGCGATTTCGCCGGCGGCCGTCTGGCTTCGCTCGGCGAGCTTGCGGACCTCGCTCGCGACGACCGCGAAGCCCCTGCCGGCCTCGCCGGCCCTCGCCGCCTCGATGGCGGCGTTGAGGGCGAGGAGGTTCGTGTTGCGGGCTATCTCCTCGATGATGGCGATCTTCGAGGCGATGCGGCGCATCGCGTCCACCGTGTCGAGGACGGCCTGCGCCCCTTGTTCCGCCTCGGTGGAGGATTTCTTGGCGATCTGGTCGGTCGCGAGGGAATTGTCGGCGTTCTGCTTGATGCTCACGCTCATCTCTTCCAGGGCCGAGGAAACTTCCTCGGCGCTCGAGGCCTGCTCGGTCGCCCCTTGGGAGAGCTGGACAGCGGAGCTCGACAATTCCTCGATGCCCTGGGCCATCATATCGGCCGAACTATTGAGATCCTGGCTGCCCTGGGAAAGAAGATCGGAACTCGACCTGATCTTGCCGACGACCTCGGCGAGACTCGTGGTCATCCGGTCGAATGCCGCGCCGAGGGCGCCGATTTCGTCCCTTCGGGTTACGATTCCCGCGTCGAGCCTGTTGCCGAGATCTCCGTCGGCCATGGCCTCGGCGTTGGCAACCACCCGTGCCAGGGGCTTCGTGATGGAATTGGAGATGAGGAGGCCGACGACAAGCACGAGGAGGGAGACGGCGCCGAGCACGATGAAAAAGACGAGGATCGTACTGTCGGCCGCCGCCTTGGCGGTCTTTATCATGAGATCGGCGGAACTCGAGAGCTCGGCAGCCAGATCCTTGGCCTTGGCATGGACCTCGGCTTCGAGGGATCGCCCCGAACTGTTGTACAGCGCCAAGGCTTCGGCATTCTTGTTAGCCGACGCCAGGTCGATGATTTTCGTCCTTACCGCGAGAAAGGTCGCTTCCGCCGTTTGGCTCGCAAGCGCGAAGGATTTCTCTTCGGGGCTGAGATTCTTCGAGAGAATTTGATCGTAGAGCGCCGAATTCGCCTTCGTTCTCGTGGTTATGTCGGCGAGGATGCGCTGGTTCTCCTTTTGGTCGGTTGTGAGCATGAGGTCGAACATGTCGGCCTGCATGGCTCGCTCCTGATTGCGGGAGTCGTTGATCCACTGCACGGTGAGGAGGTGGTCGTTGTAGAGGGCGTCCATCTCCGTGACCATGGTATCGAGGTCGGCCCGCGCGACCAACCCGATGCCCACGAGGGCTGCTATGGCCATCGCGATAAGAAGGAAGAGTTTTACCGAGACCTTGAGCGATGCGAGAAAACGCATGACAGCCTCCGTGAAAGGGAAGGCCTTGGAGAAGGCACAGTCGGACTTTAGGCGAGCGGCGGATTCGTCATAGGAACTGCCATGGGGCGCGGTTCCTTGCTGAGGCCTCCGCGAATGTCTGATGTTTTTGCATCCCTTTCAGCAAGAATTTAGCAGTGACCTACCCTTGGCGCAAGGCCTCGAGGCTGCAAAGCGTTCCGATTGAGACTAATGCTCGTGACAGTCAGGATTTGCTTGACAGTCGAGTACACCGTGTTAGATTGATGGCGACTTATTTGTAGAACACTTTCACCAATTCTAGATAAGGCGAGAAAGGATACATGTATGGAAATTAAGGGAATTTCCTCTCAGGCCCTGCGCTTATTCCTTGCCGAAATGGCGGAAGTCTATCGAAGGCGCTTCGCTGTCGACGTCGCGATTGAATCGATCGGCGGCCTCGATGCCGTCGCTCGGATCCAGTCCGGAGAAGCCTTTGACCTGGTCGTTCTGGCCGCCGATGCGATCGACAAGCTGCTCGCCACCGGCCAGCTCCAAGCCGGCAGCAAGGTGGATCTAGCTCAATCCGAAGTGGCCGTGGCAGTGCGCGAGGGCATGCCCCGCCCCGACATTTCCACGGAAGAAGCCTTCAAAAAGACGATTCTCGCGGCGAAGAGCATCGGCTATTCGACAGGACCAAGCGGGATCGCCATCATCAAGCTCTTCGAGAGATGGGGCATTCTCGAGACGATCGGAGACAGACTCGTCCAGGCGACTTCGGGCACTCCTGTCGGCTCGCTGATAGCCCGGGGGGACCTGGAAATCGGCTTTCAGCAACTCGGCGAGCTTCTGCCGATCGGAGGCATCACCGTACTGGGCACCTTGCCCAAGGCCCTACGGATCGTCACCACCTTTTCCGGCGCCTTGGGTTCGAAGGCCGGGCAGACTGAGGCGGCGCGTGCCTTCCTCGCCTTTTTGGCCTCGCAGGAAGCGGCGGAAGCCAAGCGATGCCAGGGCATGGACCCGGCCTGAAATACGACAGATAAGGCTTGACAGCTAGCAAAGCCGTGTTACCTTCATGGCATTCAAAAGTGTAGAACACTTAATACGGACACTTTAGATAAATTATTATGGAGATTATGGTTATATAACAAGACCTCGCGCTAATCGTCGCGAAGGAGATGAGGAAGCTGCGGACGCAGACCGCCAGCGGGATCGGGACGACGGGGGAAGAGCTCGAGCAAGTTCATCAATCGTGAGGCTACATAAAGCTGAAGAAATAAGACGAACGGAGGCAGGAGCATGGGAATTTCACGAATCAAACAAACGTCCGAAGCGGGAGCCCGAAGGGTTTCATTCAAGGCTCAAAGGAAGAGCATGAAGGCCACCTTCGCCATGACCGTATCGATCGCGGCGCTGGCCCTGTCCTTCTTGGGCTGTTCCGCGGCTCAGGGGAAGTACCCGTCCAGGACGATCGACTTCCTCGTTCCGGCCGCTCCAGGTGGAGCCTGGGATCTGACGGCGCGGGCCGTGCAAAAGGTGCTGACAGATAGCAAGCTGGTGAGCCAGGACATTTCCATCGTCAACAAACCCGGCGGAAACGGCGAGGTGGCCTGGCGGGATTTGCAGACCAAGGATGGGTACTCCATTTCCATGAACTCGTCGCTCCTCATCACCAACAACCTTCTGGGCACCAGCCAGTTGACCTATAAGGACTTTACTCCCTTGGCGACCGTGAACGCCGATTGGGAAACCCTGGCAGTCCCTCAGGATTCGAATTTCAAGTCGGCGGATGCGCTCATGAAGAAGCTCAAGGATGATCCGGCTTCCGTGAAAATCGGAATATTCGGAATAGGGACAGTTCCGCATCTCGCATTCATTCAGGCCGCCCAGGCCTACGGCGTCGACATCGCGAAATTGAACTTCCTCGTCTACAAGAGCGGGGCGGAGATCATACCGGCGCTTCTCGGACACCACATCGACGCGACGACCATGTACGTCTCGGAGGCGGCGGACCAGTTCAAGGCAGGCAAGCTGGCCCTTCTCGCTGTCGACTCGGAGGCCAGATTGAGCGGATTGGACTCCGTCCCGACCTGGAAGGAACTGGGCAAGGACGTGGTACTCCCGAGCTGGAGAGGCATCATGGGCCCGGCCAAGATGACCAAGGATCAGATCGCGTACTGGGACGATAAATTGGGCAAGATGGTCGCCACCGACGCGTGGAAGAAGATAATAACTGATAATAACTGGCAGGCTTACTATAAGAACAGCGCCGACAGTGTGGCGATGATCGACGAGCAGACCGCCGCCCTCGGCGATCTTATCCGGAAGGCCGGACTCGTCAAAAAATAGACGCGGAGAGGGGGCGCGAGCCCCCTCTCCTGCGATGAAAGGCGGATGGGATTTTGTATCTGCGATTAATCACCCCCGTTCTCACCGCGGTGTTGGGGCTCTGCATCGTCGTAGGGTCCTTGCTGCTGCCCAAAGCCCTGTTCGGCGACCCCGACGGCCCCAAGTATTTCCCCCTGCTCGTCGGCGCTGTCATGGCCGTAATGAGCCTGGTGGACTTCGGCATGGAATGGAAGAAGCGACGAGAGAACCAAGGATTGTCGGCCCGATTGAAGGCGGGCCGCGCACCTCGCTTGTTGATCGGCTCGATCCTCATCTCCTTGGTCTATTCCTTCATATTCGAAAAGGCCGGCTTTCTCGTCTCGACCATCCTGTTTCTGGGGGCCGAACTGTTCCTGGTCAACGGCCGCAGGAAATGGCTCGCGAACATCCTCGTCGCGGTCCTCTTCACGCTGGCTCTGTGGTACGCATTCGCCCGTTTACTCGGCATAAATCTGCCGTAGGCATGGAAGGATCATAGATGGACTTGCTTCAAGGATTCCACGCGGCTCTTCTGCCCATGAACATATTCTACGTGATCATGGGAGGCTTTTTGGGGACGGTCGTGGGAATGTTGCCTGGACTGGGGCCATCCGCCGGAGTGGCAGTATTGATACCGCTCACCTTCGGCATGAATCCGGCTTCGGCCTTGATATTGATGTCCTCGGTCTATTATGGAGCGATGTACGGAGGCTCGCGCAGTTCCATCCTCCTCAACACTCCCGGGGACGCAGCGGCGATCGCCTCCTGTTTCGACGGATACCCTCTCGCAAAGAAGGGAATGGGCGGCCAGGCCTTGGCGATATCGGCCATCGCCTCTCTGATCGGCGGCATGATAGCCACCGTGGGCTTCATTTTCTTCATTCGACCCCTTGCGAATTTCGCCCTCGACTTCGGATCCGCCGAATATTTCCTGCTCTATCTTTTCGCCATATTGACCATCACCGCACTGGCAAAAGGGAGCATGGTCAGAGGCATCATTTCCATGACCATCGGACTTTTTATTAGCACGATCGGCATCGATATCCAGACCTCCGTGTACCGCTTCACCTTCGGCATCCCCAATTTCTACAACGGACTGGATTTCGTCGTGATCGTCATCGGGATATACGCAATTGGAGAGGTGCTTTACAACTTCTTGACGATCGACGTTACCAAGGCGGTGAAGGGCGCCGAGGTGGGACGCGTCTGGATTAACAAGGACGAATGGCGACGATCCCGGGCTCCGATTTTCAGGGGAGGCTTGCTCGGATTCATCGTAGGCGTACTGCCTGCGGGTGGGGCTACGATAGCATCGATGATGAGCTATTCGATGGAGAAGCAGCTTTCGAAGCATCCCGAAGAATTCGGTAAAGGAGCCATCGAAGGGTTGGCGGCCCCGGAGGCGGCGAACAACGCCGCATCCGTGGGCGGCTTGATTCCGCTTCTGGCAATGGGAATTCCCGGAACGGCGACGACCGCGGTCATGATGGGCGCCTTCGTCATGATCGGACTTAAACCCGGTCCCCTCCTGTTCCAGCAGAATCAAGGGATGGTGGCCACTCTGGTCGATAGCATGTTCATCGGCAATGCCTTCCTCGTCATCTTGAATCTCGTGCTCGTGAAATTGTTGGTGAAGGTCCTTGACATCCCCTCCGGCATTCTATACCCGATCATCTTGGCCCTCTCCTTCGTCGGCGCCTACACGCTCAACTTCTCGACGGTGGATTTCTATCTACTCGTCCTATTCGGTGTCGTCGGTCTGTTCATGAAATTGCTTCAATACCCTATCGCGCCGATGATTCTGCCATTGGTGGTCGGCAAGGACATGGAGCAGAACTTCAGGCGGACGGTGTCCGGTGACCATGGGAATATCGGAGCCTTTTTCGATTCGCCCATTTCGATAGCCCTAGTCGTCATGATAGTTGCGACACTTCTCTCGCCCTTGATCACCGGCTGGATCGGCAAAAGGAGAAAGGTGACGAAGTCCTGATATCGCCCCATTCGAAGGACGGCGGCTCGCGCGCGGAGGGATACAGGCGAGCCGCTTCCACGATTCATTGCGTAGTAGTCATTTCTTTCCGAGCCCATGCCTCTCGATGAATTCCCCGAGCACCTCCTCGAGGTCGGGCTTCCCTATCTCCTGGAGATCGTAGCCCACCTTCACCGTGGGATGCTTAATCTTCACAATTCTGTTTAAATCGATGGGCGTGGCGATGACGACCGTGTCGCAGTCCGTCTTGTTGATGGTTGCCTCGAGGTCGCGCACCTGTTCCTTTCCGTAGCCCATGGCGGGAAGGAGGGTTCCGATGTTCGGGTAGGTGGCGAAGGTGTCCTTGAGCCTTCCGACGATGAAGGGGCGGGGATCGACGAGCTCGCTCGCCCCGTACTTGCGCGCCGCCACGACGCCTGCGCCTATCTTCATCATGCCGTGGGTGAGGGTGGGGCCGTCCTCCACGACCAGGCATCGCCTGCCTCGTATCAGTTCGGGCTTGTCCACGTTGATCGGGCTGGCCCCGTCGATGACGAGGGCGCCCGGATTGACGCGGGCCACGTTCTCGCGCACCGTCTGGACGGCCTCGGGCGCCGCGGTGTCGATCTTATTGATGATGACGACATCGGCCATGCGGAGGGATACCTCGCCCGGATAGAATGAAACCTCGTTGCCAGCCCGGTGGGGGTCGGCCACGGTGACGAGGAGATCGGTAGCGTAGAAGGGGAAGTCGTTGTTGCCTCCGTCCCAGAGGATGACGTCGGCCTCCTTTTCCGCCTCGCGGAGAATCGCCTCGTAGTCGACGCCGGCGTAGATCACGTTGCCTCGGACGATGTGCGGCTCGTACTCCTCCATCTCCTCGATGGTGCATTTGTGCCGCTCGAGATCCTCGACGGCCGCGAAGCGCTGGACCCTCTGGGCCACGAGGTCGCCGTAGGGCATGGGATGGCGTATGGCCACCACCTTGAGACCGCGGGCCATAAGCATTTGTACGATCTTTCTGCTGGTCTGGCTCTTCCCCGAACCGGTGCGTACGGCGCAGACGCCGATGAGTGGCTTCGTCGACTTGATCTGGGTGTCCTTGGGCCCGAGCAGGGTGAAGGAGGCCCCCGCTGCGTTCACGATGGCGCTCACGCCCATCACGTGGGAGTAGGGGACGTCGGAGTAGGAGAAGACGCATTCGTCGATCCCGCGGTCGCGGATGAGGGCGGGGAGCTCGGCCTCCAGATGGATGGGGATGCCCTGGGGATAGAGCCTGCCCGCGAGCTCGGCGGGGTATTTCCTGCCGGCGATGTCCGGTATCTGGGCCGCGGTGAAGGCCACGACCTCGTAGGCCTCGTTGTCGCGGAATCGGGTGTTGAAATTGTGGAAGTCCCGCCCTGCGGCGCCTATGATGACAACCCTGCGCTTCGACATGATTTCTCCTAATAGGGAAAGCGACGATGCGCCCCTCCGCGAAGACGGACGCGCGCCGAGGCTCTCGGCGCAAGGGGAAGTCTAGGCGCGGCCGGGACGCCTGTCAACTTTCAATTAGTTGTATAATTATGCAGGAGAATTCGCCTCGTTGTTCCTTGCCCAAGCTTCCCCGTCCTGCTACAGTCGCGGCGCGAGTTCGCCGGAATCAAGGCCGGGCGGGCCGCGGAGGAAACCGGTGCCCGGACTGAACATCACGAGCGAAATCGGCGATTTGAAGAAGGTCATCCTGCACTCGCCGGGCCCCGAGGTCGAGGCCATGACGCCCGGCGAGGCCGCGCAAGACCTCTACAACGACATCGTCCCCCTCGGCGCGGTGCGCCGCGAGCACGACAGGCTCTCCGCCTTCCTTTCGCAGGTTTCGACCGTCTACGAGCTCGAGGACCTCTTCGCCCAATGCCTCGGTCAGGAAGATCAGCGCTTCGAATTCCTCGGCATCCTGTCGGGTTTTTGTCCGATAGGCAACCGTATCGACGAACTCATGGGGCTGCCTGCGCAAAGACTGGCCAAGCTCGTCATCGAGGGCTTGCCGGCCGTCGAGGGAGGACTCGCCCAGGTCCTGTCGCCCCGTTCCTTCTCCCTCCGCCCCCTTCCCAACGCCTACTTCATGCGCGACACCGCGGCCATCTTCCTCGATTTCGCCCTCAGTTCCGCCATGGCCTTCGACGTGCGGGTCGTGGAGTCCCTCATCACCCGCTTCGTGCTGACCCGGCACCACGAGCTCCGGGCCCGCGCCCTCCTCCTCGACGGACCCCGGGACAGGAACCGCTTCGTCACGATGGAGGGCGGCGATGTCGTGGTGATTTCGCGCAACGCCCTCGCGATCGGCGTCTCCGAGCGCACGACGCCCGACGCCATCGAGCTGTTCGCGCGAAGCGCCGCCCTGGCGACAGATGGACCCCTCGCCATCTTCGCCGTCGTCCTGCCGAAGGAGAGGGCCACCATCCATCTCGACATGGTCTTCACCGTCATCGACCGGGAACAGGTCCTCGTGCACGGGCCCACCATCACCGGACCCTCGCGCAGGCCCGTATTCCGCATCGACGCGCTTCCGACCGGAATCCTCTCGACTCGCCCCGTGCCGGGGCTGCTCGAGGGACTGACCGAGGCCGGCTTCGACTTCGCGCCGGTGCTCTGCGGTTCGGGCGATCCCCTCTACGAAGAGAGGGAGCAGTGGCTCTCCGGCTCCAACTCCTTCGCCTTCGCCCCCGGGAAAATACTTATGTATTCATGCAATCTCAAGACGATGGATGCGCTCTCGGGCTCGGGATTCGCCGTGAGGAACGCCGAGGACTTCATCGAGGGTCGGGAGAGGGTCGCCGACTTCGGGAAACTCGTGGTGGCCTTCGACGGGATCGAACTCGCGAGAGGCGGCGGCGGTGCTCGGTGCATGACGATGCCCCTGGAGCGCGCGGAACTGTGAATCAGCCATGAGCCTGGGATGGACATCCCCTTGAACGGAGCCGTGGAGCGCAGGGTCCTCATCGTCGGCGCCGGCCCCGCGGGCCTGTACGCTGCGGCCCGCCTCGGCGCCCTTCGCCTCGAGGCGAAGGAACGGGGAGACGCGGTTCGCATAATCCTCCTCGAAAGAAATCCTCGGCCCGGTCGCAAGCTCCTCGTCTCGGGCTCCGGGCGCTGCAACATCGCCCACGACTCCCCCGTGGACGGATTATTGAAGCACTACGGCGGAGGAGAAAAGACCGGCGCCTCCGCTCGCTTTCTCAAGCGCGCCCTCCACGCCCTCGATACGCCCGCCTTGCTGGCCTGGTTCGAGGCGCGGGGCCTCGGCTTCGTCACCGAGGCGAACGGCAAGATCTTTCCCGAGAGCGACAGAGCCGCCGATGTGCTCAAAATACTCCTCGCCGAAATCGCGACGGTGAAGGTCGAGCTGCGCAGCGGATGCAGGCTCCTTTCCCTCGCCCACCTCGCGACGGGTGGCTTCGAAGCGCTCATCGACGAGGACGGCGTCGAATCGACCATCCGATCCGATGCCGTGCTCATCGCGACGGGCGGTATCACCTATCCGGTCACGGGCAGCAGGGGCGACGGCCTCGAGCTGGCCCGGGACCTCGGCCACAGTGTCGTCGAAGCCAGGCCCGCCCTCGCCGCGATATTCGTCAAGGACTGGGCCCTCAAGAACCTCTCGGGCCTCTCCTTTCATTCCGCGGCCTTCGTCCTTCGGCGGGAGGGCAAAATCCTCGTCGAGAGGGAAGGCGACCTCCTCATAACCCACGAGGGCCTTTCCGGTCCCCTCATCCTCGACGGCTCCCGATTCCTGCGAGCCGGCGACGGCATCGAGCTGAGTTTCATCCCCTCAGAAGGGGCCCGGAGCGCGGCCTCCCAGCGTTTCGAGGAAAGACTCGACGAGCACATCCGAAACTCCGCGCGGGGCCTCGTGAAAGGGGCCCTCGTCGCCTCGGGGCTGCCCAAGTCCCTTGCCGAAGCCTTGCGCGAACTCGCGGGCGTTCCGGCCGAAGCGACCTGCGCCTCCCTCTCGAGACCGGCCCGCAGGGAACTCGTGAGGCTCGCGACGGCCTTCCCCGTCCGGGTCCAGGCCCTCGGCGGCCTCGACACGGCGATGGTGACGGCGGGCGGCATTTCCCTCGCCGAGGTCGACCCGGCCACGATGGAATCGCGAATCGTCCCGGGCCTTTACTTCGCCGGCGAGCTCCTCGACATCGACGGCGACACGGGCGGCTACAACCTCCACGCCGCCTTCGCGACGGGGAATTTGGCAGCCCGCGGAATTTCCGAATACCTCAGCCGCATCGCAGAGCGGAGCCCAACCAGAGACGCGGGGGCAGGGCAGGCTTCGTCCTGAGTCCCTCGCGAATGTTTGCTTGAATGTGCATGTACCTGAACGAGGGCGTCCCCCCGGGCGTCGCCGCGGCGACACCCGGGGTCGCGTGCTCCGCTCCAATCCCTCGGGCGCGAGGACCCATCATGTCGGGTCTCGCTCCGCGAGCCCCTCCCGCCGGCCGGAGCCCGGCGCCGGGAGCGGGCGCCCTCGGGGATTTTCGCTTCGCCCGCTGACGCGAAAGACAGGATGCAGTCGCCTCACTCCCGCGAGGCCTGCAACCCTTCCTACGAGGCCTGCGGTCCTTCCTACGAGGCCTGCGACCCTTCCTACGAGGCCTGCGGTCCTTCCTACGAGGCCTGCGGTCCTTCCTACGAGGCCTGCGACCCTTCCTACGAGGCCTGCGGTCCTTCCTACGAGGCCTGCGACCCTTCCTACGAGGCCTGCGGTCCTTCCTACGAGGCTCGCAGCCCTTCCTACGAGGCCTGCAGCCCTTCCTACAAGGCCTGCAATCCTTCCTACGAGGCCAGCAGCCGTTCCCCCGAGACTGACAGTCGTTTCCCGAGGTTCCATCCGAAAACGGAGCGGGGGGGGACGAAGTTTAGCGAGCGGAGCGAGCGTTGGCCGCGGCGGAAGAGCGGTAGAACCGCAAAGTTGGCAGGACTCCCCCTTGGCCTGGAACGCGCGTCGCGCAAATCGCGGGGCGGCGGCGGGGTTGGGCCGATGTGGCGAAGCGCCTCGCGGAGAGTGCTAGGGCGGCGGGTGTCGCGGGCAGCTCGCGCGTGCTCCCGAGCTACCGCGAGGGGGCATGCGCGAATTGCCCGCGACAGGCCCCGCCCGAGCGGGTTCCGAAACGCCCTTCGCCGTGATCGAATCGGCGCGGGGGAGTCCTGACGCATTGTGATGATGTGCTCCCCCTCCCCTGCGAGATCGACGCCTCTCTATTTATCCGGCCTTATCTTCATGCGGCCGAGATACCTCTTTCGATGTGTGTACAATCTCCGTACAATGTGGTATCTTGGCGCCCGGAGGATGATATGCCGAAGCCAGCGACCATTCGAGACGAGCGCATCGATATCAGGACGGACGCCGAGGCCAAGGCCGTGATCGAGCGTGCGGCCCAGCTTCGCCATATCTCCATATCCGCGTACCTCCTGGATTCTGCCCTGGAGAAGGCCAAGGCGGAGCTTCGCGCCATCGAGACCATCACTCTGCGGGACACCGATCGCGATACTTTCTTTGCCGCCCTCGCGGTCCCGCCCGAGCCGAATGCCGCGTTGCGGAAGCTCTTCGCCGAGGGGCGGAGACGGGGGGCGTGAAGCTTTCCCTTGTCCCTGTTTCGAAGACTCTTCAGAAGGCCTCCTTCGACTGTGGCTACCCCGAGTTGAACGACTACTTCCGGCTTTACGCCTTGAAGAACGACCGCCTATCGATCGGCAAGACCTTCGTGGCCGTGGACGAGAAGGCGGGCGTCGTTGGCTATGTGACACTTTCAAGCGCCCAGGTCGAGGCTCGGTCATTGCCGGGAGCCCTTCGTGCGAAGCTCCCACGCTATCCTGTTCCCGCATTCCGTATCGCGAAGCTCGCAGTTGATACCAAGTTCCAAGGGCAGGGCGTGGGTGCATGGCTCCTCAGCCAGGCCTTGGAGAAAGCTCTGGTGGTTTCGACGAAGGTTGGGCTCTACGTAGTGATTGTGGACGCTATCGACGAGAAGGCGAAGGGCTTCTATCAGAAGTATGGTTTCGAGGCTTTCGCCGAGTACCCGCTGACGCTTTTCTTGCATCTGGCCACGATAGCCAAGGCACATTCGTGAGTCTCCATTCCTCGATGTCGACCACCGTCAGCGGGACAGCCCCCTTCGCCAGCTCCATCGACGAGGGGAGGCCGAGGAATGCTCCTTAATCGGAACATTGCTTTCCCTCGGCTCCCTGTTTTTCAACGCAGGTCGAAGCGGTCGAGACGCATTACCTTGTCCCATGCCGACACGAAGTCGCGGAGGAATTTCTCGTCCGAATCGGCCGAGGCGTAGACCTCGGCCAGGGCCCGAAGCTGGGAGTTCGACCCGAAGACGAGGTCGACGCGGGTGGCCGTCCATCGTTTCTCCCCGGTGGAGCGCGATCTGCCCTCGAAGAGACCCTGTTCCTCATCGATCGCCTTCCACTCCGTGTCCATGTCGAGGAGGTTCACGAAGAAGTCGGTGGAGAGGATACCAGGGCGCTCCGTGAAGACCCCGTATTCGCTGTCGCCGTAATTGGCGCCGAGGACGCGGAGGCCGCCTATGAGGACGGTCATCTCCGGCGCGCTGAGGCTGAGGAGCTGGGCCCTGTCCACGAGGAGTTCCTCGGCCGGGATCGCATAGCGCGCCTTCTGGTAGTTCCTGAAGCCGTCGGCCCTGGGTTCGAGGAAGGCGAAGGAGACCGGATCGGTCTGCTCCTGCGTGGCGTCGCTGCGGCCCGGCGCGAAGGGCACGACTATGGTGTAGCCGGCCCTGCGCGCCCCCTCCTCGACGCCTGCGCAGCCGGCGAGGACGACGAGGTCGGCGAAGGAAATCTTCGTGCCGGCCGAGGCCGAGGCGTTGAAGGTCGACTTGATGCCTTCGAGTATCCCGAGGACCCTCTGGAGTTTCGCCGGCTCGTTCGCTTCCCAGTCCTTCTGGGGCGCTAGGCGAATCCTGCCGCCGTTGGCACCTCCGCGCCTGTCCGAGCCGCGAAAGCTCGAGGCCGCGGCCCAGGCCGTCGCCACGAGTTGGGCGACGCCGAGTCCCGAGGCTAGGACCCTGGCCTTGAGGCCAGCGATGTCGTCAGCTTCTATCAACTTGTGGTCCACCGCGGGAAGGGGGTCCTGCCAGAGGAGTTCTTCCTTCGGCACCTCGGGCCCGAGGTAACGCACTCTGGGGCCCATGTCGCGGTGGGTGAGTTTGAACCAGGCTTTGGCGAAGGCCTCCGCCAACTCATCGGGATGCTCCAGGAAGCGCCTGCTGATCTTCTCATAAATAGGATCGAAACGAAGCGCGAGGTCGGTGGTAAGCATCCCCGGCTCGACCCGCTTCGAGGGGTCGTGTGCCTTGGGCACAGTCCCCGCTCCCGCCCCGCCCTTGGGTTTCCATTGCTTGGCGCCGGCGGGGCTCGTGCTGAGCTCCCACTCGTAGCCGAAGAGATTCTCGAGGAAGTTGCCGCTCCACTTGGTCGGGCTCGTCGTCCAGGTGACCTCGGGGCCGCCGCCGATCGTGTCGTCGCCCCTTCCGCTCCGGAACGAGCTCTTCCAGCCCAGACCCTGCTCCTCGATGGGGGCGGCCTCGGGTTCGGGCCCGACATGCCCCGGCGCGCCGGCTCCGTGGGTCTTGCCGAAGGAATGGCCGCCGACGATGAGGGCGACGGTCTCCTCGTCGTTCATCGCCATTCGGGCGAAGGTCTCGCGGATGTCCCTGGCCGCGAGGAGGGGATCGGGATTGCCGTTGGGTCCCTCCGGATTGACGTAGATGAGCCCCATCTGGACGGCCGCCAGGGGATTTTCGAGATTCCGCTCCCCGGTATGGCGCCTGTCGCCGAGCCACTCCGCCTCCGAGCCCCAGTACAGGTCCTTTTCGGGCTCCCAGATGTCCTCGCGCCCTCCGCCGAAACCGAAGGTCTTGAAGCCCATCGTCTCGAGGGCCACGTTGCCCGCGAGGATCATGAGGTCTGCCCAGGATATCTTGCGGCCGTACTTCTGCTTGATCGGCCAGAGGAGACGGCGTGCCTTGTCGAGATTGACGTTGTCCGGCCAGCTGTTGAGGGGCGCGAAGCGCTGGCTTCCCCTGCCGCCGCCCCCTCGTCCGTCGCCCGAACGGTAGGTCCCGGCCGAATGCCAGGCCATGCGGATGAAGAGGGGGCCGTAGTTGCCGAAGTCGGCCGGCCACCACTCCTGCGATTTCGTCATGAGTTCGGCGAGGTCCTTCTTGAGGCCCGCATAATCGAGACTCAGGAACTCCTTGCGATAATCGAAACCCTCACCCATCGGATTGGACTTCGAGGAATGCTGATGCAGCATGTCGAGATCGAGGCCCTTCGGCCACCACTCCCGGTTGCTCGGCCCGCGGCCGCTCGAGGCCCGGCCCGTGGCCCCTGCCTCGGACTTTTTCTCTTCTCCCACTTTGGCTACTCCCTTTGTAGGTCGTACTGGCTTCTTCGCCTTCTCGATCCTGTCGTAGCCGGGTCGCTCAAAGTGTCCGCGAAATTCTCTCACGGCCCCGCAGGGGGCCAAAATCGAAGAGGACGCATACCGGCTGACAGCGCTGCTCTCATCGGCCACGCGGTCGTTCAAGACCACGCTGGCCTTTCATGTATCCATCCAAGACCGGAACTCGCTCGCCCGTGGCGCGGGCGATGATCGAGACTCCTGGCGACAAAATTACGCGTCCAGGGGGAGGGGGACAAGGAATTTCGCGAGATTTTATTTTCGGGGGGGATTCGATGGGCCTTGTTCTACAAGATAGACGATTTCATCGAAGCAGGTCCCTCGCGATCGCGCGTGCGCGATCGCGTGACGAAGGCTTGCGCCTTCGTCGGGGCCTATGAGCCTGAAGCGCGAGGCTCAGCTACAGCCAGTTGTGCTACCGCAAGTCCCTCGCCATCGCTGCGCGATGGCGGTGCGGAATCGCTTGCGCGATTCCGCGGGGCCTATGAGCCTGAAGTGCGAGACTCAGCTACAGCCAGTTGTGCTACCACAAGTCCCTCGCCATCGCTGCGCGATGGCGGTGCGGAATCGCTTGCGCGATTCCGCGGGGCCTATGAGCCTGAAGTGCGAGACTCAACTACAACCTGTAGTCGACCCACATGTCTCGCACTTCAGGCATGTTCCGTTGCGGACGAGGGTCATGTTGCCGCAGACGGGGCAGGGGTCGCCCTCGAAGCCTTTCATCCGCGCGGTTCGGGCGCTGTCTCGAGGCGCGCGCTCCTCGGCGCGCTTGGCCGTCGTCTCGCGCGGCGCGGTCTCGCGAGACGCCGCGGCTTCGTCGCCGGAACGGGTGCCGAGAACGCCTTGGATGGAATCGTGGCGCTCCCGCTGCGGCTGGGAGAATCCCGAGGAATTGCGCAGGGTCCGCGTCTGCATGCCGGTGGCTTCGAGATCCTCGGGTTTGATCTGGCCGAGGTCGTGGCGCTGGAGGTAGGCGATGGCGAGGTCGCGGAACACGTAGTCGAGGACGCTCGTCGAGATCTTGATGTAGTCGTGGCCCTGGATCATGCCGTTGGGCTCGAAGCGGGTGAAGGTGAAGGCGTCGACGTATTCCTCGAGGGGGACGCCGTATTGCAGGCCGAGCGACACGGCGATGGCGAAGGAGTTGAGGATCGACCTGAAGGCCGCTCCCTCCTTGTGCATGTCAAGGAAGATCTCTCCGAGGGCCCCGTCCTCGTATTCGCCTGTGCGGACGAAGACGGAGTGACCGGCGATCTTGGCCTTCTGCGTGTAGCCGGCGCGGCGGTTGGGCAGGGCGCGGCGCCTTCCGCGGGGGGCCGCGGGCAGGCCGGGGAGCTCGGGCGCCTCTTCGCGGAAGAGCCGCTGCTGGGCCTCGCCCTGCGGGGACTGCCGGGGCTCCTCGTCCTCCTCATCGCCTGTCTGCAGGGCGACGATGGAGTCGGCGACGAGGTCGGCTCCGGGAGCGAGGGCGGCCAGGGGCTGCGAGAGCTTGGAGCCGTCGCGATAGAGGGCGATGGACTTGAGCATCGAGCGCCAGGCGAGGAGGTGGGCTCCCTTCACGTCCTCGTAGCTCGCCGTGTTCGGCATGTTGATCGTCTTGGAAATAGCACCAGTTATGAAGGGTTGAACGGCCGCCATCATGGCGATGTGGGCCTCCCAGGCTATGGCGCGGGTGCCGCGCTTGCCCGAGGGGGTGGCCGTGTCGAAGACGCCGTAATGCGCCGGATCGAGGCCAGGCGCTCCCTCGACGCCCATCGTGCCGCAGGCCCAGAGCTCGGCCTCCTCGATTTCGTCCTCGCTGTAGCCGAGATGGCGAAGCAGGGAGAAGCCGGGGAGCTTGTAGGTGACCTCGGGGATGCCGAGTGCCGCGAAGGCCTCTGCGCCGAGGACGTAGGAGGCGAAGCAGCTCTCCAGGGAGAAGGCGCCTTTGATCGCGGCCTCGGCCTTTTCGAGGGAGGCGAGGGGCAGACCCTTGGCGAGGAGGGACTCGAAGGAAAGGCCGGGGGCGCCGCGGAGTGTGCCGCGGCCGAGGGCGTAGGTCTCGATGATTCCGAGCTCGGTCTCGGCGTAGCCGAGGGCGCGAAGGGCCGGGGGGACGCTCTGGTTGATGATCTTGAAGTAGCCGCCGCCGGCGAGTTTCTTGAATTTGACGAGGGCGTAGTCGGGCTCGACGCCCGTGGTGTCGCAGTCCATGAGGAGGCCGATCGTACCGGTCGGGGCGATCGCGGTGACCTGGGCGTTGCGGTAGCCGTGCTTCTCCCCCAAGGCGAGGGCCTCGTCCCAGGAATCGCGAGCCGCGTCGACGAGGTTCTTCGGCGAGAATTCCTCGCGGAGTCCCTGGGGCTTGACGGTGAGGCTCTCGTACTCGGCGTCGGCCGCGTTCCAGGCCGCGCGTCTGTGGTTGCGGATGACGCGGAGCATATGGTCGCGGTTGGCGGCGTAGCGGATGAAGGGGCCCCACTCGCGGGCCATCCGCGCGGATTGGGCGTAGGCCTCGCCCGTGAGGATGGCGGAGAGGGCGGCCGCGACGGCCCGGCCCTCGTCGGAGTCGTAGGCGAGGCCCATCTGCATGAGGAGGGAACCGAGGTTGGCGTAGCCGAGGCCGAGGGTGCGGAACTCGTAGCTTCGCTTCGCGATCTCCTTCGAGGGGAACTGGGCCATCACCACCGAGATCTCGAGGACGGTGGTCCAGATGCGGATGGCGTGGCGGTAGGCGACGTCGTCGAAGCTTTCCTTCTCCGCGTCGAAGAAGGTCAGGAGATTGAGGGAGGCGAGGTTGCAGGCCGTGTCGTCGAGGAACATGTACTCGGAGCAGGGGTTCGAACCGCGGATCTCGCCGTCGGCGGGGCAGGTGTGCCATTCGTTGACGGTGCCGTGGAACTGGAGGCCCGGATCGGCGCACTGCCAGGCCGCCTTCGCGATGCGATCCCAGAGGGCGCGGGCCTTGATGGTCTTCGTCGTCTTGCCGTTGATGCGGCCCGTCATCGACCAGTCGCCGTCCTCGAGCATGGCCTGCATGAATTCGTTGGAAAGCCTGACCGAATTGTTGGAAGCCTGTCCCGCGACGGTGTTGTAGGCCTCGCCCTCCCAGGCGGTGTCGTAGTGCGGCATCTCGAGGCTCTCGTCGCCCTGGCGGATTTTCGAAAGAAGCTGATGGATCCAGGGAGCCGGCACGCCCGAGCGAAGGGCGTCGCGGACGCTTCGGCGTAGGGCGGGGTTGGCGGTGAAGGAAAGGCGATTGTCCTCGTCGATGCCGGGCGCGTGAAAGGCGGTGAGGATGTCGGCTGCGTGGCGGCGGAGGAGGGCGGAGCCGGCCGCGAGGCTGGCTACCTTGAACTCCTCCTCGGCCTTCCAGTCGACGAAGGTCTCGATGTCGGGATGGTCGTCGTCGAGGATGACCATCTTGGCGGCTCGTCGGGTGGTCCCGCCCGACTTGATGGCCGAGGCCGAGCGATCGGCTATCTTGAGGAAGGAAAGGAGGCCGCTCGAGACGCCGCCGCCGGACAGGGATTCGTTGAGGCCGCGGATCTTGGAGAAGTTCGAGCCCGTACCCGATCCGTATTTGAAGAGCCTCGCCTCGCGGGTGACGAGGTCCATGATGCCGCCCTCGTTGACGAGGTCGTCCTGGACATCGAGGATAAAGCAGGCGTGGGGTTGGGGGCGGGCGTAGGCCGAGGCGCTCTTCGTCACCTCGCCTGTCTTGGGATCGACGTAGTAATGGCCCTGGGCGGGGCCTTCGATGCCGTAGGCGGCGTTGAGGCCCGTGTTGAACCACTGGGGGCTGTTGGGGGCCGCCATCTGGCGGGCGAACATGTAGAGGAGCTCGTCGTAGAAGGCTTCTTCATCCTCTTTCGAGTCGAAATAGCCCTCCGACTTGCCCCAGAGAACCCAGGTCGTGGCGAGGCGGTGGAAGACCTGTCGGGCGTCGTGTTCGGCGCCCGGCTTGGGCGAGGGCCCGGCGAGGGCGAGTTGCGAGGCGGGAACATGCTTCTGCCACTCCTCGGCCCGGTCCGCGGGCACCCCTGCCTTGCGGAAATATTTTTGCGCGAGTATATCGGAGGCGATGGGACTCCAGCTCGCGGGAACGATCGCGCCTTCCATCTTGAAGACGATCTTGCCGTCGGGATTGCGGATTTCGCTCGTCCGAGCCACCCATTCGATGCCCTCGTAGGGTCCATTTCCTTTTGTAGTGAAGAAACGCTCAATTTTCATATCGCTCCCCCCTCGTATCTCAGTCACACTTTATATAGTGGTACTAACCCGAAGAGTCCACAATGTATAGTCTCTTCCCCTAGCTTTCAAGAGGGATTTCAAAGAAAAATTTCCGAAGCTCGGCCGCATCCGGACGCCGCGGTCTTTCCTTCCGCCACTCCAAACCTTTATTCCTGCTGTGGCCTTGCCGCGATTTTCACGATATAAAAAGAAGAAAGCGGAAAGAGCCTCGGTCCTCCTCCGCAATTCCCTGTCGGGCCAGCCTCCGGGGCCGATAATCGGGAGAGCAATGAGAACTGCAGTCATCATCTATGCCGGTTCGATCACGGAAAGGGCCTTGTCGCCCCTTTCCGGCGGCGCTTCGGCTTTCGACAGGGTCCTTTCCTTTGTGGCGGCCCTGCCCGAGCTCTGCGGCAGCATCCTCCTCGAAGGCCGCGTAGCCACCCCCGAGAGAGGGCTGCTCCGGCGCTCAAAGGCCGAATGGAGCGACCGGGACCTCCTCGCGGAGGCGGCCGCCTTTACCGCCTCTCTGCCGGAAGGGCCGGAGGCCCTGGTCTTCGTTCGCGCCGACGAACCCTTCCTCGACCCCGCTCTTGCCGGAAAGATGCTCGAAGCCCATCGGCGCTACAGGGCCGACTATTCCTTCGCGGACGGCTATCCCCTCGGCCTGGCCGTCGAGATCCTCCATCCGCGAATTCTTCCCGCCCTCGTCGCCTTGGCGGAAAAGAGTCCCATGGCGCCGGAGAGAAACTGGCTCTTCAATGTAATCCAACGGGACATCAACGCCTTCGACATCGAAACAGAAATTTCGCCGCGAGACCTCCGCGATCGGCGGATCAGTCTCGCCTGCGACACCAAGCGCAACGTCCTCCTCGTCGAAGGCCTGATGGCAGCAGGTCTTCGCGACGCGGCGAGCGCCCTCGACATCATTCCCAAGCGCGATGATCTTTTGCGAAGCCTGCCGGCCTTTGTTTCGGTCCAGGTGACAGGGGGCTGCCTCCAGTCCTGCAAGCTCTGTCCCTGGCCTTCCTTCGGCGGCGACATCCTCTCTCGCCGGGACTTCCTGCCCGCGGATCGCTTCGCCGCGATGATGGGCGGACTGGCAGCCTTCGCCGGCGACGCCGTCGTCGATCTCTCACCCTGGGGCGAGCCCTCCCTTCACCCCGATTTTCCCTCCCTCGTCGATGCCGTCCTCGCCCGAGAGGGCCTCTCCCTCATCGTCGAGACTTCGGGTCTCGGCTGGAAGGAAGGCAGCCTCGAGGCCATCGCCGCGCGGCACAGGGATCGCATCGACTGGATCCTTTCCCTCGACGCCGCCGAGAGCGCTACCTACGCCCGTCTGCGCGGCGAGGGCTGGGAGGAGGCCCAACGATGCGCGAGCCGTCTCGGCGCCCTCTGGCCCGAGCGCTTCCATCCCCAGATGGTCAGGCACCGCGAGAACGAGGCCGAGCTCGAGGCCTTTTGGCGAGGCTGGAAGGCCAAGACCGAAGGGGTCATCGTGCAGAAGTATTCGCGCTTCGCCTCGCGCCTGCCCGAGCTGGCCGTCGCCGATCTCTCTCCCCTCAAGCGCCATCCCTGCTGGCATCTCAGGCGCGATCTCACGGTCCTTCTCGACGGCACGGTGCCGCCCTGCCGGGACCTGAGCGGTGCGGCGGCGTCCCTCGGCTCCCTTTTCGAGGGGCTCGGAGAGGGCGAGGCGGGCGACGAGGCCTTCTTTGAGGCGGCCTTCGCCCGTCTTTGGGCGGCTGGGGAAGGCTGGCACCGTCTCCATGTCGAAGGCGAACTACCCGAGGCCTGCAGGAACTGCGATGAATACTATACCTACAATGCTTAGCGACTCGGCCGTGCCCTACACGGTCGTCGGGGGGGCGCGGGGAGGCTCGGGCTCGGGCGTGCCCGTCTCCCTCGTCATCCTCGATCGGGGGCCGCGGCTCTTCCGGGCCGAAGCCCTCAAGGACTTCGACCGTCTCGGCTTCGATTCGATCACCCTCGTCGAGGAACAGGGAGGGGAGCTCTTCGACATCGAGAGCCTCTGCCAACGCTTCCCGAAGCTCCGCTTCATCCTCCTCGGCGCCCCCGCCGACACGGGCACCCGCATCAACATCGCCGTCCGCGAATCGGCTTCCCCCTTCGTCTTCGTGCTCTGGAACGACATGAACATAGCGACGGCGGGTCTCTCCGGCCGCTTTCTCGAACGCATCGTCGAGAAGGACAGGGTCTGTCTCGCCCCCTTCCTTTCGGGCTCCGACGGCAATCTCCTGCCGGTATCGGCGACCCCGGCCCTTCAGGGATCGAGCCTCCGCATCCTGCCCCTGTCGGCGGCGAAAGAAGGGGCGAGGAGCCTCTATCCCTTCGATTATTGCGGCATCTATAGCCGTGAACGCTTCATCCTCCTCGGCGGCTTCGACGGTCGTCTCGCCAATCCCTTCTGGCAGCGGCTCGACTTCGGTTTCCGCGCCTGGCTCTGGGGCGAGGAGATCAGGCTTTCGCAGTCCCTCCGCGTCGCCTATGAAGAGGGGCCCCCTCAGGACGATTCGACGATCGATGCCGATTATCGCTGGTTCTGGCTCAAGAACATCGCTCCGCGACATCGCGGCGATTCCTCGGTCCTGCCTCGGTCGCGCTTCCTCGAGTATCTCCTGAGCAGGAAGGGCGGCATCGTCGGGGCCCTGGGCGAGTTCGGCGCAGCCCGAGCCTGGGTCGAAATCAACCGTTTCCGTTTTCGCGAGGACGCCGAGCGTCTCGTGGAGCTTTGGGAGGAGGAAGGCGAATGAGCCCAGGCGGAACTGCGCAAGGCCGAGTCGCGGCAGCGCGGCGCGTAGGCGTCGTGGTCCAGGCCCGCCTCGGGTCGACCCGGCTCGCGCGCAAGGCCCTCCTTCCCCTCGGCGGCGCGACCCTCCTCGACATGGTTCTCGCGCGGCTGGCCCTCGTCGAGGCCGATCTCCGCGTCCTCGCCACCGAGCCTACGAGCGCGGGCGAATTGGCGCCGATAGCCCGGCGCCACGGCTTCGAACTCCTCGTGGGCCCCGAAGAGGATGTCCTGGGGCGCTACTGCATGGTCATCAGGGAATTCGGCCTCGACCGCGTCATCCGCGCCACGGGCGACAATCCCCTGGTCTGCCACGAGGCCGCCAATCTTCTCATCGCGAGCCGCGAAGGCAGCGAGGCCGACTACGCGAGCCACGTCGGCCTTCCCCTGGGCATGGGCGTCGAATCGGTCAACGCCGCGGCCCTTCTTCTGGCGGAAAGGGATGCCCGCGACGCCTACGAGCGCGAGCACGTCTGCCCCCACCTCTACAACAATCCGGGGCGATTTTCCATCGACCGCCCCGATGCGCCGGCGGATTATCGCTTTCCCGAGGGTAGGGTCACGGTCGATACGCAGCGGGACTACGAATTCGTCCGCGGCCTCTACGGGGCCTACTACGACGGGAGCCCGATTCCGAGCGCGCGGATCCTGGGTGCGATCAGGGAGCGCTCGACGGCCGGAGGTCCGGAGGCGGCATGACGAGCATCAGGGTCCTCCTCGTTCCCTCCGTGAGCAAGGGCAACGGCTCGGGGCATATCGTCCGATCCTTCAGGTTGGCACGCAGCCTCGGCTACACGGCCGCGGTCTATCTTCCCGCGACCAAGACGGACCAGGGCTGGAGCGCGGCCGAACTCCGCCTCTCCTACACCCGCGAAATCGAGGGAGTGCGCATCGTCGACGATCTTGCGACGGCGGGAGCCTGGGATCTCGTCCTTCTCGATCGGCGCGCGACGAGCTACGACGAACTGGGCTTTTGGGAAAGCATCGCCCCGGTCGCCTCGCTCGACGAGGGGGGGGAGGCCCGCGAGGCCGCTTCCTACCTCATCGACATCCTTCCCCGTCTTGAAAAAGCGCATAGGCGAGGGAACTGCGATTCGGCCAACAGCTCCTCCCTCGGCTTTCTCGACCTGCCCCAACACCGTCGTACGCCTCCCTCTCGCTTCCGGAAAATTCTCGTGAGTTTCGGCGGCGAAGACCCCGCCGGCCTCGCCCTGCCGCTTTCACGGGCCCTCCTTTCCCTCGGCCTCGTGGAGGCCTCCGACCTCACCCTCGTCTCTGGCGCCCTCAGGCGAGGCGCCCCGCCCCTCGGTCTCGAGGGCGTTACCGTCCTCGGTCCCGTGCAGGATCTCAAGGAGCACCTCCACGGTTGGGACCTCGTCTTCACCCAATTCGGCCTTACCGCCTTCGAAGCGGCCTGGTCGGGCTGCGGGGTCATCCTCTTCAATCCCTCGAGCTATCACCGGGCCCTCGCGCGCCGGGCGGGCTTTCCGGAAATCGGCGTCGGCACGATCGATCGCCGCTCCCTCCTGCGCTGGATCGGGGATGTCCCGGCGACCCTCGCCAGGGCAGCGGCGATTCTGCCCGCTGCGCCCCAATCCATTGCCGCCCTGGTCGGGAGCCTCGAGACGAGCGGCCCCGTCGCCTGCCCCCTCTGCGGGAGTCGCGAGCGAAAGGCTATCCATCGGGAGGCGAACAAGAGCTATTTCCGCTGCCAGTCCTGCGGAATGCTCTACCTCACGCGTTTCGGCTCGACCAGGAAGGCGCCCTATACAGCCACCTACTTTTTCGACGAATACCGAAGGCAATACGGTCGCAGCTATCTCGACGACTGGCCCGCCCTCGTATCCTTCGCGGCGACGCGTCTGGCTTCGATCGAGGCCCTGGCCGCGAAAACCCTGGGGCGAACCGCGGGACTCTCCCTCCTCGATGTCGGCTGCGCCTACGGGCCTTATCTCGAGGCGGCGAAGGCTCGGGGCCATGAACCCTACGGCATCGATATTTCCACCGAGGCCGCGCGCTACGTCCGCGAGGAACTCGGCCTCCCCGCCGTTCCCGGCGACTTCGCCGACATTCGCGTGGCGGGCAGCTTCGGCGGACCCTTCGACTGCATCTCGCTCTGGTATGTCATCGAACACTTCGAGGATCTCGATGCCGTGCTCCGCAACGCCTCGGCCCTCCTGCGAACGGGCGGAATACTCGCCATATCCACGCCCTCGGGTGAGGGAGTCTCGGCCCGCTTCGCTCCCGCTTCGTTTTTCTCGGCCAGCCCCGAGGATCATTTCACCATCTGGGAACCCTCGCGGGCGCGGGTTCCCCTGGCCTTCCACGGATTCAGGCTCGAGAAGATCCGTATAACCGGTCATCATTCCGAGCGCTTCCCATTCCTCCGCGAAGGCGGCATCATGCGCGGGCGATTCCGGAAGCTCTGCCTCGGCCTCTTCGACCGGGTCTCGCGCCTCTTCGGCCTGGGCGACACCTTCGAGCTTTACGCGGTGAAGGTGTCGCAGACGGGGGAACCCAGGGAGCTGCCCCCGATCCGCGAGCGGGGCCTCAAGGAAGGCGGCGGCGCCGACCTCCCGAGCTCCCCGGACGGCAATCGTATCAGAAATTGAAGGTGGATACATGACCTTGTTCATGCTCGGCGCAGGGGTGATGCAGATCCCCGCCCTGGCGATAGCCAGGGAACTCGGATGGAAGGTGGGCGCCGCCGACGGCAATCCCAAGGCCCCGGGCGCGGCGTACTGCGATCGCTTCTTCGCGGTCGACCTCAAGGATCGCGAGGGGCTTCTCGCGGCCGCCTCCGCTCTCGGCGCCGATGCCGTCTTCACGGCGGGCACGGATTTTTCCTCGAATGTCGCGTGGCTCGCCGATCGCCTCGGCCTTCCGGGGCATCGACCCGAGGCCGCCCTTGCCGCATCGGACAAGCTCCTCATGCGTGCGCGTTTCGCCGAGGCCGGCCTTTCCTCGCCCCTCTTCTTCGAGTGTCGGGACCTCGAGTCGGGCCTCCTTTCCGAGGCTCGTCGCGGCCTCGGGTTTCCCCTCGTGGTCAAGCCAGCGGACAACATGGGTGCTCGCGGCTGTCGCCTCGTCCGGAATGAGGCCGAGCTGGCTATGGCCCTGGAGGCAGCGCTGCCGCTCAGCCGGACGGGTCGGGCCATCGTCGAGGAATACATCGAGGGACCGGAGTTCTCCATCGACGCCCTCGTCTACGACGGAAAGGTCGAAATCAGGGGCTTAGCCGACCGTCACATCGCCTTTTCGCCCTACTTCGTCGAACTCGGCCATAGCCTGCCGACCTCGATCGACGAGCGAATGAAGAAGGACATACTCGCCGTCTTCGAGGCTGGCCTTCGCAGCCTGGGGCTCTCCCATGGGGCGGCCAAGGGCGACATGAAATGGAGTCTCGCCAGGGGTCGTCCGATGATCGGCGAGATCGCCGCGAGGCTTTCGGGCGGCTACATGTCGGGCTGGACCTATCCCTACGCCTCGGGCATCGATCTCACCCGCGACGCCCTCCTCCTCGCCGCCGGCCTTCGACCCGAAGGACCGCGGATCGATCGCGGCTGGCACTCGGCCGAACGGGCCTTCATTTCCATTCCGGGCAAGGTCGCCGGCATCGAGGGCCTTCGCGCGGCCCGGAACGCCCCCTTCATCAAGGATCTCTTCCTTCGGACTGCGGAAGGGGAGGAGGTCGTCTTTCCCTCGAACAATGTCGAGAAGTGCGGCAATCTGATCTCGCAGGCCCCCGATCGCGAAGGGGCCGCCCGCGCGGCCGAGGCCGCAGTCAGATCCATTTTCATTCGGCTCGAAGCTCCGAACGAGGCGACTTCCGTCTTCCTGCGCGGCGCCCTTACCGAGGCGGGATTCGACGGAGCCACCTGGCCTCCCCGCGCCTTCGCAGTCGACGCGGATTTCGAGGCTGCCATCGATGCCCTCCCCGAGGGCGTCCTCCGCGCGACGACTGCGGCTGCGCCCATCGCCGTCGCGGCCCTTCCCCTCGCCGAGACGCTTGAACTCCGCGATTGGTCGGGAAGGAGCCTAGCGGAATCCGCGCGTCTCGCCCTCGAAAGGGGAGGGGGCTACCTCCTGTCGGCGGAGGCCTCCCCGGCTTCCCCCCTCGTCGGTCGCGCCTTCTGGAAGGCCCTGATCGTCGGCGGCGCCCAGGGAGGGCTCTATGTCCTCGATTGCCTTCGAAAGGGCGCAACCCTTCCGTGAAAGCAGGAACGGTCCTCGCGGCCTGTCTCGGCGCCATCGCCGTTCTTTCCGGATGGCCCGAAGGCGGGGCCCAGCCGGCCGTGAGCCGACAGGCCCCCGATGCCGCCCTTGCCTCGCCGGTCGCATCCGCACCCTCATCCTCGGCGACGATTTCCTTGTCTACCTGGCTCGGAGGGCAGAAGGCGAGGCTTTCCTGGGACCCCCTGACCGCCTCGGGCTGGATCGGAAAAAACGGCGACCGTCTCGCCTTCGCCGTGGGCCTGCCCCTCGCGCTCTGGGATTTTTCCGAACGCCTGACGATCGATCCGCCGGTCTTGGGAAAGACGGGTCCCCTGTTCAGCCCCGCTTCGCTCGAGGCCATCGGCTCGCGCTTCGGCGCGGCGGACGCGGCCCGGGCCTCCCATTTTTCCATCGCCGCCATTCTCATCGACCCCGGCCATGGGGGGAAGGATACGGGGGCCGTAGGAGAGCACCGATTCGGCTCCACGACGCTGCGGGTCGTCGAAAAGGACATCGCCCTCAAAGTGGGGAGGGAAGTCCGCGACGATTTGGCGATGCGCTTCCCGGACAAGCGGATACTCTTGAGCCGCGAAGGCGACACCTACCCGACCCTCGAGCAGCGGGTCGCGATGGCCAACTCCGTCGATCTCGGCAAGAACGAAGCCATCATCTATGTTTCGATTCACGCCAACGCCTCCTTTAATAAGACGGCGAAGGGCTTCGAGATCTGGTACCTCAACCCCGAGTACCGCCGGACCGTCATCGACGGCTCCTCGGTAAAAGGCTCCGATCGCTCGATCGCGCCCATTCTCAACGCGATGCTCGAGGAGGAGTTCACGACGGAGAGCATCATCCTCGCTCGCGACATCGATTCCCGTCTCCAACAGGGCATCGGCGCCAGCAGCCCCAATCGCGGCATCCGGGCGGAGGAATGGTTCGTGGTGCGGAACGCGAAGATGCCTTCGGTCCTCGTCGAAATGGGCTTCGTCACCAACCCGGAAGAGGCGAAGTTGCTCTCGACGGATGATTACTTGAAGAAGATCTCCGATGGCATATATACTGGCCTCGTCGATTTCGTGAGCGACTTCGAAAAGCAGAGAGGCCCCGCGGACAAATGAAGAATATTCCCGAACGTGCTCTCGGGCGGCTACGGCAGTTTTTCGTCTGGGTTTCCCCTCCAACTCGTCTTTTCGCCTTTCTTCTAGTGCTCGCCTTCCTCGTCTCGCTCGGATCCTGGGCGATTTTCGACAAGAATAGCGGCTACCTGCTCTATTTCCCGAATGCCGGCGGAAAATCCCTCCAAGGGGAGCTGCGCTACATGCCCAGGCGTTCCGGCACCGAAGAGAAGGCCCGGGGTCTCGTCGCGGAATTCCTTCTCGGCCCCGCGAATCCCAATCTTCTGCCCGCCGTTCCATCGGGAACGGCCTTGAATGGGCTCCTCTATCGGAAGGGAACCCTCTTCGTCGATATCGGCGAAGAAGCCGCCCTCATTCCCGGAAGCGACCTTCGGCTCGCCCTTACGGCCCTGGAAAGGACGCTTCGTCTCGGCCTGCACCAGGTTAGGCATGTCGTCATCACAATAGGGGGCTTCCAGCCTTGGGACGAGGGACTCGCTCAAGCGATGCCAACCGCCCGGAAAAACCGTGAAAAGAATTGACAAAGGTCTTTCGGAGATTATACTTCGAGAGCAAATACGAGCATTCCCTTGACTAGAATGATACGAAAGGAGCTTCAGTTATGAGAAGGCAGTTCTTCGTAATCGCGCTTGCTCTTCTCTTCGTGGGTGGCGTCGCCTTGTCCGCCGACGAAGCCGTCCTCATGGACTTCAACCTCCTCAAGGCGGACATCATTCCCGATCCCGCCAACCAGGGAGTGATGACCCAGAACCGAGCGACCATGATGGACTTCTCGTCCACCGCCGGCGCCAGCTTCACGGACGAGCAGAAAAAGCAGATGCGGACCTCGCTCGCGATCGGCAACTGGGATGTGCTTCTAGCCTCTTCGTCCCAGAACATCCTCAACAACGAGCTTTCCTACACCAAGGAAGCCGCCGTTTCCGCCAGCGCCAAGCAGTATGCCGGACAGACTGTCTTCGGCGTCAGGATCCATTTCCCGACCGCTCCCTTCAACAGCTGGGCGCGCATCAATCCCCCCTTCGAGATTCCCGCCTTCGAACCCAAGGCGACGATTGACGATCAGGGCGTGATCACGCCCGTCGGGGCCACCGCGGCCTCCGGTACGGCTGCCACGGGGACGACCGCGGCGGCGGCTCCCGCCACCGATCCCATCAATGCCAACTTGAGCCGCTTCGAGGGCAGCTACGACACGACCAGCAAGGTCATCACCGCCTACGGCATCGTGAAAAACGTCGGAACCCTCAAGTCCGTCGCCGTCACGGTCCGCGGTCTCCAGTTCCCCCACGGGCTCTACGCCGTCCTCACCGACCAGAACAACGACGAGCACATGGTTTTCATGGGCTACCTCAATTTCGACGGTTGGAAGGAACTTCGCTGGGACAATCCCCAGTACGTTTCGCAGGTCCGCAACCGCGAGCTCAGGATCGACCCCCTTTATCCGGCGTCCGTCCCCTTCGTGAAGCTCGCCGGCTTCGTGATCACCCGCGACGCGAATGCGGTCGGAGGCGATTTCGTCGCCTACTTCAAGGATGTGAAGATCCTCTATGACCGCGCCGTCCTCGACCCCGTCCGTGACATCAACGATGAGGCCGTCTGGGGTATCATCAGCGACCGCGAAAAGGAGAGGAAGATCCTCGAGTCCAGGAGCTTCGGCAACGTCCAGGTCGAGCGCTACCTCGAGAAGCAGAAGCAGGATACGAACGCCGACTTCAGCGCCTCTACGCCTACCAAGTAAGCGGTCTATTTTTCGAAACACGAGGAGCCGTCGAAGACGGCTCCTTTTTTCTGGACGCACTTCTTCCGAACTTACGCCAAGGCAGGGCCCATGGAAAGCGATCGCATCGAGCCTATACCCGATAGAAGCCTGGTCGAGGCCGACTATCGACGCAGGGAAGAGTCCTGGCGAGGCCTCCTTGCCGCGATAGAGAGGCAGGCGCGGGCGGCTGTCGAACGCAAGGGCTTTCATCCCACCATCAAGGGCAGGGTGAAGAGCTTTGAAAGCCTCTATCGCAAGAAGCTCAGACTGCTTCGAGAGGCGAGGGAGGGGGGGCGAAGCGTCGCCAAGCTTACGGACATCATAGGCATCAGGATCGTATGTCCCTTTCTCGGCGATATCGAAGGCGTGGAAGCCGCGTTGCGCGAGGTCTTTTCCATCGCCGAAGTCGAACGAAAGGGCGCGGAGCGCTCCTTCAAGGAATTCGGCTACGAGTCCATTCATCTCCTTGTCGAGATCCCGGCCAATCTCAAGCAAGAGATGCCCGATTCCGGCCTCGAGCTGGTGGAAATCCAGCTTCGCACCATCCTTCAAGAAGCCTGGGCCGAGGTCGAGCACGAGCTCGTTTACAAGGCGGAAATAACCCCCTTCGACGAGCCGATGAAGCGCAAGCTGGCCGCCCTCAACGCGAATCTTTCCCTATCGGACATCATTTTCCAGGAGATTCGCGACTATCAGCATCGCCTCGGCTACGAGCTCAACTCCCGTCGCGAAGCCTTTTACCTGAAGATCGGAGAGGCGATAGACGGCTCGGTTTTTCCCGTTCCTGCCGGCGGTCCAGCCGGTCCCCGGGACGAGGAGGATGACGAGACCTTCCCTCCCTCCGGGGCGATCACCATCGACGATCTCCTCCTCGACGCGCTCTACGCCCACAATAGGCGAAATTACGCGCTCGCCATCGGCATCTATAGCTCGATCCTCGAAAACGAGCTGCCCCCCGTCCTCGCTTCGGCGGTACACAAGCACCGCGGCATGGCCTTTTTTTCGGAGTCGCGGTACGACGAGGCCATCGCCGACTTCGGAAGGGCCCTCGACCTGAATCCAAGCTGCTACAAGTCGGCCTACTTTCGCGGGGTGACACGCTCGGTCACGGGTGAATACGGCGCGGGTATCGATGATTTCAGCCTTTCCCTCCGCATCAATCCCTACCAGTTCTTCGCCCTCTATCGCAGGGCCCAGTGCTACTGGCATATCGGCGATTTTCCCAAGGCCCTGGCCGACTGCGAGGAATCCCTGAAGATCAACCCGGACAGCCACGAAGCTCGAGAACTCAAACGCCTCGTCCTCGATAAACTTAGGATGTGAAGGAGCGAATCGGCAGCGACCGTGATCGAGATTCCGCTCCGGTCTTCTTTCCTTGTTCCATCTTGACACTCCCCTGCCATTCGGGTAAAAAAATGGTGCCTGTCCCCATCGTCTAGCGGTTAGGACACCGGGTTTTCATCCCGGCAACTGGGTTTCGATTACCCATGGGGATGTTTGTAAAGCCGTCCGGCGATTCGGACGGCTTTTTTTTCTTCCGAATCTCGAAATTCGAGGACACCGGGCCGAGCGCCACAAGTGCAGGTTAGCCGCTTCGTTATCGCTTTATGATCGTGCTGGCTTGATCTTCGGCCCGAAGGGGCTATGATGAAGCGAGCCGAAATCGCGGGTGACGAGGGTCGTCGCTCCGAGGCGCCGGAATCGCGCCCGGTCGGCCATGTCGCGAGCGCGCGCGTGATGGAGTAAGGTGATGCCAGCGCTTGTCAGTAGCGGAAATTCCGGCCTCATCGTCAGGCCTGCGTCGCGCGCTCTGCATGTGGCGGAAGCTATCGGCATCATCCTGCTATCCTTATCATCCATTTCCTGCGTCGATCGCGGCGAGCCCAAGGCTGCGGCGGGTATCCTCGATTTGCGATCATGGGATTTCGATCGCGACGGGGCCCTGCCTCTCGCGGGAACGTGGGCCTTCTATCCTGAACGCTTGATCGGAGAAAAGGAAGCGGAGGCGGCGCCGGCCTCCGCATATAGGCGTGTTCCCGATCTCTGGAAGGGTAAGGACGCGGGCGAGAGCTGGGGCAAGGGCGCCGGAACCTATAGGCTCCGTGTCCTCCTCCCCCCCTCCGCTCCGGAGCTCGCGATCCGGTATCGAACCGTGTCGACCGCCTTCGAACTCGAGGTCAACGATATGCTTCTCGCCAAAGCCGGCAAGCCGAGCCTCGACGAATCCGCGGCGATCCCGACCTTTCAGCCCGGCGTGTCTATCCTTCCGGAGGGGAGGCAGGAACTCGATCTCGTCGTGAGGGTATCGAACCATGAGTACAGGGAAGGGGGGCTATGGCGCCCCTTCATCCTCGGAAAGGCCACCTTGCTCGAGGATTCGAAGCGGGCAGCGGACATCATGGTCTACGTCGAGGCCACCGCGATCCTCATAATGGCGATCAATTCGGCAATCATATTTTTCTTCCGCAGGCAGGAAAAGGTTTATCTCTATTTCACCCTCTTCGCCCTCGATCTCTTCCTCAGGATGTGGGTCACCGGCGAATACCTCCTCGTCGAGATCTTCCCGACCGTTTCATTCGGCCTCGTCGTACGCCTCGAATACCTTTCGGTCTTTCTGCCGATTCCCTTGTTCACCCTATTCTTGACCGAGCTTTTCCCGCTGGAAAGAAGACAGGGTCTCGTCGTCGCGATAATCCTCCCCTTCGCGGCCCTCTTCCTTCTGTGCCTGCCTCCCGTGCCGCTTTCCGTCCTATCCTGGTCCGTATTCGCCTTCTATGCCATCGCCTTGGTGGCCGCGGTCCTCATACTTGCGGGCATCATCCTGCCCGCGATTCGACGCAAGAGGGAAGGCGCCGTGCCGATCCTTTGCGGCGGCCTCATCCTCGCGGCCGCCATGGCGAACGACGTGCTCTATACGAGTTTCATCATAACTACAGGCAATATGATCGGACTCGGCTTCGTCGCCTTCACCATGGTGCAATCCGGCATTCTCGGGAAGCGTTTCTCGAAGGCCTTCGATCGCAGCGAAACCCTGCAAAGGGAGCTTGCCTCAGTCAACTCGCGGCTGGCGGAAGAAAACGAGCTTTATCGCGACACCCAAGAGAGGCTCGAGACGGCCCTGGCGGAGAAGGACCTCCTTCTTCGCGAGGTTCATCATCGCGTCAAGAACAGCCTCCAGATCGTGTCGAGCAGCCTCGGGCTCCAAGCCCATCGCACGAGCGACCCGGCGGTGCTCGAGGTCTACGGCATGGCGCGCCACCGCATACGCGCCATCAGCCTCGTGCATGAAAAACTCTATGGCCTGCGGTCATCCGAGTTCCTCGACATTGGCGAATACGCGCGCGATCTCGTCGGCCAGCTCGCCGGCAATTTCGGCGGCGATGCCAATGGCGTGTCGGAGGCGCTGCAGATCGACATTGAGACCAGCCCTCTCATGGTGGACGTGGACGACTGCGTGGACTTCGGACTCATTCTCACCGAGCTCGTCGTGAACGCGGTCAAGCATTCGACCTCGGAGGGCCAGCCCATCTCGATACGACTCCGATTGAGGTCGGAAGGCGCGATGCTGCGCCTCGGCATCGAGGACGGTGGGCCCGGCTTTGCGCAGGGTTTCAATCCCTCCTCGGCCAAGACCCTCGGATTCCGGATCCTCACCGGGCTTGTCAAGAAGCATCGCGGGAGTCTCGTCGTGATGCCCGGCCCCGGAGGGCGCATCGAATTGAGCCTGGCGATCCTCGGCAAGACGAACTCCGGGCCGTCAGTCACCCCTTTCGTCGTCGCATCCGAGCCGTCAGGGCCGGATAAGGAGAAGAATCTTGAAAACTGAATCCATTCTGGTGGTGGAGGACGAGCCTCTCGTGGCCCTCGAGATCAAGGAAGATCTCGAGCAGCTCGGGTACCATGTGCCCGAGATCATCAGCGTCGGCGAGGAGGTGCTCGAGGCCGTGACCCGCCTGAAACCTTCGCTGGTGCTCATGGACGTGCACATCGAGGGAAGGGTCGACGGCATCGAGGCCGTTACCCTGCTCAAGGCGCGATTCGACATCCCCGTGATCTACCTGACCGCCTATTCCGATCGCGGCACACTCGAGAGGGCGGCGGCGACGGAACCCGACGCCTACCTCCTCAAGCCCTTCGACGAAAGGGAGCTGGCGGCGAACATCGGGCTCGCCCTCGCCAAGGCCCATGCGGGGCCTCACGTGAAGATGGGATTGCGGGATTCAATAGCCCTGCTCGACGCCCTCGGCGAACCGGCCCTTCTTGCCGACTTGGGAGACGTCATAGTTCATGCGAATGCCTCCGCCCTCGAACTTCTCGGCTTCGACAAGTCGGCGCGACTCGGGGGGATGCCCTTGTCGAGATTCGTGCAGCGAGGAGAGACCGGCGACGACGGCTTGCCTGGCGGGGGCGAGGCCATCGTGCGCGGAGCCGATGAGGGTTTCATCACGGTATATTGTCGCATCGAGGACATAGTCCATGAGGATGGCGAGCGAATCGGCAGCCTCCTCCTTTTCGAAAGCATGAGCCCTGTCGAGCGAAGACATCTCGAACGTTCGGCTGCGACGATCAACCGCGATCTCGAATCGCTTGTGCCCACCCCAGATTCCGCCGGCCCCGATTTCGAGACGGGAGGCTTCCTCCTCCCCTGTTCCTCGGGCTCGGGCGACATCGTTGAGGCCTTCCCCGTCGATGCACGACACGCGGTTTTTTTCGACCTCGATGTCGCGGGCCACGGGGGCCTGGCTTCGCTCGTCGCTTTTTCCGTGCATACGATGATCCGGGATCTCGCGACCGAGTCGCGCAGAAGGGATTCGCATTCGGCCGCAGCGCTGATTCGGAATCTCAACGAACGATATATCGGCGCCAAGGGCAGCAAGCCCTTTTTCACGATCGCCCTGGGTTTTATCGACGGCCGGACGGGGGAGTATTCCCTTGCCCGCGCCGGACACCCCCCCGCTCTCCTCATGCCGAGCTCGGGATCCTGTCGAGTCCTTAGCCCGAAGGGTGTCGCCGTCGGCGTCATGAGCAGCCTCGCCGTCGAAGAGGTCGAGGGGGCCCTCGGTCCGGGAGACAGACTTCTCCTGGTTTCGGACGGCTTTCTGGAAGGAGCCTTCGGAATCGACAGCGGCGCCGACTTGGGAGGTCTCATCGCCAGCCTCGAGGCGCGGCGCGGTTTGTCGATCGACGAGTTGGTGGACTCGCTCCGCGCCTTGGTGCTCGATAGGCATTCGCGCGCGACGCTTCGGGACGACGCGAGTCTCTTCTTGATCGGTCGCCCCCTTCAGACCGGCTGATCCGTGCCGGGTTGGCCCCGCCTTTCGGTCAATTCCGCCCAGCGGGCAGCCGCCCGACGGAGATGGGGAATGACGATCGAGCCGCCGACGATGAGGCCGACCGAGCAGGCCTCCTGGAATTCCTCGCTTGAGATGCCTTCTTCATGGCATCTGATGACGTGGTAGAGGATGCAGTCGTCGCAGCGGAGTACGAGGGAGGCGACGAGGCCGAGGAGTTCCTTCGTCCTTGCCGGGAGGGCCCCTTCGCGGTAGGTTTGGGTGTCGAGGCTGAAGAAGCGCTTGATTTCGAGACCGGCGACATCCATCACCTTTTCGTTGAGGAGGAGGCGCTCCTTCTGCCATTCGGCGATGCTTTTGTCGAAAAGCTTGTCTTCGCTCATGGGTCATTCCTTTCCTTGCCCGATCGAAGGTTTGTCTGGTTTGTCGGGCCTTCGCGTACTGGACTAAACATATAGAAAACGCTATATTGTTTTTAACGTGATCGTGCATAGCGGCAGAGCGACCGCCGACGGATATACGGATCCCCATGGTCAGCGCATAAAGGAGCGTAGCATGAGCGAGCATCTTACCATGACGACCTTCAAGGAGAAGGTTTTCAACTTCGAGGCCAACAAGGAATGGAAGTATGAGGGCGATCTTCCCGCCATCATCGACTTCTATGCCGACTGGTGCGCCCCCTGCAGGATGGTCGCGCCCGTCCTCGAGGAACTCGGCAAGAAGTACGACGGCAAGCTTCGGGTCTACAAGATCGACACGGAAGCCGAACCCGAGCTCGCCGGCATGTTCCAGGTCCAGAGCATTCCAACGATATTTTTCATCCCGATGGAAGGCCAGCCGAGCTATGCCATGGGCGCCCTGCCCAAAAAAGAACTCGAGCGCGCCATCAGCGACGTGCTCAAGGTCGAAGCGGTCGCCTGACATTCCGATTGCGAGGGGGACGAATAGGCCCTTAACTTGGTGATATTCCTATTATCGAATTGAGGAATATCATAAAGTGCCGTACCGATTCGCCATTTTCCGAGTCTTCCGCATCGCGGCCGTCGCGATTCTCCTCGCGACGGTAGTGGCGTCTCCTCCTCGTCTGGCAGCCGATTCCTGGAATGACGAACTTGCCTCCGCCCTCGACCAGGCCGCGGCCAATTATTGGAACCCGAGCATCCTCGTCGCGCTCGGGACCTTTACCTATGCCCACGAGGAGCTTGCAAGCCCCTTCTCGCGATGGCTGATCGACGATCTTCACGGCATCATTCCCCGCACCAAGTCCCTGCGTCTTTTCGACAGGGAGGCGGCTGCGGCCATGGACCCGGCATTTAGGCAAAGCTATGCCGCCCTCTTCGACAGCGCCAAAGTCGACGCAATTCTTTATGTCCGAAGGGCCCTTGTCCGTCCCATCGAGGATCTTCAGGCTCCGCGCGAGCTTCACGAAGACCGGCAGGCCGACGGCCGAGTGTACCTTCCTGAGCGTAACGAGAGCCGCTTCCAGTTCGGCGTCGAGGGCCCTGCTCGGGAGGTCGTGCTTCGAGTTCGTTCGTTGCCTTTAACTTCCGCTTCTGCTTGCAGCCAAGGCCCATTCCCTTGCCTTGGATCGCTTGTCGCTGGCACTTTGATGTACTATCATTGTTATAACAGGAGGCCGCCATGCTTGCGACAGTGAGGAAGATCGGTAATTCGAGAGGTATCATCATTCCTGCCGCCCTATTGGCAACCTGTGGAATCGAGTCGACTGTCGAGTTGTCCGTGGAGGATGGGAGGCTTGTTATCGCTGCGAGTCGTCGTCCACGTGAAGGTTGGTTTGAAGACAAGGCTGTTTCCGATGCTGCCTACGAAGATACGCCTCTTTGGGATGCTGCCCAAGCCGCTGACTCTGATGCTTTGGACAAGGACTGGGAATGGTAGCGCGGGGCGATGTTTATTGGGTCAATCTCGATCCGAGTGTTGGCAGCGAAATCCGGAAGACTCGGCCAGCTCTTGTCATTTCTCCGGACGATCTCAATGCTGCTCTTCCCCGTGTCATCATGGCTCCATTGACCAGTAAGGGGCAACGCCTTGGTTGTCGTCCGGCTGTCCATTTTGGCGGAAAAGAGGCCCTCCTTCTTCTTGATCAACTTCGTTGTGTCGAAAAACGCCGACTCGGTGAAAAGATGGGCACCATTCCCCTGGAAATCTGGCATGCCAGTCTTTTGGAGCTCTTCGAATGATGGACGCACCCGGAGAGTTTGGCATAGGCTTGCCTGGACCGCGGCCGAGCCGCGGTTCGATCGGTTTCGAACTCTAGGGAAAGGGGAATCGCGCCCGTATCCCCATTTATCGCTTGCGGGATGCTCAGCAGGCGGTCTGGCACAGCCAGAGTTGCCTTTCGACTTCTCCGCGACTAGACTGGCTTGAGTCTGGGCGGCAATCGATCCACTGCATAAAAGGACTTGGCATGGCTGCAGTCTGGCATGCCTCCGGCAAGCCCGGTCTGATCGAGATAGGAGAATCATCATGGCCGACCTTCTCGTGCTCAATGGAAGCCCCCGAACAAAGGGCAATTGCTCCTATCTTTCGCGGCGCGCCGCCGAGTCCCTGGCGGCCGCCGGCGCGTCGATCGAGGTCGTCGCTCTCGCTCAGAAGAAGATCGGCCCCTGCACGGGCTGCGATCTCTGCCGGGCGGAATCATCGGAATACTGTGTTTTCAAAGACGGGATGACGGATATCTACGAATCCATCATCTGCGCGAAGGCGCTCCTCTTCATAGCGCCGGTGTACTGGTTCAACTACAGCGCCCAGCTCAAGCTCCTGGTCGACCGGCTCTACGGCTTATGGAACCATGATAATGCCTTCCTCAAGGGGCGCCCGGTGGGCGTGGCCCTCGTCTATGGGGACAGGGATATCTATTCCTCGGGCGGGATCAACGCGATCGGCTCCTTCGAGCACATGTTCCGCTTTCTCGAGGCCGATCTTCGGGGCTTCGCCTACGGCACGGCGAACGATCCCGACGACGCTGAAAAGAACGAGGGCCTTCTCATGGATTTCGACGGACTCCTTGAGAGGTTGCGGAAGCCGTGAATCGCCGCTTCTATTTCGACGTCCATGGGCACCCCGAGGGAACCCTTCCCGCTCCCCTGCGTCTCATTCCGGGCAATTCCATACCCGCCGATGTCAGACTGGCCGAACTCGCCGATACGGGGGCCGCAGGTTTTGTGCTCTGCGTGATCGGCGACCCGAACTCCTTCAATCCCCTTCATCTCAAGATTGATCCATTCCGCAGCGTGCGTCGGCAACTGGAGTCCGCGCGGAAGAGGATCGCCGAGGCGGGCGCCCTCGTGGCTCTCGATGCCGTGGCCATTTCCGAGGCGGCAGCTGTCCTAAAGCCGGCCCTCGTCCTCGGCATCGAGGGCGGCGATTTCCTCGGCGAGGATCTGGGTCGCCTCGACTCGGTTTATGCCCTCGGCGTTCGTCTCCTGGTTCTCGTCCATTTCTCCAAGAACGCCATCGGCTCGATTTCCCTGGGCTGGGGCGGAAGGATCATCCCCGAATCGGAGCGGAGCGGCCTTTCCGATTTTGGAAGCTCGGTCGTCCGCCGCGCGAATGAACTCGGTATTGTGATAGATCTCGCCCATGCCGACGACGAAACGATTCGCGGGGCGCTGGACGCTTCGAGCGCGCCGATGATCTGCAGCCATACGGGGCCGAGGAGCCTCCAGAATTTCGCCCGCTACATCCCTGACGAGCTCATGAAGGCGATATCCGGGGCGGGGGGGCTCATCGGTCTCTGGCCATATCGGGACAAGGGGGCCGGCATTCCCGATATCGGCACCTTCGCCGCGTACGCCGCCCATTGCGCCGATCTAGTGGGCACGCGGCATGTGGCGATCGGAAGCGACATCAACGGCGTTCCCGGGAATATGGCCGGGTACAGGAATTTGTTCGACAATGCGAACATCGTCGAGGCCTTATCAAAACGAGGCTTTTCGGAGGCGGAGCTGGACGATATGGCCGGCCGCAATTTCCTTCGCTTCTTTCAGGAGGTGGGCTCGGCCGTGGGGTGAATCGGGACTAGGTCAGCCCGGCGAATATTGCCGCAGGATCGACCGAGAAACCCTCGAGGACCTTCGATGCAATTGGTTCGAGATCCTGGGGCGATTCCCGGAGCTCGCCCCGATCGAAATGCCCTTCCTGAGTCCGGCGGTACACCCAAACGCTCCGGGCGAAGGGATCGAAGACCCAGTACTCCCTCACCCCATGCGCTTCGAAAAGATCGAATTTCTCATTGAGATCTTTCTTGGCCGTGGAAGGCGATAGGATCTCGACGGCGAGATCGGGGGCTCCCCAGCCATAGCGATTCCGGACCTTGGCCGGATCGCAGAACACCACGATATCCGGCTGGATGACGGTGTCGACCGCGTCTTCCTCCTCGTCTCCCTTAGGCAGGAGTATGTCGAAGGGAGCTGGCAGAACCTCGCAGGGTTTGTCGTCGAGGAAATCGGCAAATAGCCTAAGGAGCTTGAGAAGTAGCCGCTGATGGGCAGCCGAGGGGGCCGACATGGCCCAGGCCTTCCCATGGATCAGCTCCCATCGGTCGTCTTCGGGCCAATGCTTGTACTGCCCGTAGGTGAAATAGTCCTCGAGTTTCAATGCGGGGTCTGCCACCTTCATGCCTCCAATCTACCACAACGCGGGGGAGGAGGCTATTTGCTTCAAAATTCGAGCCGCCCGCGCCCATGTTGGTCTTTACCTCTGCCGCTTCAGCGCCCCGGCACGATCCTCTCGGAGAAGGGCAACTCGAGTTTCTCGATGCCCTCGATGGCGGCGGCGATGAGGGGACCGAGGCCCAGGGCCTCGTATGCGGCCTTTTCGCGCCCCAGGACGGCGCGGAGGAGGGGATGCTCGGGGCTGAAGATCACGCAGCAGTCCTCGAAGGGTCGCACCGAGATGTCGAAGCTGCCGATTTCCTTCGCAATTGCGATGGTATCTTCCTTGTCGATGCCGATGAGGGGGCGGAGGACGGGCAGGTCGGTGGGGAACTGGGTGAAGCGGAGGTTCTGGGCGGTCTGGCTCGCCACCTGGCCGAGGCTTTCGCCGGTGACGATGCAGGTGTCGCCGCGCTTGGTCGCGAAAGAATGGGCTATCTCCATCATCGCGGCCCGCATCATCAGTGTTGTGAGATCCTCGCGCGCGCCCTTCTTGAGGGCCATCTGGATGTCGGTGAAGGGCACGGTCCAGAGGGTGATGCCGCCCGTATAGGCGGAAAGGACCCGCGCGAGATCCTTAACCTTGTCGTGAGCCTCCTTCGAGGTGTAGGGCCAGGCGTGGAAGTACATGGCCTCGAGGTTCAGGCCGCGCTTGGCCATGAGGTAGCCTGCCACCGGCGAGTCGATGCCGCCGGAGAGGAGGAGGAGGCCGCGGCCCTGGCTGCCGACGGGCAGGCCCTTGACGCCCCGGCTAGGATTGCCGTACACGAAGGCGCGGTCGCGGATCTCGACGTTCACGAGGAAATCGGGCTTGTGGAGGTCGACCCTGCTCTCGGGATTCGCCACGAGGATCGAATGTCCCAATTCCTTCGATATCGCGAAGGAGTCGAGGGGAAAGCTCTTGTCCGACCTCCGCGACTCGACCTTGAAGCTCCGCCCGCCCTTCGCCATCGCGGTCGCCGCGACCTCGAGGGCAGCCTTCTCTATTTCGGCGAAGTTCTTGGACCTGCGGAGGCAGCGCGCCCAACCGTTCACACCGGGGGTTCGGGAAAGTATCTCCTCGGCGGCGGCGGCGCTCTCCTCGTCCACGGACACGAAGTATCTGCCGGGCTGATATTCGATCTTGTGGGGGATGCCCGAAAGGCGCTTGCCGATGTCGGCCTTGAGCCTGTTCTCGAATTCCCTGCGATTGCCGAGCTTGAGGAGTATTTCGCCCACCTTCACGAGGTAGAGGGCAGTGGCTTCCATGCTTTCTCCGTTGTCTTGCGATGCGGCCAAGGGGCCTTCGCTTTTTCTCAGGTCTTCAGCGCAGTGTAGAGCCTTCGCGCGGCCTTGAGGAAGGCCTCGATGTCCCCTTCGGTCGTGAGATCCCCCGTCGACACGCGAATCGAGGAAAAGGAGAGGGCCTCGGGGAGACCCATGGCCTCGAGGATGCGGCGGCCCTTCGTGCGCGCGTTGTGCGAACAGGCCGAGCCCGTCGAGACGGCAACGCCGTCGGGAGCCTCGGCACAGCCCGCGGCGAGAGCGCGCGCGAAAACCTCGCCGGAAAGGCCGGGAAAGGCCGCCGAGAGGATGAAGGGCGAATAGCGTGCGTCGCCGGGCTCGCGGCCCAGGGGGAGGGGGAGGGCACCCATGTCGAGGAGGCCTTCGATGAGCCTCGACTCGAGGGCTCGGGCTGCCGAGACCCGGGCTTCCAAAGCGCCGATGGCGCGGTCGAGGCAGGCGCGAAAGGCCCATGCCGCCTGGAGGCTCTCGGTGCCAGGCCTCATGCCTCCCTCCTGTCCGCCGCCAAGGACCAGGGGCTCGAGGGGGCGACCGAGCCAGAGGGCTCCGATGCCGCGGGGGCCGCGGAGTTTATGGGCGGCGAAGGCAGCCGAGTCGAGGCCGAGTTCCGCGGGGGCGAAGGGCATCTTCCCCAGGGCCTGGACGGCGTCGGCGTGGATACGGGGCCTCCGTTTGCCCAGGATTGCCGCGCGCGTTTGGACGGCCTTGACGATTTCGGCGAGGGGCTGGATCGCCCCGGTCTCGTTGTTGACGGCCATCACGAAGACAGCCTCGGTTTCGGGACGCAGGGCCTTTTCGAGGGCGGCCGGATCGATGAGGCCGTCGGCGCCGGGAAATACGAGGGTCGATTCGACGCCGAGCCGCTTGAGTATCGGGAGCTCCTCGTGAATAGCCGCGTGCTCGATGGCGCTGACGAGAATGTGCGGTGTGCTCCCATCCTTGGAAGCCTTGCGCGCGAGGGCAAGGAGGGGAATGGCGTCGGCCTCGGAGCCCGAGCCGGCGAAGACGAGGCTCTGCGCGGGGTTAGCTCTGCCGAGCCGGGCGAGGATGCCCTTTCTCGCATCCTCGAGTTTCTCCTTGGCTGCCCTCCCCAGGGCGTGAGGGCTCGAAGGGTTGCCGGGAAAGTCGGCGGCGATGCCGACAGCCTCGACGAGGAGTTCGCGGTCGGGGAGGGAGGTGCTTGCCCAGTCGAGATAGATCATCGCGGAAGCTTCGGTCGATCAGGTCGCGTATCGACCGTCGGGAATGCCCGAAGGCTCCTTGCCGCTTTCGGAAAATTCCTTCGACATATAGAGGGCGCAATAGCAGTGGCCGTATTTCTGGATATCGGACCGCGCCCAGACGCAGGGGCAGACTGCCTTGGAGTCTTCAGCCCGGCTTCCCTCCGAGTCGCGACAGGGGCAGAGAAAGTACCCGAAACGGTTCCAGTTGGCCATGAGGCCGGACACGAGAGTGCCGTAGAATTCCTTGTCCTGATTGAGGACCCAGCCCTGCTTTTCCGCGACCATCTCGGTGAAGACGCGGACCTGATCGAGGCTCTTTTCGGCCATGGGCTCAACCCTTCACGCCGAGGGTGAGCTTCCAGTCGGGTTCGATGAATCCAACCAGGTGCTGGGCGTCATCGACGACGGCGAAGGGAAAGGCGACGTCCTGTTTGAATTTTTCCTTGAGGACCTTTTTGATGACCGTCTTTTTTTCGAGGGGTATCATATCGACATGGATATACCGGTAGGCGAAACCTTCGCGGGCAAGAAAGGACATCGCCTTTTTGCAGAAACCGCATGTGGACAGTGTATAGAGGGAAATCGCGTGGTCCTTCCGCGTCCCCTCGACGAGAGTGTATTCGAGATCTTCGAGCATGGAGCCCCCTTTGCCGGTTCGGCAACTCAAGAACCGCCGAGCCACTATAGCAAAATCCGCGTGACGAGGTAAGTTAGCGATGCCGGCTCTGGAAAAAAAGGCCTTTTCGCGCTACAGTGCGACATGCGCGACCCCGCCCTCATACGCAACTTCTGCATCATCGCCCACATCGACCACGGCAAGTCGACCCTCGCCGACCGCTTCATCGAAAAGGCCCGCGTCATCGACCAGCGGAAGATGCAGGACCAGATGCTCGACAACATGGACATCGAGAGGGAGCGGGGCATCACCATCAAGAGCCAGGCCGTCGCTCTCGAGTATCTCGCGAAGGATGGGAAGACCTATACCCTCAACCTCGTCGACACCCCCGGCCACGTCGACTTCGCCTACGAGGTCTCGCGGGCCATCTCCTCCTGCGAGGGCGCCCTCCTCCTCATCGACGCGACCCAGGGCGTCGAGGCCCAGACCCTCGCCAACATGTACATGGCCCTCGAGCACGACCTCGAGATCATCCCCGTCATCAACAAGATCGACATGCCCTCGGCAGACCCCGAGGAGATCAAGCGACAGATCGACCACGATCTCGGCCTCGACTCGGACGACGCCATGCTCGTCTCGGGCCGCTACGGCACAGGTGTAGACGAGCTCTTCGAGAAGATCGTCGAGAAGATTCCCGCTCCCAAGGGCCGCGAGGACGACGTCCTCCAGGCCCTCATATTCGATTCGCACTACGATCCCTACCGCGGCGTCATCGTCCACCTCCGCGTCATGGGCGGCTCCATCGTGCCGGGGCAGAAGATCCGCTTCATGCACAACAGCTCCGAGCATATCGTCGAGGAGACAGGCAAATTCCGCATAGTGCTGTCCAAGACCGAGAGCCTCTCGGCGGGCGAGGTCGGCTACATCATCGCCGGCATCAAGACCGTCTCCGACGTTCGCGTCGGCGATACCCTCACCGACGCGACGAGGCCGGCCGAGTCGCCCCTGCCCGGCTTCCGCGAGGTCAAGCCCGTCGTCTACTCCTCGATCTATCCTATGGACGCCAACGACTACAACGAATTGAAGGACGCCCTCGAGAAGCTCAAGCTCAACGACGCCTCCCTCATCTACGAAAAGGACAACTCCGTGGCCCTGGGCTTCGGTTTCCGCTGCGGCTTCCTCGGCCTCCTCCACCTCGAGGTCGTCCAGGAGCGCCTGGAGCGCGAGTTCGACCAGTCCATCATCCTGACGGCGCCGAGCGTCCGCTATCGCATCAAGCTCCAGAACGGCGAGACCATCTCGGTCGACAATCCCTCGGTTTACCCCGACCCCGGCCGCATCGATTCGGCCGAGGAGCCCTACATCAAGGCCCAGATCATCACGCCCGTGGCCTACATCGGGAATCTCATCACCCTCTGCCTCAACAAGAGGGGAAATCAGACCTCCTTCACCCATCTCGACGAGAAGCGGGTTGAACTCGTCTTCGAGATGCCCCTCGCCGAGGTCCTCTTCGATTTCTACGACAAGCTCAAATCGACGAGCCGCGGCTATGCCAGTTTCGACTACGAGATCATAGACTATCGCCCGACCAAGCTCGCCAAGCTCGATGTCCTCATAAATAATAAGGCCGTCGACGCCTTTTCGCAGTTGGTGTACGAACCCACCGCCTACGATCGCGCCAAGAAGATCTGCGAGCGCCTCTCCGGGGCCATCCCCCGCCAGCAGTTCAAGGTGCCCATCCAGGCCGCGATCGGCGCCAAGATCATCGCTCGCGAGACCATCAACCCCCTCAGGAAGGACGTCCTCGCCAAGTGCTACGGCGGCGACATCTCGCGCAAGCGCAAGCTCCTCGAAAAGCAGAAGGAAGGCAAGAAGCGCATGAAGACCGTCGGCGACGTCGAGCTCCCCCAGGAAGCCTTCCTCGCCGTCCTCCGCGAGAACGAAGACGATTCAAACGAGCGGAGGTGATGGTCTGTGCGGATGCGCAGCATCCGCAACGCGATCGCGCAGCGATCGCGAAGAACGAAGACAAGAACAAAGAGCGCAAGTAAGGTCCATTGCTAGAGGGCCGTAATATCGGCGAGTTGGGCGAGCCAGTATTCAGTCTCGACGAGGACACGGTTGAGGAGATCCTGGGGCAGGGCCGCGATGCGCTCGGCGTCGGGCATGGGCCAGAGGAGATAATCGAGCTCGGCGATTGCGCCAAGCAGCGTGGAATCGTCAGGACGCGAGCCGCCCCTCAGCATTTTTTCGAGGACGAGCAGCCTTTTCGATTCGGCCGCGAGGAATTCACGGGCTCGGGCCGCGGTATCGCCGCTGTCCTGCACCCCGCGCCCCCACGCCCTCCGTGAGGGCAATTCGCCCAGGAGTCGATTCGCTGAAGCGGCATCGAGGCGCTCGGCCCCCAAGGGCAGGCCGAAGTCTCCTCTCAGATCGAAGACCTTCGCTCCCGAAATCCCGAGTTCCTCGGCCGCCTGTTCCGCATAACGTGACAGCACGGGATCGGTCAGGCTCCCCTCGCGGTTTGCCGGCCTCACTCCTTCCCGAAAGCTCGTGGCGAGAGGACGGGAACCTAGAGGCGAAAGGCGAGACGCCGTCGCTAGGTCGGCGAGGAGGGCGGGGCTGCCCCGGGCGTGGGTCTTGCCCGGCTCGAAGGCGAAGTCGAGGCCCGCGACGAACAGCGGGTCGGCTCCGAGACGCCAGGCGACATGGAGGGCCTGGACACCGACCGATCCGAGGGGCGGGAGGTCGAGGGCGGGGAGACCAAGGCTCCGGAGCCTTTCCATCAGGGCTCCCGCGAAAATGCGCACAATACTTAATGAATTGATCGCACCCGGAATCCCGAAGCTCGAAGGGTGGCTCGACAGGTCGGCGAGAAGGGCGAACTCCGCTCCTTCGAGCGGAAGGAAGTCCCTGAGGTTCCAGATCTGGGCCTCGAGGCAGACGACGAGGTCGGGCACGATGCCCGCGAGGGCGAGGGGGCCGGCGGCAGTGTCGGCCGCCACGACGAAGAGCTTATCCCTATGGCGGGCGACGAGGGGAAGGGCGGTCTCGAGCGAGGGGCCGGCCCCGCAAACGAGGGTCGCCCCCGAGATGGGCGTCAAGGTTCGCTGCGCCATCTCTTTCAGGCGAGAGAGGTTGCGGAATATGTTCCTGACCCAAAGGCGGCCCATGGCCGCGAGCGAGGCTCGATTGCGCCAATAGGCGGAGAAATCCTCGTCGAGGACGAAGGCAGCGTCTCGGTAGGACTGCTGGTCCAGATCGGCGCCCCCCGAAAGCCGCACCGGGTGGCAGCGCCGAAATCGGCCGAGCCTCGCCGCGGCCTCGACCCAGGCTCGGGGATCCCGGCCTGCGACGAATCCCACACGTCGATCGGCGAGGAGGCCCGCGGGCATGTGCGCGCGAGAGAGGGCTGCGAGTTCCGGATCGGTCTCGACGCAGAGCAGGGCTCCGTCGGCGGGCAATCCGGCGAGAAGCTCGGTCACGCCGAACCACAGGCCAGGCGAGAGGACGAGAATAAGCCTTGCCGGCCCCGAGCGGCGAGATTCCTCGAGGGCGACCTCCGCCATGCGCCGGGCAAAACGCGAAGGGCCGCGCTCCGGGTACAGGAGGCGGCCCTTCGCGAGGATATTCTCCTCGCCGGAACAGAAGACGATCGCGGGATCGGCGGGGCGGTCGCCGTCGAGGCGATCGCCCGAACCCACAGGCCCCTTATTTCGTGGGCTTGGGGCTGAAGTACTTGAAGTAGACATCCATGAAGCGGTCCTTGAGCTTGGGACTCGCGAGGAACATGGAGCGGAGATCGCCGTCGATCGTGCGCTGGACGAAATAGGGATAATAGGCCGAAACGAGACCCGCGTCCGTCGAGACGCCGGCCTCCTTTACCTTGACGACCATGACGTTGTCGCCCAGGACGAAGGGGTCGGAGACGGCTCCCGGCGCGAGGCCGAAGGCCGCTTGGAAGAACTTGTCGCTGGTCGAGGCCGCCGAGAGCTCGGGGGCTCCCGAAGTCGGCAGGGGCGTGAAGAGGGGTGCGTTCTGGCCGTAGAGATTGACCGTGGCGTTGCCGTAGTCGAGGGAGAAGGGGCCGGCCAATTTCGTCACAATACCATCTTTCTTGGCGTTTCGGTCGAAATCGGCGGCGGGAAGGGCCGCGAAGGCCTTGGCCTTGGCGAGGGTCCAATCCTCGATCTTTCCTTTTTCGGTCTGCGTCATGTAACTGCGGGCGTCCGCGAGCACGGCAGGATCGGTGAAGGCGGGGGCGAGGATGTCATCCTCGAGCTTGAAGATTGCCCAGGAGCCGGCCGAGGTCTTGATCGGAACCGAGATCTCGCCCTTCTTCAGGCCGGCGACCTTATCCGCATCCGCCTTCGAGGAGAGGTCGCCCTGAAGCTCGTGGAAGTAGCGAAGGCCGAGGTCGCCTCCCTGGCTCGCCCAGGAATCGGTGGAGGACTTCTTCGCGGCATCGGCGAAAGCCAGTCCGCCGGCGATCTTCTTGGCGAGGTCTGCGACTTCGGCTTCCTTGGCCATGGTGATCCTGGACAGTTTGAGGCGTCGGAATAGGCCCGCATTCGACTGGGCCCAGGCGACAAGTTCGGAATCGGGATAGGCGGAGAGGGGGAAGAGGGCGTAGTCGATGGTCCGCGTCTCCTTCGCCATGTCGGCGATGAAGGCGTTCTCCTTCGACGAGGGCTTTATGGAATAGACAGCATTGGTATAGCTCTGCGTGAGGTACTGGTCGCGGAGCTGGGCCCGTATGTCGAGGCGCTGCGAACTCGGCGTGTTCTGGTAGAGTTTGGGCGAAAAGGCCCCGTTTTCCTGGAACTGCGGCATCTTCGCCATTTCCGCGTCGATGATCTCATCGGGGACGACGATGCCCGCGTGGTCGACCGCGTCGAGGATGCCTTCGTGGATGACGGAGCTTTCGAAAGCCGCCCGGTAAATCTGGTAGTTCCTGAGCTGGTTGGAGAGCTCGTTGTTGTCGGTGGCCGGGTTCGCCTGGCTCAGGGCCTGGACCTGCTGCACCATATAGGAATTCTGGGTGTAGGAAATGGGCCTGCCGGCGTAGCTGCCGAAGGAGAGGGCCCCGGCGCCGCCGACGCTCGCGCTGGTCGGGAAGAAGACGAAGGCGACGATGACGAGGACGAGGAAGGCGATGGTGCCGAAATAGATGAAGGGGTTTTTTATTCCCCTGCGCGGTGTGTCCGATCCGGCCTTCTTGGCCGGGGTCTGAGCCGGCTTGGCGGCTCCTGAATTCTTTGACTGGAATGCCATGATTTCCTTCCGTCGAGGAGAGGGCTTGCGACAACGAAGTCGCGGTCGATTTCGGGCAGAAACGACCGAGACGGTAGCACGCCCGCGAAGGGCTGTCAACGACGGTCGGGGATCGGGGAAATGGTCATGCCGACGGTCGGGAACCTCAATGGGAGCCGATCTTGGGCTTTTTCGAGGCCTTTTCTGCGTACATGCCCGCATCGGCCTTTCCCAGGAGCTCCTCGACGTTTGTTCCGTCGTCGGGAAATACGGAGATGCCCATGGAAAGCCCGATGCTGCAGACGCCCTCGTCCATCTCGATGGGGCGAAGAGTCGCCTCGGCGAGCTTCTGCCTCGCGAGACCGATGACCGAAGTGTCGCGAACATTGGTGAGCACGACGATGAATTCGTCGCCGCCTACCCGCGCGATGGTGTCCGACGACCGAAGCGAGGTCTGAAGCCTGTTGGCGATCTCGACGAGGACGGCGTCGCCGGAAAGGTGGCCGAAGCGGTCGTTGACTGGCTTGAAGTCGTCGAGGTCGATGAAGACGATGCCGACCTTGGTACCGTTGCGCGCGGCTATATCGAAGGATTTCTGAAGGAGCTCGAAGAGGAGCCTTCGGTTGGGAAGGCCGGTGAGACTGTCGTGGTTGGCGAGATGGCTCGAATACGTCGCGCTCCGCTCGAGCTCGGCCTTCTCCCCCATGATCGCGCGGTGCATCTCGGAGAGGCGGTCGTGGATCAGGCTGTTCTCGATGGCGATGGCGACGTAGGGACCGAGGGCCTCGAGGAGGGCGCGATGGAGCTGGGTATAGGCGTTTCGGGCGATCGCCTGGACGGTCAGGATGCCGATCACACGCTCTTCTATGCTAAGAGGTATGAAGATGAGCGAGCCCGTCGGCGTGCCGAAGACGCTCGGCGGACCGTCGATATACTTCTTCGCCTCGAGCTCGGGGTCGTTGATGAAGGCCGTCTGTCGATTGGCTATGCACCAGGCCGCGATGCTCCGATGGGGATCGATCTTCCGAAGGGGCCGATGCAGGCGCTTCGACAGCTCGAAGTAGGCCTTCCAGTCGAGGACCTTCTCCTCCTCCGAATAGACCGCGATGCCGAAGACCGAGACATCCATGTGCCGCCCGAGGCTCTCGTGCAATGTGGATATCACCGTGTCGAGGTCGAGGCTGGAGGTCACTCGCCTTCCGATCTCCGAGATCGAGCGAAGTTGGCCGTTGAGTTCCTCGAGCTCGAGGGTCTTTTCCCTGAGTTCGATGTTCCTGAGCCGATAGATCTCCGCCTCCTGCTTGCTCCGCTCCACTTCGTACTGCACCGTGATGCCGTTGATCTTGCGGGAAGTGTCCTCGCCGAGGGCCTCCTTTTCGAAGCGGGCGTGACGAATGTAGTAGTCGAGGGCGATCTGGTAATCGCCGAGGGCGGCATGGACCTCCGACAGCCGTTCATAGGCGAGATTGAGCAGCTTCTTCGCGCCGAGCATTTCGGCGCCCGCGAGGGCGTTGCGATAGCGCTCCAGTGCCCCTTCGTTGTCGCCTCTGAGGGCGTCCAGGGCGCCGAGCTCCAGCAGGGTGGCCACCCGCGATTTCTCGTTGCCGAGGCTCTCTGCGATCGCGAGGGCCGAGAGGAAGTGGGGCTCGGCCTCCGCCGCCGAGGTGGAATCGCGCACGATCCTGCCGAAAACGAGCTCGGCTTCCGCCTCGAGGGTTCGGTTTCCCGAGCCCTTGGTCACGTCCAGGGCCTTCTCGGCGAAGTCCCAGGCGAGGACCCAGTTCTCCATGCTGTGGAATCCCTTGCCGAGATTGATGAGGACATTGGCGATAAGCTCCCGATCGTCGGCCTCCATCACCGTTTCGTAGGCCCTGAGGAGGTAGTCGAGCCCCTCCTTCACGTCGCCGCGTTCGAGGCATATCTCGCCGATGTTGTTGAGGGTGGCCGCCTCGCGCAGGGCGTTCCCATGACGCCTGGCCTCGTCGAGGCTCCGGGCGTAGAAGTCCATCGCGACATCGAAGCGGCCGAATTCCTGGTGGACGCCGCCGAGGGCGTTGTAGGCCTTCATGAGCCCGAGGGGATGCGAAATTTCCTCGAAGATCGTCCGAGCCCTCTCGAAGTGCCTGAGCGCCTCGCCCAGCCGGGAGAGGTAGAATTCGCACCAGCCGATATTGAGTTCGGCCTCGCCCTCGCCGTCGCGGTAGTCGCAGGCTTGGGCCTCTTCGAGGGTTTCGCGGGCGAGGGCGAGGGTGGTCTGCGGGTCCGAGAGCATGCGATCCCAGGCCTCGAGATTGCTCGCGTTTATCCGCGCGCGCAGTTCTTGCTGGGATTCGCTCGACATGGTCAGTCGCGGCCCTTGTCCGCTTCGCGCGGAGCTGCGAAATGGGGGTTCTGTATGATCATTCCGTCACGCCAGGAGATCGGGCATGGCTTCGTCACGCCCGTAGTCCGGATCGAGTTGGTTGAGGTATTCGAGGGCCTCCTGGGCCACGCTCTGCGCGTGTTCGTACCAGATCGCATAACGTTCTTCCGGGACCGAGCCGGGGAAGGGGGCCCCTTCGACATCGGACATGAGCTTACGCAGGAGGGCGAGGCCTCGATCTTCCATGGTCAGGGACTCCTCGATTCGAATCTGCCTATGGCGGCGACGACCTCCAGTAAGGCATCGTCGCGCCGCGTCTTATAAAGGCATCGTCGCGACGCGTCTCATAAGGGCGTCGCGAGGATGCGGGTGTCGGGCCGCAATACAGTCGTCGATTGTATATCCTTCTCGCCGGAAATCAATACGGAGGACAGGCCTTCCATCGAAGCCGCGAGCCGGCCCGCCGCCGCTTCCAGATCGGCCCTGGTGCAGGCGAGCATGCCGTCTCGTTTCTCCTGCCTGAGCTCGTCGGTGATTCCGAAGATCTCGCGTCGGAAGTCCACCGCCGAACGCTCTTCGGGGAGGAGTGGCTTGAGGTCCCGCCCCGAGGCCCCGATGACCGATTCCATGGCGGAATCCATGCCGCTCCCGCTCGCGGCCGCGAAGAGGGCCTCGCGGAACCAGCCGATGCTCTGGGCAGGGCTCGGATCGCGATAGGTTGAGAAACAGGCCACCCCTTCGAGGCTTTCGAGCCAGGCCGAGGCCCCGTAGGCACCGCGCCGGACACGGAGTTCGTCCCAGAGGGCTCCGCGCGTCAAATGGTGCATGAGTACGCTCGTCGCCGCGAAATCCTTTTCCCCGAAACGAGTCGAGGGGCAGGCCGCCGCCGCGTAGCCGACCTGGGCCGATATGGACCAGGCCTCGTGTCTCCAGGGAGGATCGAAGGCGGGGGAGGTCGGCCACGAGGCCACGGCTCCGAAGGGAAGACGAGGCAGCTGGGCCGCGAGGGCGGCAGTCGCGGCCTCGAGCAGTTCCGGGTCGGCGGAGAGGCTCGCTCGGAGTCCTTCGCGGACGAAGATGCCCGAGCGGAGGGCTGCCAGGGATGAAGCGAGCCCTCCGATATCTTTGGCGGCGCGGAGGCCCTTCACGAATAGCACCTGGCTCGTGCCCCTCCAGAGATCCTCGATGGCGAGGGATTCCCCGAAGGAGGCGTTTGCCCTGGCGACGGCGAAGGAATTGCCCGCCGGCACGATGGCCGACACGATGTCGTTGCCGAGCTCGGCGAGGAGGTCTCCGACCCGCCCCGTATCCGTCGAGTCGGCTTCGGAAAGGAGGCGGAGGGCGAGCTCGAGGGCGCGCGGAAAGCGGTCGGAGAGGGCCTTGAGGCGGATGAAGACGAAGGCTCGCGAATCGCCCCTCTTGCCGCGGCCAGGCCCCGGGCCCGTATCGACGGCAAGACTGCCAGCATCGAGGCTGGCGCCGAAGTTGCCCGCGCTGAGGGCGAGCTCCTCCGCCACCTCAGCCCAGCCCATTTCGGGGAGGCCGGCCCCGGCGATGAAGCGCGAAAGCATCGGCATCCAGACCTGGGTCTCGCGGGGAAGCCCGTCGAGGGGGAAGGCGAGTTCGAGATATACGATACCATTTGTGAATACGGGTTTCAGGCTGATCGGAACGCCGGCGACCTCGCTCTTTTCCCGAACGATGCGCTCCACGTCTCGGGGCAGATCCTCGACGCGAAGCATGGGGAGGAGGGCGAGCTTTTCCGCAGGATCGGGGAGCTCCTGGAGGGCGGCGAGTCGGGCCTGGGCATCGCGGATCGCGTCCTTCGCCGCCGCGTCGAAGGAGGCTTCCTTCTCGGCGAGGGCGCGTTCCTCCTCGGTCTTGCGCTGTTCGAAGAGTCCCTCCTCGGGGCGGACGGTCACCGTCGTGCGGTGGGGATTCTCGAGGAGCCATTTCCGCGCGAGGCCCTCGAGCCAGCGGGGATCGGCCTCCATGGCCGCCTGGGCTCGCTCGAGGACGCGGACGAAGGAGAGGGTGGCCTCGGGTCCCGAGCCGTGGAGCCAGCCCCGAAGGGAGCGGAAGAGGAGCTTGAGCCCGTAGGTCGTGGAATCGCGGCGCACCTCGCGGTTCGAGAAGACGAAGGCGTGGATGGCGGCCTCCTTCGCCTTTGGAGGCAGACCCTTCTCGACCACGTCGCGGATAGTACCAAGTATCAATTTTTCGACCTCGGCCTCGCTTCCGGCGACCGCGCCCCTCAGGCCGGCGGAGAATATTACCTGCCTGAAGACGGTGTCGATGCCGCATTGGGGGGAGAGATCCTCGCCGAGACCGGAACCGCGCAGGGCGGCGGCCAGCGGCGAGCCGTCGTGGCCGAGGAGGGCCTCGGCAAGGAGTTCGAGCCCGAAGGACTCGAGCTCGTCGGTGATCTCGGAACCCAGCCAGTTGACGACGATCTGGGTCGTCGCCTCGGCCCCTTCGGCGAGGGGATAGGGCACGTCGATGCGCCTGGGCTCGACGATGCGGGCCTGTACCGGCACGGCGCTTTCCACCTTCCGCGCCTCGAAATCCCCGAGGAGCCTCTCCTCTAGGAAGACGAGCTCCTCCTCGAGGGGGATGTCGCCGTGGAAAAAGACCTTGCAATTGGAAGGATGATAACGCTCCGCGTGGAAGGCGCGGAAAGTCTTGTAGTTGAGGCTGGGAATGACGGCGGGGTCGCCGCCCGAATCGTAGGAATAGGGATGGCCGGGCGTGAAGAGCTTCGTCGAGGAGGCCGTGCCCGCGAGCGAGTCGGCTGAGGAGTAGTCGCCGCGCATCTCGTTGTAGACCACGCCCTTCACGATGAGCTTGCCCTCCTCGTCGTACTCGAGGTGATGGGCCTCCTGCATGAAGGTCTCTTCCGACAGGAGGGGGTGGAAGACGGCGTCGCCGTAGACGGAGAGGAGGTTCCAGAAATCCTGCCTCACGGCGCTCGCCGCCGGGTAGACCGTCTTGTCGGGCCAGGTGAAGGCGTTGAGGAAGGTGGCGAGGCTTCGGCGGGACATCACGAGGAAGGAATCCTTGACCGGGTACGCCTCCGAACCGCAGAGCACCGAATGCTCGACGATGTGCGCCACGCCGGAGGCATCCTTCGGGGGGGTGCGGAAGACGAAGGCGAAGGAGTTTTCGACCTCGTCGGCCGCGAGCTTGTAGACCTCGCATCCCGTCTTCCGGTGCCTGAGGAGGATGCCGCGGGCCCGGTATTCGGGAAGATCGGTCTCGGAGAGGGTTTCGAAGGATCCGTGGTATGAACGCATGTCCGGAAAGATGGACGCCGGGACGCTGACGAGTCAAGTGCGGCTCGCCTTCACGAAAGGCCTTCTTCGGGCTATCCTTCGCCGATGAGCATCGTGACCAAGACGGGAGACGGAGGCCTGACAAGCCTCTGGTCGGGGGAAAGGGTCCGCAAGGACGATCCGAGGGTCGAGGCCTACGGGACGATCGACGAGCTTTCCTCCCAGCTCGGCCTCGCGAGGCATTCGGTGCGTCTCCCCGCGACCCTCGCGGCAATAGAATCGATCCAGCGCGATCTCGTGCGGGCCGGAGGGGAGCTGGCCTCGCGCGGCAAACCCTTCGGCGTCCCCCTCGGAGAGGCCGACGTCGAGGCCGTCACCGAGGCGACGAAGGCCCTCGAGGCAAAGGTAGCCCTGACGGGTTTCGTGCTTCCGGGCATGACGGCCGGTTCGGCCGCCCTCGACGTGGCCAGGGCCGTATCGCGCCGTGCCGAGCGGAGGGTCCTTTCGCTGGCGCGCGAGGTCGAGGTATCGGGCTCGCTCCGCGTCTGGCTCAATCGCCTTTCCGACTGGCTGTTCATGCTCGCGCGGGCCGAGGAGGCCGCCGAGGGCAAACTCACCTTCGCTCCGAGATTTGGTTCCGGGGAAGAAAAAGGCGAAGCCCCTCCATGAGTCGCCCCGGACTCCCTTACTCGACGAGCTCGTCCTCGCCTTCGAGGATCAGTTCGCCGGCGTCCCAGGCATGCTTGAGGTAGGAGAGGAGTTCCCGCGCGGCCTCGTCGGCGTCCTCGCGGCGCACCGCGCCCAGGATCTTGTACTCGTCGAGAATGAGTTCGCGCCGATTCTTCGAGACGTTCCCGAGGATCTTTTCGCGGAAATCGTCGCTCCTTCCCTTGAGCACGAGGGCGAGATCGCGATCCTGGAAGTCCCTGAGGGCTTTTTGCAGTTCCCTCGAGGGGACGCGCACCACGTCCTCGAGGGTGAAGAGGCGCTCGCGGACGCTCCTCGAAATTTCGGGGTTGTCCTCCTCGAGCGCATCGAGGACCCTCGCCTCGAGGCGGGGGTCGACATGGCGGAGGATGCCGGCGAGGGCCGACTTGCCGTCGATCTCGTCGCTGGACATCGTCCCGATTCTCCTGATCCTGTCCTTGAGCGTCTCCTCGACCCGCCTTAGGATTTCCGGATTGACCTTCTCGAGCCTGGCGACCCGTTTGACCACGTCGATGCGCCGCGCCTCATCGAGCAGCTCGATGAGGCCCGAGGCCCGCTTCGGCTCGATGTAGGGCAGGATGAGGGCGAAGACCTGGGAGGACTCGTCCTTGAGGATGACCATGAGTTCGGAGGGCTGGAAGTCGTTGAGGAAGCGGAAGGGCCTGATCGCCTCTGGCGCCGCCTTCCTGAGGAGTTCGCGCGCGCGCTCGGGACCGAAGGCGGCGACGAGGATCTTCTCGGCCGTCTCCGGTCCGCCCTCCAGGGCCCAGCCCTTCGTCTTGACGAGCCAGCCGAATTCGGCGAGCACGTCGTTGGCCTCGATGGCGTCGATGTTCCTAATTGAGAGTATTTCCTTCGCGACCCGGTCGATGTCCTCGGCCGGGAGCTGCGACAGGACCTTGGCCGCCTCGTCCGTGCCGAGGAGGAGGAGGAATTTGGCCGCCCTCGATATGCCTGTTTCGTTGCCCGACTTGAGGAGGCCCTCGGCCCGCGTCTCGGCGGCATCGAGACCCGCCGTCGCGGGAGCGCCGGGCTTGCCGGCCGAGTCGGCCTTCTTCGGCGGCTTGCCGCCAGCGGCCTTGCCGCTCCTCGCCGCGGGAAGCTGACTGCCGGTCCCGATCCTGGTCGTCTTCGGATCGCCGCCCTTGATCTTCGAGTCGCCGAATGCCTTGTCGGCGGGCGCGGCGCCGGCCTTGGGGGCCGACGTTCCATAGGCCTTGGTGAGGCGATCCTTCATTCTCATGGACGAATCTTACAGAGGCCTGGTCCGACTTGTCCACTCGCGCTCGAAGGCGATGCGTCGCTCGAATTCCTTCTCCATCGCTTCCTTGAGGGCCAAGGGTTGCGAAAGGCGCGGCGGGACGGGAATGCCGTCCCCGTCGGTGACCGAGAGGCCGCCGTTGCCGATCGCCGTCGCGAAGCCCGCTTCCATCCCTCCTTTTTCGAGGGATGACACGACCATGGCGACGGCCTCGGCCGCATGCTGGATGGCCTCTTCGAACAACTCCGCGTGCGAGTTCGAACGACTCCTTCCGTCGCCTGCCGGATGCTCCCAGGTATTCCGCGCCTCGTTCGCGATGTCCAGACCCTCGGGCAGGGCCTCGGGATAGATGAGGGCCATCGATCGCCAGCCTGAACGGTCGTCGAACCAGGGGAGAAGGCTCGCGCTTCCCGCCGAGGTCAGGGCGGGATTGGTCACGCGGAGAAAATAGCGAGCGTCGGCCAAGGCGTTCTGGATCCTCCGCTCGATCAGGAAATCGGCCACAGCCGCCCTGGGAAAGGCCGCGCGAAGGCCGGTCGCGATGAGGCGGACGACGGCGCCGTCGAGTCGCTCGTTCGCCCCTGGGCCAGGCGCGCTGAACTCCGTTCGCTTTTCCTTGGCTCCGAGCGGAAGGAGGTCTTCAAGATCGCAGTCGCCGATGGAGAGGCCGCGGAGCCTCGCGAGAATGTCGATGTCCAGCAGCCTTTCGAGAAAGGGGTGGCAGGACCTGTAGCGCGCGCTTTCGGGGACGAGGGGCAATTGCCAGCCCGAAAAGTATACGATGAAGGGGTGAATGACCCGATCCACCGCGGCATGGGTGGCGAAACCGAGGAGCCACGCGGCTTCGGGCGAGGCGGTGGCCGTCCCGGCGTCGATGAGGGCGGCGCACATCGCCTCGACGGTCAATCCATAGTTGCGCCGGTGGCAGAGGGGGCCGTAATGGAGCCCTGAGGGGTGGGTGCGCTGATTATGGTAGAAGATGTCAGGGCCCTGGGCCCCGAGGCGAAACCAGGCGGCTGCCTCGGTGGTTTCCTTGCCGACGGCCCATCCGCCCTTCGCCTTGACTCCCAGGCCCCACGCCTCGGCGAGGGCTGGGGCGCCTCGGAGAAGGGCCTCCTCGGCGGCGAGAATATGGGAGATCTGCGCCGGCATGCAATGAAGGTAGCATCGGCAGCCGGGAAAGTCACGGCGACCGCCGGGCTTCGCGACTCGACGCGAAGGTCCTCGTCTCTGTATATTCGCGGTACTGCCCCGCAAACCGGAGGTCCTGTTCATGAAACTGTACAGCCGATCGCAAATTCTTATTTTGGGTGCATCCCTCGCCGTAGCGGCCCTCGGCGTCGGCTTCGGGCTGGGCGCGCGCTTTTCTTCGGCTTCCCCGTCCCCAGGCGGCGCTACCGGTAGCTCCGCCGTCTCGACAGCCCTGTCGAGCCCCGCTTCGACCCAGTCCCTTGCCCGCACCGTCGATCTCGGTCCGGCCTACAGCGTCGAAGAGCAGCAGAACATCGACGTCTACGGCCGGCTCAACGAGGCCGTCGTCAACATCACCACCGAAATCGTGGCGGTCAACTGGTTCATGGAGCCCGTGCCCCAGGACGGCGGCTCGGGCTCCGGCTCGATTATCGACAGCCGCGGCTACGTGCTCACCAACAACCATGTCGTCAAGGGAGCCTACAAGCTCTATGTCAACCTGGCGGACGGCTCCCGCTACGAGGCCAAGGTGGTCGGCACCGATCCGGAAAGCGATCTCGCCGTCATCAAATTCACCCCGCCCAAGGGCCTCACCCTCGGCACCATCCCCTTCGGAGACTCCTCGAATCTCAAGGTCGGCCAACGCGTCCTGGCCATCGGCAATCCCTTCGGCCTCGAGCGGACCCTCACCGTCGGCATCGTCTCCGGCCTCGGCCGCCCGGTGCAGGAGGACAGCACCACCATCCTCCGCGACATGATCCAGACCGATGCCTCCATCAACCCCGGCAATTCCGGCGGCCCCCTCCTCAACAGCCGCGGCGAGATGATCGGCGTAAACACGATGATCTATTCGCCCTCCGGCGGCTCGGTCGGCGTGGGCTTCGCCATCCCCGTGGCCACGGCCAAACGGATAGTTCCGCAGCTCATAAAGGACGGCAAGGTGACGAGGGGGACCATCGAGGTCGACGGCGTCCAGCTCTTCCCCGAGCTCGTCGACTACATGAAGCAGAACGGCTATCCCGTGCCCGTCGACAAGGGTCTCCTCGTCTCACAGGCGAAGCGCGGCGGCAACGCCGACCGGGCCGGCATCCGAGGCGGCACGACGGCGGTGCGTTACGGCCGCTCCGTCTTCTACGTCGGCGGGGACATCATCGTTGCGGTGGACGGGGCCCCTGTCGGCTCCCTCGCCGAGTTCTACGCGGCCCTCGAGGACAACAAGCCGGGTGACCGCGTGACCGTCGAACTCTGGCGCAACGGAAAGAAAATCTCCGTCGAGGTTCCCCTTGCGGAGATGCGCGGCGCGCCGACGACAGCCAATTGAGACCCTTCCGCGTCGTAGCGCCCTACGGCCCCGCGGGGGACCAGGGCAGGGCGATCGAGGCTCTCGCGTCCGGTCTGTCGGCCGGACGTCGCTGGCAGACTCTCAAGGGAGTGACGGGCTCGGGCAAGACCTTCACGATGGCCAAGGTCATCGAGGCTGCCCAGCGCCCCGCCCTCGTCATCTCGCACAACAAGACCCTGTCGGCCCAGCTCTATCGTGAGTTCAAGGCCTTCCTCCCCGACAACGCGGTGGAATATTTCGTTTCGTATTATGACTATTACCAGCCCGAAGCCTACGTTCCCTCCAAGGACCTCTACATCGAGAAGGACGCCAACATCAACGAGGAGATCGAGCGCATGCGCCTCTCGGCGACCCGCAGCCTCCTCGAACGCCGCGATGTCGTCATAGTTGCGACGGTCTCCTGCATCTACGGCCTCGCGACCCCGGAGTCCTACCGCGAGATGAACGTGACCCTGTCGGTGGGCGAGGATATCGACATCGACGAGGTCAAGCGCGGTCTGGTCGCCCTCCAGTACGAGCGCAACGACGCCGTCCTCGAGCGCGGCCGCTTCCGCCTCCGCGGCGACGTCCTCGAGGTCTATCCCGCCTCGTCCCAGGAGGCCTATCGCATCGAGCTCGACTACGACACCGTGACGCGGATACGGCGCTTCGACCCGATTTCGGGCGCAGTCCTCGAGGAGCTCGACACGGCCGTCATCTGGCCGGCCAAGCAGTTCGTCCTGCCGATGGAGCAGATCCAGAAGTCCCTCGACCTGATCCGCGGCGAGCTGGACGGGCGCTACGAGAGCCTTATGGCGGCGAAGAAGATCGTCGAGGCCCAGCGACTCAAGACCCGCACCGAATACGACCTCGAGATGATGGCCGAGATGGGCTATTGCCCCGGCATCGAGAACTACTCCGCCCCCCTCTCCGGCCGCGGCCGCGGCGAGCCGCCCTCGGTCCTCATCGATTATTTCGGCGAGGGCTTCCTCACCTTCATCGACGAGTCGCACGTAAGCCTTTCCCAGATCGGCGCCATGTACGCCGGCGACCGGGCGCGCAAGCAGAACCTCGTGGACTACGGCTTCCGTCTCCCCTCGGCGATGGACAATCGCCCTCTAAAATATGAAGAGTTCGAGCAACGCATCGGCCAGACGATCTACGTTTCGGCGACTCCCGGCCCGGTGGAATTGGGTAAGTCCGGAGCCCCCGTGGAGCAGCTCATCCGACCCACGGGCCTCGTCGATCCCCTCGTCGAGGTGCGTCCGAGCGAGGGCCAGATGGAGGATATCTACGCCGAGGTGCGCAAGCGCATCGCCCTCGGCGAGCGCAGCCTCATCCTCACCCTCACCAAGCGCATGGCCGAGGAGCTCACCGAGTACCTCGCCGGCCTCGGCCTCAAGGTCCGTTACATCCATTCCGAGGTCGAGACCATCGAGCGTGTCGAAATCCTCAAGCAGCTGAGGCAGGGCGAGTACGACATCCTCGTCGGCATCAACCTCCTCCGCGAGGGCATCGACCTGCCCGAGGTCTCCTTCATCGCCGTCCTCGACGCGGACAAGATCGGCTTTCTCCGCTCCGCGACGAGCCTCATCCAGATCATCGGCCGGGCGGCGCGAAACGCGGCGGGCTCGGTCGTCCTCTACGCCGACCGCATGTCGGAGGCCATGCGCGTCGCCATCGACGAGACCTCGCGCCGCAGGGCCCTCCAGGAAGCCTGGAACGCCGACCACGGCATCACCCCCATCACCATCAAGAAGGCCATCAACGACATCCTCGAACGCCACCACGAGGAGAGGCTGGACGAGGCGGGCTCGGAGATCGATCTCCTGAAGCGCTCCCACAATATCCTCGTGCCCGAGCAGAAAAAGGCCCTCATCAGGGCGATGGAGGCGCGGATGCTCGAGCACGCGAAGAACCTCGAGTTCGAGCAGGCGGCCATCCTTCGCGACGAGATCGAGCGCATCAGGAATAACGAAGCCGGATGAGGGTAGGCTCCGACCCTTCATCGTCGCGCCCTTCGCGCCGATAATCCGTACATGGTCCTCACCTTCCGCTGGTACGCCGAGGCCGATCCCGTCGGTCTCGACCGGATCAGGCAGATACCCGGCCTTAGGGGCATCGTCGCCGCCCTCTACGACCTCAGGCCCGGCGAGGCCTGGCCCGTCTATCGCGTCGCCGACCTCCGCTCGAAGATCGAGGCGGCCGGCCTCGACTGGCGGGTGATCGAGTCCATCCCCGTCCACGAGGAGATCAAATACGGCGGGCCGGAGCGCGACGCCCGCATCGAGGCCTGGATCGAGAGCGCGAAGTCGGTCGCCGAGGCCCTAGGTCCGCCCTCTCCCTCGGGCTCCGAGGAACCCATCGTCATCACCTACAACTTCATGCCCGTTTTCGACTGGACGCGCAGCGATCTCCACAAGCTCTTGCCCGACGGTTCGAAGGCCCTGGCCTACGACGAAGAGGTCGTGGCCCGGATGGACCCCCTAGAGGGCGATCTCGAACTCCCCGGCTGGCTCGCCCACTATTCGCGCTCGGAGCTCTTCAGGCTTCTTCACCGATGGCGCGAGATCAGCGCCGAGGAGCTTTGGTCGAACTTCGCCTACTTCCTCAAGGCCGTAGTGCCCGTCGTCGAGGAACTCGGCATGCGCCTCGCTATCCATCCCGACGACCCGCCCTGGCCGATCTTCGGTATTCCCCGGATCATTGTCGACTCGGCCGCCGTCCGCAGGCTCCTCGCTCTCGTCGATTCGCCGGCCAATTCGATCTGCCTCTGTTCGGGGTCCTTCGGCGTCCTCCCCGGCAACGATCTCGTGTCCATGGCGGAGGAATTCGCCGATCGTATCGCCTTCGTCCACCTCCGCAACGTGAAGGTGACGGGTCCGCGATCCTTCCAAGAGAGCGCCCACTGGGCCCGGGCGGGGAGTCTCGACCTTCCGGGCATCGTGCGAGCCCTGCTTGGCCGCGGCTATTCGGGGCCCTTCCGCCCGGACCACGGGCGCATGATCTGGGGCGAGGAGGGGAGGCCTGGCTACGGCTTGCACGATCGCGCCCTCGGTTCCCAGTACCTTCTCGGCCTCGTCGACGCGACGAGGCTTTCATAGGGGATTAGGTCGCCGGCGCTCCCGCTTCCGCAACAGCCTCCGCTCCCGCCTCAGCCTCAGCCATTCCCTTTTTTCTCGCCGCGACGATCGCCCCCTCGGCGCAGGAGGCGAGATCGAGGACGCAGGGCGCCACGAGGCTGTACTCGACGAGGGTGCCACGCTTCGCATCGTCGATGAGCCCGGCCCTCTTGAGTTGGGAGAGATGCTTCGAGGCGACGGACTTGTCGATGCCTACCTCCTCCGCGAGTTCGCAGACGCAACGGGGCCTTTCCCTTATTTTGTCGAGGAGCATGAGTCGCATCGGGTGGGCGAGGGCCTTGAAGACCTCGACCCGGAGTTCGTAGCGCTTGGTGTTTGCCATAGACATCCGTAAAGTTGCAATGTTATGAAACATTTGTCAAGTTCTGCTTGACTTATCTTTGCAATGTTGCCAATATATGCAACATACTTGCATCGGGAAGAGGAGGCGAGGAATGAAGGTCCAGATTCTCGGTTCGGGCTGCGCGAGGTGCAAATTGCTCGAGGAGCATGCCCGTCAGGCCATCGCGGAATTTCATTTAGAAGACGCGGAGATCGAAAAGATCACCGCCGTCGAGGACATCATGCGCATGGGCGTGATGTCGACGCCCGGACTCGCCGTCGACGGCGTGGTCAAGAGCTCGGGCAGGGTCCTCACCAAGGAACAGATAGCCGATTTCCTCACGAGAGCGAACTAGAGCCCGGGAAACGACCATGTGGCAGCGTTTCTCGGATTGGCTCGTGTTCGGCGTCTTCGGTCTCTCGCCGAAGTCGGCCCTGGGCTCGGCCCTCGATTTCTTCATTTACGACACCGGAAAGATATTCTTTCTATTAATTATAATTATATTCGCCATCGCATTCGTGAGAAGCTTCTTCCCTCCCGAAAAGACGAAACGCTTCCTCGAGAAGCTGCCCGAGTTCCTCGGCAACATCCTCGCCTCCCTCCTGGGCATAGTGACGCCCTTCTGCTCCTGCTCCGCCGTCCCCCTCTTCATCGGCTTCATCGAGGCGGGGGTGCCCCTCATCATGCTCTGGGGCCTCTTCGGCTGGAAGATCGCGCTTCTGTACATCTCGAGCGGCCTCGTGGTCGCCATCCTGAGCGGCGCCCTGATCGGAAGGCTCAAGCTGGAACGATGGGTCGAGGAGTACGTCTACAAGATCAGGGCTGCCGAGTCGGTGATCGAAACCCTCTCCTTCAAGGACCGCCTGGCCTACGCCTGGGGCTACGTGGGGGAGATAGTCGGCAAGGTCTGGCCCTACGTCCTCGTCGGCATCGCCATCGGCGGCTTCATGCACGGCTACGCCCCCGCCGACCTCCTGGTCAAGATAGCCGGTCCAGGCGTCTGGTACGCCGTCCCCCTGGCCGTCCTCATCGGCGTACCGCTCTATTCGAACGCCGCCGGAGTCATACCAATTGTCAACGTGCTGATGGAGAAGGGCATGGCGATGGGCACCTCCCTTTCGTTCATGATGGCCGTCACGGCCCTGTCCCTGCCCGAGGCCATCATCCTCCGCAAGGTGCTCAAGCCCAAGCTCCTTGTCACCTATTTCGGGGTCGTTGCGGTCGGTATCATGCTGACGGGCTATCTTTTCAATGCGGTCATAAAGTAGCCGGATGACCCAAGCCCGACGAGGCGGCGACCTTGCCGCCGAGCCGGGGTCGTCAAAGGAGAGCGAAGATGAAGGCGTCGGACGGGGTGGGCGAGACCCCCAGCGTAGCGAAGCCTCGACGAAACGTGAGGCGGATACTCTCCATCGACGGCGGGGGAATCCGCGGCCTCATTCCCGCCCTCTTCCTCGCCGAAATCGACCGTCGTCTCGAGAAGTCCGGAAAGGGACGGCCTCTCGCCTCCGTCTTCGATCTCATCGCGGGAACCTCGACCGGGGCCCTCATCGGTCTCGGCCTCGCACTGCCGGAGTCCCTTCCCGCGTCGGGCGGGCTCCGGGACGGGCTGTCGCAGAAGCCGGCCCTGTCTCTCGGCGATATCGTCGATTTCTACGTTCGACGAGGGCAGGAGATCTTTCCCCCCATAGCAGGCGGTAGGATTCGCGCGACAGTCCACGCGTTCAGATACAAGTATGACGGCGCGGGGCTCGAACGCGTGTTATCCGAGACCTTCGGCGACGCGACCCTCAAGGACGGCCTCACCAATCTCCTCATCACGAGCTTCGACACGAAGGAACTCCAGCCCCTCTGCATGAAGAACAGGCCCTGGCGTTTCGCCTGGCAGGACGACCTCGATTTTAACATGAGGGATGCCGCGAGGGCCTCCACGGCCGCTCCCACCTTCTTTCCTCCTGCCCTTGTCGAACCCGTTCCGACGAACGGAAAAAAATATTGCCTCGTCGACGGTTCGATGTTCGCGAGCAACCCTTCGCTCCACGCCTACATCGAGGCTACGAAGCTCTTTCCCGACGCCGATGAATACCAGATCCTCTCCCTCGGGACGGGGGAACAGGCCGAGGGCTTCCCCTACGAGGAAATTTCCAATTGGGGATTCTTCGAATGGATCAACCCGATGAAGAGGTTGCCCCTCTTTTCGATCATGGCCGCGGGCCAGAGCGAATCGGTCAACCACATGCTCCGTCGCATTACCGGCGCGCGCTACCTCAGGGTCACGACACGGCTCGAAGGCTGCAGCCACGAGATGGACGACGCGAGTCCCGCCAACATCCAGGCCCTCCGGGACATAGCCGAGCGGCTCATCGAAACCAATCGAGAGCTGATCGAATCCTTCGTCGATGAAATATGAACCCGCGAATCTTCGCGTGATTCTTCTTGCGGAACCTGGTTCCGCCAATTGTTAGAGCAAGGAGCGATCGAATGGGTATCACTGAACGACTCGAGGCGATGAAGAAAATGGGCAGGGAAGTTCCCCGTCCTCTCGAACTCCTCGGCGCCCTCGACGAAAAAAGCGCGCTGGCCCACCTCGATTCGAGGGCTGCGGTCTTCACCGAGACGGGCCTGCCGATGAAATACAAGGCGTTGGTAGCCCTTGGCGCCGCGGTGGCTCTCGACGCCCCCGTCTGCATCCTGAACAATGTGAAGACCGCGAAGGAAGCGGGCGCGACGAGGAGCGAGATCATGGAGGCCATCGCCGTGGCCAAGTTCTCCAAATCCTCGACCGTGATTTCCAACAGCGCCCAAGCCCTCGAATGGCTTTTCGCCCAGCCTAATTAAGGCGGAGCGCAATGATGCTCAGCATAGCGATCTTGTTGAAGGGCCTCCTGGCCGCCCTCATCGTGGGATTCGTGACCTCCTCGATCAAGTCCTGGGTCGACCGGGTCTTCCTCGTCATCATGCTGGTCGGCATAGTCGGGCTGCCCGTCGCTGACGCCATCGTCGTCAACCTCGCCGTCGTGGCCCTCGCCGCCCTCCTCATGGTATTCAGGCAGAGGAAGGCCCTGAAGGCCGTGGGCCCAGCCTTCGGCGCGGAGTGGCTCCTCATCGTGCCGCCCGCGATCGCCGGCGGCGTCGGGGGGCGATTCCTCGCGGCAGCCCTCCAGCCGAAGACCCTGCTCCTCGTGCTCGGCGTCTATGCCGTCTTCGTCGGCCTCAGGATTCTCATAATCAAGCCCTTGCCCGAAAGGGAGTCGAAGGCCCACATCGGCCTGCTCGCCCCCGTCGGCCTGGGTTCGGGCTTCCTCGCCGGCCTCATCTCCGCCGGCGGAAAACCCTTCGCCGTCCCCCTGTACAACAACGCGATGGGCCATCATCCCCAGCGCGCCTACGCCTTCGCCTCCTTGGGCATCGTGGCCGCCGCCTGGGCGGCTATGGCGACTCAATTCGCCTTCGTCGCGGTTCCCGCGGTCTCGTCCCTCGTGCTCGCCCTCTACGAGTTCGTCCTCGTGACCCTCGTGGCCCTCATAGTCGGGAAATTCTGGTCGGAAAAGCTCAACAAGGTCGTCAACCTCATCATCGCGCCTATTCTCATAATTGTGGGTATCAGGTTCGCCGTGATGGCCTTCGCGGGGTAGACGCCTCGGCTCCCCGCTCCCCCGGGGCCGCCGGGGGAGCGACTAGCCGGCTATGCGGGCCTCGTCGCCCTCCGCCGTTTCGCCAATAACGAAATCGACGAAGGCCCGCAGGGCCGGCAGCTCGGCGGCGTGGGAACCGCAGAATATGGAACTGCGTCTGATCAGGGCTTCTCCGTCCGGCCAACGAAGGGGCACGATGCGGAGGTCGTTCAGACCTTCGAGGCCGATCGAGGGAAGAATCGCCCAACCGAGGTCCTGAACCACCATCCGAAGGCAGGTGTCCATCGTGTCGACCACCATGCTCGCGGTCGAAGGGGTGGAAAAGGTCAGCCGCCACCAATCATCTATCTCTTCCTGAAGCGAGGTGTCGGTTCCGTAGTCGATCCGCGGGTGGCCGGGCAGCTCCGCCAAATCCAAGGGACGCTTTGAGACGAGGCAGACCGGTTCCTCGGAGAGGAGATGGCTTTCAAATTTCCAGTTATGTTCGCCCCTGACGATGGCTACGGCCACCTCCTCGCGTTCGAGCATCCTGACGACCTGGCCGCTTCGTCCCGTCTTTAGCGATATTTCCACCTCGGGATAGCGCTCGAGGAAACCCCGCAGAAGTCGAGGGAGCTTGTAGTTCGCGTAGATGGCCGAGGAGCCGATGCGGAGCCTTCCCTTCACCTTGTCGCCGTAGCCCGATATCAGTTCCTTGGTCCGGGCGAGACGGAGAAGCATGTCGGCGGAATATTCGACGAGAAGCTCCCCTTGGGGCGTCAGGATGACGCCGTTCGGGGTGCGGACGACGAGCCTTGCCCCGAATTCCTCTTCCAGGATGCGAAGCCTATAGGTGACCGCGGGTTGGGAAAGATAAAGCCTTTCGGCCGTCTTCGTGAGATTCTTTTCCTCCGCGATCGTCTTGATCAGGGTCCAATCTCGATCGTTCATCCTGCCTCTCCCTGGACCTTCGAGGATTGTGCGTGACGATCATGAGATGGCCCAATTCCCGCCATTGTCAAGCTCGATCCATTTTCATCGAGGCGAGTATGGCGATCTACGCTCTTCCGCCGGTCGTCAGGCGGGCTTTTCCGCGTGGCTGCCATGAGAAGGCGGGGTCCGCCTTCCGGCAGACCCCGTCCTAAAAAAGAATAATTGCACTATTCTTCAGAGGCGGCGACCGGTTTTTTTTTCTTGAGGGCCCTGGTGATCATCGGCGAAACGAAGGTGAAGATCGCGAGAAGGAGGATGACGAGGGCGATTGGGCGGGTGATGAGGCCCCAGCCCGAACCGTCGCCGATTATGATCTGCTTTCGGAGCGAGTTTTCTATGATGCCGCCCAGTATCAGCCCCAGGATCATGCCGGCCGGCGAATACTGGAACTTATCGAAGAAGTAGCCGACGAGGCCGAAGATGAACATAACTATGACGTCGTAGATGCTGTTGCCGAGCGAATAGGCGCCGACCACGCCGAGGAGGACGATCGAGGTGCCGAGGAGGGGGTAGGGGAGCTTGAGGATGTGGCCGAACTGGCGGGAGAGAAAGCGCCCGAAGAGGAAAAGGAGGAGGGCCGAGGCGAGGAGTCCGAGGAAGACGGCGTTGAGGAGGACGGGCTGCTGCCTGAGGAGGAGGGGGCCGGGCCTGAGCCCGATGATCATGAAGGCCGCCATGATGATGGCGGTGACCGGGCTGCCTGGGATGCCCAGGACCATGGTCGGCACCATGGCGCCGCCCGTGCAGGCGTTGGCTCCGCACTCGGGGGCGATGACTCCCTTGGGGTTGCCCTCGCCGAATTTGGGGAGGTCCTTGTTGGATCGCGCCGCCTCGCCGTAGGCGATGAGGCTCGCGATGGAGCCGCCCGCCGCGGGGATGATGCCGATGATGACGCCGATCACCGACGAGACGATGAAGGTCTTCCACATCTTGAGCATGTCGACGAATTTCATCAGCTTCATCGAGATCTTGCCAGCGATGCGCAGGGAGGTGCCGGCCTGGCGCGTGCTGGTCTCTTCGATGTTCTTCAGGACCTCGGCGATCGCGAAGGCGCCGATCATCACGGAAATGAAGTTGATGCCGTTCATGAGGAAGGGCTGGCCGAAGGAGTATCGCTCGACCCCGTTGATGCCGTCGATGCCCACGGTCGAGACGGCCACGCCGATGAGCACGGAAAGGACGGCCTTGAGCTGGTTTTTCGCGCCGATGCTGGTGATGCAGGAAAGCCCCAGGAGCCCGAGGGCGAAGTACTCCGCGCTTTGGAAGGAGATGGCGACTACTGCCAGGGCCGGGGCCGCGATGATCATCACCAGCGCGGAGAATATGGTGCCGAAGGAAGAGGCCGTGATGGACAGCCCCAGTGCCTCTCCGGACTTGCCCTGTTGGGTCATCGGATAGCCGTCAAAGGTCGAGGCGACGGCCTCCGGGGTCCCCGGCGTCTTGATGAGGATCGACGAGATCGAGCCGCCGGCAGCGCCGCCGACGTAGCAGGAGACGAGCATGACGATGGCCCTCACAGGCTCCATGCCGTAGGTGAAGGGGAGGAGGAGGATGACAGCCATCGAGGTGGAGAGGCCCGGCAAGGCACCGGCTATCATGCCCCAGAGGGTGCCGACCAGGATGAGAGCGAAGGTGAGCGGGTTGAAGACCGCGACCATCGATTGCCAAATAATGTCCATATTGTTTCCTTTCCCGCTCAGTAGAGGATGAAGCTCAGCTCTCGAAGGAAGCCGAGGCCGCGGGGAAGGGGTACGAAGAAGAGCTTCCCGAAGGCGAGGATAATGACAGTCGTCATGATCACCGTGAAGATCGCGATGTTAAGTTTTTTCCTATAGCCCATGGCCAGGGCCGCCGCGGGAAGGTAGAGGAAGGTGTCCAGCGTGAATCCGATGACGTCGAGGAGACCGATGTAGAGAGCCAGGAGGATGAGGTTGAGGAGGGCGGCCCTCCCGTCGACGTGTTTGAGATCGAACATCGGGAGTTTTGCCCTTTCTCCCTCTCGATTCCTCCGGAGCTTGACGGTGATGGCGACGAGGACGACGAGGGCGATCGCGCCGACTATGACGGGGAAGCCCCCCGCCCCGAGGACGTCCGTCGGGTCGTCGGTCCTTTTCATGATCAGTCCCAGGACGAGGTAACCCACCAGGACGATCCCGAGGACCGCGTTGAAGATCAGTTCAGCCATATGAATTACCCCTTTCGCGGGAAAAATCCGGCGCGGGTCGCGGCCCTGCGCCGGAAAGGATCGAACCCTACTTAATTAGTCCCATCTGCTTGAAGATCGCGACGTAGCCGTTGAATTCGGAGTCCCAGAGCTTGCCGAAGTCGGCGGCGTTGAGATAGCCGGGGAGGAGATCGGTCATCTCCTTCTTCTCCATGTCCTTGTAGGCGGGGTCGGCGTAGGCCTTCTCGAAGGCGTCGATGATGATTTTCTTGATTTCGGGAGGCGTGCCCTTCTTGACGACGAAACCGCGCCAGGAACCCTGCGTGAAGTCGAGCCCCTTTTCCACGGAGCAGGGTACGTCCTTGAGCTCGGGCACGGGGAGTCGCTTGTCGCTGAGGACGACGAGGGGCCTGATATCGCCGCCCGAGACCATGCTCATGAAGGAGATGAGCTTGTCCTGGTAGATGTCGAGCTCGCCGCCGAGGACGGCGGCCTTGAGCTCGGAGGCCGACTTGTAGGGGACGTAGGTCCACTCGATGCCCGCCTTTGCCGCGAAACCCCGGGCGATGTACTCGTCGAGGCCGCCGGGGGAGATGCCGCCGATCTTGAGCTTCCGGGGGTTGGCCTTGGCGAAGGCGATCATGTCCTCGAGGGTCTTGAGGTTGCTGTTCGCCTTCACGCCGAAGAGAACGACGTCGGACTGGACGCGCATGATGGGCTCGAAGGACTGGCGGAACTTGATCGAGCTCTTGTTCTGCGCCTCGACGATGAGGAGGGAGGGGGTGATCTCGAGGATCGTGTAGCCATCGGCGGGGGCGCCGAAGCTGTACATCATGCCTTCGATGGTGCCGGCACCGCCCTTGTTGACGGGGGTGAAGGGCTTTCCGATGTACTTGGAGGCTATCTGGGCGAAATTCCTGGCGAAAATATCGCTGGCCCCGCCCGTGCCGAAGGGAATGACCATCTCGATCGGCCGCCTCGGATAGTTCTGGGCGGTCAGACTCGGCAGCGTAATCGCGAGAGAGGCGAAGACGACCGCCGATACGAACAGATTCTTCGATTTCATGCGCTTTCCTCCGTGATCGATACATGCGCGATCCTGCGATCGCGTGGGCGAAATATGATCAAGCCCTCGGCAGGAATGCCCTGCGAGACGCGTAGACGTAGCCGTCCATGATCGGACGAGCCGTTCGGCAGACGCCGGCCTTGACGAGTTCCCATCCCGAGCCCTCTACCCGCCTGACATCGACGAAGACTTCCAGGCATCCGGAAGGATGGCCGATCCGGATTTCGCCTTTGGACTTGGCCCGCGAATCGACGAGGTCATTGACGATGGTCCCATCGATCAGGGCCGCTGTAGCGAGGCAGATTCCGCCCGTCACGGCGTAGGTCTTGTGCATCTTGCCCATCGCCAGGGTCCGAGCGATGAGATCGATGTCCGACCCGCGAATGGTTTCGCCCTCGCTCGACTCGTAGCTCGCGGCTTCCGCGACGAAGGCCACCTTGGGCACAGCCGGACCGACCCTGTCGAGCGATGGGGCCAGGTCCATCATTACGGCGGCCCTGCGGCGGACCTCCTCCATGATCGTAACAATTGAAGGGTCTCCTTCGCAGTCGGCGGGCATTTCCCTTCCCGTCAAGCCGGTATCCTTCGCCTTGAAAAACACGGCGGGGTTGGCCGCGTCCACCAGGCTGACCTCGATCGATCGACCGTCGGCCAAGGTTATCCTGTCGCGGACATTGCCGGTCGGGAGGAGCCTGCCCGTCTTGGACCCCGCGGAATTCGGAAAATTCATCACGATCTTGGAGCCGGTCCCGGGAACGCCGGCGATGGCGTAATCGCCTTCGAAGCTGACCTCGCCGTTCTTTACCGGAATCATGGCTTCGATGACCTTGCCGGTATTGGTATTGAAGATCACGACCTTGGTCTCGCCTTCGGTCGCTCCGACGATGCCCTTTTTGATGGCGAAGACGCCGACGCCGGAGGAGATGTTGCCGCAATTTCCATCGTAATCCACCGCGGCTTCTCCTATGCCCACATAGCCGAAGGTATAATCGATGTCGACGCCGGGCCTTTTCGAGGGCGAAAGGATGGCCACCTTGCTCGTCAGTGGGTCGGCCCCTCCCATGCCGTTGATCTGTCTGAGGTCGGGACTTCCGTAAATGTCGAGGATTACCTGGTCGCGGAGGGCAGGATCGGAGGGCAGATCCTCGGCCATGAGGTAGACGCCCTTGCTCGTGCCCCCCCGCATGAAAATGGCGGGAATTCGCATGAATTCGGACTGATCTACCGGCACCTCATCCTCCTCGACTTGAATTGCGGAGTTGCCCCAAGAATCGATCCGCCTCCGGCGAGTTATTCTTTGGTGACTGATTCATACCGCAGTTGACCGACTAAAGTGATGGACACTTCTAGCGGTCACCGAAGAGTAGCACGATCATAGGTATCCGAAAAATAATATATTCTTATGCTGCGCAATAAGAATATTTGATTGCTGGGGGCAGTGGACCCACGTCGCGCAGGATTTGGAGCTGGTAAAGAACTCCTCCTTAAGGAGGGCAGGCGGGAGGATGGTCGTGCTTGACATGAGACAGGCAAGGATGAAGAGTTGAGCGTAGCAAAGAGCCTTCAACTGATTTCGAGGAGTCTCTCGATGCCGACTACCGTCGCGAAGCGCCTCTCCTTCCTCGACCGCTGGCTGACGCTCTGGATTTTCCTCGCCATGGCCATCGGGGTCTTGGCCGGCGCCCTGGTCCCGGGCGTCGCCTCCTTTTGGGATCGACTCTCGGTGGGGACCACGAATATCCCCATAGCAATAGGCCTCATCCTCATGATGTACCCGCCCCTGGCGAAGGTGCGCTACGACGAGGTAAAGGACGTTTTCAAGGACAGGAAGGTCCTGACTCTCTCCCTCATCCAGAACTGGGTCATCGGCCCGATACTCATGACCGCCCTCGCCATCGTCTTTCTCCGCGACAAGCCGGAATACATGGTGGGCCTCATCATGATAGGGCTGGCGCGCTGCATCGCCATGGTCATCGTGTGGAACGAGCTGGCCAAGGGGGACACCGAGTACTGCGCCGGCCTCGTGGCCTTTAACTCGGTTTTCCAAGTCGTCTTCTACTCGCTCTACGCCTGGCTTTTCGTCACCTTGATCCCGCCACTCTTCGGGCTCGCCGGAAGCGCCGTCCGCGTGAGCATCGGTGAGATAGCGAAGAGCGTCGGCATCTATCTCGGCATACCCTTTCTCGCGGGCTTCATCTCCTGGCTGATCCTCAGGAGGCTGAAGGGCGAGGCCTGGTACCGCTCCTCCTTCATCCCGAAGATATCGCCCCTCACCCTCGTGGCCCTCCTCTTCACCATCCTCGTGATGTTCAGCCTCAAAGGCGAGAAGATACTCGCCCTTCCCCTGGACGTGTTGCGAATCGCCGCACCCCTCCTCATCTATTTCGTCGCGATGTTCTTCATCAGCTTCGCCCTGAGCAAGGCTATAGGCGCCGATTACGCCAAGACGGTCACCCTTTCCTTCACGGCCGCGAGCAACAATTTCGAGCTCGCCATCGCCGTGGCGGTGGCAGTCTTCGGCCTTGGCTCGGGACAGGCCTTCGCCGCCGTTATCGGTCCCCTGATCGAAGTGCCGGCGATGCTCCTCCTCGTCAATGTTGCGCTTCGGTTTCAGACTCGATTCGCCCCCGGCCGGGCCGCTATCCCAGGCCAGCCATGACGAAGGTGCTCTTCCTTTGCGTCCATAATTCCGCCCGGAGCCAGATGGCCGAGGCCTTTCTCAAGGCGGAGGCCGGCGATCGCTTCGAGGCCGAGAGCGCCGGCCTCGAGCCCGGCCGCCTCAATCCCTACGTTGTACGCTCGATGGCGGAGTTCGGCCTCGACATTTCGCGGAACCCGACCAAGTCGGTCTTCGATCTCCGCTCCGCGGGCCGGACCTACGATGTCGTCGTCACCGTCTGCTCGAAGGAGGCTGCCGAACGCTGCCCCGTCTTCCCGGGCAAGGTGGAGCGCCATCACTGGCCTTTCGACGATCCTTCGACCTTCGTCGGGAGCGACGAGGAGATCATGGCCAGGGTTCGGAAGGTCCGTGACGAGATAAGGGCGGCCGTGCGGGATTTCGCGAAAAATAGGACCTAGATAGGACTATCGGCGCCCTTACTACCGAGTCCGCAATGCTGTGTCACTTTTTCATCGGACTCGGTAGTAGGCGCTTCCTCCGGGGGCCTGATGTCGCGAAAGAATACCATGAAAAGGAAGGCGTTCACTCCCTGGAGAAGGGCCCCGATCGCGAAGGGAGCGTCCATCGAGAGGCGCTCGAAAATATAGCCGGCGAGGCTGGGGCTGAGGGCTGAACTCGCCTGCGAGGGCAGGTTGGAGAGGGATCCGACGCGGCCGCGCTCCTCGTCGGGCACGACACCCATCACAAAGGATTGCCTGAGCGGCAGGCCCAGACGCTGCACCATCATGCGCACGAGATAGATGGCGCCGGCGAGCCAGAACGAAGGGGCGAGAACCATGGGTACTATGAGGATAGCCTGGGCGAAGCGGGAGACGACGATGGTCCTGACGATGCCGAAACGCGAGGCGACCCTCGAGGAGGCGAGGTTGGATGACAGGGACGCCAGGTTTATGAGCGAATAGAGGACGCCGATCTCGAGGGGGGAGGCGCCGAAGCGCCGATTGAACCAATAGGTAATAAGCGGTCCGAAGAAACCCACGGCCAGCCCGTTGACGCCGTTCGTGACCCAGAGCCTGAGGAGGATCTTCCACGAGGTCGGCGAGAGCCTGGCGCCGAGGCCGCGGCGGCCGGATTCGGCCCGAGGTTTTTTCGCGGCTGGAGCGGGAGGTCGCTTCTCGCCGAGGGGAATCGCGAGGAGGGCGCAAACGAGGGCGAAGAGTGCTCCGAACAAAAACTCGAGGCGAAATTCGTCCGGAGTCTTGCCCGAGGCGAGAAGGGTCGCCAGGGCTATCGCCGGGCCCCCTCCGACGAGGGCGCCGAGACTCGACGTGAAGGCCATCCTCCCGAAAAGGGCGTTGCGATCTTTCGCGCCTACCTTGGCCGTCAGATAAGCCTGCTCGGCCGGCTGGTAGGGCCCTATCATTCCCGCGCCCGCTCCGGCGCCCCTACCTAAGGAGCCGAGGGCGGCAAAGGCGAAAAGGGGGAGGGCCTCGCGGAAATACATGAAAGCAAGACAGGCCAATGCGGTGAGGAGTGGCGTGGCGATGAGAAAGGGCTTTCGTCCGAAGCGGTCCGAGCCCCACCCGATGAGGGTCGAGAGGATTGCCGAGGCGATCGCGGAGAGGCTGTACAATATTCCGAGGGCGAAGCCCGAATAGCCGAGGGATGCGAGATAGACTGGCAGGACTATTCCGGCCAGGGCCCGAGTCGCGCTCATGAAGAAACGCGCGGAAAAGACGAGGCCGATGTCCCGTGTCGACCATGCGGGAAGGACGAGGGAAAGCAAGGCTCTTTTCGGTGATTGCATGGCTCCAGGGTAGCAATTACTGCGTGCCTTGTTCCAGCGCGGATGGCGCGCAATGGCCGTCGGCGCCTCGCCTGCGAAGTCGGCCTTTCCTCCCTTCGTACACTGTGGGTATACTCGGCCGCATGACCAAGACCGCCGCATATAGACGACTCGAATCGATCCTTTCAGAGCGCATTCTCATCCTCGACGGGGCGATGGGCACGATGATCCAGAGGCTCGGCCTCGTCGAGGCGGATTTTCGCGGCGAGCGTTTCCGCGATCATCCCCATAGTCTGGCGGGCGACAATGACCTTTTGAGTCTCACGAAACCCGAGGCGATAGCCTCGATTCACCGGGCCTACCTCGATGCCGGCGCCGACATCATCGAAACCAACACCTTCAATTCGACGCGGGTGAGCCAGGCCGACTACGGTCTCGAGGAGGTCGTGCGCGAGATGAATGTCGCCGCCGCCCGTCTCGCGCGCAGGGTCGCCGATGATGTCACGGCCCTCGATCCAGGCAAGCCACGCTTCGTCGCGGGCTCCCTCGGGCCGACGAACAAGTCCCTGTCGATGTCCCCCGACATCGACAGGCCGGGCTGGAGGGCCATCAGCTTCGAGGGATTGTCCGCCGCCTATCGCGATCAGATCGAGGGCCTCATCGAGGGAGGCGTCGACATCCTCATGGTCGAGACTGCCTTCGACACCCTCAACGCCAAGGCCGCCATCTACGCCCTGCGCTCGGTTTTCGAGGAAGGCGGCCTCGAGTATCCGGTGATGATTTCGGGAACCGTCACCGACCGCTCCGGCCGCACCCTGTCGGGCCAGGAGCCCCTGGCCTTCCTCCACTCCGTCCTCCACGCGAGGCCCATTTCGGTCGGTTTCAATTGCTCATTCGGCGCCGAGGATCTCATTGTCCATCTCGCCGATATTTCGCGCAACGCTGCCTTCGCGGTTTCCGTTCATCCCAATGCGGGTCTTCCCAACGCCCTCGGCGCCTACGACGAGACGCCGGAGCATTTCGCCTCGGTCCTCGGCCGTGTGGCCCGCGAATCGGAGCGAGACGGGGCGGGGGAGGGCGCCGGCCTCAACATCGTCGGCGGCTGTTGCGGCACGACGCCCGAGCATATTCGCGCCTTGTCGGCCGCCCTTGCCGGCGTCAAGCCGCGAAGTGCTCCCGCGCCCCGCCCCGTGACGAGGCTCTCCGGCTTCGAGGCCCTGACCATCGGCCCCGACAGCCTCTTCGTCAACGTCGGCGAGCGGAGCAATGTCGCGGGCTCCAAGAAATTCGCCCGTCTCATCCGGGAGAAAAAGTACGACGAGGCTGTCGATGTCGCCCGCGATCAGGTCGAGGCGGGAGCCCAGGCCTTCGATGTCAACCTCGACGATGCCCTCCTCGATTCGGCTAAGGAGATGGAGGCCTTCCTCCTCCTCGCCGCGGCCGATCCCTTCCTTTCGAAGGTTCCGGTGATGATCGACTCCTCGGACTGGCCCACCGTGGTCGCCGGTCTTCGCTGCATACAAGGCAAGGGCATCGTCAATTCGGTGAGCCTGAAGGAGGGCGAGGAAGCCCTGCTCGCCAAGGCGCGAGAAATCGGACGCTACGGGGCGGCGATGGTCGTGATGGCCTTCGACGAGGAGGGGCAGGCGGCCAGCCTCGAGCGCCGCGTCTCCGTGCTGAGGCGGGCGATGAAGGTTCTCGTCGAAAAGGGCGGCGTCGAGCCGACGGACATCATCCTCGATCCCAACATCTTCGCCGTGGGCACGGGCCTCGCGGAACATCGCAGTTATGCGAAGGATTTCTTCGAGGCATGCCGTATCCTGTCGCGCGAATTCCCCGGCTCCCCGATCTCGGGGGGGGTCTCCAACGTCTCCTTCTCCTTCAGGGGCAACGACCCCCTGCGCAGAGCCATCCATTCGGCCTTCCTCTATCACGCCAAATCGGCGGGCATGTCCATGGGCATCGTCAACCCCGCCCAGCTCGACATCTACGACGAGATCGAGCCGACCCTGCGAGAGGCCATCGAGGACCTCCTTCTCGATAGGCGTGACGATGCCACCGAGAGGCTTCTCGCCTTGGCCTCGGGGCTCAAAGACGAGGACGAGGGGCCGGGGAGCTCCGGGGAGCCGGAATGGCGTTCCGCGCCGGTGCGCGAGCGCCTCAAGCACGCCCTCGTGAAGGGTATCGAAGCCTGGGCAGCAGCCGACGCCGAGGAGGCTCGCATCGAACTAGGCGGCGCCCTCGCCGTCATCGAGGGACCGCTGATGGAAGGCATGAACCGCGTCGGCGAGCTCTTCGGGGCGGGCAAGATGTTCCTTCCCCAGGTGGTCAAGAGCGCGCGCGTCATGAAGATGGCCGTGTCGGTTCTCGTGCCCTGGCTCGAGAAGGAGCAGTCTTCGGGCTCCTCCAAGCGCGGCTCGATCGTAATGGCCACCGTGAAGGGCGATGTCCACGACATAGGCAAGAACATCGCGGGCGTCGTCCTCCAGTGCAACGGCTTCGAGGTGCGTGATCTCGGCGTGATGACTCCCCTCGAGCGCATCATCGAGGAAGCGGTGAGCTCGAAGGCAGACGCCATCGGCCTGTCCGGCCTCATCACGCCATCCCTCGAGGAGATGGTGCGGGTCGCGAAGGCCATGGAGGAGAAGGGCCTCGCGATACCCCTCCTTATCGGAGGAGCCACGACCAATCCCGCCCATACCGCGCTGCGCATCGCCCCGGCCTATTCGGGCAGCGTCGTCAACGTCCGCGACGCCGCCCTGGCTCCCGGCGTCCTCGAACGCCTTCTCGATCCCCTGCGCAAGGCAGAGTACGCCGAGGAACTTTCGGCCCGTCACGAAAGGCTTCGGGCCGAGCAGCTCGCGAAGGCCGCCGCAACTCCGAGGCTGTCGCTGGCCGAAGCTCGCTCGCGCCGCTTCGCCTTCGATCCCGCGGGAGTCCGGCCGGTCGCCCCCAGGATCGCGGGCATCGTGGAGTCGCGGCCCAAAATATCTGAATTAGTGCCATATATCGACTGGACCTTTTTCTACTGGCAGTGGGGCATGAAAAAGCGCTACCCGGAAATACTCGAGGACCCCGACTTGGGCGAGGAGGCTCGCAAGCTTCGCGAGGAAGCACTCGCCATGCTCCAACGCGCCGAGCGCGAGCATTTGCTTTCCACTGCCTCGGTGGCGGCAGTCCTGCCCGCGGCCTCCGAGGGCGATGACGTCCTCGTCTACGCCGATGAGGCTCGCGACAAGGTCGTAGCCCGATTCCCCTTCCTGCGCCAGGATTTCGCCAAGGACGACGGCAGTCCCCAGCTCTGCCTCGCCGACTGGATGGCGCCCGCTGCCTCCAAGGTTCCCGATTGGATGGGGATCTTTGCCGTCACCGCCGGCCTCGGCCTCGACGCTTCGGCAGGGAGGCTGCGCGAGGCGGGAGACGACTACGGCGCCATCATGTTGAAGATACTCGCCGATCGCCTGGCGGAGGCCCTTGCCGAAAAGACCCATGAGGACATCAGGCGGAGCATCTGGGCCTATGCCGCCGATGAGGCCTTCGCTCCGCCCGAGCTCCTGCGCGGCCCCTATGTCGGCATCAGGCCGGCGCCCGGCTATCCCGCCTGCCCCGACCACCGCGACAAGGCGGCCATCCTCGGCCTTCTCGAGGCGGAGAGCCGCATCGGCATGACCCTGACCGAAAGCGCCATGATGGTGCCCGCCGCCTCGGTCTCGGCCTTCTGCCTTTCACATCCCGAGTCGCGGTATTTCGCCGTCGGCCGGATCGGAAAGGAACAATTGGCTGAATATGCGACGCGCAGGGGAGAGCCCCTCTCCGCGAGCGAGGAAGCCCTGCGGGCCATACTCGATCCCGAAGCGTGAAACAGGCGCCCTTCGGGCTTCGAAGGGCGCCATATGGCAATGATAGAATCGGAGGCAACATGGCGAAGGCGACAAAAATCGTCCTCAGTATCGGGAAGGCAATCGTGGCTCTGGCCGCGGTGGCCGTCTTCGGAATCTTCATCTGGTTCAGGGGTTGGCTTCCGGCCGTCGAGGCGCCGAAGTCCTTTCCGCAGGTGCAAGGCGAACTCAAGGTCTCGGGCCTGAACGGAAAGGTCGAGGTCCTCCGCGACAGGCTGGGAGTGCCGCACATCTACGCCTCCACCAGCCACGACCTCTACTTCGCCCAGGGCTTTGTCCACGCCCAGGAGCGATTCTGGCAGATGGACACCTGGCGACACATCGGCTCAGGCAGCCTGTCGGAGATGTTCGGCAAGGGGCAGGTCAAGACTGACGCCTTCCTGCGCACCCTCGGCTGGGCCCGCGTCGCCGAAGCCGAGTGGGAAGGCCTTTCGCCCGACGGCAAGTCCGGCCTCCAGGCCTATGTCGACGGCGTCAACGCCTGGCTCAAGGACCACGCGGGCGACCGGGCGAGCCTCGAGTACGTCATCCTCGGTCTCCTGAGCCCCGATTACCGGATCGCGCCCTGGACACCCGTCGATTCGCTCACCTGGGGCAAGGCCATGGCCTGGGATCTCGGGGGCAATATGGACGACGATATTGCCCGCGCCGTCCTCGGCCGGAGCCTGTCTTCGGCGCAATTAGCCGATCTCTATCCTGCCTATCCCGCCGATTATCCCGTCATAGTACCCAAGATCGGCGAGAACGCCCCCGTCATCGCCGAGGGGAAGGGCACGAAGAGCGCGAATGCGGTCTCCGAAGGCACTATGGCCTCCGGTGGCATCGCCGCGGACATCGCGGCCGGCATCAGCGACAGCCTCGGCCGGGCCGAGGCTAACCTCTCGCTCGCGAGCGCCGTCCTCGGACAACCTTCACCGGACATCGGCTCCAATAGCTGGGTGGTGGCAGGCAGCAGGACGGCCACCGGCAAGCCCCTCCTCGCCAACGACATGCACCTCGGAATCCAGATGCCTTCGATCTGGTTCGAGAACGATCTCCATAGCTCCGGCGCAGATGGCGGCAAGCCCATCGACGTGACGGGCTTCTCCTTCGTCGGCGTGCCGGGCGTGGTGGCCGGTCATAATGCCCGCGTGGCCTGGGCCTTCACCAACCTCGGCCCGGACGTGCAGGATCTCTTCATCGAAAAGATCAATCCCGCCAATCCCGACCAGTATGAATACAAGGGAAAGTGGGTGGATTTCGAGACGAGAACTGAGACCCTCAAGGTAGCGGGAGGCAAGTCCGTCGAACTGAAGGTGCGGGTCTCCCGCCACGGGCCCATCATTTCCGAGACCTACGGATCGCTCAAGGCGGCCGTCGATCCCAAGGCTGGCTCGCCTATTCGCTACGCCGAAACCGGGCCCCTGCCCGAAAAATACGCGGTCGCCCTCGAGTGGACAGCCCTCAGCCCCGGCACCCCCTTCGAGGCCATCTGGGGCTTCAATACTGCGTCCAATTGGAAGGAATTCAGGGAGGCGGCGAGGGGCTTCGCGGTGCCCGCGCAGAACCTCCTCTACGCCGACGTCGATGGCAACATCGGCTACCAAACCCCGGGCGAGATCCCCATCCGCGCCAAGGGTGACGGCAGCCTCCCCGTGCCGGGCTGGACGGGCGAGTACGACTGGAAGGGCTTCATCCCCTTCGAGAAGCTGCCCTGGGTCTACAATCCCCAGGCTGGCTATATCGTGACGGCCAACAACCGGGCATCGCCCCGCGACTATCCCTACCTCATCACCGGCGATTGGGACTACGGCCAGCGGGCCGAGCGGATCTCCGAGATGATCACGACGGCGCCGGGCAAGATCGACGCGGCCTACATCACGGGCATGCATGGCGACGCGACGAACCTCAACGCCCGCGCCTTGCTGCCCATCCTTCTTGGCGTCCAGCTCGATCCCTCCCTCTCGGCGGTCAGGGACCGAATTCTCAAGAATTGGGACTATCAGGAGAAGGTTGGCGCTACAGCCCCCGTCCTCTTCGAGACCTTCTGGGTGCGTCTCCTCCGCGACACCTTCGAGGGCAAGCTCCCGGCCGACTACATGCCGGAGGGCGGCTCGCGCTGGTACGCCGTGATGCGGAACCTCGCCGCCCAACCCGACAGCCCCTGGTGGGACGACAAGGCCACGACGGACAAGGTGGAAAAGCGCGACGACATTTTTGCCAGGGCCTTTTCAGAGGCCGTGGCGGAGCTTTCGAAAAAGGACGGGAAGGATCTCGCCTCCCTGCCGACCTGGGGCAAGCTCCATGAGGCGACCTTCCGCAACCAAACCCTCGGCAATTCCGGCGTCTCGCTCATCGAAGACCTCTTCAACCGAGGACCCTTCCCGGTGGGCGGCGGCAAGAGCGTGGTCGACGCTACCGGCTGGTCGGTGGGAAAGGGCTTCGGCGTCGACTGGCTGCCTTCGGAACGCGAAATCGTAGACCTGTCGAACCTCGACGCATCCCTCGCCGTTCACACGACGGGCGAGTCGGGCCACGCCTTCGACAAGCATTATGACGACATGATCCCCCTGTGGGATAAGGTCGAGAACGCGCACATGTGGTGGGATCGGGCCTCGGTGGAAAAGCACGCCGAGTCGACCCTCACGATGGAGCCATGAGGATGGGGAGGGGCGCATTGAGGCCCTTCCCGCATTGAAATAAGAAGAGGCCCGCCGATTTCGGCGGGCCTCTAATTTCATGGATTGAAGCTCAGTCTTCGGAGGGCCTAGACGCCGAGATAGGCTTCCCTGACCCGGGGATCGGCGGCGATTTCCTTGGCCGGTCCAGACAAGGTCGTGTAGCCGACCTCGAGGACGTAGGCGAAATCGGCGATCTCGAGGGCTTCGGCGGCGTTCTGCTCGACGAGGAGGATCGTCATCCCCTTCTTGTTGAGGGCGACGATCTTCGAGAAGATCTCGTCGACGAGGACCGGCGCCAGGCCCATCGAAGGCTCGTCCAGGAGGAGGATGTCCCCGCCCGTGACGATGGCGCGGCCGACGGCGAGCATCTGCTGTTCGCCGCCCGACAGGGTGCCGCCGAGCTGATTCACCCTCTCCTTGATCCGCGGAAAGAACTCGAAGACCTCGTCCATCCGCCTCTTGATCTCGACGCGATCCTTGATCGTCCAGCCGGCGATCTCGAGATTTTCCCTCACCGTGAGAGTCGGAAAAATCTTGCGGCCTTCGGGAACATGACTGATGCCGCGGGACACGAGGAGGTGGGCGTCAAGGTTGGTGATGTCGGCGCCCTTGAAACTGATGCTCCCGCCCGAAGCCTTTTCGAGGCCCGAGAGTGCGCGGAGGGTCGTGGTCTTTCCGGCGCCGTTGGCGCCTATCAAAGTCACGATCTTTCCGTCGGGCACCTCGAAGCTGACGTCCTTGATGGCCTCGATGCGGCCGTAGTTGACCTTGAGATTCTTGACGGAGAGCATCAGTGACCACCTTTGCCGAGATAGGCCTCGAGGACCTTCGGGTTCTTGCCTACCTCGAGGGGCAGGCCTTCGGCGATGGTTTCCCCGAAATCGAGAACCTTGAGGTACTCGCAGATGTTCATCACGAGGTGCATGTGGTGCTCGATCAGGAAGACGGTGACCTTGAAATCGTCGCGGACCTGCTTGATGAGGGCCATGAGTTCCTGGACCTCCTTCGGATTCATGCCCGCGGCCGGTTCGTCGAGGAGGATGAGCTTGGGCTTCGTGGCGAGGGCCCGCGCGATTTCCAGGCGGCGAAGCTCGCCGTAGGGGAGGTTCTTCGCCATTTCGTCGGCCCGGGACTCGAGGTGCATCATCTTGAGGAGGTTCATGGCCTCCTCGTGGATGGCTTCCTCCTCGCGCAGAAAGGATTTCGTGCGCAAGATTGACGAGGCGAGACCCGACTTCACCGTGTAGTGGCGGGCGACGAGGATGTTGTCGATGGCCGACATCGCGCCGAAGATGCGGAGATTCTGGAAGGTGCGCGCGACGCCGCCCTGGACGATCCGGTAGGGCTTCATGCCCTTGATGGGCTTGCCTTCGAAGGTGATCTCCCCCTCGGTCGGCGTGTAGATGCCGGTGATGAGGTTGAAGGTCGTCGTCTTGCCCGAGCCGTTGGGGCCGATGAGGCCGTAGATCACGCCCTCGGGGATGTCGAAATTGAAATTGGATACGGCCTTGAGACCGCCGAAATAGTGGGTCATACCCTTGATCGAGAGGATGGGCTTCATGTGGTCTTCCTCTCGAGTATGAGGATCTTGGCTTCCTTGCCCCCCATGAGCCCGTTGGGCTTGAAGAGCATGACGAGGATGAGGATGAGGGCGTAGACGACCATCGTCCATTCGGGTCCGATGGGCAACTTCGCCGTCTGGTTGAGCCAGTCGATTCCTATCCTGAGCACTTCGGTAAGGAAGGTGAGGAGGAAGGCGGCTATCATCGAGCCGGTGAGGGAGCCCATTCCGCCCGCGTAGACGAGGATCAGGATCATGGCCGACGGAAGAAATCCGAATTGCGAGGGAGTGGTGAAGTAGATGAGATGGGCGAGAAGGCCACCGGCGATACCGGCGAAGAAGGCGCCCATCGCGAAGCCCGTAACCTTGTAGCGGGTCGTGTCGACGCCGGAGAGGTCGGCGGCAAGCTCGTTCTCGCGGACGGCGAGCATCGCGCGTCCGTGCGAGGAGGCGATGGTATTGCGTATAACCGCGACCGTAATGAACGCGAATACGAAGATCATCGTGAAGTTGGAGAAATTCGGAACGCTGAGGCCTCGTGGGCCGCCGACGTAATCAATCGCGTTGATGATCGTCTTTATGATCTCGCCGAAGCCGAGCGTGACGATGGCCAGGTAGTCGCCCTTGAGCCTGAGGGAGGGGAAGCCGATCAGAAAACCGACAAAGGCGGCCATGATGCCGCCAATGATTATCGCGCCGATGAAAATAGCTTCCGAGCCCACCGCGCCCATGCTGAACGAATGCGGAATCTGGAGCTTGAGGATGATGGCCGTGATCGTGCCCGAGACATAGGCGCCGATGCCGGCGAATCCCATGTGGCCAAGCGAGAACTGTCCCGTGATGCCATTGATGAGATTGAGGCTCACCGCGAGGATGACGAAGATCAGCGACTTGTTGATGATGATCATGAAGTAGCCGTTCAGGATGTTGAGCGTCGACAGGATCATGATGACGGCGTAAAACACGGCCGCAGCGGCGAGAAATTTGGGGAACTTCATGCCCGGCCCCTCATATCTTGTCGGCGATTTTCTCGCCGAGGATTCCGGTCGGCCTCACGAGGAGGACGATGATGAGAACGGCGAAGGCGATGCCGTCGCCGAGTATGGAGTTGTAGGCGTTCGCGAAGGTTTCGGCGAGCCCTAGGATGTAGCCGCCGAGCATGGCGCCGGGAACGTTGCCGATGCCGCCGAGGACCGCGGCGATGAAGGCCTTGAGCCCCGGAATGATGCCCATGTAGGGGTCGATGCGCGGGTAGGTGAGTCCGGCGAGGAGGCCGGCCGCTCCGGCGAAGGCGCCGCCGATGGCGAAGGTCCAGGTGATGATGCGCTCCACGTCGATGCCCATGAGCTTGGCGGCATCCTTATCCTGCGACACGGCGCGCATGGCCCTGCCGAGGGAGGTTTTCTGGATGAGGAAGGTGAGACCGCTCATGAGGATGGCGGCGACCACCAGGTCGATGATGACATAATTGGAAATTTCGGCTCCGAAACCGCGGTAGATTACCTTGGGTAGGATTTCCGGGAATCCTCGGGGCGAAGGCCCGATAAAGGGAAAGGCCGAGAAGAAATACTCGAGGAACATGGAAACGCCGATGGCCGTCACGAGCGAAGACAACTTCGGCTTGTAGCGAAGAGGCTTGTAGGCGAGGAGGTTCGAGAGACTCGCGATGGCCCCGCCGGCGATCATCGCCACGATGAGGACGAGGAAGGCGAGAGGCGAACCTTCGCCGATGAAGGAATTGAAGACGTAGAAGGATGCGTAAGCCGCGTAGGCGCCGAGCATGAAGAAGTCGCCATGGGCAAAATTGATGAGGCGTACGATGCCGTAGACCATTGTGTAGCCCAACGCGATGAGCGCGTAGATCGATCCTAGTTGGAGTCCGTTGATTACCTGTTGGGTGTTGATAATGGAACCCATGTTGACCCCCTGTCAAATGAGGGAGGCCACGCCGGCGTGCCGGCATGGCCCCCTGGTTCAGGTTTCAGCCGAGAAGGCTGACCTTAAGGATTGACGGTGGTCTTGTAGACCTGCTGACCGTTCTGGATGGCGATGACGACCGCGCTCTTGATCGGGTCGCGGTTCGCATCGAACTTGACCTGACCGGAGACGACGGCGATGTCGGTCGCCTTGAGGGCGTCGCGGATCGAGGCGCCATCGGTCTTGCCGGCGCGCTTGATGGCGTCGAGCATGATGTTCATGGCGTCGTAGCCGAGGGCGGCGAGGGCGTCGGGCGCTTCGCCGTACTTGGCCTGGTACTTCTGCACGAAGTCCTGGACGATCGGGCGGGTGTCATCCTTGGAATAGTGGTTGGTGAAGTAGCAGTTCTCGACAGCCGAGCCGCCGATCTTCACGAGGTCGGGGGAATCCCATCCGTCGCCGCCGACGATCGGTCCCTTGAAACCGAGCTCGCGGGCCTGCTTAGCGATGAGGGCGTCGTCCTGGTAGTAGTTGGGCGAATAGAGGACGTCCGGCTTCTGGGCCACGATCTTGGTGAGCTGGGCCTTGAAATCGGTGGCGCCGGTGGAATAGCCCTCGTAGTCGACGACGGTGCCGCCGAGCTGCTGGTACTTGGTCTGGAAGTACTCGGCGAGACCCTTGTTGTAGTCGTTGCCGTTGTCGAAGAGGACGCCGGCCTTCTTGGCGTTCAGGGTGTTATAGGAGAATTCCGCTCCGACCGTGCCCTGGAAGGGGTCGATGAAACAGGCGCGGAAGATGTAGTCGCCGACCTGGGTGACCTTGGGATTGGTCGAGGTGGGACTGATCATCGGGATACCGGCAGCCTGGCAGATCGGGGCTCCGGCGAGGGAGACCTTCGACATGACCGTTCCGACGATGGCGACTACCTTGTCCTGCTGGATGAGCTTGGTGTAGACGGTCGCACCCTCGGTGGGATCGCCCTTGTCATCGGCGAAATCGAGCTTGATCTGCTTGCCGAGAAGTCCGCCCTTGGCGTTCCACTCTGCGATGGCCATTTCATAGGCGTTCTTCGTCGAGACGCCGAAGGTGGCCGCCGCGCCGGTTACCGGGCCGACACCTCCAATGAGGATTTCCTTGGGACCGGAAGAGCAGGCCGCGAGACCGAGCACCATGGCACCGATCGCCGCGATCTTTGCATACACTTTCATCGTTCCTCCTGTGAACAGAACTGAGTAATTTCCTTTAAATCAATGCGGACGCAAGGTCAAGCGGAGGGATAACGATGCATTCGGTTTAGCATCCCAGACATCAAATACAGCTATACGGATGTATAGCTATTGCCATTTCAAGGCAAAAACTCTAGAGGATGAAATGATAGCACGTGCCGGCAAAACGCTGTCCGTTCGAAATGTTACGACATTATAATCTGTCTCGATCAAGAATTACTGAACCACCTTGACCAGATCTCCATCGGAGAGGAATTCCTGACCCGCCGTAACGACCTCATCGCCCACCGCCAACCCCGAAAGAACCTCCACATTGCTGCCGTCGGATTCGCCGAGCACGATATTCCTTTTAACAGCCGTGTCGTTTCGAACGAGCATCACATAATCGAGTCCGTTTTCCGTAAAATGCGAGCGCTCCGGGATGAGAAGGACCTGCCGCCTTTCCTCGATGGGAAAGCGGATGCGGGCGAGCATCCCCGGTCGAATCTCGCCGTCGGCGTTGTCGAGGATGATGCGAACGGGATATAGGAGGGTCCGCGGATCGACGGCCGGACCGACCCAGTCGACCCTGCCGCTATGCTCGCCGAGGGGGCCGAGGGCGGGGATCGTGACCGCGACGTCCATGCCCCGAGAAAGCCAGCCGATGGAGCGGTCGGAGAGGGCCGCTTCCGCGAGGACCTTGGAGTCATCGATGACGATGAAGGCGAGGGCCGAGGTGCCCACCATCTCGCCCTCCTCAATGTCGCGATAGGATACATGACCCGTCAGGGGAGACAGCACCGAGGTCGAGGCGAGCTGGCTCTTCGCGAGATCGGTCTGGGCCTTCGCGGCATCCACCTGCCCCGAGAGGACGGCGCTCGCCTGGGCTCCGGCCTTGTCGCGGACGAGGGCAAGGTTCTTCTTCGCGGCGGCAACCTGAATTTCGGCCGCCTTGAGTCTGGATTCGATATCGTCCATCTGTTGACGCGACACCGCGCCTTGGTCGAAGAGCCTCTTCGTTTTGTCCCTGACGTTTTTCGTCTCGTCGCGCGCGACGACCGCCTGGTCGTAGGCAGACTGGGCTTGGAGGAGCTGCGATTCCTGGCCCGTTTCGTCGCTCCTCGCGAGGCTGGCCCTCGCGCTTCTGAGGGTCGCGTCGGCTTGCCTGAGCTGGGCGTCGTAGTCCCCCTTTTCGATCGTGAAGAGCACCTGGCCCTTTTTCACCGCGTCGCCCACGTCCACCCGGACCGAGGCCACCCGTCCGCCGACCTTGGGGATGATGTTGACCGTGACGGCCGGCAGGATGCGCGCCGCGTACTCCGCTTCCAGCGCGAAGGAGGCGAAGGCGGCCTTTTGGACGGAGACGGCCTGGGGCGGCTTTTGGACGACTTCCTTCGGGTGCGCGCAGGAGAATGCGAGCAGGGTCGCGGCCATCGCGAGGGCCGGAAGTGCCGCAAATCTCAGGAATCGAGCATATCGCATTGGGTTTGCCTTCATGTCGTCGTCTCCGCTTGCGTCGGGCCTTCCGCCCGACGTCCTTGACGTTTTCCTCGCCGCTCCCCGTCTCGTCTCAGTTCGCGCGCCTTGTTCCTCCCGTCCTCGATGAGGGTGTAGACGACGGGGATGAGGACGGGCGAGAGGAGGGTCGAGGCCGCGATGCCGCCGATGAGGAGGATGGCCATGCTCGACTTGATCTCGGAGCTCGAGCCCGTCGAGAGGGCCAGGGGCAGCATGCCGACTATCATAGTTATCGAGGTCATCATGATGGGCCTGAGCCTCGTCGTCCCCGATTCGAGGAGGGCCTCCCGAAGCGGCAGCCCCCGCTTGCGCAGGGTGTTCGTGTAATCGATGAGGAGGGTCCCGTTCTTGGAGGCGAGACCGTCGAGCATGATGATCCCGATGAACACAATTATGTTGATCGCCTTGCCCGTGATCGCAAGTGCCGCGAGGCCCCCGATGATGCCGGCCGGGAGGGACAGCATCCTGATCAGGGGCGTGAGGTAGGACTCGTAGAGGACGAGGAGGATGAGGTAGAGGAGGAAGACCGAGGCAGCCAGCGCCCAACCGAGGGAGGCGAAGGAATCGCTCATCATCGAACTGTCGCCCTTGAAGTCGAATCTGTAGCCCCTGGGCGCCGGGTTGGCCTCAAGTTTCCTCTGTATGTCGGCAGTCACGAGGCCGAGGGCCCTTCCCTGGAGATTGGCCTGGATGGTGGCGACGTTGGAGCGGTTGGTCCTTGTGAGGGTAGGAGCGGCCTCCTCGCGTCCGATTTCGGCGATCTGACCGAGGGACACAAGGCTCCCCTGGACCGTCGCGAGACGGATGGATTCGAGGTCGGCGGTCGACTTGATGCTGCCCGGAGGAAACATCACGACTATGTCGTATTCGTCGCCGGCCTTGCGGAAGACCCCGGCCTTGCTCCCGGCGAGGCCCGTGCGCAGGGCCGCGGCGGCGTCGGCCACGGTGAGCCCGTATTGGCTCAGGGCGAGGCGGTCCACGCGGAGCGCGATCTCCGTGCGCCGCGAGCGCATCGAATTGTCCACGTCGACGGCGCCGGGCGTGTCCTGCACCGTCTTTTCGACGAAGGCGGCGAGCTTGGAGAGGACGGCGCGATCGGGTCCGACGACGTTGATGATGAGTGCCTTGGTGCCCTCGGTCGAGGTCTGCTCGACGATGGACTGTTCTGTGACCGAGAAGGCCAGACCCGGAAGTCCCGCTCCCCACTCGCGCAGCTCCCGCGCAATCTGCGATTGGCCTTTGCGCCGCTCCGTCTTGTCCTTGAGCCTGACGGTGAGGCGCGCGACGTTGGAGCCGAGGTCCCCGCCCATGGAGCTGTAGACGTCGCGCGTCTCCGGTAGCGAGAGGAGATGCCCCTCGACGCGCTTCACCATAGCGTCGGTGCGATCGAGGTTCGAGCCGGAATCGAGGGACATATCGACGACGAGCTTGCCTTGGTCGAAGGGAGGCATGAATTCCGTCGCCACGAAGCCGAGGGGGATGAGGGAAATGGCCCCTATGAAGAGGACGAGGATCCCGCCGATGACGATGGCTCGATGCCCGAGGGCCCACTCGAGGAAGGCGCGGTAGCGCGGCTTGATCTGTGTTTCGAAAAAGCCCTTTCGGGTTGTCCGGGCCGCCGGCGCCGAGGCGGGGCGCTCCGCGGTCTCCGAGGCAGCCTCCAGCTCCGATGGGGCGAGATGCACCTTCCCCCGGCCGATCAGCCGCGAGGCGAGGGCCGGCGTGAGGGTGAAGGAGACGAAGAGGGAGAAGAGCGAGGCGAAGACGACGGTGAGGCCGAACTGCCTGAAGAACTGGCCGACGAGATCGGTGAGGAAGGCCACCGGCGCGAAGACCACGACGTCGCTCAGCGTGATGGCGACGGCCGCCATGCCGATCTCACGCCGCCCCTCGATGGCGGCCCGCACCCTGTCCTGACCCGCGGCGTAGTGGCGGTGGATGTTCTCAAGTACGACGATCGAATCGTCGACGAGGATGCCGATGCAGAGGGCGAGGGCCATGGCGGAGACGATGTTGAGCGTGAAATGCATCACGAACATCATGAAGAAGGTGGAGATCAGCGAGGTCGGGATGGCGACGAGGACGATGAGGGAGCTCCTCCATTCGCGGAGGAAGAGCCAGAGGACGATGGCAGTCGAAAGGATCCCGATGAGGAGATCGCGCATCGTCTCGGAAAGCGAGGAATTGATGAAGATGGTCTCGTCGCTCGCGATCTTGAGGTCCACGCCGGGAGGCATCGTCGCGGATTCGAGCTCGATGGCCTGCTTGATGCGCTTGGTCGCGTCGACGACGTTCGCGTCGCTCGCCTTGACGATAGTGAGCCCTATGGCGGACGTGCCGTCCATCCGCACCTTGCCCGAATCGGGGGGGACGGCGAAGACCACCTTCGCGACCTCGCCGAGGGGCACCGTGCCGCCCCGGGGGAGGGGGAGGAGGAGGCCGCGGAGCTCCTCGAGGGAGGAGACCTCGCCGAGGACCCTGACCGTGCGATCGATGCCGTCCTGGCGGAGGAGTCCCGCGGGGGCGTTGAGGTTGTTCGCCTTGAGGAGGCCGATGACCGTCTGGAAACTCAGTCCCCAGGCTTCGAGGGCGCTCCGGTCGACCTGGACCTCGACCTCCTTCTTGGGCCCGCCCTCGAGGGTTACCTGTCCCACGCCCTGTACGTTCTCTATTCGCCTGCGGAGGTCGTCCGCACGCGCGTAGAGCTCCTCATAGGGAAGATTGCCCGACAGGGAGACGATGAGAATGGGCCGAGCGTTGAGGTTGTACTTTCGGACCACGGGCCTGGTTGCCGCCGCGGGCAGTCGGTCCATGATGCCGTCGACGGCCTTCTGCACGTCGATGACGGCCGTGTCGGGATTCGCGTCCATAGAGAATTCGAGGGCCGTGTAGCCGAAACCCTCGGCCGAGGCCGAACGCACCGACTTGATGCCGGGCAGGCTCGAGACCGCGTCCTCGATGGGCTTGATCGCGTCGTTCTCCACTTCTTCGGAGCCCGCGCCGGGGTAGACGATGTGAACTCCGATGAAAGGAGTGTTCGTCGAGGGGAAGAGATCGGCGCCGAGATTGAAGTAGCCCATGATGCCGAGGCCGATGAAGAGGGCGAAGATCGCGAAGAGGGCCGTAGGCCGTTTGACGGCAAGCTCGGTGATGCTCACGGCAGCTTCCCCCCGGCGAGCCTTTCGAGGTCGGCCAGGGCTTCCGAAAGCGTATAACGCGCCGAAACGAGGTCGAGGCGGGCGGCGGCCTCGGCCATCGCGGCTGCGTTGTACTCGGGGCGGCTCGACATGCCCGCGTCGAGGGCTGCCTTCGCCGATCGGAGCGCCTCGGCGGCCCATTCTGCGCGCGCCTCCTTCGAGGCGAGGGCCGCCGCGGCTCGCCTTGCCATCGACACGGCGTCGCGGACCGCCATCCTCAGGCTATCTTCGGAGCCCTCAACGCCGATCCTGGCCGCAGCGAGGTCGGCCTTGGCGGCGGCAATTTTCGCGAAGGAGGCGCCCCCGTCGAAGGCTTCGAGCTGAGCCTGGACGCCGAGGGAAAGATCCCAGGACCAGGTGGAATCGGCCCAGCCCGAGGAGGAAAAGGGAATGGTTTGACCCGAGGCGTCGAGACTCGCGAAGGCGGCGAGATTGGGCAGGAGGATGGCCGAGCCCCTTTCGAGATCAAGCTTGCGCGCGGCCTCAGTAAGCCGCGCCTTGGCCTGGCCTCGGTCCGACGAGGAGGCGATGGCCGCCTCGAGGATCTTCGTCTCGTCGAGGGAGGGCGCCGAGTCGGCGAGTTCCGAGGAAAGGGAGAAGGCTTCCTCGCCCAAGCCCGCGATGATGGCGAGGCCGGCCAAGGCGCTCTTTTCGCCTTCCCCCGCATCAACAAGTCGCGAATCGAGGTCGGCCACCTGGGCCTGGGCTTGGAGGACTGACGCCTTCGTCGTGGTGCCGGCCGCGAAGGCATCCCGCGCGTCGTCGGCGTTTGCCGAGGCGAGGGCGCGCAATTCTTTGATAATTGGTTGCGAATCGCGGGCGAGGAGGGCGGCATCGTAGCTTCGCTTGGCCTCGCGCTCGGCCTCAAGCCGCGAACCCGAGAGCCCGAGGGCGGCGATTTGCTCCTCGAGCCTGGCGAGCTCGAGACCTGCGTTGATCTTCCCCCAGGCGAGGATCGGTTGGCTGAGGGTGAGATTGCCTTTGAAATAGGTATCCTTGGCATCGGGAACGATGGTGATGGGAGAGGAGGGAAGGGAGACACTGTAGGGCATGAGTGTGCCGCCCGTGTACCAGCCGTTCGAATCGTAGGTCCCGCCGAGCGAGAGCGGCACCGGAACGTATTGGGTAGAAGTCCCGAGCGCCCCCTTGTCGACGGTCACCCCCGCGGGCGGATTCGCGAGCCAGGCCCCCGAGACGGAGGCGCTGATTTTCGGAAAGAAGGTGGAGGCGGCGACCCAAATCCTTTTTTGCGCGGCTTCGACGAGGCTCGCGGCGGCCCTGACCGAAACGGAGGCCGTACCTGCGCGGCGCACTGCCTCATTGAGGCTGATGCTCGTCGAGACACCCACTAGGCTTGGCTGCTGGCTGGGAGATGGGCCGCCTGCGGCTTGTTGGGCGGTCAGCCCGGCGGCGAGGAGACCGAGGGCCGCGAGGGCCCGAAGGCGCAACCATCCTCTCATTCGTAATCCTTGCGACTTGCGGAGGGGTAGGGTAGGCCGATAAAGCCCGAAAGGAAGGTGGCTATGGCCTCTCGAAGCCCCGCCACCGTCGATTCAGGCGTTCCCGTTTCCATTGAGGCGCTTGCGAGTATGCCGAGGATGATGATTCGGATGAGGGCCTTGCGTTGGGCTTCGGGTTCAATTCTTGCAGCCCCTTCCCCCATGTCTTTATCGGGGGCGAGGAGGCGGTCGATGGCCTCGGTGACGCGTTGGAGCTTGGGTTCGAGGATATTTCGACGGCTCGCCTCGAAAAACATGCCCCTGACAAGAGGAAGGGCTCTTTCCAGGGTCGAGAAGCCGCTGCCGACCAGGGCCGCGATCCTGTCCGCCCTCCGGGGCATGTGCTCGATGATGTCCTCGAGTTCTTCCACGAAGCGATCCCAGCCCCTGCCTACGGCCTCTTCAAAGAGATTGTCCTTGTCTGGGAAATAATTGTATATGCTGCCAGCAGATAATCCGGCTCTTGCGGCGATTCGCTTGACCGTCGTGCCCTGGAACCCTTCCTCGCCGAAGACGGCGAAGGCCGAATCGAGTATCCGGTCGACGATCCCCAGGTCCTTGCTTCGCGACACCTTTTCCCCACCCGCTTATTAATGACTGAACGTTCACTCAAATAAAGACTATATCGCGCAACCTAGCAAGTAGCATTCCGCGACATTTCACAGAAAAGACGGTCCATGCTAGACTCGGCCTCGATGTCGGAATTCTTTTCCCAGCGTCTCGCCTGGCCGGCCCAGCCCAATGCTCTTTCGAAAACTCGTGCCGCACTTCTCGCCCAAGGCCGGGATATCCTCGATTGGTCCGGCAGCAATCCTCGGCACGTTTTTCCTTTGGAGGATCTTCCCGAGGAAGATCTGGGCCTCCTCTTTTCCGAGAAGGACAATCTTCGCTACGAACCCGATCCTCAAGGGCTATCGCGCGCCCGCGAGGCCCTGGCCCGCCATCGCGCCGAGGCTCGCCCGTACACGGCGGCGCGAAGAGGAATCGATCCCGACGACTATTTCCTGACCGCCTCCACCTCGGAGGCTTACGCCTGGCTCTTCAAGCTCCTCTGCGATCCGGGCGATGCCATTCTCGTGCCGAGGCCCGGCTACCCCCTTTTCGATTATTTGGCCGGCCTCGAGGCGGTGGCGATTCGCCCCTGGCGCCTCGAATACCTCCATCCCCAGGGCTGGCGTGTCGACTTCGATTCAGTACTCGAAGGAATCCGCGCAGGACGGGAGGGGAGGGGGCCGAAGGTTCGCGCGATTGTCCTCATCAATCCCAACAATCCGACGGGTTCCTATCTTTCCGAGGAAGATCGGAGGCGCTTCGTCGAGATCGCGGCGGCCGAAGGCCTGGCCCTCATCGTCGACGAGGTCTTCCTCGATTTCTCCGTCGAAGAGTCAGGGCGTAGCTTCGAGGGCGAGGACGAGGCCCTCACCTTCGTGCTCGACGGCCTGTCGAAGGGCGCCGGCCTGCCCCAACTCAAGCTCGGCTGGATCGCGGCCTCAGGGCCCGCCGAGTTGCTCGCCGAGGCGAAGGTTCGCCTCGAGATAATCGCCGACTCCTACCTTTCGGCGGGTACCCCGGTGATGAATGCCCTGCCGGCTCTTCTCGATCGCGCTCCGCGATTCGTGGCGGCCATGAACAGGCGTCTCGCCGCCAATCTTTCCGCCCTGAGGGGAGGCCTCGAAGGGCACTCCTCCCCCCATCGCGTGTATCGCTGCGGGGGCGGGTGGACGGCCATCATCGAATCGCCCCGCTACTTTGGCGAGGAGGAAATCGCGCTCCGTCTCCTCGACGAGGCGGGACTCTGGAGCCAGCCGGGGCATTTTTTCGACATGGAGCGGGAGGCTGTCTTCACCGCCAGCCTCATCCTTCCCGAGGCGCGCTTCGCGGAGGGACTCGGACGCTATTCAGCATGGTACGCCAGTGAGGGCGGGCGCGGCTGATTTAGCCAGGCATGATTCCGCGGTAAGGCCCCGTCTCAGGGACCGATAGAGATCACAATTGGGAGGACAAGATATGGCGGCACAGGTCATCGACGGCAAGCAGGTATCGCTCGACATCAGGAACGAACTCAAGGAGAGGGTGAAGGCCCTCGCGGCCAAGGGAATCGTGCCCGGGCTCGCCGTCATCCTCGTCGGCGAGGATCCGGCCTCGGTTTCCTATGTCAGCGGCAAGGAACAGGCCTGCGACGAGATAGGAATCAGGAAATTCGGCAAACACCTTCCCGAGTCCACCCCCGAGGCTGAGTTGGTAGAGCTCATCCAGACCTACAACCGGGACCCGGAAGTCCACGGCATCCTCGTCCAGTTTCCCCTTCCCAGGCACATCGACAAGCGGAGGGTCGTCGCCGTCATCGACCCCGCCAAGGACACGGACGGTTCTACGGCCATCAACGCAGGCTACATGCTCCTCGAAGAGCCCTGTTTCCTCCCCTGCACCCCGGCGGGGGTCATAGAGCTCATCAAGCGCACGGGGGTGAAGACCGACGGCGCCCAAGCCGTCGTCATCGGCCGCTCGAACCTCACGGGCAAGCCCCTCCAGAACCTCCTCGTGCGGAGAGAGATCAACGCGACCGTGACCCTCTGCCACACGGGCACCAAGGACCTCGCCGAGCACGTGGGGCGGGCGGACTTCGTCATCGCCTGCGCGGGAAGCCCCGGCCTCGTGAAGGGCGCTTGGATCAAACCCGGAGCCGTCGTCATCGACGTCGGCGTCAATCGCGTCGAGGATCCCACGGCGAAAAAGGGATTCAGGCTCAAGGGCGACGTCGAATACGACAAGGCGGCCGAAAGGGCATCCTTCATCACCCCCGTGCCGGGCGGAGTCGGACCCATGACCATCACAATGCTTATGGCCAACACCGTCGTCTCGGCGGAACGCGCCGCCGCCCGATGATAGACGTCCAGAACCTCCCCGACGAGCGGGGTGTGCCGATCCAGAAGGTCGGCGTCAAGGGCGTGCGGGCGCCCATCACCCTTCGCGACCGCGCCAACGCCGTCCAGCACACGACGGCGAAGGTGAACCTCTACGCGGACCTTCCCAAGCATTTCAAGGGTACGCACATGAGCCGCTTCATCGAAGTCTTCAACGCCCACCGCGAGCGGCTCTCGATGCAGGGCTTCCTCGCGATGCTCGACGAGGTCAGGAAGGCCTTGGAGGCGCGGACGGCCTACGCCGACCTCCACTTTCCCTATTTCATCGAAAAGGCCGCGCCGGTCTCCGGCCAGAAGAGCTGGTCGGCCTTCGATTGCTCATATATAGGAAAGGTCTGGGAGAGCGGCAGGGAATTCGACGTCTCGGTCTCCGTACCCGTCCAGACCCTCTGCCCCTGCTCGAAGGCCATCAGCGACCACGGGGCCCACAACCAAAGAGGCATCGTCACCTTGACGGTCGCCCTCGGCCCTTTCTTCTGGATCGAGGACCTCGTCGCCCTCGTGGAGGAATCGGCCTCGAGCCCCGTCTATACCCTGGTCAAGCGGGAGGACGAGAAATACCTCACCGAGCACGCCTACGAGAATCCGCGCTTCGTCGAAGACGTCGTCCGCGAGGTCTATACTCGGGTACTCGCCCTCGATAAGTTCCCCAAATTCTCCATCGAGGCGGAAAACTTCGAAAGCATCCACGATCATTCCGCCTACGCCTGGCTCGAGCACGGATAAAGCCTGGCCGACTGCCCTCGGTGAGCCCGGGGTCTTTGCCGCGACCCGAGTATTTGCTATATTGCTACTAGAGGCGTCCCGAGTGAGGATATCCTCGCCCGTGAGGGGAGGAAGGGCAGGGTCGGCAGCATCAACCGGCGGCCCACCTAAAACGAATCGGGATGGCGATGGAGGAACATATGGCTAATAGCGGTACCGAACTCGAGCCTGCCGAAAGGGGCACGCGCGGTTTCATCTCGGCGGGAGCCGGAATCGGCCTCCTGGGGCTCAACGCCCTGATCAGCATCCCAGTCGTGGGCTGGGTGGTCGGCGGGGCCCTCGCCCTCCTCGGTTTCGTCGGCATCGGCGGAGGCACCAAGACCGACCGGACCTACGGCACCGTTGCCCTCGTCGCGGGAGCGGCGACCATTCTCGCCCAACTGCACATCGGACCCCTCCATTTCGCCCTCGGCGCTGGCGGTCTCGGTCTCCTCGCCTACGGCGCCTTCAATCTCTTCAAGTTTTTCCGAGGACTGCGGAAATAGTGGTCGCTTCCTTCCGCCGTTGAAGCGTCGACCCGCCGCAGTATAAAGTGGCGGGGACATGACCTATCTTATCGAAACCTACGGCTGCCAAATGAACAAGGCCGAGTCGGCTGCCCTCGAGATGCTATTCCGCGAACGCGGATGGGAGCCTTGGCAGCCGACTTCGGCTGCCCTAGAAGCGCTCTTCCGCGAACGCGGCTGGGAGCCTTGGCAGCCGACTCCGAGTTCGTTGGAGACGCCCTTCGCCCCAGATTTCGTCCTCATAAACACTTGTTCCGTGCGCATCACCGCCGAAAACCGCGCCTGGGGCCGCATCGATCACTGGGCCGCCGAGAAGACGAGGCTCGGGCGCGAGGGGCGGAGGCTCGTCCTCGCCGTCACCGGCTGCATGGCCGAGCGCATGAAAAAAGAAATCCGCGTCCGACAACCTGCCGTCGACCATGTCATCGGCACCTTCCAAAAGCAGGCCTTCGGCCTCGTCGTCGACGCCGCATCCAAGGGCCTTCGCCTCGCGGAGGTCGAGGAAAGCCCCTCCTTCGTCTTCGCGGATTCCTACCACGAGCCCTCGTCCTTCCGCTCCTTCCTGCCCATCATGCATGGCTGCGACAATTTCTGTACCTATTGCATCGTTCCTCACATTCGTGGCCGCGAGACCTCCCGCGATCCGGAATCGATCCTCGCCGAGCTCGAGGCCCTCGAATCGCAGGGCGTGCGCGAGGTGACCCTCCTCGGCCAGAACGTCAATTCCTATAGGTGGGAGGGGAGGGGGGAGCGACTCGATTTTCCGGGCCTCCTTTCGCTTGTCGCCGGTCGTCTGCGCGACAGGCGCGAGACGGGCATTCGCTGGGTGCGCTTCCTCACGAGCCACCCCAAGGACCTCTCCGACGAGGCGATAGCCGTCATCGCCCGGGAACCCCTCTATTGCCGCCACATACACCTCCCCGTCCAGGCCGGTTCCGACGCCATCCTCAAGGCGATGAACAGGAAATACGATCGCGCCGCCTATCTCGCCCTCATCGAAAGGATGAGGGCGGCATTGCCCGACCTCTCCCTCACGACCGATCTCCTCGTGGGCTTCCCCGGCGAGACCGAGGCGGACCTCGAGGAGACCCTCGACCTGATGCGTCGCGTGCGCTATTCGTACGCATTCATGTATCATTTCAATCCACGGGAGGGCACGCCCGCCGCGAAAATGCAGAACCGGGTGCCGGAGAAGGACAAGAAGGCCCGCCTCGCCCGCGTCATCGAGCTGCAAAAGGAAATTTCGACAGCGATGCTCCAGGCCAGGATCGGAGCCGTCGAGGAGGTCCTCGTCGAGGACCTGTCGCGGCGCAGGAAATCCGAGGTCCTCGCCCGCACCGCCCGCGACGAGATGGTTGTCTTCGCCGCCGATGCCTCGCGGATCGGGAGCTTCGCCCGGGTCCGCCTCGAGAGCCTCTCGGGCAACACCTTCAGGGCAGTGGAGTTGTGAACACCCGCGGTCCCCTCGCACGGCTGTCGTGGCTCTCCCTTTTCGCGCTCCTTGGCCTTGCCGTCGCGGCCCAGACGCCGGAAGCTTCTCCGGCGAAGGATGGAGGCAAGGCAGCCACTGCTCCGGCCCTCCCCGATTCGCCCGCGCTCGCGGCGGCGAAGGCAGCCCTCCTTCCCGCCCTCGCGGCGAAGGATTTCGAATCCCAGCTCGGTAAGGCAGCCGCCGGCCTCGCTCCGGCCGACGCCGCGGGGCTCGACGAATTCTTCGCCAAACGCGTCGCCTCTCCCGCCCTCGCGTCCAAGCTCTATTCCATGGCGTCCAGTCTTCGCACCCTCCTCGGCGATTTCGCCGCAGCCGCGGCGGATAGCGAGGCGATGGCGGGCTCCGGGGCGATCGGCGTAACCACGGATTCAAAGGATTCCGTTCCGACCGAAGAGCGGAAGCTCGGCCGCGAAACAGCCGAGGCACTCCTTCACGCCGCCCGACTTTGGCTCGCGGCAGGCGAGACCGATCGCGCGTCCCAGCTCGCCGCGGTCGTCATAACTACTTCGAAGGATCGCCTCCTGATAGACGAGGCGCGGCTGGTCGCCGCCTGGTCCTCCCTTCTTTCGGGAAGCCCCGCTTCGGCCCTGGCCTTGGCGGGAATCCTTGCCGCTCCTGCCTCGGGACCCTCTCAGCTCGCGGCCACCGATGCCGACAGGCGCGATGCCCTTCGGCGCGAATCCGTCTTTCTCCTTTGGGCGGGGAGCGACGCGAAGGCGCGGGATGTCGAGGCGAAACGCTTGGCGGCGGATTGGCCCGGGAGCCCCGAGGCCCAAATCGCCCTCGGATCCTCCGATGTGACCTTGATGGCCCTTCCCCATTGGTATCTCGGCGGCGTTTTGCTCCTACCGGAGGAACCGCCCGTCGAGACGGCGCAGAAGCCCTCAGATGTGTCGGCCGCCCATGCCGACGATGCTGCCGGAACCAAGGGAGGAACCGCGATCGCGGAAACGCCCCAGACTCTTCGCTACCAAGTCGGCATCTTTTCGAGCAGGGACAACGCCCAGGCCCTTGTCGACGAACTGCGGAAGAAGGGATTCGTCGCGAAGATCGAGGCGCGGAAGATCGGCAGCCAGTCCCTCCTCGCGGTGGTGCTCTCGCAGAAGGACAACAAGGACAGGCTCGACGAAAGGCTCAAGGACGCTGGCTATGAGGCTTGGCTGCTGACGGACTGACGGCGGAGGGGCGCGTTTTCGCGCGCCCCCGTCCATCTCAGTCTCAGCCCCCTTCCTTGCCGAGGAAGGCCTCCAGCACCACCTTGTTTTCAAGGAGTTCGGCGCCGCTGCCCGCGAGAATCAGCTTGCCGTGCGAGAGGACGAGCCCCTTGTCGGCGATCTTGAGCGCCTGCCTCGCGTTTTGCTCGACGAGTAGGACGGTCGTGCCCGATTTGGCGATTTCCTTTATAGTAGTGAAGATCGAGGCGACGAGGAGGGGCGCGAGCCCCATGCTCGGCTCGTCGAGGAGGAGGATGCGCGGCGCGGCGAGCATGGCGCGGCCTATCGCGAGCATCTGCTGTTCGCCGCCGGACAATGACCCTGCGACCTGCTTCGACCTTTCGGCGAGCCGCGGAAAGAGGGCGTAGACCCTTTCAAGGTCGGCGGCGACCGCGGCCTTGTCCTTCCGCGTCCATGCGCCGAGCTCGAGGTTTTCGGCGACGCTGAGGGGCGAGAGGATGGCCCTTCCCTCGGGCACCTGCACGAGCCCCAGTCCCACGATGCGATCCGGCCTGAGCCCCGCGATCTCGCGTCCCCCGAGGCTGATGGAACCCGAGCGGGGTTTCACGATCCCCGACAGGGCGAGGAGGGTCGAACTCTTGCCCGCTCCATTCGCTCCGATCATCGTGACGATCGTTCCCTCGTCGACGGAGAAGTCGAGCCCCCGCACGGCCTCGATGCCGCCGTAGCGCACCTCGAGACCCTTCACTTCGAGCAGCGCGGCCATCACTCGCCCCCCAGGTAGGCTTCGAGGACGGCCGGGTTCCGCGATACTTCCTCCGGCAGGCCCTCGGCTATCTTGCGGCCGAAGTCGAGGACGACGATGCGGTCGCAGATCTTCATGATCAGGTCCATGTGGTGCTCGACGACGAGCACCGAATAGCCGTGTGTCTTCAGCGTTGCGATGAAATCGCCCAACTTTTCCGTTTCGGTCTCGTTCATGCCCGCTGCTGGTTCGTCGAGGAGGAGGAGGCGCGGACCCGCCGATTTCTGACTGTCGCCGTTTTCGGGAGTCAGCATGGCGAGGGCCCGAGCGATCTCGACGCGGCGCTGGTCGCCGTAGGAGAGGGTCGAGGCGCGCGCGTAGGCGAGCTCGTCGAGACCGAGCCTCGCGAGGAGGGCGTGCGCCTCCTTGCGGGCGTGCGATTCCTCGCGCCGCTGTCCGGGAAGGGAAAGCCAGGCCTCGGGGAGGAGGGTGTCGATGTGGATGTGGCGTCCGACGACGACGTTCTCGATGACGCTCATCTCCCCGAATAGCTGGATGTTCTGGTAGGTGCGGGCAATGCCTGCCCTCGCGATGCGATGGGGGGCCAGGCCGGCCATGTCCCTGCCGTCGAAGACGATCCGCCCCGAGCTCGGCGGGATGACGCCGGTTATCGCGTTGATGAGGGTGGTCTTGCCGGCCCCGTTCGGACCGATGAGCCCCAAGATGGAGCCTTCGGCGAGGTCGAAGCCGACCTTCGAAAGGGCCTCGACGCCGCCGAAGTGCCGGCTGACCTCGACGAGGCTGAGAATAGGCCCCTCCGTTTTGCGACCGCCGCTCGCCTCTCCGATGCCGTCGGCGGGGACGGGGGCGCTGTGCCAACGCTTCCTGCGCGGGAGCTTCACGCCGCTCTTCCCGGCTTCGATTCGCCGGCCGAGGGCGCCCTCGAAGACCGAGGTGAAGCCACCGGGCATGAAGATGATCGCGAGCATCAGCGCCAGGCCGTTCACGATGTTGGGAAGCTGGGCGAAATCCTTGAGGAAGGAAAGCGAATCCCGGAGGAGGATCGGCAGGGCCGTGAGGAAGCCCGCGCCGAGGAGGGGACCGAACCAAACGCCCGAACCGCCGAGGACGGCGTAGGTGAGCACGTCTACCGCTCGGCTGAACTTGAAGTCGCCCGCGTCGAGGGAGCCCACCGAGTGGGCGTAGAAGGCCCCGGCGAGGCCCGCGAGGAAGGCGCTGGCCGCGAAGGAAGCGAGCCTGTGGCCGACGACGTCGATGCCCATCGTCGCGGCGGCGTCGGCGTTCTCCCTGATTGCCCTGAGTGCCCGTCCCGTCCTCGTCCTCGAGGTGGCGGAGAAAATCCACGCGAAGCCGATCAACACGAGGGCGAGGATCCAAGCCCTCGTCTGCTTCATCGCCTCGTAGGGAAAGCCGGTCGACAGATTGGCGCCCGTCGAGCCGCCGGTGAGGTCGGGGAGGAGGATGATGGCAACTCGGACGATCTCACCGAAACCGAGGGTGGCCACGGCGAGATAGACGTCCTTGAGCCTGAGGACGGGCAAGCCAATGACGAGGGCGATGAGGGCGCTGAGGGAGGCGGCGGCGGGCATCGAGAGCCATATCGGCATGCCGAGCTTGACCAGGAAGATCGCCGAGGCGTAGGCCCCGATCGCGGCGAAGCCGGCGCTCGCGAGGGAGAGGAGCCTGAGATGGAGGGTGGCGAAGGCGGAAAGTCCGAGAAGGAGGTTGATGAGGAGGCGATCGAGGTCGTCGGGGTTGCGTATCCAGACCCAGATGTCTCCGAGGACAATTAAGACGAGGAAGACGATCGAGGCGATGGTGCTCGCCGTCTTCAATCGGCCCTTTCCGCCAGCCTCCTTCGAGGCCTCGGCGGCTGCGTTCGAGGAACTCATGCGCGGTCCGCCTTTTTCTTGCCGAGAAGCCCCTCGGGCTTCACGAAGAGTATGAAGAAGAGGACGAGGAAGGCTATCGCGTCCTTGATGTCGCTGCCGCCGGGCACGTAGGCGATCGTGAAGGTCTCCACGAGGCCGAGGAGGAAGCCCGCGAGGATGGCACCCTCCATATTGCCCATGCCTCCGAGGATGATGACGGCGAGGCCGCGGAGCTCCACCGTCGAGCCCATGGGCGGCGAAATGTAGTTCGTGAGGAGGGCGACGAGGACGCCTGCCATGCCCGCGAGGCCGCCCGCGATCACGAAGGTCCGCACGATAATGCCGTTCACGTCGATGCCGAGGAGGAGGGAGGCCTTCGTGCTCGCCGATACCGCGCGAATCGCCTTGCCCGTCCGCGTCTTCCGGATGAACCAACCCAGGATGATCATGAGGAGGGTCGAGGCGACGAGAATGAGGATCTGGGCGCGCGAAATGCGGAGACCGCCCGGTCCGCCGAGGAAGAAGGGGCGGGGGTCGAGGACCTTGCTCGGGAAGCGCCGTGTCGAGACTCCGAAGACCGCCTCGGCGATGCTCACCATTATGAGGGAGGCGCCGATGCTCGAGATCATCGAGGAGAGCCTGTCGGCGCCTTCCTTCCTAATTGGTCGGAATGCGAGGAATTCGAGGGCGACTCCGATGAGGGAACCCGCCAGGGTCGCCGCGATGAGACCGATCGGAAGGGGAAGGCCGCCCACGGCCATCACCAGCCAGCCGACGAAGGCGCACCACATAAAGGTGGCGGCGTGCGCCAGGTTGACGATGTCGAGTACGCCGAAGATCAGCGTGAACCCCATCGCGAAGACGCCGTAGAGGGCGCCCCGCGACAGGCCGTCGACAATGTTCTGCGCGAGGAAAACGGGGTCGGCCAGAAGGCTCAGGTCCATGGGCGGTCCGCCTTATTTGAAGAGGACGTAGGCCCCGTTCTTCACGACGACGACCGCGTTCTGATGCTGGGGATCGCGATGGGCGTCGAAGGAGAACTTGCCGAGGGCTGTGTCGATGTTGCGGATGGCGCCGAGTGCGATCTTGATCGCGACGCGATCGGCGGAACCGGCGTTCTTGATGGCGGTGGCCACGAGCCAGAGTCCGGTGTAGGCCTGGGTCGCGAACTGGTCGGGATTGTTGCCGTACTTGGCGTTATAGGCCTTCACGAAGGCGACGCTCTTCGGGTCGTCGCTGGTGATCGACCAGGATGCGCCGACGATGAGTCCCTCGGCAGCCTCGCCTCCGTTCTTGATGACGGCGGGATTGTTGAAGCCGTTGCCGCCGACGATGGGCTGGGTGATGCCGATCTCGCGGGCCTGCTGAAGGACGGGCACCGCCTCGCCGATGAGGGAGGCGAAGACGTAGAGGTCGGGCCGCTTCTGTGAAAGCTTCTGGAGCTGGGTGCGGAAGTCCGAATCGCCCTTCTGGTAGCTCTCGGAGCCGACGAGCTGGACACCGGCCTTCTCGAGGGCCGACTTGAACACGTCGGCCTCGCTCTTCGAGTACTCGTTGGTCGACTCGTAGAGGAGGGCGGCCTTCTTCACGCCGTACTTGGCGACGACCTGGTTGATGGTGCCGGGGATGACGGCCGCCTGGGGCAGGGAGTCGCGGAAGATGAAGTCGCCCATGTCCGTGATGCCCGAGGCCGTGGTGCTGGTGCCAAGGACGGGGACGCCAGCCTGCTGGGCGACGGGGTCCGCAGCGAAGGCCGTCGATGAAAGGGTGGGCCCGATGATGAGCGACACCTTCTCGTCGTTGATGAGCTTGTTGAAGACGGAAATGCCCTCTTGCTTGTCTGCCTTCTCGTCCATGACGATGAGGTTGATCTTGCTCGAACCCAGGAATCCCGAGGAATTGATCTCCTCGAGGGCGAGGTCGAGGCCCTTCTTGATCGAAATGCCGTACGACGAGTTGTCGCCGGTGAGGGTCTCCGCCGCCCCGATCTTGATGACCGAGGGCAGGGGGGCCGCCGCGAGGGCCGCGGCCGAGGCCGCTGCGAGGGCTGCGACGATGAGTCTCTTCATGCTCTTCTCCTTTCGCTTGGTGCGATGCGATCCTATGTGTTCGGGAATTCCCTCTTGGGGAAGCCCGTCGGTCTTATTCACTCGAGTCTGTCGGCCATGGCTCCGAAGCGATTCCTCCACGCGGCGACCTCGGCCGGATCGATCTCGGCGGCGAAGGCGCCTTCCGCCTCGCCGCAATCGAGGAGGATCCTTCCCCTCGGGTCGAGGAGGAGTGAATCGCCGGCGTACTCCGTTTCGGACTCGCCCGAATCGCCTAACCTGTCCCGCTCCTTTGCGGGGTATGAGTCTCTCGTTCGGTTGACGCCGACGACGAATGCCTGATTCTCGATAGCCCGGGCGGCGAGCAGGCTTCGCCAATGTTCGCGCCGCGACCGGGGCCAGGCCGCGATCACGAAAAAGATGCCTGCCCCGGGAGCCTGTTTCCAATAATGGTAGGGAAAACGGAGGTCATAGCAGACGGAAGGTCCGACACCAAGCCTCGTTCCCGTCCGCGTTTCGAGCTCGAAGCCTTCCACCCCATCTCCGGCCTTGTAAGTCTTGTCTTCGCCGGAAATCGAGAAGAGATGCCTCTTTTCGTAGGTCGAAATCAACTCGCCCTTGGGATCGAAAGTAAATGCGCAGTTCCTGCCTTTGCGGACGCCGCCGACCGTGACGTAAGCCTGCTTTCGCTGGGAGAGCCCCGCGAAGAATGCGAAATCCTCGTCGCCCCAGCTCGCCGCGCCTAGATTCATCGAGAACCCCGAGAGGGCCATTTCGGGTAGGACGAACCAGTCGCCCTGTGCCTCCGACAGGAGGGTCGCGACTCGCTGCCGGCTAGCGGCCCTGCCGTCGCGGGCAGGCGCGAACTGGACGAGGACAATCTTCACGATCGAGCCTCGGAAATCTCGAAGCGTGGTTTGCCAAAGCGGGCAGGGCGCCGAACTGTCATTATGAAAGAGGACGCTACCACCCGATCCTTGGGGGGTCAAGAATGGTGAGGCTGAAAATAGACATTCCTCTATCTTCTCCTTTTCGGAGGAGGAGGCATTTCGAGGCGGAAAACACGGCAAGTTCGAAAAGTGATACTTCTGTTTCGGCAGGTGAGATTCGCCGCCTTCATACCAAAGTTGTTGAGCTGTTCAGAATGCCGAGCGCGCTATCCTCACGATGTCTGCGAAGACCCCTCCAGCCGTCACCGCCGCTCCAGCCCCCGGCCCGCGCACGACGAGGGGCATCGTGGAATAGCGCGCGGTGGTGAAGGTGACGACATTTTCCGCGTCGTTGAGACCGTGGAGGGGATGCTCGGGCGGGACCTCTTGCAGGGCCAGACGGATGCCCTCGGCCGAGATCGTCGCCGTGAAGACCAGATTGGCTCCCCTGGCCCGCGCCGCCTCGAAGCGCCTTTCGAAAAGTCGTTCATCCTCGAGGGCGGCATAAAAGGCCTGGAGATTGGGTGCCGCCATGCATGCCGCGGAGACGATTGGCTCGATGACGACATCCTTGTACTCGAAGGCAAAACCACACTCGCGCGCGATGATCAGGGCCTTTCTCGCGAAGTCGACGGCCCCGAGATCTTCGCGGGGATCGGGCTCGGTGTAGCCGAGCTCCCTGGCCTTCCTGACGAGGCGAGCCAGGCCCTTTTCCGGATCGAAGTTGGCGAGGATGTAGCCGAGTGTGCCCGAGAGCATGGCCTCGACTTTGATGATCCGATCCCCCGAAACGAGGAGATCCTTCATCGTCGAGATCACGGGAAGGCCTGCACCCACCGTGGTTTCGTAGAGGTAGGTCGTGCCCGTCTGACGGACCGTATCCATGAGTTCACGCCAGGCGGCGAGGCTTCCGGAGTTACCCTTTTTATTGGGGGTGACTATGGCGACCGCGGCCTTGAGGAGTTCGGGGTAGAGAAGCGGCACCTCGGTCGAGGCGGTGCAGTCGACGAAGGCCGAATTGGGCAGACCCATCGTCTTCGCCCTGGCGACGAAGGAGGAGAGGTCCGCCGGCTCGCCCTTGGTTTCGAGCTCGTGTTTCCAGGCCTCGATATCGATGCCCGAGGAATCGAGGAGCATCCTCTTCCGGTCCGAGATGCCGACGAGATTGACGCGGACGGAAAAATCGCGGAGGAGGATGGTCTTGTGCTCGCGGAGCTGGTCCAGGAGGGTGGTGCCGACCACGCCATGGCCGACGAGAAACACGTTCACGGACTTCTTGCCCGCGAGGAAAAAGGCGTCGTGCATCGCGCGCAGGGCCTTCGCCTCGTCCTTTTCCTCGATGACGGCCGACACATTGAGCTCGCTCGAGCCCTGGGCTATGGCCGCCACGTTGACGCCGGAGCCGCCGAGGGCCCCGAAGATCCTCGCGGAAATTCCCGGTTTATGCCGCATGCGCTCGCCCACGACGGCGATGATGGCCTTGTCGTCCTCGAGGATCGGCACGCCCACCCTGCCGTCCGCGAGCTCGACGGCGAATTCCTCGTCGATCGCCGCGAGCGCGCGATCGTTGTCCGAGGGCGAAATCGCGAAGCAGATCGAGCGTTCGCTCGAGGCTTGGGAAATCAGGACGATATTGATGCCCTTGTCCGCCAGGCAGGCGAAGAGGCGACCGGCGACGCCGCGGACGCCTATCATGCCAGGGCCCTGGAGTCGCGCGAGGGTGATGGGGGATATCGAGGTGACCGCTCGCACCGGGTACTTCGACGGTGGCGCATCGAAGGTGATGACGGTGCCGGGGAAGTTCGGGTTGAAGGAATTCCTGATCCTGATAGGTATGTCTTTTTCGAGGGCGGGCTGGATGGTCGGCGGATAGATGACCTTGGCGCCGAAATGCGAGAGCTCCATCGCCTCTTCGTAATTGAGCGCGGGTATGCTGAAGGCGTCGGCCACCTTGCGGGGGTCCGCGGTGAGGATGCCGTCGACGTCGGTCCAGATCTCGAGTTCCTCGGCGTCGATCGCGGCCGCGATCAGGGCAGCGGAATAATCCGAGCCGCCTCGGCCGAAGGTGATGGTGTCGCCCTTTTCCGTCCTCGCGATGTAGCCGGTGACGACGGGGATGACGGGCATGGTCTCGCCGGGCGTGTGGAGCCCGTCGACGCGCTCGACGATGGCGCGCTCGGTCGGCCCCTTGATGGGCCGGGCGTTGCCGTAAGGGCCCGAGGCCACGATGATCTCCCGAGCGTCGACATAGGCCGCCCTGAGGCCCGCCTCGAGGAGGGCCGCGGTGACGATGCGCGCCGAGAGCCGCTCGCCGAAGCTGACGAGGAGATCGAGACTTCGCGGCGAAAGCTCCCTGAGCAGGGCGACGCCCCGGAGGAGTTCCCTGAGGTCGCTGAGGAGGCGATCGGCCTCCTTGGCCGCCTCGAGGAGCCGTGGTCCGCTGGCGACGGCGGCGAGCGTATCCTGATGCCGCTTGGCGATGCCCTCGAATCGCTCAGTCCAAGCCGTCGCGTCTCCATCGACGGCGGCAACGGCTTCACGGGCCGTGCCGATGATGGCGTCCGTCACCCCGCCGAGGGCCGATACCACGACGATCGCACCCGGATTCTCGAGCGCGATGTCGACGACCCTCCGGATCGCGTCTGGACTGCCGACCGACGTACCGCCGAATTTCAGGACCTTCATGCGGGATTCCCCTTCGTCTTCCAGCGGGCCGCGCCGATACCTTGCGCATCGCGAGCCGCCTGATGTTTCAGGCGATAATGGCGAAAAAGGAAGCCAATTGTAAGGCCCCGGAGGGCCGGGCGCCGCAGGTCGGACCCGACGGCGCATCGCCCGCGAGCTCGATCAGCGTCTGTAGCTCTGCGTGGCCTGGATTCTCGGTTCCTCCGCCCTCTCGGGCCCGTTGATGGTGGGAATCACGGGCGTGAGGACGACGCTGCGAACCCCGTTGCCGGCGCTCGTGATTTCAACGATGAAATTGCGCCTTTTCGCGCCGGGTCCTTCGCCGATGAGTTCGATGAGACTGTCCTTGCCGACCGTGTACTGGATCCAGCGACCCGCGCTGCTTACGTCACCTTGGCTGAGCGTATAGCTCGACGCGCCGAAGACGAGTTTGACCGCGTCGCCGGTCCAGAGCCCTTCGATGGGCAGGGGGCCGGGGCTCTTGGCAGCCGGTTGGGCGTCTTCGTGGAAGCGGCGGTAATTGCCGTCCCAGCGATTCTCCGATTCGATCTTCATGAGAAGATCCTCGAAGACCCGGACGGAAATGGCGTCGGCGCCCGTCATCTCGATGTCCATAAGGCGACGAAGGGTGGGCACGGATTCGTTTTGCGCCCCCACGTAGAGGCCCGTTCGCGTCGCGTGGGATTCGTTCCAATGGAACACTTCCTGGGAATCTCCCGAGTAGAAGACGATGGAATTGCCCGCCCTGTCGAACACGAGAAGCCGCGTTTTCGGATCCTTGGGCCCCATGGATGCGTCGTACCAGACGCCCTGCAAGAAATTCTCGAAGTCGGATTCTCGGCCGGTGAGCACCTTGTTCGCGATATCGCGCTCGACCTGGGCACCCGGGATGGGATCCTTCGCCGTGATCTCGTAGGATTTCTTCTTCGGGTCCCACGACCAGGTCGTGCGAAGCTGATCGAGGGGATTCTGGGAAGCGGCGTCCTTGGAGAAGGATAGTATGACCGAGGGCGCGCCCTCAGTTTGACCTAATTGGTAACTTTCCGGCCGGTCGGCGTCCTCGATCCGGACCGAGTCGCCGACAACGGAGGCTATGGGCGCGTATTGGAGCCCGGTGTTCTCCGAGCCGCGGACCTCGCGGAAGATCGTGAGCGTCTGCTCGTTCTTCTCGTTCATGCCCGTCACGACGATGGAGAGCCAGTGGTCGCCGATGACGTCGCGGGCCTGGAGCTGGAGGGTCGTGAGTTTCGTGACGGGGATGGGGCTCTCCCAGGAACGGAACCAGCCTCGCCGGCCCGGAACCGTGTCCGCGATGACGATGGCGAGACCGCCGCCGGACGCGCCCGCGCCAGTCTTGCGAACGGTCATGATCTGCTCTTCGCCCTCGTCGGCGTCGAGGTTGAGCGATTCGACGTCGAGGACGACCTCGTCGGGCAGGGCGTCGATGCGATTCGTCGCGACGCCGCGGTCGGGCGCCGCCAGACCCTGTTTGTCCGTCGAGGCGGCGTCGGCCACCACCAGCCTCCTCGTGATGACGGGGCGGGACGCGTCTCGTCTTTCGTTGGCCGATTTCCACCAATACCAGCCGATGAAGACGACGGCGACGGCGCAGACGACGAGGAAGATCGAAGTTGCGAGCTTTTTCATGGAGCTCCGAGGGAATATCCCGATGCGCCCGGATGCGCCAAGCCCTGGGGCGCGACCGTCACGGGGTCGCGGCGGGCCTTGGCTCCTCGCGACCCTGGGGCGTGACGAAGGCCGCTTCGATGTTTTGTAACACGGCCGATTTCAGCTCTTCAAGAGGCAAGGTCGAGGTGAAGCCCGCGGCGGTCCAATGGCCGCCTCCACCGAAGCCATGCGCTATCCTCGCGACATTGACCTTTCCCTTCGACCGGAGCGAGCAACGCCAGCGCCCTTCGCTGTTTTCCTTGATGAGGACCGAGACCTCGACTTCGGCGCTTTTGAGGGGCGTGTTGACGAAGCCTTCCGCGTCTTCGTACAGGGAACCGGTGGCTTCGAGATCGGCGAGCCTCATTATCTGGAAGGCCAGACGCTTGCCGAGCTCGAGGTCGAGGCTGCCGAGGACGACTCGTTCGAGGAGGAGGGAGGCCACGGTTCCGGATTCGTAGACGCGACCGTGGATGACGTAGGGCTTGACGCCCAACCGAACAAGATCGAGGGCGCAGGCGAAGGTGGTAACACTGGTCTTCGGATAGGCGAAGGACCCCGTGTCGAAGACGATGCCGGCGAATATCGCCTCAGCCGCGTCGAGGCTCAAGGAGGCTCCGAGGATCGAGGCGAGGCGCCAGACCATCTCGCAGCTGCTCGAGGCCGTCGAGTCGACGACAAAACCCTCTTCGAGCTGTCCCTTGATTTCGTGGTGATCGATGACGAGAAGGCCCTTGGCCGAACGCACGAGGCCTTCCATCCTCGAGCCGAGGAAGGCGAAGTCGTGGGTGTCGACGACGATTGCGCAGGTTCTCTCCGGGGCGAAGGGAAGTTCGGTCGACTCTTGGACGCGATCGAACCATCCCCTTTTGTCGATAAAGGCGAGTCGACGGGAGGGCGCTTCGAAAAAGACGAGGCGGGCCTGTTTGCCGAGGCCTTCGAGCATGATGGTGAGGGCGTAGGCGGCACCCAAGCCGTCGGCGTCGGGACCATCGTGCGAGGCGAGGACGAAGCTGTCGAAGGTCCGGATGTAGCCGGCCGCCTCTTCAAGAGTCATGCATCTCCCTGTCGCGATTTCGTCTTCTCAGAAATACTAGTGTCCCACCAGCCGCCCCCGCAAGGACGACAACGGCCAAAATCGGGATGAGGATGACGAAGAGGGTCGATCCGCCTGACTTTGCCGCCGCTCCGACGCCGCTCTCCGCGGAGCCGGCCTTGTCGGCCGGGTACGTGGCGACCGCGCCTCCTCCTCCGCCCGTTTCACCCAGCGAAAGTTCAGGGGAGCTGCCCGGGGGAAGGGGCGGAAAGTCGGCGTCGCTCCTCGAGGGCGGCTTGTCGAGGAGCCTCATGATGCCGGGCGCGGCCTGGTCCACCCTGGCTCCCACGTCGAGGCCGACGATGATCTCCCGATAGGCGCCCTTGTCGATGCGCCTCACGTAGGTGAGGGCCGGATGGCGCAGGCGGTAATCGGCCGATACGTAGCGGGACCCGGGGGGGGCTTCCTGACGCTCATCGGTGAGGAGCACGACATACTTGGGTCTATCCGGGTTGCCGAGCTCCTGAAGGTCGGACTCGGCCTTGTCGAGGGCCGCGCCGATGTCCGTGTAGGCCCCGTCAGCGACGATCGACTCGAGCTTTCGTATCGCTTCCGCCTTGTCCGCCTCGGATCTGATCGTGCCCCCGTAGAGCCTCTCCACCTTGCCGAAGAAATCCTCGATGATGAGCCTGTCGCCGGGTACGAGGAGGGTGGAGATGAGATCGCTCGCCGCGAAATTCTTCACCTCGCCGAAAGTCGCCCTCATCGACAGCGACTTGTCGACGAGGATTATCTCGTCGATGGTTCCCGGGCGGTTCTCGCCATGGACGGTTAAAAGTCCGGCAAAGGCCATCGCGGCGACAAAGGTCGCCATCCTCAATCTGCCATCGACGCTCACGGCCAATCCTTTCCGCGCTGCGCGGCCTTCGTCGCCACGGCAACGCTCGGCATGTTTTCTTCCATATTATGTGAAAATAGCATCCCATAAATTTTCGCCAAGTCTTTACATTTCAACTCGGCTCTGCCTACTATAATGCAGAAATTGGCCTTTACGCCAAATAAGGAGAACCTATGGGCGCGATAGATCTTCCCAAGAGTCCTAATGTATTTCATCCCGAGAAGCCGAGCGCGGTCGGCTCCCGTAATTCCTTGGCCCAGGAGGGTCGTGACCAGCAGCGCGAGACGAATCAGCTTCTCGAAGAGGAGACCAACAAGGTTCTCCACCACTTGAACGCGCGCCTTCCCAAGGAAGTCCTCGAGCGCCTCGACGTGATGGGCGGCGTCAAGGAAAAGCTCTACAACTACTTCAATCAGAATTACCAGAACATGTTCAACCGCTTCATGGTCACCACCGAGGACGAGATGGTGAAGAAGGTCAGGAACTTCATCGACAAGGAAGAGATGAAGGGCCTGGCGCGCTACACGCCCAAGGAAATCGCCGAGCTCCTCGACCAGGTCGGCGGCGCCGACAAGTTCAACACCGGCGAAGTCGAGAAGTCGATGGTCAACATGTTCGGCCACCTCCAGGGCCACATCCAGCGCGGAATCAACGAGCTCGAGAACCTGACCAACGCCCTCCTTCGGCAGAAGACCGATGTCGGCGCCTTCATCCGCGGCGAGAACGCCTATTCCGTCGTCAAGTGCGCCTTCAAGGACAACATCTACAAGCCCAAGACCGTCACCGACGTCAAGCTCTCGGTCAACATCCTCGATTCCGAACTCATCAGCCCGATCTTCCATTATCAGGTCACCGTCGAGTACCTCATCAAGGATCTCATCTCCAAGCACCTGATCGACATGATCGACAAGGAGATCGACAAGGTGAAGGATCGCCTCGTCGACGCCGGCAAGGAGGAGATGGGCGACACGGAGATCATCTTCGAGAAGATCAACCACGTGAAGGACTTCACCGACGACGATACCGAGAATCCCAAGTCCAAGCGCTACAGCATCATCGCGAAGGACCTCATGGAGAGGATCAACAATCTCCGTGCCGAGATCGATCCCTCCACCTTCGACCAGATGAACGTCCGAGAGAACCTCAAGAAGATCGTCGACATCGAGAACATCCGCAATCGCGGCTACAACACGGCCGTCAACTCAATCACCTCGATCCTCGACACCTCCAAGATGGGCTACCAGTACATCGAAAACCTCAAGAACGCCCGCCTCCTCTTCATCCGCGAGTACGAGGACACCAACACCGCCGTCCTTCCCGACGAGCGCTACCAGATCCGACTCCAGTACTACGACAACGCCCAGCTCATCGAGGAGCGCAAGGCCTACGACGTCCAGCTCAAGAGCTTCGAGACCGAGGTCGCCCATCTCTGGGACGTTCTCGAGATGAAGTATGAGGATTCCAAATTCCTCAAGCGCGTCACCGACTTCAAGGATCTTTCTAATATCTACAAGGGCAAGATCCGCTCGCGCATCAAGGCCAAGACCGGCGAGCCCCTCTACGAGGACATCGAGAAGGTCTGGGACGAGATCTCCTTCGTGAAGCCCGCGGAGACCGACGTCGAGAAGATGAACCGCACCTACCTCTTCGAGAAGGACAAGCTCCGCAAACGCCTCATCCTCATGGTCGACAAGCTCAAGTCTATGTACACCTACCAGTACCCCATCGAGCGCCGTGTGATGGAGGAGAGGCTTACCTTCCTCCAGAAGGAGTTCGACAAGTTTGATTACATGATCAACCCCTACCATGTCCAACCGGGACTCCTCCTCGACGTGGACATCTGCTCGATCAAACGCAAGAAGGCCACCCTCGACGGCATGGCCAACGTGCTCAACGAGTTCCTCCACGGCGTGTCGAAGGGCTTCCAGGACGCGGCCTTCGCCGGCTTCAGCCGCCGCCGTTCGACCGTCCGCGAGGACCTCGCCCAGAGCTTCTCGACCAACCCGACCGAGGAGCCGGCCCATGGCGGTCCCGCCAACGACTACTTGAGCATGCTCAATGCCGAGCCCGCCCTGCCCGAGACGACCGCGGAGGCGGCACCCGCCCCTGCGCGCCGAAGGGCTCCCGCCAAGGGCGTCGTCGACGCAAAGGCGAAGACGGCCCCGGCCAAACCGGCCGCGAAGCGCGGACGCCGCGACGAAGGCGGTCTGAGGGAGGTTTGATCCCCTTGAGCCCCGGGAGGGCCAGCAAAGGGCTGGTCCTTTCCGGCTCAGATCGATCTATTCGTTCGTGACTCGCGGGCCGCCCATCAAACTTTGATCGGGCGGCCCTTTTCTTTTCAAGGAGGATGTTCGATCATGAAGGCTATGACCACACAATTCGAAGGCCTTGCCGACAGGGCGGGCTTCAACGCAAGTGTCCGGCACATCAAATCGACCCTTGGCATCCTCGACAGGGTGGCGGACAAGGAAAACCTAGCCGACGTTCTCGCCGAGCTTGGCGACCAGGGAAGCCTTTCGAAAGACCAGTTTCCCGCCGTCGTTTCGATGGTACTCGGCGACAAGTACGGGTATAGGGCCGTCGCGGCCAACCTCAGGGGGGCGGCCACGGACATAGCCGCGATCGCTGAGGAAGTCTCGGGCTGGAACGGCGTGGATCTCGTCGTCGTCTATCACCACCCCGACCTCGGCGTCCTGGTCGTGAATCCGAAAAATAAGGCGCGGATCTCCACCATCAACCGCGTCAACCGTTCGGAGCTCATGACTGTTTGGGCCGGCCGCTTTGCAAAGGAGGGCGATCCTGCCCTTCTCGACGCCACGGCGCGAGCGGTTATCGAACTTTTTTCGGGCAAGACCATCAAGCCGAAGGCCGAATTCTTGAAAGGCGACTGCGCCTACAAGCAGGCGGCTTCGGCCGAAGGCAAGCCCGCCAAAGGCAAGGCGGATAAGGCCGCCACGGCTAAGGCCGCCACGGCGACAGCAGCCAAGGCCGCGGCAAAGGGCGTTCCGTCCAAGGCGAAGGCCGCGGTCAAGGCGCCGGCTGCGACCGTGGAAGCGGCGGCTCCCGAGCCGGAGCACAAGCCCGCCGTCGAAGCCGAACGCGCGATCAAGCCGGGCAGCAAGATGACGCCCATGTACTCGGTTCCCGTCACGAACGAGCTGTTTCACAACGGCAACGTCGAGGCCTGGAAGCGCATCATCGCAAGTTACAATTCGAAGCATCCCGACCTCACCGTCCTCGTCTATTATGACGGCGAGCGCATCACCAACCTCAACGCCCTCTTCAAATGGGGCAAGGTGAAACACGGTTCGACGATCCAGTTCGCCGTCGCCGGCGACGAAATCTCCGACGTCGCCAAGCTTCAGCGATATCTAGCCCAGGGCGCGAGCCGCATGTACGAGGCCTTCCTGCGCGGACCGGTCAATTCGGTCATGGTCCTCTTCTAAGTCGGGCGGAAGGAAAAGGAAAGGTCATGAAAGACAATATCCATTATTTCAGCCAGAGCCTTTCGGTCAGGAAAGGCGTCGATATCGACAAGCTTGGCCAGCGCGGAAGGCAGGCGATGGAATTCGCGGAGCTCGGCCTGCCGATCCTCCCCGGTTTCATCGTGGACGCCAACGCGGCTGCGAAGCTCGACGATCCCAAGGCTTCGTCCTATCTCCTGCCCGCCCTCGAAAAGATCGAGGAGCTGGTAGGAAAGAAGGTCGGCGACGCGAAGAATCCCCTCCTCCTCAAGGTCGTGGTGTCGCCGAATCTGGCCGTCTCCAACTGGCCGACTTTGCACAATTTCGGGCTCGCCAAGGACACGGTCGAGGCCTTCTCCGCCAATGTCGGCCCTGCCTTCGCGGCCAACGAGGTCCATTTCCTCGCCCGCGGCGTGCTTTCCATCGAGGAGCGCATAGCCGAGATCGAGGGCCGGACGAAGGACAAGGAAGCCCTTGCCCTCATCGTCGCGAAGGCGGCGAAGGGACTCGAAGGCGCCAAAACCGCCAAGGCCGCATCGGCCCTCATGGACGAATACGCGCAAAGCCTCCCCGCCGGCTTCTTCGACAGCGCTCGCGCCCAGTACGGCGCCATCCTTTCTCTCGTGTCGAAGCTCATCAGATTGGACGAGCAGGACGCCGAGGATACGGCCTTGATCGTCCAGCCCATGGTCTACGGCAACTATGGCAAGAACTCCTCCTCGGGTGATTTCTACACCCGCGACATCGTGACGGGAGAGCGAAAGCTCCAGGGCGAGTTCTACCAGGAACGCTTCAATGAATTAGGCGCATCGGGCAAGGACATCAACGACATCGACGCCGCCTATCTCAAGGAACTCGACAAGATCGCACGCAAGCTCGAGGACAGGCACAAGGAGATCAGGCAGATCCGCTTCACCATCGAGAAGGGGAAGCTTTGGCTCATCGAGCAGCGCCAGGTCGTGGCCAAGAGCACCCAGGCCGACCTCAAGCTCCTCCTCGATCTGGCCTCGCGAAAGATCGTCAGCGAGACCTTCGTCGTCCAATCCATCGCTCCTGGCCGCCTTAACGAAATCCTCCATCCCATAGTCGATCTGGCGAGCGTGAAAAAGCTCCCGGGGGTCATCGGCGGCATCGCGGGCGCTCCGGGCGCCGCCATAGGCAGGGTCTACTTCAGCACCGAGTCCCTCCTTGAGGCCCATCGCGCCGCCCAGCAGAAGGGCGAGGACAAGCGCATGCTCCTCGTCATGCCCTCCACCTTCGCCGAAGACGTGAAGGCCATCGAGGTGGCCACTGGCGTCCTGTCCTGCGAAGGGGGCTTCTCGGCCCATGCCTCCGTCGTCGCCCGCCAGTATGGCAAGGTCTCCCTCGTCAAGCCCGAGATGAAGATACGCGGCAAGAAGGCCACGATCGGAGAGATCGCCTTCGCCGAGGGCGAATACATCACCATCAACGTGCCCTTCTACGGCAAGCCCCAGGTTTGGCTCGGCAAGGCCAATCTCATCGAGCCCAAACCCGAGGATTCGGGTCTCCTCGACTTCATCCGCCTCGCGAAAAACGAGATGGGGCATTTCCACGTGCGCGCCAACGCCGACAGCCCCCGCGACGCCGCCCTCGCCCTCCTCTTCGGAGCCGAAGGCGTGGGTCTCTGCCGCACGGAGCACATGTTTTTCAACGAGAAACGCATCAACGTCTTCCGCGAGATGATCCTCGCCGACACGAAGGAAGACAGGATCAAGGCCCTCGACAAGCTCAAGGTGATGCAGCGCGAGGATTTCTACGGCCTCTTCAAGACGATGGCGGGCAAGGAAGTCACCATCCGCCTCCTCGATCCGCCCCTCCATGAGTTCCTGCCCCACAACGCAGCGGAAATGGAATCCTTCGTCGCCCACCTCGGCGCGCGCAAGAGCGCGGCCAAGCTCTCCAAAGCTGAGATCCAGGCCCGCTGCGACGCCCTTGCCGAATTCAACCCGATGCTCGGGCACCGCGGTTGCCGCCTCGCCGTCACCTACCCCGAGATCTACGAGATGCAGGTGCGCGCGATCTTCGAGGCCGCCTACAAGCTCCAGTCCGAAAAGGTCGACGTCCGCCCCGAGGTGATGATCCCGATCGTCATGAACGCGGCCGAGCTCAAGCTTATCGTCTACGGCAAGAAGATTGAGGGGCGCACCTTCCGAGGTCTCGTGGAGATAGAGGAGGAGGTACGGAAGGAACTCGGCGCCAAGGCCATTCCCTACAAGATCGGCACGATGATCGAGCTGCCCGCGGCGGCCCTCCAGTCGGGCGAGATCGCACGCTACGCTGAGTTCTTCAGCTTCGGCACGAACGACCTCACGCAGACGACCCTGGGCATCAGCCGGGACGACTTCAACTCCTTCATGCCGGATTACTCGACCTACGACCTCGTCGAAGGCAATCCCTTCTCCCTCCTCACCCCTCCGGTCAAGGACCTGATCCAGACCTCGGTGCGCCGCGGCAAGATCAGCCGTCCCGGCCTCGTGACCGGCCTTTGCGGGGAGCACGGCGCCAATCCGGACAACATCCGCTTCACGATGGAGACCGGCTTGGACTACGTTTCCTGTTCACCCTATCAAGTGCCCCTCTCGATCACCGCGGTCGCCCAGGCCGAGATCGAAAAGAGGCAGGCGGCGGCCAAGGCCGAGTGAGAGACGCGAAGGCCGGCTGTGCCCCGCGCCTTCACTCGCCAAAGCCCAAAAACAAGAGGCCGTCCTTCGGGACGGCCTCTTGTTTTTGCCGGCGGTGGCCGACGCGGGCGACTCTTAATCCGGACAAGACAGCGATTCCCTTTGGGAATCGCAAGGCAAGCTGCCAGCCCATTGACCGGCAGCTTGCCTCAGGCTTCCGTCGAGGTGAAGCCCATCTTGGTCACGATGGATTGCGTAATGGCCGGCGCGATCTTCTTGCAGTCGGCGAGGGGGAGTCCTGCTTCCTTGTTGAAGGTCTTTTCGAAGAAGGTGTTAAGGCTTTCCTTAATATCGGGAAGGGCGTAGAAGACGAAGGAGAAATTGATGCCCGTCGGCCTCATGATGGTGAAGGAGCCGTAGGACATCACCGGTTCCTTGCTGTAATAGACCTTCGCCAAGTTCTTGCAGTTGTAGAGCTCGAGTTCGCTGAATCGATGCTGAATCTGCTCGGAGCTGTCGCGGAGGAAGGGCTCTGTGCCCTTCTGATGGTAGTTCGAGGGCTCGACGAGGATGAAAATCTTCTTTCCATCCGTCTGGAAGGTCAGGCCGGCCTCGTTGGGATAGATCGATTTCACGTTGGAATAGGAAACGACCTCGTAACGCGAATAGGCCGTGCTCGCGCTGAAAAAGGAGGACACGAGGAATCCGTGATCCTTGGGTAGGGCGCTCTTTTGATAGGCATCGAACAGGTCCATCGCTTTGACGGGCATCGAATCCTCCTCTTGCATGTGCTAGCCGCAAGTATAGCCGAGAGCGGCTGAGCTGTCACGCCGAAGCGAGCGCGCCGGTCAGGCGGGTTTGACGGGTTTCGGGATGTCCCCCTTCGGCAGTGCCGCCGCGGCCCTTTCCCGGGCTTCCTGTGCGGAGGCGTAGAGTCCCTTCTCCTCGTAGATTCGCGCGAGTTCCCTCCAGGGCCTTTCGATGCCCGGCTCGATTTCGACGGCGCGGCGATAGGCGTCGAAGGCCGATTCGGCCTTGCCGAGCTTTTCCGATAGCATGCCCTTGACGACCCAGGGGCCGGCTCTTCCGAGGGCCGCTGCGGGAGCCTTGTCGAGAAGGGCCCAGGCGAAGGCCGACTTACCGTCGTTGTGGAGGCAAAGGCAGAGGGCCATGAGGAGCTCTCCGTCGCTCGGGTCGACGAGGAGGAGATCCCGATAGAGGACGGCGCCTTCGCGCCAGCGGCGAGTCTCGCGGAATGCCCGTGCCAACATGCGGCGATAGCTCGACGAGCTCCCGGCCCAGGGGAGTCCCTCCTCGAGAAGCTTCGCGACGGTCTTCCAGTCGCCCTTTCCCGAGATGAGCTCGGCGTACTCCCACCTGATCGCGATATTGTCGGGGAAACGGGCAAGATAGTCCTTGCAGGCATGGGCCCTGAGTGTCGCGTCTCCGAGGGACTCGCCGACCGAAATGCGGTAGAGGAGGGCGAGCTCGTGTCCGGGATCGAGTTCCACGACCTTTTCGAACCAGCCCCGCGCGAGATCGGGACGCCCCCCGCGGTAAAGGCACTCGCCGAGGGCGAAGAGGTGCCGTTTATCGGGAGCCAGACCTGCCCGACTATCGCCGTGGAGCCTTTCCTGGAGCTTTGCAAGGGCCCATTCGTTCCGTTCGCCTCGCCTCGAACAGCAGAGTGCTTCGAGATAATCGCAGTCGGCTGCCTCCGCTCCGAGACTCCGCGCGCGAGCGATTTCGCCAAGGGTCTCGTCATGGTGATCGAGATCGAAAAGGGCGAAGGCGAGGTTGAGGCTGAGTTCCGGGGAACGGGGATCTGCCGCGACGGCCTTCTCCGCCTCCTCCCTGGCGCGCGCCGGGTTGCCGGTCATGCGGAGGCTTTCGGCCGCCATCGCGTGAAGGCCTGCCCGAGCGCTTTGCGGAATTTCAGTGCCCTCGCGCAGGGCGGAAAGCGCCGCCGTCGCGGCAGCCTTCCAGTCGCCGCTCTTGAAGGCCGAGGCGGCCCTGAGCATGTCGAGGGAAGCTCGATCGGCCGGTCCCTGCCTGCCCCCGAGGCCCGTCAAACCGAGCTTTTCCGCGAGGGCGAGGGCTTCCTTCCTTCTGCCGAGGTCGAGGAGGATACCCGCCTTGAGCCAGGAAATGGATGGATCGCCGGGTGATTGGGCCAGGGCGGCCTCGCAGTCGACGAGGGCCTCGGCGTCCCGGCCCAGATCGCGGAGGGCCCGGGCCTTCCAGAGCCTGAGAGCCGTGGAATCGAAGCCGTTGTCGGCCACGAAGCCGAAGGTCTGTGCGGCAAGCTCGCTGTCTCCGCGGAGGAAGTCGCGAATGCCTCGGACGAAAAGGGCGTTGAGGTAACCGCGATAGACCCGGGGGTCCTGGGGGGAGAGGCCGACAGCCTTTTCAAGGTGGGCGACGGCAGCCCCGCTCTTCCTGAGCTTGAGCTCCGTCGCGCCGAGCAATGCCCAGCTGCTGGCCTTCGAGGGATCGGCCTCGACGCTCTTGCGAAGGGCCTTGGCTGCCTCGGCGTGGAGACCGCCGGCGAGATAGGCGCGGCCGAGGAAAAACCGCCCCTTCGCCTCGTCGCCACCGGAGCGTAGATAGGCGCGGAATGCGTCTATCGCCCTGCCAAGTTCGCCTAGGGCTTGATGACTTCTCCCGAGATAGAGTAGGGCCTCCGGCGGCGCCTCGCCTCCGGCAACAAGCGTCCCGAGTATCGATGCCGCCCTGCGATAATCGCGGGCCATCCCCGCCTCGAGGGCCTGCTTGAGAAGTCGATCAGCCTGCGTTGCCACGTCTCGATGATAGCTTCCTCCACCCCCTGCCGCACAGGGGGCAGCGACATGCTATGATCACGACCATGGTCTCGCCGAAGCGTATTCTGCCGACGTTCAGCTTCATACTGTCGCTGGCGGCGCTCTTTCTCGTGATAGGCCTCGTGTGGGCGATGATCCTCGAGGAGAGGCGCACACGGAGCCTGAGCCTCCAGTTCGACATCTACCGGGCCTCCGCCGCCCTCGTCGAGGCCTGGCTCGACAATCCCGAGGGGAATCTCGTCGGCGGTCCCGTTCTCGGCTTCGGCGTCTACGATGCTGACGGAAATGCGATCACCGCGCAGGGCAGCGCTCCCCCGCAGCTCGACCGCGGCGCGAGGAGCTTTGTCCTCTCGGAGTCAGGGCCTGGAGGGGCGACGATCAGGCTCATGCGACCCATGCCCGCCCCCGGAGGGCCGAGTCGCCTCCAGGGGATGCAGGGCGGCATGATGCGCGGCGGCTATGGCGCGGGTGGAGGCTTGGGGGGCAGAGGCTCGGGCGGGGGAGGTCTCGGCTCAGGGGGCCTCGGAGCCGACGGGTTCGGCTCGTCGATGGGCGGGATGATGGGCCCACCTGGGCTGGGCGCTTCGCCAGGAAGCCCCCTCGGCCTCCTCTTCGCGAGCCCGCGCACGATGTGGCTTGAATATGCGGTGCCGCCCCGGCCTTTGGGAGAAACAGTCCTTGTGGCGGGTGGCCTTCTTTTAAGCCTCGTTCTCGTGGGCATCTACCTCCTCGTCCTCGTGCTCATGAGGAGGAATGGGGAACTCAAGGAGAGGGAGTCGCGCAACCGCGAGCTGGCCGAGCTCGGGCAGGCGGCCAGGACCCTGGTCCACGAAATCAAGAATCCCCTCGGCGTGATCGGCATTCAGGCGGCCACCCTGAGACGTCGCGAAGGGGAAAATTCCTTGGCGGGAAAGGCTGCCGATGTCATCGACGGGGAAGTGAGAAGGCTCGCCGGCATGGCCGACAGGATCAGGGAATTCCTCAAGGCGGGCCCTGGCGACCCTCGCGACATCGAACTTCTAGATTTTATGCGAGCCTTCGTGGAGCGACACGATCCCGAAGCCGGCGAGGGCAGGTCAGGCATCGACTTGTCCCTGCCGACCGGAGACAGAGGAGCGATGGTGCGCGTCGATCCCGATCGGCTTTCCCTCGCCCTGGACAACCTCGTGGCCAACGCGCGCGAGGCCGATCCCGAGGGCTGGGTCACTCTCGAAGTCGTCCGGAAAGGCAGGTCCTGGGTCATGGCGGTAGGTGACAGGGGGGGCGGCGTGGCTCCTGATTCGCGAGCGAGACTCTTCGAGCCATTTTTCACCACCAAGGAGAAGGGAAGCGGGATCGGCCTCGCCCTCGCCCGGAGCGTGGCGAGGGGAGCAGGCGGCGATCTTACCTATTCGCCCCGACCCGAAGGCGGGTCACTCTTCCTCCTGAGCCTCCCCGCCCTAAATTGAAACGCCTGTCCTCTTCGCGACGAAGAGACGCATGAAGCGCGCGATCAGGTAGGAATTGTAGGCGAGTTCCACGCCGATCCAGGCGAAGCCCGGGAGTTCGGCTGATGTCGTGAATTCGACGCAACCGCCCCTGATCGGCACGGCTCCCTCCGCGGCCGGGGCCTCGAAATCGAGGATCTCCCCTTTTTCCGGCGGGGGGCCGGAATATTCGCCGAAGACCCTTATAGCCCGCTTGCTCATCGAAAGTATCCTGAGCCTGTCCGCCGCCGCTCCGTCTTTGAGGAGGGCCACATGGGGATGCGCGAAGAAGTCGCCGAGTCTTTCGAGGGGGACGGCGAGGTCGGTCGGGTCGGCGAAGAATGCCTCGCCTTCATCGCTTTGGACGAACCACGTGACGAGAATTTCCTTGAGGGCGAAGGGCGTTTCCCTGAACGCGACATCTATAAAACAATAGGGCGAATCGGCATTGGGCTTCCTGAAATCGACGATATCAGATAGTACGAAAAAGGTGATGGGCTTCGAGGCGCTGGGCACCTTGAAATTCAGGTTGAGCTTATGGGGGCGTTTCGCCAAGTTGCGGAAGAAATCGATTTCCTTCTGCGAAAGCGAGGCGAGGAGGCTGGCCTTGCCGAGGGAAAGGTCGAAGGGAAAGCAGGATACGAAGAATTCGTCGATCTTGAGATGGATGCCTCGCTTGATGAGACCCAGTTCGTCGATGAGCGAGGGATTGAGCCTGAGCACCCTGTCCCTGTAGCCCTCGGCCTTTTCGTTGACGATACGGGAATCCATGGGGCCATCCCTTCACATGAAACCTGGCAGCCCGGGCGAAATGCACCTTTCGCTGCCGGCCGACTCTTGGCATGATAGCTCGGCACAGGGATGCTAACAAGGCGGTTTTTCGCATCGTTCACATCGAGGCGAAGTAGAGGAGGTTGCATGAAGAAATTATCCATCGCGATGAGGGGAGGAGGGGCGCGTGCCTTTGGTTTGTTCCTGGCCTTAACCCTCGCGGCCCTTTCGCTCAACCTATCGGCCGAAGGCTCGGCGGCAATTTCAGCCACTTCCGGCGATAGGCCGGCCCATCTCGTCTTGCCCAACGGTCTCGAGATCTTTGTCGTGGAGAATCATTCGGTGCCCCTGGCGACCGTCTGCGTGGCCTTCCGGGGCGGAGCGAGCGCCCAGGACAAGTCGGACGCCGGTCTCTTCCACCTCTACGAGCATCTTCTCTTCGCCTCCAACGAGAAGTATCCCAATCAGGCCGCCTTTACCGCGGCCCTCAATTCGCTGGGCGTCCCCGACTGGAACGGCTCGACGGGAGGGCAGGACATCGAGTACCACATCACCATCCCCTCGTCCAAGCTCGACGACGGCGTCCAATTCTGGTCATGGGCGGTGCGTCATCCCGTCTTCGATCCAGCCAAGCTCGAAACCGAAAAGGGCGTCGTGCTCAACGAAATCAAGGGCTACCATGCCGACCCCGACCAGATCTTCGAGAACGCCCTCGATTCAAGGGCTTTTTCGACCTATCCCTGGCGGAAAAACGTGGATGGGCCGGAATCGAACGTCGAAGGGGCCACCGTAGCCGACCTCAAGGCCATGCAGGCTGCCTGGTACGTGCCTTCGAACGCGGCCATCCTCGTCGGAGGCGACGTCAAGCCGGCCGAGGTCTTCGCCTCGGTGAAGAAATGGTTCGGCGACTGGCAAGGCGCCCCGGCCCAGGCCATCGGCGTTCCGCCCCAACCGTCCTTCCCCGGCGACATTCGCCTTCTCTACAAAGATTCTGGCTACTACAAGGGCATCGACAACGTTCGTGTTCAGTGGCGAGGGCCCGACGTCCTCGTCGACACCAAGAACAGCTACGTCTCCGACGTCCTCCTCTTCCTCACGCGCTCGCCCGTGGGTCGCTTCAAGAAAGACCTCATGGAGAAGGTGCCCGATCTCTACGACCCCGAATACATCGATTTCGGCTATCCGACCGCCAGGGACGGGGGCGTACTGTATTTCAATTCCTACATGAGGGCAGGCGAGGGCGGAGCGATACTCGACCGTGCCGAGGCTCTGCGAAAGGCGGTGATAGACGAGCTCGCGTTGATCGCGAAGGACCCGCGAACCTACTTCGGTGACGAGGAGCTTGCCCTCGCCAAGCGCAAGCTCGTCGACGACAACCTGCTCAGCATGGAGGATACCTCCTCCTTCGTGTCGGGAGTCCTGGTTTTCTGGTGGTCGGTCGCCTCGAGCGACTACTTTTACAATTATGAAGAAAATTGCCGGAAGGTGAGCTTCGACGACATATCCGCCTTGATACGGAGCTACATCCTCGACAGACCCTCGGAGCTTGGGGTGCGCGTAAACTCGAGTGATGCCGCCAAGGACGCCGCGATGGACGAGGGCGCAAAGTCCCTGGGCTATGAGAACGTGACGCCGGCCGACGCCTTTTGGTGGCAGCAGCAGGGAGGCAAATGATGCGAGCCGAAATGACATTCGCCAATCGGAGACCCCTCCTCGTCGCCCTCGCTCTGGGCGTCTGTCTGGCCTTCGGAGCCGGCGCTCAGGGGACTTCCGCCATGGCCAGGGGGAGCAGCGCGGCCCAGGTCCGCCTCGACGCTCTCGAGCCGATCTTCACTTCGGGAAAGGCCGGAGCCTTCGCCCTCGAAAACGCGCCTTCCTATTCGACCTTCAGTCTTTCGAACGGCATACCCGTCGTCCTCAGGACCAACGACGCCAATCGGGTTCGCTCCCTCAGCATCGTTCTCCGCGGTGGCACCCTCATCACGAAGGAATCCGAGGCGGGCCTCGAATCGCTGATGCTTCGCGAAATGGCCAGGGGTTCGCGCGAGTGGCCCTACGAGAAACTCAGCGCGAAACTCGACGAGACGAGCGCCAGCTTTTCTACCGGGAGCGTCTTCGATTATTCCACCTATACCCTGAGTTGCCTCGATCGCTACTTCGACGAGCTTCTTCCAATTTGGGCCAGCACCTTCAACGACCCAGCATGGGACCCCGCCGATTTCGACAGAGTCCTTTCCGACGCGAAACTGGCCCTCCAGAAAAAGGAACAGGATCCCTGGCAGGCGACTGCCACCGAGATGAACAAGGATTTCTTCGCCGGCCACCCCTATGCTGCCACCCCGGACGGCACGGAAGAGTCCCTCGCCTCGATGGATCTCGCAAAGGTGAAGGCGCGCTATGCCGCGACCTTTTCGGCCAATCGCTTCTTCATCGTCGCCGTAGGGAATTACGATCTTGCCGAATTGAAGGGCGGCCTCGAAAGGGCCTTTGGTTCCATCCCCGACCGCAAGATGGAAATTCCCTCGGCGGCTCCCAGTTTCGAGGGAAGGGTCAAGGCGCGTCTTGTCAAGAAGGAATTCGCCGCCTCGAAGGGCATCGCCTATCTTCGCGGAGATTTCGCGGCGCCTTCCCCGACCGAGCCTGACTGGGCCGCCGCGAGCCTAGCCGCGAGACTCTATTCCGACCTCCTCTTCAACGTGGTGCGCGACAAATACGGGGCAGCGTACACGCCAGGGGCCGTCGTGCGATCCTTCGGCGCGAGTTACGGTTCGATCAGCGTGTTCAAGACTTCGGCGCCCGATAAAATCAAATCCTATCTCGACGAGGCCGCCGGCGAATTGGAAGCAGGACGGGCCATGAGCGTCGCCCCCAAGGCGGCCGAGGGGCGCTCGCCGAGGGCAGCCGTGGCCGAGGTCCTCCCCGTCTACAAGACCATCTACATCAATGAGAGCTACAGCAAGATCACGACGAACGCGGCGGTCGCCGGCGAGATCGCCCGCTCCGTCGTCGAGTTCGGCGATCCCCGCGCCTGGCTCCTCGACGTTGACAAGGTTTCGGCCGTAGGCGCGGACGACATAGAGAGGGCCTTCCGCAAATATTTCACCGACGCGCCCATCCTCTGGGTCGCCCTCGGACCCGCCGACATGCTTTCCCAATTCAAGGAGTCTGACTTCGTCGGGCTTGGGCCGCGTTAGGCGACTTCGGCAGCCGAGTAAGCAGATTAAAGGAAGAGGGCCGTTCCGGATGAATCCGGGCGGCCCTCTCTTCTAGAAGGTTCTAATTGGAAAGAGTGGCCGTGCGAGGCGGGGCGCAGATTCGGCTCGCTGCTCCGGCCTCAAATCTTTTCGAAAACCGTTTTGATGATGGCGATCGCCTCTCGGAGTTCCTTCTCGGTGATGACGAGGGGAGGGGCGAAGCGGATGATGTTGCCGTGGGTTTGTTTGGCGAGGAGGCCGGCTTCCTTGAGGGCGATGCAGACATCCCAAGCCTCGAAGCCCTTCTCGAAGACGACGGCGTTGAGGAGGCCCTTGCCGCGGACGAGCTTCATCTTCGGGCAGCGGATCTTCGCGATCTCCTCGCGGAAGATCGTGCCGAGGCCTTCGGCGTTTTCGTCGAGCCTCTCTTCCTCGAGAACCTCGAGGGCCGCTATGCCGATTGCGGAGGCCAGGGGATTGCCGCCGAAGGTTGAGCCGTGGGTGCCCGGGGTGAAGACGTCCATCACCGCATGGTCGGCCACGATGGCCGAAATGGGCATGATGCCGCCGCCGAGGGCCTTGCCGAGGCACATGATGTCGGGACGCGCCCCCTCATGCTGCCAGGCGAAGCGCTTGCCCGTGCGGCAGAAGCCCGTCTGGATTTCGTCGGCGATGAAGAGGACGCGGTTCTTCGTGCAGATTTCGCGGATTGCCTTGAGATAACCCTCGGGGGGCGTGACGACGCCTGCCTCGCCCTGGATGGGCTCCACGATGACGGCCACCGTGTTCGGCGTGATCGCTCCTTCGATGGCCTTCGCGTCGCCGTAGGGAACGCGTTTGAAACCAGGGACGTAAGGGCCGTAGTTGACGGTGGAATCGGGATCGCTCGACATCGAGATGACGGCGATGGTGCGGCCGTGGAAGTTGTCGTCGACGCAGACGATCTCCTGTTTGCCGTTCTCAACGCCCTTGACCTCGACGCCCCAGCGGCGGGCCGCCTTGAGCGCGGTCTCGACCGCCTCTGCACCCGTGTTCATGGGCAAGGCGCATTCGTAACCCGTGTAGTCGCAGAGTTTCTTGAGGAAGGGTCCCATCTTGTCGTTATGGAAGGCCCGGCTCGTCAGGGTCGAGGTGTCGAGCTGGTCCTTCGCGGCCTTGACTATCTTGGGATTGCGATGGCCTTGGTTGACCGCTGAGTAGGCCGAAAGGAAGTCGAGGTAGCTCCTCCCTTCTGGATCCTTGACTCGGCAGCCTTCCGCCCAAGAGATGACGACGGGAAGCGGATGATAGTTGTGGGCGCCGTAGCGCTCATCCAGGGCGATATAGTCCTGGCTTTTCATGGGAATTCCTCCTGCGTCACGCGGCCGTCCGTCATGCGGCGGTTCCGCGCGCGCTTTACCCCTCGGGGCCCTCCAAGTGTAACACGGGGAATTCTCCGGCGCCAGTGGAGGAATGCTCTATACTAATTGTATATTTATTGAGTCGAGTGGATATTCGGCGTCGCCGGGAGCATGCAACCTAGAAACAAAATGGTATGTTCGTGATCGGTTGGGTCTCCGATTCGAAAGAATACCTCAAGCGTTTCCTTTCCTCGTGGCGGGACAAGGCGAGTTCGATGAGTTCGGAGATGAGTTTCGAGTACTCGAGACCGCCTATTTCGCACATCTTTGGATACATCGAGATGTTCGTGAATCCGGGGATGGTGTTGACCTCGTTGAGGAGGACCTCTCCGGACTTCTTGTCGACGAAGAAATCGACGCGGGCCATGCCTGCGAGATCGAGGGCCTTGTAAGCCTTGACCGCAAGATCGCGGACTCGCCTGGAGAGGTCCTCTTCGATCTTCGCCGGGAGGATGAGGGCCGCGCCATCGGGGTCGATGTATTTCGCTTCGTAATCATAGAACTCATGACTCGGGACGATTTCACCCGGAGGGAAGGCGCGGGGATCGCCGTTGCCGAGGACCGAGCACTCGATTTCCGTTGCGGTGACAAGGGGTTCGATGAGGACCTTGTCGTCCCACTCGAGGGCTTCCTTTAGCGCCCGGCCGAGATCGGATTCGTCCTTGACGCGGGAGGCGCCGACCGATGAGCCGGCGCAGGCAGGTTTGACGAAGGCAGGCCAGCCGAAACGCTTGCCCACCTCCAGAGCGAGCCTCGCGAGACTCTCCGGCTTCGATTCTTCACCCATTCTTGCGAGGACGAAGGGCACGACGGGCAGACCCTCTGCCTGCCAGAGGCGTTTGGCCTTTTCCTTGTCCATGCCGAGGGCCGAGCCCATGACGGGCGCCCCGACATAGGGCAGTCCAGCTACTTCGAGGAGGCCCTGGATGGTGCCATCCTCGCCGAAGGTGCCATGGAGCACGGGAAAGACGACATCGCAGGGAATAGGTACATTTACTCCTGCGTCGGCTGCTATGAGGCCAGAAGCGGGGGCGATGAAGACACGAGCCCCCGCGCCGATGGCGAGCCTCGGCTCTCCCGCCAGTGCCCGCGCGAGGACATGGGGCCCCTGGAGGAGCCAAGCTCCCTCCTTGTCGATGGAAACGAGGATCGGATCGAAGAGCTCTTTATCCAGGTGACGCACGATGCTCGCCGCCGACTGGAGCGAGACCTCGTGCTCGCCCGATTTTCCACCGTACAATATGACGACGCGTTTCATGTCAACTCCTGATTCCGCCCCTTCGGCGCTTACATACCTGGAAAGATCAATTGTGAGGGATTTCCGATCGAGGTCTCTCCGAACCACCTCGGCTATAGCCGAGTTCGCCCAATGCCTCGCGAGCCGCGGACAATTCGTCCCAGGGAATCGCCCCGTCCCGATAGATGATGGAGTTTTCGTGCCCCTTGCCGAGGAGAAGGACGATGTCCCCGGACTTCGCGAGCGAAAAGGCACGGCGAATGGCGAGTCTCCTGTCGGGGATGAGGAAGAGGTCGACGCCGCGGGAGAGGAGAGCTTTTCGGGCTTCGCTTCCGATGGTTCCCGCTTCGGCGCCCCGCGCGATTTCCTCGAGAATGGCCATAGGCTCCTCTCCTCGGGGGTCCTCGTCGGAGAGGATCAGGACATCCGCGCAGGCGGCGGCGATCGCGCCTTGTTGGGGGCGTTTGGCCCTGTCCCTCTCGCCCGCCGAGCCGAAAAGAACGATGAGCCGACCGCGCGCCCTCAGTCTAAGAGGGGGTAATATCGCCTCGAAGGACGAGGGAGTGTGGGCATAATCCACGATGACCTCGAAGGGCTGGCCGAGATCGACGCCTGTCATGCGGCCTAGGACGGGCCTGAGGCGCGGCAACAAGGGGACCAGCACGGAGACGGGCAGCCCGGCAGACTCCGAGACCGTCGCGACAGCTGCCAGGCAATTGTCGACGTTGAAGGCTCCCGGCAGTTCGATGCGCGCCTCGTAGCTGCCTTCAGGACTGCGGAGCAGGAAGCTGTTTCCCGCCGCGTCGCTTTCTATCGACTGCGCGAGGAAATCGGCCTCGGCGCCCTTGGAGGAGAAGGTGAGGGTCCGATGCTCCGTCGCCTTCGCGAAATAAGCGGCCGAGGGATCATCGGCGCAGGCCACGCCGAAGGCCGGAACCGCAATCCGCCTTCCGCCCCTGATCTTGTCGTGCGCCACGGCGTCGAGGGCGCGGAAGAGATTGGCCTTGTCGTGGCGATATTGTTCCCAACTACCATGGAATTCCAGGTGCTCGTGCCGCACGTTCATGAAGACACCCGCATCGAACGCGACATCCGCGAGACGGGAGGTTCGGGGGGAGAGACCGTGTGAGGAGGCTTCGACCACGGCGAAATCCATGCCCGCGTCGCGCATCGAGGCGAGCATCCGCTGGACCGCCGTGGCCTCGGGGGTCGTCTGGTGTTCGGGATTGGGGAGCTCGCCCGCCCCCGAGTCCGACATGACGGTGGAGAAGAAGCCGGCCTTGTAACCTGCGAGATTCAAAAGCTGCCAGATGAGATAAACCGTCGTACTCTTGCCCTCGGTGCCTGTCACTCCGATCACCGTGAGGTCGCGGGAGGGTGACGCGTAGAAGGCATCCGCAACGGGCGACATGGCTGCCCGTGGATCGGCGACGCGTATATAGGCAACGCCGGGACGCTTGTCGGCAATCCCGTTGCGATGGATGATGGCGCAGGCGCCCGAATCGACCGCCGCGGCGATCCAGCGTTCGCCGTCGTCATGGATGCCGGGCAGGGCGAAAAAAAGATAGCCCGGTTTTACGGCCCGAGAATCGTAGGCGAGGCCCCGGATCTCGGTGTCGGGATCGCCCGAGCTTTCGAGGGCTGCCAGCCTTGCGACGAGGGATGAAAGTCTGCGCGACATCGCGAAACACTAGCAGAGGCCGAAAGGAGCTTCAAGGGAGCTAGTTGCGCTATCAGCCCTTTTCTCGTGGATGTCGCTGGTAGGGAATGAGGCTGCGACCGCCCGGGTGCCTGTTCTCGCACTACTCCAATTCGATTCAAAATGGCATACTCTGCGTGACGCACTAGAGGAGTCGCCATGTATTACGTTCGCGTCGAAACCGATTTCGCAGCCGCGCATTTTCTTTCCCACTATCGAGGCAAGTGCGAAAGACTCCATGGGCACAACTACAGGGTGCGAGCCTGGGCCAAGGGTGAGACTCTCGGTGAGGGAGGGATGCTGCTCGACTTTGGTGAACTCAAGGCCGCCCTTAGACAGGTCGCAGGTGAGCTCGATCATCGCAATCTCAACGATTTTCCCGCCTTCGGCGACGACCCGAGCGCGGAACGGATCGCGCGTCATATCTTCGACGGCATCCTCGCCATCCTCCCAGGTGCGCCTCTCCACGCCGTGGAGGTCTTCGAGACACCGACGAGCATGGCGCGCTACGAAGCGGGTTGAAAGGGTCGAAGGATTTCGAACTCGCCGGCCAGGATTGCTCAGCGCCTGAAGTCGCACTGGTGACGACCCTCAAGGTTCGCAATGACGAGCACTCCGCGAAGGGTCGCGGGCCGTACCCTAGCTTCTTCCTTCCACTGCAGATTGAGAATTGCCCATTGCCAGGCAGGGAGCGCGTCGAGCCCAGCGTGAGGTCGGCCCTCGCCCAGGTTCGGCTTGGATCATGCCCAAGCTGGGCAATGGTCATCCCCAAGCTGGGGAATTCCTATCCCCAAGTTGGGGAATCTTCGTCCCCAAGTTAGGTAACCCTCTTTTCCAAGCTGGGCGCGACGAAATGTCGCCTTGTTCGGGGACTTTCCGCTAACTGCCCGGAGGGCTTGTTCGAGAAGCAACCTCTGGTGATTAGACGCAAGGAATCCCGACATTGAAGCCCGCGATGCTCAGCGAAGCGTCAGCCGGATTTCCGCGGCGAGGAGGGAGGGGAGGCGGGTTCCTAGACCCTCGCCCAGGCCAGAAAGCCGTACCTTGGGGCCGACCGACAGGGAGATGTCGTTGTTTTCGACGCGGGCCGCAAAGACGGCCTTTTTGGCGAGATCGCGCGATGCGATGTCGAAAAGCCAGGCGAGGCCCTCTCGTCGTTCGGTGAAGGCCATCCGTGATTTCGAAAGCCACTTCGCTACGATCTTGCGCGCGAGATTTGCGGAATTCTCCGCGACCGGCGCGGCTTCGGACTTTTGCAGGATCTTTGCGAGTCGGTCGAAGCCCGTGGGCAAGCGAATCCTCACCTCGAGTTCTGTCGGTCCGTCTTCTGCCTCGACTGTTTCAAAGCCCGCCGTCCTCGCCATAGCCGCGAGGGCGACCGCCGATGGTCCTTCCAGCTCGAAGCGGGCCCATCCCGTCGAGCCCGGCGCGAGTCCAAAGGCCTTGTCCGGAAGGGGGAAGGCGAGCCGGACTGAAAAGAGCGCCTTAGGCCCCTCGGGAAAGGAGCAGATTCGCGAGAATAGCCAGGCTTCCTGTGCTTCTATCGATGCGCCCGCGAGGCTCGCCGGCCGGTCCATTTCGACGAGGATTCTCGCGAAGCCGCGTTTGGCCAGGGCCAGCTTTTCTAGTCGCCCGTTGCCCTCGCCTTCCTGCGGAAGGATCCGATGCCTCGTGAGAAAGAGGCGCGACTCAGGGTCGGGACAGGCCCCGCAGTCCGAGCAGCGCCCGCCAAGGCAACTCGTACGATCTATAAAGGCTTTGGCCTTGAGATACTCGCGATGCAGGACCGGGGCCTCATCTCGAGACTCTAAAAAAGGAAAGAGAGGTGTTGCATCGGGGCCTTTTTCCGCGATAAGAGCCTCGTCGAGGATGCCCCGCGAGCGAGCGAAGGCCTCGAGGTTCGGCCAAACGCCCTTGCCGAGGCTTCCATCGTACACGAGTCCCGGCCTTTCATTGCCGAGGTTTTCGAGCCAGGGGAGGAGCCTCCCGCCTCCCAGGGACAGGAGTTGGTCGGCGCAGAATTCGTCGAAATGGACGGCGAGTCTCCATTCGACGCCCGAGTCTGCGCAGGCCCTCGCCAGCCCTTCGGCAATCGTAGCATAAGGCCCTTCATCGAAAATGAGGGGGGCGTGACCGAGGGGCGTGCCGGGAAGGCGGACGAGATATCCGGCCGAGGCGAGAAGCCGCAAATTCGGCGCGATTTCCTTCCTTCTCTCGGCAAGGCGCTTCGTGAAGGCGGCGAACTCGTCGAGGTCGCCCTCATCTTCGAATCCGGCGATTATGTAGAAGAGCTTGATTTCTCGGACCTCGGGGCGCACCAGGAGTTCGATGAGGCGGGCGAGTCCCTCCTCGTCGAGGCCTTTGCGGTAATAGGCCCTCATGCGCGCCGAAATCCCCTCGACGCCGAGGGTGAAGCTCCGCTTGCCGGAGGCGAGCTCGGCAGTGACGAGTGAGGGCGTTTGGGCGAGGATGTCGAGCCTCTGGCTCATGAGATTGACGTTCTTGAAAATACGACCCAATTCAAACAACAATTTGAAGATGTCCGCGTGCGTATTGAAATTGAAGCTGTAGACCTCCAGGGTCTCTATCCCATTCCGAGCCTTTATTTCCCGAGCGGCTTCCACGACGGCTTCGAAGGGGAGCTCGCGATAGGGGCGGCGATCCCATCCCTCGAAGCAGAAGGAACAATAGCCGGGACAGCCAGCGGTGATCTGGAGCCGCGCCGTCTTCGCCTCGGGCGTGTCGAAGGGCGGCCAGGAAAGGAGGGGAGGCGGCGAGTCGTGGAGAATGCGACGATGGACCCTGAGTTCGGGGTGGGTGGCGGGCCAGAAGCCCTCGATGGACGAGGCGGCGAAAAGCCTTTCGCCTCGGCCTCGGTCGCGATCCGTGAGCGTCTTCGCGAGGGGGCCGATCGCGCCTTCCCCCTCGCCCAGAAAGACTCCGTCGACGAGGCCATCGCCCGAAGCTTCGACGATGGCGGCCGCTTGCCCGGCGTTCGAGCCGCCGAGGATCACGATCGGCATCGGCTCGGCGGCCGCGAGTCGAGCGGTTGCTCGCGAGGGGATTCCTGAGGTCGCGAAGAGCCGCGGCAGGTTGACGAGTTCGAGCCCGAAGGCGTTCGAGACGAGGATGAGATCGAAGCTCGCCGGGGATTCCCCGCTCTGGGCTCCGAAGAACCAGGGCCACGTCGCCGGGACCGGGGTATCGCCGAAAATAGTCGGGTTTTCGCGGTCGGCATCCTCGAACTTTGCGATGAGGTCGCGGTCCCCGCGATCGGGGAAGAATGCGAAGTCCACATAGGCCCCAGGGAGGGCGGCCCGAACTTCGGAGAAAAGAATGCTATGGGAACTCGAGCGGTCGACGTCGCGTATGGGCGAGAGCCTTACGATGAGGATCTTTGCCTCCGCATCGTTCCAATTAGGATTGGCGATGGCGCGCAGGGTTTCGCCTGAGATCGCTCGTGAGGCGGAGAAAAGGGATCGGGCGAGGGGAGGGATCATCTGCCGCGCGCGGATCTCCGATCCTCCTCGGATTTCTCGACCAGGGCGAAGAATTCCTCCACGGGCGGCTCGAAGACCGTGCCTTCGCGGAGGACCTTCGTCCTGAAGACAAATTCGCCGCGCTGCGCGAAGCGGGATGCGCGCTTGAGCTCCACCGCGTCCGCTAAAACGATCGACACGCCCTTCGCCCCCGCCCTTCCCGTCCTCCCCGCCCTGTGGATGTACACCGTGGGCTCCTCGGGCAGGTCAAGGGAAACGACGTGGCTTATGTCCGCGATGTCGAGTCCGCGGGCGCCGAGGTCGCTCGTGAGGAGATAGCGGAGTTCCCCCTTCGAAAAGCGCTCGAGGGCGACCCTCCTCTCCTCCTTGTCGCGGCGGGAGGAGATGGCAGCGATAGGAAGGCCGAAGGATTGCAGGGTTTCGAGGAGCTTGTCGAGGCGTGCGGCATTGGAATGAAAGACGAGGCAACGCTCCGGCTTCAACGCGGCCTCGAATCGGCGCATGAAATCGAGGCGTTTCCGCGAATCGCAATAAAAACACCAATGCTCGATATCGCCGCCCAGAACTGCGGTAGAGACCGTATCCACCACGACCGGTTCGCGGAGCCAAGGAGCTGCTATGGTTCTGGTTCGCGACGGCAGGGTCGCTGAGGCGAGGATGCGTTGGGCGCTGCGGGGTGCCGCTTCGAGTAGACGTCCGCAGAGCTCCTCTGTTTCTTTGGCGAAAAGTCGATCGGCCTCGTCGAGGACGAGGAAGCGAATCGAGCCGAGCTTCAGGGCTCTCGCGAAGGCGAGGTCCGCGAGCCGTCCGAGGGTTCCGACGATGAGACGGGGTCCGCGTTTGAGCTGGACCTCTTGTCTGGCGATCGGCGAGCCGCCCAGGATGACCGCCACTTCGACATCGAGGCCTGAGGCCGTGGCTAGCTTCTCCGCCTCTCGGCCGATCTGTACGGCGAGTTCCTGCGTCGGCGCGGCGACAAGGGCAATCGGTCCCTTGGCCGCGTTTTCCGGCAGCGCGGCGATGGCGGAGAAGGCCGGGGAAAGGTAGGCGAAGGTCTTTCCCGTGCCGGTCTCGGATTCCATGAGGAGGTCCTTTCCGGAGAGGATCGCGGGAATCGCCTTCGTCTGTACCTCGGTCGGGCCTTCGAATCCGAGGGCGGCGAGGCCCTGGGCCACCGATGCATGCAGCCCGAGGGCGGCGAAATCTTTCATGATGCGATAATCGCATGCGCGGGCTTCAAGCTTCAATGAGGCCATTGGCACCGGCTTCGCTCGTTCATCAAGAAAAAAACCGAAGCGTCGACCTGGCAAACCCAGGCGACGCTTCGGCGCGGCGATGGAACGAAGGGCCGAGAAAGGGCTAGATTTCCTTCCACCTTCTGCAAGCCTGCTCATGCCCGCCACCGACGTCGATCAATTCGGGCTCGGGCTGTTCCGAGCATTCCTTCGTGGCGTAGGGACAGCGGGGATGAAAGCGGCAGCCCGAAGGAATATTAGCCGCCGAGGGAATCTCGCCCTTGATTTCGAGTTCCCTCATGATGCCGACCCTTCCCGAGACCGGCTCGCAGACCGCCTGGATGAGGGCCTTCGTGTAAGGGTGCTTCGGATCGTCGATGACCTCGTCCTGCGTGCCGATCTCGACGATGCGGCCCAGGTACATGACGGCGATGCGGTCGGTGAAGTAGCGGGCCGTGGAAATATCGTGGGTGATATAGATGAACGAGAGCTCCATCTCCTGCTGGATGGTCTTCATAAGCTGAAGGATTTCCGCTCGTGTCGATAGGTCGATCATCGATACCGGCTCGTCGGCCACGATGATCTCCGGTCGGAGTATGAGGGTTCGCGCCGTCGCGACCCGCTGGCGCTGACCGCCCGAAAGCATGTGCGGATGACGGTCGAGGAATTCCTCGACGGGCGTCATCTTTACCTTCCGCATAACTTCCGAGATCATTTCAGTGCGTTCGGTCTTCGTCGATCCGACCTTATGTATCAGGAGGGGCTCTTCGAGGACGTCGCGGATCTTGAAATGAGGGTTCATCGAGGCGTAGGGGTCCTGGAAGATCATCTGGACCCGCCTTCTATAGGCGAAATCGCTTTCCTTCGAATTGGCCGATTCGGCCGTCGTGTCCTCACCGTCGACGATGATGGATCCGCTCGAAGGCTTGAGGAGGCGCATCACGAGTTTGCCGGTCGTGGTCTTTCCGCAGCCCGATTCGCCGACGAGACCGAGGATCTCACCTCGTTTCAAGCTGAAGCTGATCCCGTCCACGGCCTTGATGATGGTCTTGCCCCGATGAACATGGAATTCCTTGCGGAGATTCTTGAGTTCGAGGGCTATCGGCGTCTTGGCGCCGGCGTGGCTGTTTTCAGGAGACGGCATAGGCGGGATCCTCCATGGCCTTCCAGCAGGCGACTAGATGCCGCGGTTCCAGTTCGACTACCGGCGGCTCGGCTTCGCTGCATTTCTTGCGGGCAAATGGGCATCGCGGCGCGAAGCGGCAACCTGGAGGCGGCGCAATCAGATCCGGAGGGGCGCCGGGAATGAAGGCGAGTTCGCTCACTTTTTTGCGCAACAATGGTGTCGAGGCCAGGAGCTTTTGAGTGTAAGGATGGAGGGGACCTCGCGACCCGTAGGTCGCGGGCGAGCCGTAGGTCGCGGGCGAGCCGTGGCTCGCGGGCGAGGCGGCGCCGGCATCGGGGGCGGCGAATATCTGCTCGCTCATGCCGAGCTCGGCCATCTTGCCCGCATACATCACCATGATGCGATCTGCCACTTCCGCCTCGGTCGCGAGATCGTGGGTGATGAAGATATACGAGAGCCCGAGGTCGCGCTTGAGTTCCTTAATGAGGTTGAGGATTTGCGCCTGAACGATGACGTCGAGGGCCGTGGTCGGTTCGTCCATGACGATCAGTTTGGGCTCGAGGAAAAGGGCCATGGCGATGACGACGCGTTGCTTCATCCCTCCGGAAAGTTCGTGAGGATAGCGTCCGAGGACGTGATCGGGAAGCCCGACGCGTCTCGTGTACTTGAGCATTCGCTCCTCGATGGCGGCGGCGTCGAAGCTCGCGTCGGGAGCGTGCTCCTTCCAGGTTTCCACCATGAGTTTGCGGATCGTGTAGACCGGAGTGAGGCAGTTCATCGCGCCCTGGAAGACCATCGAGATCTTCGACCATCGGACGGTCCGCCGAAGCTCGTTCTCGGGCATGCCGACGATCTCGGTGCCGTCGATGACGATGGAGCCGCTGACGATTCGGCCGGGGGGGGAGGGCATGTTGAGGAGGGCGACCCCCGTCGTGGTCTTGCCGCAGCCCGACTCACCGACGAGGCCGAGGGCCTCGCCGGGCATGAGATCGAAGGAGACGCCGTCGAGGGCCTTCACGGCCCCCTTCGACGTGAAATAGTGGAGCCTGAGATCCTTGACCTCGAGAACGGGTTTAACAGTGCTGGTTGTTTCGCTCATCTCGTTCACCTGGTCTTGAGCTTGGGATGGAGGATCTTGTCGAGCGCCGTCCCGAGGAAGGCGAAAGACATCCCCATGAGGGCGATGGCGAGTCCCGGCGGTATGACCCACCACCAAAGATTGTTGATGACCGCGCCGTTCGTAAGCGCCGCCTGCAGTATCTGGCCCCAGGACACGATAGTCGAGTCGCCGAGTCCGAGGAGGCTCACGCTCGCCTCGTAGACAATGATGGCGGGAATGGACAGGGCCATCGACGCAAAGGAATAGGGGAGGAGGATCGGGCTGATGTGCTTGACAATGATGCGCCAACTTCCCGAGCCGAGGGCCTTCGAGGCCTCCACGAAGGTTTCTTCCTTGATCTGCAGGGCCATCGAATAGACCGTCTTGAAGGAGCCCGTCCAAAAGAACAGGCAGATGAGGAGTATCAGCGTCCAGATTGAGGGCTTGAAGATCGCCGACACGACGATGAGGAAGGGGAGGACCGGGAGGAGGTAGATAAGCTCGTAGAGCCTCGTGAGAACCCAGTCGACCGCGCCTCCGAAATACGCGGCTATTATGCCGAGAAGTACCCCCACTACTACCGATATCACGGAGGTGAGGATGCCGATTATGAGTGCCCATTTGATCCCGAGGATGATCCCCGTGAATATGTCCCGCTTCATCTTGTCGGTGCCCAAGATACCCGCGACGTATCCCGAGAGGCCGATCGTGGGGATGTCGGCTTTGTAGTCGGTCGAGGGAACGAGTTGCGTGACGACTATCTTGTACGGCCCCTTCATCGGCTTCGGGCTGTTCACCATGTCCGGGTCGATTTGCGAGAACATGAGTGTCACCGGCTTGATCAGCGTCGGATCCATGCTGAAGGCCAGGTTCTCGTTCGCGCTCCGAATGAAATCGATGACGCCGCTGGCCGCGGAATGGGCGAGCGAAACCCTGGTCGGCTGATCGGGCGAGAGCTGGAGCTGGTCCCTCCATATCTCGCCGCCCGAGCCGTCAGGGCGGAATATCGCGATCTTCGTCGGGATGGGGCCGTTCCCGCCGAGGCGGACAATGAGGTCGCGCGGCGGAAGATCGTAATTGTCCTTGAAATCGAAGGTCGAGGTCTGGATGACCATACCGTTGTCCGTCGAGGTCTTCTCCACCTTCGGCGAGGTGAGTATCAGGGAGGGGGGGCCCTTCTTGGCGCTGAACCAGTTCGTCCACACGGGAGGAGCCGCCTGGGGGTTGTCTTCCCAATAGGTGATATCGAGCCAGTGCTTCGTCGCCTCGGGGAAGGGTACCAGCCACTGACCGAAGAGCCCGAGCAGCACGAAGACGATGAGGATTGCGAGCCCCACGAGGCCGGTCTTCACCTTGGAGAATTCCTCCCAGAATCCGCGGAGGGAGTCGAGGCTGTCCTTCAGGTTCATGCGGCGCCTCCTACCTTGATGCGCGGATCGAGCAAGCCGTAGATCACGTCGAGAATGATGAAACCCGCCATGGTGAGGAGGGTCTCGATCGCGAGGGTCGACATGAGGATCGGGACGTCGTTCTGCTGAACCGCCTCGAAGTAGAGGTTCCCGATGCCGGGCCAGTTGAAGATTCCCTCGACTATGATATTGCCGGCGATCGACGAGAAGAGGCCGAGGATGGCCATGGTCATGATCGCGGGCATCGACGTCCTGAGAGTGTGGCCGAACAGTACCCGGCGTTCGCTCACCCCGCGCGCGCGGGCCGCCATGACGAAGTCTTCCTGGAGGTTGGAGAGCACGATGTTGCGCACGAGATAGGCAGTGCCCCAGACGCCGAGGAATGACAGGGTGAGGAGGGGAAGGGAGAGATGCCAGAGATAATCCAGGAATCCCTGGAAGCCCGTCGGCGCCGGATTCACATGCAACCCTCCCGACGGGAAGATAGGTACGCTGTAGGCGAAGGCCATGATGGCGAGCATCGAGAGCCACCAGGAAGGCAAGCCGTTGGTGATCATCGTGAGGGTTGAGACGGTCCGATCGAAAAGGCCGTTCGGCTTTCTGCCCGCGTAGAGCCCCATCGCGACGCCGAGTAGGGTCACGACGAGAACTTCGGTCGAGAAGAGTACGATGGTGCGGGGCAAGGCCTCCCCGATAATGTTGATCACCGCGCGATCGCCGCTCGAGGCCTTTATCGTGGTGGAATTGCCGAAATCGAAGGTAAGTGTTCTGAGGGAACGGTAGAATATCCGCGCGACGAGGGGATCGTCGAGATGATATTGCTTTATCTTCTCGGCTTTCCTCTCCGTGAGGCGGAGGTCGCGCTGATCGGAGGTCATGTTCTTCCAGGTGCGCGATTCCTGGGCGACCTGCTCGTCGATCTGCGCTCGCATCGTCTTGTCGGCGACGCTGTTGAAGAGGGTCGAGTAGACGGCGATCATGACGATGTACATCATGAGCCCGTAGATCGCCCGTCGGATAACGTATTTCCAGTACATGGGCTCGTCCTAGCAGGGGGTAGAAAATGCCGAGGGCGGCTCTTTCTACCCTACCTTAATGTCGCAATTGCGCAGAAAAGCGCAAGGGTTTCGAGCAATTACCTAGCTGGCCGTCGAAATGCTTCGAATATTTCGGCGACCTGCTAGGGGTCCTAATATTGAGGAGGGGAGGCCGCCGGCGATGGCGCCGACGGCTTCCCCTCCTCGAAATGGCTATTTCTTACTGCGGGTTCAGAAGGCGATCAGGTTGGCCGAACCGATCGCCGAGCCGATTTCCACGATGACGGGGTAGGAGGCGCCCATCTTGAGGCCGGAAAGATCGGCGGCCTTGAAGGTCGCTTCGGCGGTTCCCGAATTCCCGAGCTTCGCCTTGACGACGATTTCCTTGTCGGCGACGATCGTCACCTTCACATCTCCCTTGACGAGCGGCTTCGCCGTTCCGGCCGGGAAGGCAACGTCGGAAATCGTGACGCTGACCTTCAGGTCCTGACCCTTGGCGAAGGTGCCCACCTTGATGCCATCGATGCGCGGGTAGGTCGTCGAGAGCTGCTTCGTGAACCAACCCTTCGGGAAGGGATATTTGGAGTCGCGATTGGCGTTGAGGACCAGCGTGTTGTTCTTGGAGTCGTACTTGTCGAGGATGAAACCGCCGTTGGAGATGACGGCATGGCCATGCGCCTTGATGAAGGCGATGGACTTGTCGTATGCGGCGACGGCCTCGGCTGACGTCACAAAGCCCGCGAGGGACTCGGGCACCCATTTCTTGGCGGAGAGGTCCTGGAGCTTGGCGAGGATGTCGTCGGTGCACTTGTCGTTGAGGAGGTCGACCTCGGAGAAATCGCCGTTCGAGTTGAAAACCCACTGCGTGCCGGACTTCGAGCCGTCGGAGACCATCTTCTTCAGGGCCTCATGGATGGGCCAAGGGATAACGTCGCCATAGTTGGAGGCCTGCACCAGGAGGGTGGGGCAGAGGAGGGAGGCGAGAGTACCCTCGTCCATCGGGTAATTGACGTCGCCATAGACCGTGATGGTGTTGTTCTTGTTGAACACGACCCCCCTCACGCGCGGCAGGTTCGGGTTGACGGCGCCGGCGTAGGCTTCCTCGTAGACCTTGTCGTTCGGCCCATGCTTGTAGGAAAGGTCGTAGGGGCGAGCCATCGCGTAGCGGTAGTCGTTGATGTCCATGTTACGGCCGTCGTGCCACCTGCCGAACTTGAAGGTGAATGTGGCCTCGGACCAGGCCTTATTGTCGGCCGGGCTTACCTTGACATAGTCGTACTCGGAACCGTCGCCCTTGACGTCGAGATAGTTGATGCCGGATACCCACTTCTGGTCTTTGGTGTTCCACAGCACGGCATTGGCGGGAACCTGGATGGAGCCGACCGCTGGCGTCTTGGAGAAATCGATGGAGCCGGTCTTCACCGTGGACTTGCCGTTGGCGTCGAGCCAGGACGCGGTCGCCGGGAAGGGGATGCCGGTGATCGGGCTGTACATCACCTCCATGTCGGAGAGATTGTTGACGACGGCCGAAGAGTACGTGTCGCCGAAGCCGTCGGGCCCGATGGGATCCCAGGCGCTCATGAAGAGGGCGCCGCGGGAGGAGAACTCGGACATGCGGAGAACCTTCTGGCCCTTGAAGGGGCCGGAGGCGTCCGGCTTAACGTCGGCGGAGTAGAAGGAATACTTGTTGATGCCGACGCCTTGGTCCCAGAGCATGCGGGAGGCGAAGCGGTCCTTGTTCGCGACCTGGTAGGAGGTCGTCGCCGCGATAAAGACGCGAATAGCGTCCTGGAGGCCGATATTGGCGGCCTTCGTCAGCTTGGCGTTGTATTCCGCGACGTCCTTGACGCGCCCGTTGTAGCAGTCCTGGGTGAGGGAGTCGAGCTCGGCGTTCTGGTAGTTCCACCAGCCGGCCTTGCCGCCGCCCGGCATGAAGGAAGACCAGGGAGCGTACATCCAGGAAACGGGGCCGTCGTCGAAGGCGTAGACCTGGCCGCCTCCCCACGCGTCGGTATACATGTTCCACTGGAGTTCCGCGGGATCGGTCTTGTTCCAGATGGACGAGCACTTGACGCGGTCGTAAAGGAGCTTGTTGACCTTGAAGCCGGCCTTTTCGATCTCGGCGGCGATGTAGTTGCCCTCGGGCACGCGCACGCTCGGGTCGTCGACGCGGATGAGGAAGTTGAGCTCTATCTGGGAGCCGCTGTACAGCCACTTGCCGTCCGAGGACTTCGTGAGCTTCGGATCGGCAGCGGCGGCCTTTTTCATGGCGGCGTCGATGTCGGCGAGGGCCTTGGTCTCGTTGCCGGTGGCGGTGATGCCGAGCTTGCCGGCGAGAAGGCCGATCTTGGACATGTCGGGCTGACCGGGGAGGACGGGCGTGTACATGGGTTCGCCCGCGCCGGACAGAATCTCATCGATGATCTTCTTGCGATTGATGAGGTTGTTCATCGCGAAGCGGATTTCGCGGATGGCGAAGGGATTGAAGACGACCGTCCCGTCCTTCATGGTTCCCGTATAGGGGGCCGCGTTCGGGAAGGGGTTCATATAGAGGTCTTCGTAGAGGGAGCCCGTCGTCGTGTAGGCGTCGAGAGTGGACTTCACGCTATCGGGCAAGCCCTTGTAGACGGTGCCGCTGACGCCGTAGTCGAAAACATCCGACTTGCCAGCCGATACGTCCTTGATCGCGATGTCTTCCTGGGTCTTCGCGTCGATCAAAATCTTGTCGACGATCGGACCCTTCACTTGTGCGCTCAACCCGACGGCCGCGATGGCGGCGATGAGGATGAGTGCCTTCATTTTCTTCATGAAACCCTCCTTGCATGTGCGCATGAAAGTCGTTGGCGCAGTATAGGACCGCCCAAACATGGGGTCAATTAAAAAAAGGGGAATACTGTTTTAATAGATAAAACCTAATTTCAGGGATTGCGAAATGAAATTTCAATCTAGGACAAATTTCAATTTCGGATTCCTTTTAAAAGCCCAAAACTCGCCTGCCCGCGGCAGAGGCCTGCCCGCTGAGCCTGCGCAAGCGCGGCGGCGCTTGGCGCCTGCCGCAACCGCGATCGCAAAAGCGCTCAATACTTGAAGTCGCTCTCTCCTATGAATTCCCTGAGTATCGAATCCTTCGGAACCGCGCTGGCGGGGATGGGCGTGAAATTGTCGAGGAAGGCGAGAAGTCGCTTCGCCTCGGCGTATTCGATCGCATCCGGCTTCACGGTTCGGAGCAGGGGCTCGGCATAGACCTTGAGGACACCGAGTTCGTAGTCGAGTGCCGAATTGAAGGCGGCGTCGGCCGAGTTTTGGAAGGGGAATATGTGTTTGCGCTCGCCTGCCTGGACCGAGGGCCACATCTTGAGGGTCGCGAGGGCCGAGTGCCCCCGGAAATTGTAGTCGCGGACCATGCGCCTGAGGAGGCGGTTGTCGGTGGTGGAGACGCGGTTATGGTCATCGAGGTTGAGCTGGGTGAGGGCTGACACGTAGATCTTGAACTTCTGCGCGGCCGGGATGCGAGGGGTCAGGCGATCGTTCAGGCCGTGTATGCCCTCCATCACGAGGATCTGGTTCGGCTTGAGCTTGAGCCGTTTCCCCGAAGGCTTGCGAGAGCCGACCTTGAAGTCGAAGGCGGGGAGCTCGATCTCCTCCCCGGCGAATAGGGCGAGGAGCTGCTCGTTGAGGTAGTCGACGTCGAGGGCCTCGAGGCATTCGAAATCATACTGGCCGTTTTCGTCTTTGGGCGTCTTTTCCCTTTCGACGAAATAGTCGTCTAGGGAGATCACCTGAGGATCGAAGCCCATGACGGTGAGCTGGATGGAGAGTTTCTTGGAGGTCGTGGTCTTTCCCGAACTCGAAGGGCCGGCGATGAGAACCACCTTCACGTCTTTCGAGCGTTCGGCCACCCGGTCGGCGATGGCCGCGATCTTCTTGTTCTGGAGGGCCTCCGCCACCTTCATGTAGTCCTTGATGCCCTTCGAGCCGTTGATCCTGTTGAGGGCTCCGACCGAGGTGATGCCGAGGATTTCCGCGCGTTCGCGATACTCGGCGGCGATGGAGTAAAGGAGGGGATCGTCATGGAAGGGGGTAAGGGTGTCGGGATGCTCCTTGTGCGGATAGCGGAGGAGGAGGCCGCCATGGTAGGGCTTGAGCTCGAAGGTTCGGAGCACGCCGGTCGAAGGCACGAGGGGCTGGACATGGAGGTCGCGAAACCCTGCGCAGACATTGAGGCGGATGACCGCCTCGTTGGTCGATTCGAGGAGGGAAAGCGTGTCGGTCTGGGCGCTCGATTTGAAGTAGTCGATCGCGTCGAGGTAGGCCCGATGCTCGATGGTGATGGGTACGTCCCGGGCCACGTAGGCGAGCATCGTCCGCTCGAGCGAGGCGATGTCCGCCTCGCTCATTTCGAGGCCTTCGAAATGATGGTAGAAACCCGTGCCGATGGCCATGCCAGCGACGAGTCGGCGATCGGGCCAGAGTTCCCGCGAGGAAAGCGCCAAGAGATAGCACAAGGAGCGGCGGTACACCGTGGCGCCCGCCGACGTGCCGATTGTGACGGCCTCGATGCGGCAGTCGGTGAGGAGGGGCGCCTCGAGGCAGAGGAGTTCGTTGTTGACCAATACGGCCGCGAGCGGCCAGTCGAGCGAACCGAGGCGCCCGATGACATCGGCCGCCCGGGCCCCTGCCGGAAAAGCGACCTTGTCTCCGGTCGGGTAAGTGACGGTAATCTGTTTCACGAAGCTCTCCTTGCTGGGGTAAAGAGTAGGCGATCGATCGCGGCAATGGAAGGCGCGATCATTTCATGGCGAGCCACCGTACGCCGAGGGCCGCGATGGGGATCGGACCCCTGCCGAAGGCCGCCCCCTCCGCGAGTAGGTCGACAATGCCCTCTCCGGCCGGATCGAGGCGCCTTTGATCGGGCTCGTAGCATCTGTCCTCCTCGGTGAAATTGGCCAGGACGAGGAGGGGATCTGCCTCCCGATCGCGAGGAATGCGCAGCACCGCCAAAAGCCCCTCTTCCGAATCGAGGACTTCGAAGGGAGCGTCCTGCGCGAGGGCCGGGAGCGATCGGCGAAGTCGGAGGCATCTGCGCACAAAGAAAAGGATGCGGCCCTCGTTGCCTTCTCCGCGGGTCGCCCGGGCTGCGACCTCCCAATCCAGCCTCGGCCGATGCATCCAGCGGTTGTCGGCGGCGAACTCCGGCACTTCCTCATAACTATAATCGTTGAGGCTCGCTATCTCGTCGCCCGAGTAGATCAGGGGAATGCCCACGAGGGATGATATCAGGGCGTGGAGGAGTTCGATGCGCCTGAGCGCGAACTCGATTGCTTTCCCGTCGCCGGAGTCGAGGGCCCTTTCGAGGCCGCAGAGGGAGGCGCAGGTGCCCGAGATTCGGGCGTCGCCCGTGGCGGGGTTCTCCATGAATGGCCTCCCCGAGGCGTGGGTTCCCGGAAAGCGGCCGGTATACCACTCGACGAGGAAACGCCGGTGCAGGGCCGGGTCGAATCCGACGCCGCGAATGCGCTCGTCGTCGAAGCCGAGGCCGATATCGTCGTGGCAACGCGCATAGCTGAACCAGGCGGTGCCCGGGGCGAGACGGGTCTCGTTGCCGAAAGAGGAGCGGAGGAGCCCCGTCCGTTTGGTGGCGAGGGATTCCCACGTGAGGGCCATTAGCGATGCGTGATAGGCGAGTTGGCACTCTTCCCTTCCCTCCGCATCCAGATACTTCACGATTTCCGCCGGCCGGACGATTGCTTCGGCGAGGAAGGCGAGGCTCGGCGCTACGACCGAGGCCGCCGCCTTGAGAAGCCGCACTATCTCGTGCGACTCGGGGAGATTCTGGCAGTTGGTTCCTGCGCGCTTCCAGAGATAGGGCACGGCGTCGAGGCGGATGAGATCCACGCCGCGATTGGCCATTCCGAGGATGACAGCGAGCATTTCCACGAAGACTTCGGGATTGGACCAGTTGAGATCCCATTGGTAGCGGTTGAAAACGGTCATCACCCAGGCTTCGCAGTCTGCGATCCAGGTGAAGTTGCCCGGGGCTGTTTCCGGGAAGACCTCGGGCATGGCCGCGTCGAAGCGGTCGGGGATTTCGCGATCGGGAAAGAACCAATAATAGGAACGATAACGCTGATCGCCGGCCCTGGCCGCAAGGGCCCAGGGATGCCGGTCGGAGCTATGGTTGAGGACGAGGTCGGCCGCCAGGAACATGTTCCTATTGTGAAGGAGTCGCGCCGTGCCCAGGAGGTCGGCGTCGACGCCGAGGCGAGGGTCCACCTCGAGGTAGTCGCTCACGGCGTAGCCCCCGTCGTTTTCGCCCGCTGGCGACTTCATGAAGGGCATGAGGTGGACGATGTCGATTCCGAGTTCCGAAAGCCATCCGAGTTTTTTCGCGAATCCCCGAAAATCTCCGGCGAAGCGATCGAGATACAGCATGCTCGCGGAGAGCCCGGGTCGCAGATACCAAGGACCCTTCTCCGTATCTCGGTCCCTTTCTCGAAGATCCTCCGGGCGCTCACGCCAAGACTTTGCGAGGAGGGCGATGAGTCTTTCTTTCCACAGGGCGGCGGCGCCATCCCCATACAAGTGCGAGAATCCCTCGTCGATGGCGGGGATCGCGTATCCGACCCTTGCCCAGAAGATGCCTTCATTGGCCTCGTCGGCTCCGGCTTTTCGTGCATTGGCAAGCATCCGCCCCCGATCCACTCGCCCTCCTTCCGCAGCATGAGAAACTGCCACGCGAAGTATGCGTATGGGTCCGGGCTCATGCAAGGCGGGAGCATTCAGTTGGTAAACCGGTTTGTCGACCCCCTTGAACCTTAGGAAGTCCCTTATTATAGTAGTTCGATCAGGTACTGGGTCCGCAGCGGGTTCGTAGGAATCGAGTGCAGGGCCCGGATAAACCGGTTCAAATTCCCCTCATGGAGGCAGAAATGAAGAAGCTGCTCGCGGTATTCGTAGCGCTCCTCGCCGTTGCAGGCGTTACCGTTTCGGTCGCCGGCTGCTCGGCAACCCCCGCCAAGCTCACCCTCGCCCAGGGCAAGCCCGAAATCGACGCGGCCCTCAAGGCCTATGCGGCGGACTGGTCAAAGGCCAACAAGGTCGATGTCACCATCAAGTCCGTCGGCGGCTCGAGCAACGTCGATCTCGGCACCCAGCTCAAGGCCGATTTCGCGGCGGGCGACATGCCCGACATCTTCGGCATCGCCGGTATCCAGGATTACGCGGAGTGGAAGGACATCATTGCCGACCTCTCCGATTCGAAGTGGGTGGCCAACACCTCCGTCGCCTTCAAGGTCGACGGCAAGGTCTACGGTTTCCCCGTCGCCGTCGAAGGCTGGGGCCTCGCGTATAACGCCGACCTCCTCGCCAAGGCAGGCATCGATCCCGCGACCCTGAATAATTACGCCGCCTACAAGGCCGCCTTCGAGAAGCTCAACGGCATGAAGAAGCAGCTCGGCATCGACTCCGTCGTATCGATGGCCGCCGGCCCCGACATGGGCTGGGTCACCGCCGACCACGACTTCAACGCCCTTCTCTCCAACGGCCTCGCCTATGGCGACAAGTCTGTCACCAACGCCCTCCTCGCCGGCACCGTCGATCCCCAGCGCCTCGCCCAGTACGCCGATTGGGTCGAGCTGATGTTCAAGTATGCCGACAAGAAGGTCCTCACCACCGGCAACTACGACGCCCAGGTCGGCGCCTTCGCCAACCAGAAGGCCGTCTTCCTCCATCAGGGCAATTGGGTCGATCCCAACATGGCCCAGGCTAACGCCACCTTCAAGATGGGCTTCGCGCCCTACGGTTCCCTGACCGACACCACCGACGGCATCTTCGTCTCCGCTCCCTCCTTCTACGTGATCAACTCGAAGTCGAAGAACATCAAGGCCGCCAAGAAATTCCTCGAGGACATGGTCGCCACGGACCGCGGCCAGACCTACATGGTCAAGGACGCCGGCATGATCCCCGCCTACTCGAACGTGAAGCTCTCGCCCACGGGACAGCTTTCGCAGTCCGTCCAGACCTGGGCCGCCTCCGGCAAGATCTATAGCTGGAACCAGTACGACTTCACCAACGACTTCCGCTCCAAGACCCTCGCCCCGATCTACAACCAGTTCGCCAACGGTTCCATCAACAAGGCCAAGTTCATCAGCCTGATGACCGCCGCTTTCGAGAGCCTCAAGAAGTAAGGAAGAGCCTTCCTCCCGTGACGGGCCTGGCGCCCGCGCGGGTCGAGGCGCGGTTCCATTTCGATTGCCCGGTCGCCGCAAGGTAGCCGGGCAATCGCGTTTATCGCCCATCGCGGCGATGTCTCCGCCATGCTATGCTGCGCAATCCGATGAAACGGAGGTAGGCGATGCGTTCTAAACGCGACCAGTCTTTCGTGTTCTGGCTCTTTCTCGCGCCAGTGCTCTTTGCTTTCTTAATGGTGCTGGTCATTCCTTTCTTGCTCGGCGTCTACTATAGCTTCACGAGCTGGTCCTCCGACGCGCGCGATCTCTCGGGCCTCCATTTTCGGGGCATCTCGAACTACGTCGATAGCCTGAAGGACCCATCCTTCCTCTACTCCTTCCTTATCACGAGCGGCTACACCCTCGTGAACATGGTCGTGATCAACGTGGTTTCCTTCGGCCTCGCCCTTCTCGTCACGAGCAAGATGAAGGGCCGCAACTTTTTCCGCGCCGGCTTCTTCGTGCCGAACCTCATCGGCGGCCTCATACTCGGCTACGTCTGGCAGTTCATCTTCAACTCGGCCATCCCCGAGCTCGGGACCTTCCTCGGGATCAAGGCCTGGGCGGACCCCAACAACCTGATGCTCGCCAAGAGCTATCCCGCCCTCGTCGCGATCGTCATCGCGGGCACCTGGCAGTACGCGGGTTACATAATGATGATCTACGTCGCAGCCATCGAGAACGTGCCCGTCGAACTCCACGAAGCCGCCCAAATCGACGGGGCCGGTCCCTTCCGCCGCCTTATCGCCATCACTTTGCCGATGGCCTCCCAGGCTTTCACGATCACCCTCTTCCTCACCCTCGTGAATTCCTTCAAGCAGTTCGACGTCAATATCTCTCTCACTGCCGGCGGGCCTTCGACGATATTCATGGGTAAGCCGATCTTCGGAACCGAACTCCTGGCGATGAACATCTACAACACGGCCTTCCGCTCCGACAACCTCGCCGAAGGCCAGGCGCGGGCGGTGATCTTCTTCGTGGTCCTCGCCCTGATCGCGACGATGCAGGTCTACGCGAACAAGAAAAGGGAGATCGAGCTGTGAAACGAAACCGCGACAACGGCCTCTTCCTCTTGCTTATCGGTCTCCTCCTTTTCGTCGTCTTTTTCTTCCCCTTCTGGATGGTCCTCATCAATTCGGCCAAGGGCCCCTTCGAGATCACGAACGATCCCCTCGCCCTGCCGACGAACTGGGGAGAGCTATTCGGCAACATCGCCAAAATCTGGACGAGTCCCAACATCCAGTATCAGTCCTCTTTCTTTTCCTCGATCATCATTACCGCCGGTTCGCTCCTCCTCCTCAATGTGCTCTCCGCCCAGGCCGCCTGGGCACTCGTTCGCACGCATTCGCGGAGCTCCACGTTGATCTTCACGGCCTTCGTCGCCGCGATGGTGATTCCCTTCCAGATCGTCATGTTCCCCCTCCTGTCCTGGTTCAGGACGGTGACCGATTTCACCGGAATCCGTCTCCTCCGGTCTTTCCAAGGCATCCTCCTCGCCTATGTCGGCTTCGGGATGTCCCAGTCGATTTTCATGTTCCATGGTTTCATCAAGAGCATCCCTCTGGAGCTCGAAGAGGCCGCGACGATCGACGGCTGTTCCCGCGCGGAGATCTTCTGGCGTATCGTCTTTCCGATCCTCAAGCCCATCCAGGCGACGGTCCTCGTGCTCAACGGCATCTGGATCTGGAACGACTATCTGCTGCCCTTGCTGGTGCTCGGGAAGGGCAACGAGATCATGACCATTCCCCTCGCCATCTCGAATTTCGCCGGCGCCTACGTCAAGCAATGGGACCTCATCATGACTGCCATTCTCATGGCCATGGTCCCGGTGGTGATATTCTTCCTCATCGCGCAGAAATCCATCATCAAGGGCATGGTGGCGGGATCGATAAAATGAAAGTAGCAACTATCATAATATATTCGGAGGTCACGGAATGCGAGTGACGATAAAGGACATCGCGGCACGGGCCGGCGTATCGAAGACGACGGTGTCCTTCGCTCTCAACGACCCCGAGCGGATCTCCGAGCAGACGCGCAAAAGGGTCCTCGACGCCGTGGCCGAGCTCGGCTACGAGCCCGATTCAGTCGCCCGGGCCCTCGCGACGAGGAGGCTTGGCGCGATCGGGCTTCTCCTTCCGCAGGCCCTTCCCGAATCGCTCGAAAACCCCTATCTCTGCGAGCTCATGCGCGGCATCGGCGAGGTCTGCGAGGAGCACGGCCTCGCGCTCAGCATGCTCCCGCCGATCAGGGGGATGGCGGAGGAGGCGGCCCGAAAGGCCGCGGTGGACGCCATCCTGGCCATCGGCCTCGAGCCGGACGCCGAGGTGACGAAGATTCTCCTTCGCCGCCATCTTCCTTTTGTCAGCATCGACGGAGCTTCCACGAGCGCCGTCCCCAACATCGGCATCGACGACGAGAGCGCCGCCGAGGCCTTGATGTCCCATGTTCTCGAGCTTGGGCATCGACGCATAGGCATCCTCAGACTCAGCCCCGAGGCCTGGACCCACGGCGGCAGCTCGGGGCACTCGCCTGTGAGCCAACGTCGACTGTCGGGCTTCAGGCTGGCCCTGGCCCGGGAAGGAATCGAGCTCGGCGGCCCGGACGCCCTCGTGGTCATCGCCGGCGAATCCTTCGAGGGCGGTCGAGAGGCCACTGAGAGGCTTCTCTCGGAATCGGGCGGGGAATTCACTGCAATCGTCGCCATGGCGGACATCGTCGCTCTCGGCGCCTATGACGCGCTCAGGAGCAAGGGCTACAGGCTCCCGATGGACATGTCCGTCGCCGGCTTCGACGATATCCCTCTGGCCTCGCGATCCTCGCCGACCCTCACGACAATCCATCAACCAGGGCTCGAAAAGGGAGCCGTCGCCGCGCGCATCGTCATTGAACTCCTCGAAGGAGGCCAGGCCGAAAGCCGAAACCTCGTAGCCTCCTTGGTGGCGCGGGAATCGACGACAAGGCCACGATCGCGCAGATGAGTTCCCGCCCTGGGCCTTTGGACTCGGAAGCCGATCTCGACGAGAGTTTTCAGGCCTTCATGGCTCCCGGCTGCGATCGCCTGGTCCGATTGATCGGCATGCTCGCCAGGGTCGGCCTCGAGGGAAGGGTCCTCGCCATCGGAGAGCGCCGACATCTTCTTGTCAGACTGAGGCAGGGGCCTCCTTCGATCATTCTCGTCGCCCATTACGACCGAGTGGACGGAAGCCCGGGCGCCCTCGATAATTCGGCAGCCTGTTTCGTGCTGGCGAGGGCCGGCCGGCGGATCCGCTCAGACCCGCGAGCGAGGAAGGGTATTCTTCTACTTTTTACCGACGGCGAAGAAGCTGCCTTGGAAAATCCCCTTTCGCAAGGCGCCTATGCCCTCGCGACGGGGCTCAAGAAGGTGATCGGCAAGGCAAGGCCCCAGATTTTTATCCTCGATGTCGTTGGGCGAGGCTCGCGCCTCATCGTCTCGACGGCCTCCAGACCGGGCTGGGAGGGCCAGGGCGACGTGGCGAAATCCCTCCTCGACGCCATGGAAGGCAGGGCCGGCGCGGCGGCGATAAGGCTCGGCATGGCGAGCCCGGTCAGGCTCCCCCTCCCCTGGTCCGACGATCTCGGCTTCGCCCTCGCAGGCATGCCGAGTCTCGCCCTCTCCCTCCTCCCATCCCTCGAACTCGAGGGGCTCCTGCATGGGCTAAGCCTAGTCTCATCGCCCTCGGTCGCACGCCTTCCCTCCCGAGCCGAGCTGGGCCCGGCCTGGCCCTCGACCTGGGAAAGGCTCCACGGGCCGGACGACCTCCCCGAGTCGCTCGAAGGGCCGTCATTGGCGTTAATGGAGGAGTTCTGCGCCGGACTCTGCCGAGAGGAAGGAAGCGAGGCGATCGCCCGTCAAGCTCCCCGTCGAAGCCATATCTCCGGAGCCGACAAGTCTCATTAGGCTTTTTCGCGCCTTCCCGCGGCGCAAATACTCGTTCAGGAGCGTGCTGCAATGACAGAATCGCGCATTCGTGAAAGAAGCGATGTTCCGGCAGGGGAAAGATGGAATCTCGCCAGCCTCTTCGCCTCCGATGCAGGGTGGGAAGCAGCTTTCGCCGATTACGGCAAGCTGCGCGTTGAAGCCGAAGGGCTCGGGCTTCGAACGAAGGGAAGTGAGGGGGCGCCCGACTCGTCGACCCTCCTCGCCATCCTCGCGGCGCGGAGTTCGCATGGACTCCTCGGCGAAAGACTCGGCATCTACGCTAACCTCAGGCAGAGCGAGGATGAGGGCGACGCTGCTTCGAGGGGCCGTCTCGCACGCTTCATGAGCGTGGCCACCGAGCTCGAGGCCGCCTGGTCCTGGTTCATCCCGACCCTCCAGAAACTTCCCGCGGATTTCGTCGATGCATGCCTCGCCGATCGGCGTTTCGCCGACTATCGCGTCTTCGTCCGGAAGATCCTCCGCTTCAAGCCCCATGTCCTTTCCGAGGCGGAGGAGCGCCTCCTCGCCCTCCAGTCGGAGGCGAACCAGACGGCGGAAGACGCCTTCTCGGTCTTGAGCGACGTCGACCTCGATTTCGGGTCGGTGGAGACTCCCGAGGGCTCTCGTCCCCTCACGCAGTCGACCTTTTCCTCCTTGCTCAGGCACCACGATCGCGGCGTGAGGCAGCGCGCCTACGAGGCCTTCTACAAGGGCTTCGACGGGCATAGAAACACCCTCGCGACCCTCTACGCCGGATCCGTCAAGCTCGACGTGTATAAGGCGAAGGTGCGCAATTTCGCGAGCTCCCGCGCGGCCGCGCTCTTCCCCGACGATGTCGGCGAGAGCGTCTACGACAATCTCGTCGCGACCGTCGGGGCCAATCTCGACATTCTTCATAGGTATTATGAAGTCCGAAAGCGGGCCCTCGGGCTCCCCGAGCTCAGGCATTGGGACGTCTACGTGCCCCTCGCCCGCGAGGCGAAGGGCGAACGAAGCTACGAGGAGGCGGTCGACCTCGTCTGCGCGGCCCTCGCGCCGTTGGGTGCGGCCTACGTCGACACGATCCGCAAGGGTTTCCGCGGCGGATGGGTTGACCGCTACGAGAATCGCGGGAAGTCCTCGGGCGCCTTCTCCTCCGGCTCCTTCTCGGCCGAACCCTTCATACTTATGAACTACAAGAGCGACGTGCTCCACGACGTCTTCACCCTCGCCCACGAGGGCGGCCACTCGATGCATTCCTGGCATTCGGCCCGCTCGAACCCCTTCCTAAGCTACGACTATACGATCTTCGAGGCCGAGGTGGCCTCCACCTTCAACGAGGAGTTGCTGTTCCGCCATCTCTACGAGGGGGCTCCCGACGACGCGACGAGACTCTCGCTGGTGAGCAATCGCGTGGACAGCATCGTCGCGACCCTCTTCCGTCAGACGATGTTCGCCGAATTCGAGCACAGGGCCCATGCCATGCAGGAAGGCGGCGAGGCCCTCACGGTCGACTCCCTGCGCGCGGCCTATAGGGTCCTGCTCGAGAAGTATTTCGGGCCCGCCTTGGTTCTCGAGGGCGTGAGCGATCTCGAGGGCCTCCGCATCCCCCATTTCTATCGCGCCTTCTACGTCTACAAATATGCGACGGGGATCTCCGCGAGCATGGCCTTGGCCAAGCGTGTGCTTGGCGGCGGGCCGGCCGATCGCGACGACTACTTCGCCTTCCTGCGCTCCGGCGGTTCGCGCTACCCGATCGAGGCCCTGAAGTTGGCGGGGGTCGACATGGCGAGTCCCCAGCCCATCGAGGCGGCCTGCTCCGAATTCCGCGCGAATGTCGCCGAGCTCGAAAGACTCCTCGACTCGGTGCCGAAAGGCTCATCGGGAGGAAAGAAGGCCGGCGCATGAGCGCCGCCTACATGCCGGTGCCCACCGATCTCAGCCCGCCCTCCCCCCGCCTCTGCGCGATGGTGGCGCTTCGCGAAGAGGCTCGATCTATTCTCGAGGAACGGGCCTTCGTATGGAGGCAGATCAACGAGCGGGTCTGGGATTCCGAGCGCTTTCCCTTGCGCCTGGCCCTGAGCGGCGTCGGCAAGGCCCTCTCCTCCTGGTGCTTCGCGCGCCACGCCGTCGAGGCCCGGCGCATCGTATCAATTGGCTGTTCCACGGCCCTGGGGCGCGAGGACGTGGGTTCGCTCTGGATCAGCGACGAGTTCGTGGAGTGCGACCTCGACCTATCGACGCGAGGGGCGGAGGCTGGGATGACGCCATGGGAAGGCATGGAAAGCCCGATCATCCGCGGCTCGGGAAAGGACTTCGTCGAGATGGCCCTCGGTGCCTGTACGGCGGCGCGACTGGAAGCGAGTCTCTGCAGATCAGCCTCCGGCGACGCGCCGCCGGTCGATGGCGAGGCGGCGAGGGCTCTGTCCTCTCGCACCGGCGCCCGCCTTTTCGACATGGAATCCGCCGCCATCGCCAAGCTCGCGTTGCTTCGCGCCTGCGTCAAAGTCGGGCACGACCGCAGGCTCTGCCCGGAATTCCTCGCCTTTCGCTATGTCGCGGATAACGCGGACCATGCCGCTCGGGGATCCTGGAAGGATGAGGAGAAGAAAGCCTCGGTCGACTTCGCCGATTTCCTCCTCGCTCTCGCCGAGGAAGAGTCGAAAGGCTGAAACCCGCCTGGCGGCGGACAGCTCGCATGTTCGAGACGCGGGAGTCCTACATGAACCCGAGTCGCGACAGCGAAATCGAAACCGCCGCCAGGGCCGCCGTCTCGGTCTTGAGGATGCGGTCGCCGAGCCTCGCGGCTTGGAAGCCCGCGGCGGAAAGTCGGGCGAGTTCGGCTTCTGTCCAGCCCCTTTCGCTCCCGATGGCGAGACTCAAGGGTGCGAGGACTGAGACTTCGCCGAGGAGGAGGGCGTTTTCTCCGGGGTGGAGACAGATGCTGCCGCCCGCCTCCCAATCCGGCTCCCCAGCCTCTACTGGCCCGGCCCGCAAAGAGGCGAGGGCCGCCTTGAGGGACCATTCTCGTCGTACACGTGGAAGTCGGGGATTGCCCGCCTGTTCCGCCCCTTCGAGAACGGCCTTTCGATATTCGCCCTTTTTCCAAAGGTCGCTTTCGAGATAGGACTTCTCTCCGAGTTCGGTTCCGCAGAGCACGATTTCGGCGACGCCGAGGCTCGCCAGGTCCTTGAGGAGGCGGCCGCCTTGGATGGGGCGGGGGAAGCCGAGGATGAGCCTGAGGGGCCGGAGGGCCGGCGCCTCGGTTTCGGCCTGGAACTCGAGGATCATTCCCTCCCCGTCGAGTTTCTCTATTCGTGCCCTGCCGAGGCTCCCCGGAGCCTTCGAGAAGGGTCCATCGGTCAGGATCCCCGCAGCGATCTCTTCGCCCCTCGCTTTTTTGAGGACGCGAGCGACATGGAGGGTCCTTCGATCGTCGGCGGGAATGAGGCTTCCGACCTCGCCGCGATCGAGGATGAGGAGATTCACCTAAGTGGAAAGGGGGTCGTAGTCCGGATTTATGTCGAGATCGTAGTTGACCGTCGGAACCTCGAAGCCATGAGCCCTGAGGAAATCGCCCCTGAATCCGTCGACATCGGCGAGCTTCCCGAGATTCTCCTGGGTGATATGGGCCATGCGAGCCTCGATTTCGGCCTGCACGCCCTGGAGCATCTCGAGGTCGTCGAGTCTGATGCGCCCTTCGGAATCGACGGGGATGCCGCCATTCTTTCCGGCATAGAGACGATCGCGGTAGAGCCTGTCTATCTGGGCGCTGCAATCCTCGTGGGTGCCCCTCTCCTTCATCACCTTGAAGAGGGTGGATATGTAGAGGGGAATGATGGGGATGACGGCGCTCGAGCGCGTCACCAGGGCCTTGTTGATCGAGACGTAGGCCCTGAGCTCGAGATCGGCGAAGCGCTCGTTGAGCCGCGGCGCCGTCGCCTCGAGGTGGGTCTTGGCGCGGCCGATGGTGCCGTCGCGGTAAATCGGCCATGAGAGGGTCGGCCCGACGTAGGAATAGGCGAGGGTCTTCACCTTCTTGGCGAGGACACCGCCCGCGGCCAGGGCCTCGATCCAGAGCTCCCAATCCTCGCCGCCCATGACTTTGACGGTCGAGGCGACCTCGGCTTCGGTGGCAGGCTCGAGGGAGGCTTCGCCGATATGCCCGGTAAATGCGTTGACCGTCCGTCCCGAGTAGGCTTCACCGATTGGCTTTACCGTCGACTGATACATCGCGCCCGTATCGGGATCGACCCTTACGGGTGAGGCGAGTGAGTAGACGACGAGGTCGAAGACGAGTCCCATTTCCTTGGCTGCATTGACGGCCTCGACCTTGACGGCCTTGGAAAAGGCGTCGCCGTCGATGGTCTTCGCGGCTATGCCTGCCTTGCGCGCGGCCGCCTCGAAGGCTCGATTGTTGTACCAGCCCGGCGTGCCTGTCTTCGTCTGGCTCGGAGCCTTTTCATATGAAATGCCCAAGGTCGGAACGCCGAAGCCGAATGTGGCGCCGATCCTGCTCGCGAGGCCGTAACCCGTGGAGCAGCCGATCACCAGGACCGCCGTCGGCTTTTCGGGAAGGCTGTCGTAGCGCGGTTTCCGGGCGACGATATAGTCGATCTGTTTTCGCGTCTCGACCTCGCAGCCCCTCGGATGGGCGTTCGTGCAGATGTTGTTCCGGACCATGGGCTTCAGGATCATGTGCGGTCTCCCCCGGCGATGCTCAGCCATTCGGCCTCGACGGCAGGCTCGCCGTCGACATATCCCACACCGCGCTGATGGACAATATTGGGTGTCGCCTTGATGTTGTCAATCTCGACATGGAATCGCTCGCCGGGACGCACGGGGCGGCGGAAGCGCGCCTCCCTGATCTTGGCGAGGAAGAAGGTGCCCGCGGGCTCGATCCCCATGCGCTGGACCCCGCAGCCGCCGATCTGGGCCATGGTCTCGACGAGAATGACCCCGGGGACGACGGGAAAGTGGGGGAAATGCCCCTTGAAGAACCAGGAATCGACGGGTATGGTCCGCGCTCCCTTTATATGTCCTTCCGAGACTTCCACTTCGTCGACGAAGAGAAAGGGATCGCGGTGGGGGATGTAGGAAAGAATTTCTTCCTTGGTCGCCGGACCGCTCGGGATCGGCTTGTCGCTCATCGGGCCCTCCTGATCACGAGGACGCCGTTATGGCCGCCGAAACCGAGGGAGGAGGACGCTGCGTACTCCACTGGCATCGCGATGCCCTTGTTGGGCACGTAGTCCAGGTCGCAGCCGCCTTCGACGTCGGGATGCTCGAGGTTGATGGTCGGCGGCACGAAGCCTTCTTCGACCGCCTTCACGCAGACGAGGGCTTCGATGGCGCCGGCGGCGCCGAGCATGTGGCCCGTCATGCTCTTCGTCGAGGAAATCTTCATTTTTCGCGCATGGTCGCCGAAGGCGATCTTGAGCATCTTCGTCTCGGTGGGATCGTTGATCTGGGTCGAGGTGCCATGGGCGTTGAAATAGCCGACATCCTCGGGCTTGATTCCGGCATCGGCGATGGCGTTCTTGATCGCCACGGCTCCGCCCTTGCCCGAGGGATCGGGGGCGGTGAGGTGGTAGGCGTCGCAGCTGCCGCCGTAGCCCGCAAGCTCGGCATGGATGCGGGCGCCCCGTGCCACGGCCTTGTCCCAGTCCTCGAGAATGAGGATGGCGGCTCCCTCGCCGAGGATGAAGCCGTCGCGATCCGCGTCGAAGGGCCGCGAGGCCTTCTCGGGGTTGTCGTTGAACTTGGTGGCGAGGGCCTGGAGCCTGCAGAAGCCGCCCATCGCGAATTCGGAGACCGTCGCCTCGGTGCCGCCGGCGACGACCACGTCGGCGCGGCCGAGCCTGATCATGTCGAGGGCCTGACCGATCGCGTCGGTCGAGGAGGCGCAGGCAGTCACCTGAGTGTAGGCGGGGCCGTGGAGTCCGAGGCGCATGGCGACATTGGCCGCGCCTTCGTTGCCGATCATCATGGGCACGGTCATCGGTGGCATGCGGCCCGGGCCAGCATCGAAGAGCTTTCGGTGCGATTCGGTCATGATTTCGATGCCGCCGATGCCGTTACCGAGGACGGTCGCGATGCGGTCGGCGTCGTAGGGGCCGACCCAGCGTCGAGCCTCCTCGCCTTCGGCAGCCGGCGGTTCGGCGAAGCCGGCGTCCCTCCATGCCTGGACGGCAGCGGCGACGGCGTATTGGGAAAAGAGCGCCATCTTGCGGGCGTCCTTGCGTTCCATATAGGGGTTGGTGTCGAAATCCTTGACCTCGGCCGCGATCCTCGCCTCGAGCTTGGACGCGTCGAACTTGGTGACGGGGCCGATACCCGATTTGCCGTTGGTGATCGAATTCCAGAAACTCGGGACGTCATTGCCGACGGGGCTGATTACGCCGTAGCCCGTAATGGCGACTCTTCTGTTCATCGTCTTTCCTCCATCCTTACACCGCTTACCATCTGATGACCGAGCCTCCGAAGGTGAGGCCGGCGCCGAATCCGAGGAGCATGAGGAGGTCGCCTCGCTTGAGGAGACCCTTTTCTTCCATCTCGCCGAGGACGATGGGAATGCTCGCCGCCGAGGTGTTGGCGTACTCCTCCATGTTCATGTAAAAGCGCTCTTCGGGGATGCCGAGCCTCTTGGCCGCAGCCTGCACGATCCTCGCGTTAGCCTGGTGGGGGATTATCCAGGCGAAGTCCTCGAGGCGGTACATCGAGAGGTGCATGATGCGCTCGATCAGCACCGTGATCGATTTGACGGCGAAATTGTAGACGTTCTTGCCGTTCATGATGACGCTCGGCACCATGGCCGGCGCCCTTTCAAAGGACTTTGTCCTTTCGGCCTGCTTGAGGTAGAGGTCCATCGCTCCGCCGCCGTCGGCTCCGAGAATCGTCTTGAGGACGCCGCGACCGCCTTCTTCGATATTGGAGAGGACGACTGCCCCGGCGCCGTCTCCGAAGAGGACGCAGGTCGCGCGGTCTGTCCAGTCGGTGACGCGGGAAAGGGTCTCGGCCCCGATGACGAGGGCGTGATGGCCCCTGCGCGCCGTGAGCATGTTCGAGGCTATTTCAAGTCCGTAGATGAAGCCCGTGCAACCCGCCGTGATGTCGAAGGCCGCGCAGCCATGGGCGCCGATCTTGTCCTGGACGATGCAGGCGGTGGAAGGAAAGCCGAGAAAATCAGGGGTCGCCGTGGCGACGAGAATGAAATCGAGCTCCTTCGGAGAGACACCGGCCTTGGCGAGGGCCTTTTTCGCCGCGTCGGCCGCGATATCGCTTGTGAGCATCCCGTCGGCCGCCAGGTGCCGTGCGCCAATGCCGGTGTGCGAGCGGATCCATTCGTCGGTAGTATCGACCATTTTGCCGAGTTCGTCGTTGGTAATCCTGCGTTCGGGGATATGGACACCAACGGATCTGATGAGGACGGACATAGAAGCCTCCTGCTGACATTACTTAACATTCTGTCAACAAAGGGAGAATACCTTTTCCGCCTTGCCTCGGTCAATATGACATTACCTTGTACAAATGTCACATATCCCGACTCAGGTAGCGGTTGAAGAGAGTAAGTTGACGAATTCGGCTTCGTCGACCGTTTCCTTTTCGAGGAGAGTGCTCGTCACCGCGTCTATCACGGCCTTGTGGGTGCGCAGGAGCTCGAGCACGCCTTCATAGCGCTCGGCTATCATGCGGGCTATCTCCTCGTCGATGTAGCGCTGGGTTTCTTCGCTATAGTCCCGGCCGAGCATCGGCTCGGACCCCGGTCCCATCATCGAGGGACCGCGGCGATTCAGGGCCATGTTGCGGAAGCGCTCCGACATTCCATAGTCGGCGATCATCTTTCGGGCGATTTCGGTAGCCCTCGTCAGATCGTTGGCCGCTCCCGTCGAAATCTTCCCGAAGTGGAGTTCCTCCGCCGCACGGCCGCCGAGGAGGACGTCGATCTGCCCGAGAAGCTCGTCCTGGGTGACGACATAGCGATCCTCGATGGGGAGCTGGAGGGTGTAGCCGAGGGCGCCGAAGCCGCGCGGCACGATCGAGATCTTTTTGACGGGGTCGGCGCCCTTCGTAAAGGCCGCGGCCACCGCATGGCCCGACTCGTGGCAGGCGATGGTTTCCCTTTCGGTCGGATTCATCACGCGGCTCTTCTTCTCGAGACCCGCCACTACCTTTTCTATGGCGGCGTCGAAGTCCGAGGCCTGTACCTTCTTCCGGCCTCGCCGCACGGCATGGAGGGCCGCCTCATTGACGATGTTGGCCAGGTCGGCGCCCACGAAACCGGGGGTTCCTCGGGCAACCTTGGCCAGATCGACGCTGGATTCGAGCTTGACCAGCTTGGCGTGTATCTTGAGTATGGCCTCCCGACCGATGAGGTCGGGGCGGTCGACGAGGACCTGGCGGTCGAAGCGCCCGGCGCGAAGGAGGGCGGGATCGAGGACGTCGGGGCGGTTGGTAGCGGCGAGGATGATGAGGCCGCTCGTCGCGTCGAAACCATCCATTTCTACGAGAAGCTGGTTGAGGGTCTGTTCCCTTTCGTCGTTGCCGCCCATGGGCCCGACGATGCGCGACTTCCCGATGGCGTCGAGCTCGTCGATGAAGATGATGCAGGGCGCCTTTTCCCGGGCCTGCTTGAAAAGGTCGCGCACCCGCGCGGCTCCGACGCCGACGAACATCTCGACGAAGTCGGCTCCGCTCATCCTGAAGAAACTGACACCGGCCTCGCCGGCCACCGCGCGGGCGAGGAGGGTCTTCCCCGTGCCGGGAGGGCCGACCAGGAGGACCCCCTTCGGGATCTTGCCGCCGATATCCGTATATTTCTTGGGATTTTTGAGGAAGTCGACAACCTCGACGAGTTCCTCCTTCGCCTCATCGACGCCGGCGACATCGGAAAAGCGCGTCGGGATGTCGCCTTCGGCGACGATCATGGCCTTGTTCTGCCCGAAGGCGAGCACGTTCGAGTTCGCCCCTCCGAAGCGCTTCGAGACGATGCGCCAGAGGAAGACCATGAAGGCGATGGGAAGGACCCAGGAGAATATGAAGGCCAGCATGCCCGAGCTTTCGCGGGACGAGGACTGGTAGGTGATGTTCTTCTCTTCCAGGAGGGGAACGAGGGTCGGATCGTTGACGGGAGCCGTCTTTACGGTCGGAACCGACTGGCTTCCCATTTGGAGAAAGGGCGAGGGCCGGGACGCGGGCTTGTCCGGAGCCTTAGCCAGCCAGCCCACATCCCAATTCTGCCCGAGTTCGACCTTGTTTATCTCTCCCGCCTTGATCTTGTCCTTGAACGCCGAGTAGGGAATGACGGTCGAATCGCTTCCGAGGAGGAAGTAATTGAAAAGAGCCACCCCGACGAGGAGGGCGACGGCGTAGCCCAGGGAAAAGCGCAGCTGCGTCCCTCCGGGGCCCAGGGGGAGGAGAGGATTCCGCTCGCCCTTGGGCGACGGCGGTTTGGTGGGACCTGTTTTGCGGCTTCGGTTCCAGGGATCTTTCCTCTTGGGCATCTGTATTCCTCTCGTGATGCGGGCGTCTGTCCGAAAGATATGCGCCCTTTCGAGTTCAAGATAATGCCGGGAGCCCGCGAAAGCCATCCCGGGATTGCCGCGGGAGGAGGTCAATTCGCTTTTGCTTGACCCTCGAGCCTAGATTTTCGTATATTTCCCTCGCTTCTACTAATTCCATACACAGCACACCTTATTCAAGGAGAGTCACATGAAACTCAAGCCACTCGGAGACCGTGTCCTCGTCAAGGTCCAGATGAGCGAGGCGAAGACCGCGGGCGGAATCATCATTCCCCAGACCGCCCAGGAAAAGACCCAGGAGGGCGTGGTTGTCGCCGTAGGCACCGACACCGACGTGATCAAGGTGAAGGAGAACGACAAGGTGATGTACGACAAGTATGCCGGCACCCAGGTCAAGATCGACGGCGTGGAGCATCTCATCGTCAAGATGCAGGACATCCTCGCCATTCTCGACTAAACTCTCCGCTGTCGCAAAAAAAACCGCTCCGTGCAAACGGGGCGGTTTTTTTGTCCTTATGCCCGCGATGGCCCGGGCCGGACGACCAGGGCTGCGGCGCCATTCGTCTTACTCCTGGTCGGTGAAGACCCTGAGCACGGCCGAGGCGTCCTTTGCCGCGAGGATGGCTTGGCGTTTTTCTTCGCTTCGGAAAAGGAGACTGACCTCGGCGAGGAACTGGAGGTGGGGACCGGTCTTGTCGGAGGGCGAGAGGGTGAGGATGAAGATCCTGCAGGTTTCGCGGTCGAGGGCATCGAAATCGACTCCCTTGTCGGAGACGCCGATGCAGGCGATCAGGGAATCGACAGCATCGGTCTTGCCATGGGGGATGGCGATGCCGTGCTTCATTCCCGTGCTCATCCGACGCTCTCGTTCGAGGATGGAGCGCCGAGCCGCGGCGACATCCTTGAGCTTGCCGCTCTTGGCCGCTGCGACGAGGAGTTCGTCTATGATCTCCTCCTTGTTCCCGCCTTTGAGGTGAAGGGCGATAGAGTCTTCGCGGAGGATGTTCTTGAGGTTCATGCCTACATTGTAGAAAGGCCCTCATCCGCTCGTCAAGACGACCCCGACGCGAAGCGGGCGGATGAGCCCGCCTAAATAAAGAAGCGGGCTTCTCTTTCCTTGGCATGGCCTTCGCGGCGGGCGAGGACCAGGGAGGCGACACCCGCCCAGATGATGTCCAGGAAGGCCCCGGCCGCGGACAAGGGGAGGGCGATGGGCACGGCGATGAGATAGCCGTTCTCGAAGCCGCGGCCGTAGAGGGCCGAGAGCGCGACCAGGGCGGTTATCGTCCCCGTCCCCGGAACCGTACCGAGTATGAGGGTTATCAACGGCGCAGCGCCGAGTATCCAGAGGAGGGTCCCCGCCGAGAGGCCGAGATCCGAATAGGACGCCAGTACGACGACGAAGGTCGTCGCCGTGACGAGAACCGTGCCGGCCCGGCCGAAAATCGCAGCCATGGGCAGGGCTATCGCGCTCGCCCTGCGCCTGACCCCGAGGCTCTCGCGCACGTGCTTCATCAGGGAACCCAGGGGAAAATAGGCGTCACCGGACATGAGGCCGGCGATCGCGGGGCCGAGGATGGCATAGAGGTAACGATAGGGATTCTTTCGATCGAGGAGAAGGAAAAGTATCAAGGGTATTATCACGAGTGCCATGACAAGGGTTTCGACGCCGATGACGAGGAGGAGGGGGCGGTAGTAGTCGCCCAGGAGGGCCGAACGGAGTTGGAAGACGGACCAGGCCGAAACTCCGATGATGAGAATACCGAGGAATTCCGCGAAAACTGCATTTATATGGTAGAAAGCCCTGGAGAGCGCGTCGAACACGAGGATGGCGGGCTTGGTCAAAGCCCTTTCGTGCGAAAAGGCGAGGCCCAGGAAAAGAGCGAGGAGACAGATGGGAAGAAGATAATCTCCCTGGATCAGCGTCGCGAAGACGCTTGCTGGAAAGATCGCGTCGAGGTATTGGGCCAAGCCGGGGACGGGGATCGCCGCGGCGGTGTCGGCCACGAGGGGTATGCGGGCGGGATGGAAGATGGCCGCACCGAGCACGCCGAGCAAGGTGAAGGCCAGGACGGAAAGGAGAAGAAATATGGCCGCCCTTCCTAGATCCTTCCAGAATTCCCTGTCTTCGTTCAGTTCGAAGACGGCCACGGGGAGGGAGAAGAAGACCAGGGGGATGAGGGCGTAGCGGCCGGCGTGGACGGCGATTCCATATATGGTCGACAGGATCCTAGATGCTCCCGCGTCGGAGGAGGGGAGGACGAGGGCGATTGCCGAGCCGACGAGGGCGGCGATGAGGTACTTCAGCCAGATCTTCATAGGCGCGAGGATACCTGCGGGGGGAAGTACCGTCAATGACAGGGGCCGACCCTCATTCCGCTTCGAGCTTGCCCGGTTCGAAAAGGCCGGCTACAATCGGACCGATGAGCATCGGCGGTCCCGAATGTCTGTACTATTCCCATCCTGATCTTGACGAGGCGGAGGCCGTTCTTGTCGATGTCGGAGCGGGAGGGCGGGAGCTGGTCCTCGACAGGACCATTTTCTATCCCGAAGGGGGCGGACAGCCCTGCGATTTGGGCTCTATCGATGGTCTGGGCCTCGAATCGGTGCTGGAGATTTCCGGCACCATCATCCATAGGCTCGCGACTCCCCTCCAGTCAGCGCCGGGGACGCGGCTGAGGCTGGTTCTCGACAGGGGTCGGAGGCGGGATCACACGGAACAGCATTCCGCCCAGCACCTCCTTTCAGGTTTCCTCTACAAGAACCATGGAATAGCAACTATTTCCTTCCATCTCGGCGCCGAGAGATCCACCATCGATGTCGACGCCTCGGAGTTCCCCGAGAGCCTCGTCGAGGAGGTAGAATCCGAGGTCAACATGGCCATCGCCGACGCACGGCCCTTCGTGGTGCATCTCTGTCCTCCCGAGGACATCGAATCGCTCCCTCTCCGAAGGCCGCCACCAGGTGAAGAAAAGATCCTGCGAATCTGGGAGATCGCGGGCCTCGATTTCAGCCCCTGCTGCGGCACCCATGTCGCCTCCGCCTCGGAGCTCAGGATCTTCAAGATCCACGCGGCAGAACGCTACAAAGGTAAGACCAGGATCCATTTCAGCGCCGGAGGCAGGGCCCTGGAAGACTATAGCAGGCTCCATCGCTCGGTCGCGGCGGCCTGCCGCGTGCTCTCCACCCCGCCCGAGGCCTTGGCCGAGGGGGCGGAGCGCCTAGTTAGGAAGTCGAGAGAGTCTTCCGTGAAGGCCGATCGGCTGCTGGGATCCCTAGTCGCCCACATGGTGGAGCATGCCGCTAAAGAAACGCCGATTTGCCTCGATCTCGGCGGTACGGGGGCCGACGGGATAGACGAAGGCATGAGGGCCTTGCGAGAAGGGGGGCTGTTCGGTGTCGTATCGTTGGCCGAAACTTCGACCGTCGGCGTCGTAGGCGCGGGCGGGAAGGCTCTTCCGCCCGAACTGCTCGCGGCCGTCAAGGAAAAGGGCGGCAGGGGGGGAGGAGGGCCGGGCACCCTGCGCGCGACTTTCGCGGATGGCGCGGCCGCAGTGGAATTCGCCGTTTTTGCCCTCGATATCCTTGGAAATGGGCGATAAACGCTTCAATTGACGCCTTTTTTTGCGAATTTCCGCCCGTTTGCATTGACAATTATTACAATCACAAATAACATCAAAGAGAAAGGAGATTTACATGAGTACTGGCAATTCAGATATCCTCGAGGCAATTCAGGCAATCACGTCGGTATCCGTTCGCGCCCGCAGGGCCGCGGAGGCCCGCCTGCGGGGCCGCGGCTTGACCTACGCGCAGTATGGGGCCCTTATCGCCCTTGCCGAGCACGACGGCCTCTCTCAGGCCGAGCTCGCGCAGGTGCTCGAGACCGATTCCACGACCGCGATGGTGCTTCGTGGGTCGCTCGAAAAGAAGCGACTCGTCGATCGCAAGGCGGACCAGAAGGACGCACGAATCCGCCGCATTGGTCTTACCGCCGAGGGCCGCAAGCTTGCGACCCAGGCCAGGCCGGAAATCGCTAATCTTTTCGGCTCCGGACCCTCTGTGCTATCCGATGCCGATGCCAAGAAACTTCTCGGCATGCTGGCTAAACTCAAGGATTTCGTGCAATCCCTCATTCCCGCCCACGAATCTTCCTCCGGCGAGAAGCGAAAGCCCGGCCGTCCCCGCAAGGCCGAGGCTCCAAAGAGCTCCAAGTCGGCCAAGTCCGCCGCCAAGAAGCCCGCTGCCAAACCTGCGGCTGTCAAGAAGCCCGCTCCTAAGGCCCCGGCGACCAAGAAGGCCGCGGTCGCAAAGAAGCCGGCTGCGCGCAAGGCCGCGAAGCACTAGGACAAGGCGCGAGCTTCGGAATGTAATCCGCCGCTTTGCGGCGGTACCGAGTGCGATGAGCATAGAGCGGCCGATCCGGGAGAAATTCCGGATCGGCCGTTTGTGTTGCAAGGGATTGGCCCTTCGGGCCGGGTTCAGAACTCGACCGGGCGGCGATTGTCGACGAGACGGCGGGAAAGAAAATCCACATCGAGTCCTAGATCACCTACTACCCGCTTGAGTTGCTCGATTGAAAGCAGATTCTGTTCGGCATAGAGATAGACGAGGGCTCTCTCCGCGATGCAGGGAACCAGGAGGGCATTGAGATCGACGGGGTCGGATCCTTGCGTCGAATCTGCCCGTCCGCGGAGGGAGGCCGCTAGCCGCGAGGAATCGACATCGCCGGACAGGGCGTTTAATTCCGCGAGGAGGGGCTCGATATCGCCGCGCGCCGCTCGTTCCCCGAGGGGCTTGAGCGTGAGATAGGCGTATTCCTTGCCGGGGAGCCTGTGGTGACGGTCGCAACGCGTGCAGTAATTCGGCTCTCGCCCGTCGTCCTTGGTGCGGTCGCCCCCGATGATGATGAGGGGATCGAAATACAAGGCCGGACATTCCCGCCCGTCGACGAGATAATAACGATACGTATACAAAGAATCGGCGAGGCATTCCTCGTGTTCGCAGTAGGCGGTCAACGGAAAGACGTCGGTTGCCGTCTCGAGGAGGAGCCGCGCCGTCTGGTTGAATATCTCCCGCCTGAAATTGAGGACGAGGGTCGGGCAGACGAATACGAGGCCTCGCTGCTCCGATTCGTTCTTCATGAGATAGGCGATCCGCTCGTCGAAGAAGGAAGCCTCGTCGATGATCCAGGTTCCGGCATCGGGATTCTCCGCGAGGAGGGTCTCCAGGGAAAAGGAATCGCGTGCCTGACCGATGCTCGACCCGCAGCGTTCGTAGCCGCCTCGATAGGCGAGGGCGTCGGGGGGGTAGTCGGGGAAGCGGCTGGAATCGAGGGCCTGTCTTACCACGAAGACCCTACGCCGGTCGGCCCCCGCGGTGAGGGTCTCCCTCGCGGCGGCGCCGTCCTTGCGGCGCGCGACGAGGCTGTCGCGCCAGAGCCTCGCCGAATATTCGGTCTTGCCTGAACCCATGGGGCCCACGACAAGGACGCGCCTGCCCGGTTTGGCGAAATCGAAATGATTGAAGGGGTGGTGGACCTCGAGGAGGGGGAACCCGAGATTCCTGAGCAAATGGGCGTTGTCGTCGAGTTCGTCGCGCACGTCGTCTCCGGGTTGTCAGTACTCGCGCGGTTCGAGGATGCGCCGCACGGAAGCGAGGAGGGCCCCGATCGAGATGCCGGAGAGGCCGACGATAAAGAAGCTCCGCGCCGCGACCCCGAGCCAGGAACTCAACCAGCCGCCGATCGCTTGGAGAAAGCCGAGGTCAGAGGTCGCCTGGGCCTTGGCGGCGATCGAAAGGACGATTGGGGCGCCGGGGATGGAGAGCGCTATTCCAGCCGCGAGGACGAGGGCTGACGGGATGATGAGGAATTTCCCCGTTCGCGCGAGGGAGCGGCCTATGCCACCGCCGCCGAGGAAGCCCAATCCGAGAAGGAGGGCGGCGCTCGCGGCGAGCCCCGTGGTGGCCAGGCGATCGAGCGAGGCCTTTGGGGAAACCCTGTGAGGATCGCCGAGGATGATGGAACCACTTTGTATTTTAGGGTTTACCGAATCGGGGATCGTGGCGATTACGCTCGCGAAGGCCTCGCTGCCCTGCTTGGCGAGCGAGGCGCTCGAAGTTCCGGGCGGCTGAGTCCTGAAATCGGTCAGCACGCCCCTCCGATCGCCTTTGGGCAAGTCAGCGAAATAATCGGCCGCAATGGCCGCTGAATCTCTCGTCAAGGTCGACTTGAGCGGCCGAAGGTCCAGCGCCGCCGCTGGCTTGCCCTCGTCGGAGACGCTAATGAGGGAATCGACGGCGTCGGTCGCGAAGGATTTGAGTGCGGCCTCGGGGAGATGCCTCTGCAGTGCGCTGTAGAGGGCCGGCCCGGAGAAGGTAAAACCCCCGATCTCGACCTTGTCCGGCGCGCCCTTCAGCGCGGTTGGGGAGCGAAGGGCCGTCCAGAGCCTCTCGTCGTCGATCGCCCTCGAGTAAAAGGTCTTGTCGAAGGCCCAGGGCCGAAGCGAAAGGGCCAGGAGACCGGAGAAGGTTATCGGCAGCCCTATGAGAAGGTACAGGATGCCGGAAAGGAAGCGCCTCATGAACCTCGTTCCATCGTGGAAGGTGCGAGGACGACGCCCGGCCTGATCCGGGCCTCCCCGATGGAAATGCTCTTGAAGGGATGGATATCGAGTGCGTTTTCATGCCAGCCGCCGATCGTGTCCGTATCGATCACGTTGAGGGCGATGCTGTAGTGGAGGGGCAGACATGCGGCCCCCGTCAGGAGCCTCGTCTCGGCCTTGGCGAGGGCGGAGAAGCGTTTTTCCCCCTCGAGCGAGGAAGACGCGGCGAGGAGGCTGTCGTATTCGGGATCGTGGTACTTGGCGTCGTTGAGATTGGAATCGCTTTCCCACATCTGCAGGAAGGCGAGGGGATCGGCGAAGTCGCCGATCCAGGTGGTGAGGGCGAGGGTGTAGGGGGAGCTCCCCGTCTTCTGCCGCACCGCGTCGAAATATCCCGCTGCGGGAATCGTCGTGACCTCTACCTTGAGGCCCGCCTTTTCCCAGGCGCTTTTCATGAGACCCGAAACGCGCACGGCGTCGTCCGCCCCCGAGGGTATGGCAATGGATATCGTCGGTACTCCGGCGCCGCCGGCATGGCCGCTCTTCGCCAGCAGATCCATGGCCTTGGCCTCATCGGTCGCGGAAATGCCCTTCGCCTCGGTGTAGCCGGCGAGGGGGAGCACGAGGGTCTCGGCGGGGTTGAGGTAGCTGTCGGTCGACCGAATGTCCTTCCAGGGCAGGAGGAGGGCGAGGGCCTCGCGCAGGTCGGGCGAGTCGAAGGGGGCGGTTCCGCAATCGAAGTACCAATACTGGGTGCCGAACATCGCGCCGGCGTGGATAGCGTCGCGCGAGAGGAGTTTGTCGAGATTCATGGGCCCGGCGAGCCAATCGATTCCGCCGTTATCGAAGAGGCGGGTCACCTTGTCGTCGTCGTCCGTCAGCATGACGCGGATGCCGGGCAGGGGGACGTTCGCCGCGTCCCAATATTGCGGGTTTTTCGCCAGGACGATTTCGTCCTTGGATCGCGAGGCTATGGTGAAGGGGCCATCTACGGGGATGTTCGCGACCGTGGACCAGTCGTGGACGCCGAGCATCGAGGGATGGATAGGGGAGAAGGCGTGATGGCAGAGGAGCCGCGTGAAATAGGCGGCGGGCGAGGCGAGCTTGACCACGAGCGTGCGGTCACCCTCCGTCGATATGCCTACGGTCGAGGGATCGACGCTCTTTCCGAGCCTGAAGGCCTTCGCGCCTTCGATGACGTCGAAGAAGGACGCGTAGTCGGCCTTTTCGGCGGGGGCGAGGGCACGGAGCCAGGCGTTGCGGAAGTCGGCGGCGAGGAGGGGCGTGCCGTCGGACCATTTCGCATCGTCACGGATGGTGAAGGTATAGGTCAGGTCGTCCTTCGAGACATTCCAGTCCGAGCATGCGGCCTTGATGGGCTCGAGGCTCGAGGGATCGTAGGTGAAGAGACCCTCGTAGATCGCCGTGAAGAGCTGGGCCTCCGAGGCGTATATGGAATGGTGGGGATCGAAATTGATGTCGACGGCGTTGAACGCGACGACGAAATCGCGCTTCTCGGCGGGGGCGGGCGTCTGGGCCGTAGCCATGCCCGCGACGGCGAGGGCGAAAAGGACAAGGATTGCTGTTCTCGGTCTGTTCATCGGACTTCCTTCACTCGGAACGTACGCCGAGGCGGCGGAGCTGCTCCTCCTCCTCGACTTGGGCGTGGAACTCGTGCTTCTTTTGGTTGGACTTGATGATACAATTCTTTATAGTTGTTATTTCAGATTTTATGCCCCGGAATTTTGCCTTTTCCTCGACGGGAAAGATCGACTTGAAATAGTCGTCGAGGGCGTTGAGCTTGCGGATCATCCGCTGGAGTTCCTCGAGATTGCGCTCGAGGAATTTGAAGGCGTGGTCGTCGGGGGCGGATTCGAGGCGTTGCATCGTCGGACCGTTGCGTTGGAGGAGGGAGGTGAGGAGCCTGGCGCGCCTGATCCCCTCCTCGATGAAGGTTCCGAATTCGATGCTCTCGCTGCGTTTCTCCCCCGTGAGGGGATCGACGACGGGGACGTCGTAGACCAGTTTGCCCTCGCCCCCGCCGAACAGCTTGCGCATCATCTTCCTGAGCTGGACGAAGAGCCCGCGCTCGACGGACTGGATGATCGCCGAATTCGATGAGAGTTTGAGGACGCAGTCTTCGAGCTGCGTGCCCGCCCCGGCCAGGATCCTGATGCCGTCGATGATGATCGCCTTGTAGGATTTCGACTGCGCCTTGGTGGTCTTTTTCTCCTCCGTGACGGCGAGCTTGCGGAGGAGTTCGGCCCGCCGCGACTCCCCGTCCGGAGCGCAGTCCTCGTCGAGGATCTCGGAGACGAGTTCCGGGTAATAGGGGCGGTCCCCGGCGACCTCGGCGAATTTAGACTTGACCTTGCGGAGCGCCTCCTCGCGGTGTTTCGTCCCGAACTCGGCGTCGATGGCGAGCCCGGGCATCACGAGGGTGCGGACCTCCACCTTGTAGGCCTCGCGCTGGAATTCCGAGACGGCCTTGAGGCAGGCGAGGATGTCTCGCGTGGAACGCTCGAGCTGGCCGATCGCTTCGCTGAGGATGCCGCTCGACATGGGATCGTTGCCCTTGCGGACGAGCCCGACGAGCTCGGCCAGGCCGCGCGTGCTCGGGGCGGTGCTCGTCTCCTGGAAGGAGGTGAAATTGAAATACTTCACGAAGGCGAGGAGGCGCTTGATCCTCCCGATCGTTATGAAATCCGTATCGAATTGGTAATAATTGATAAGGAATTCGGTGTAGGCCTCGAACTGGGAGATGCGGAGGCTCATCTGCTCGGCCCTCTCGGACTCCAGGAAGGGGGTGTCCTGCGGGTTCTGGACGTCGGAGATCTTCAATTCGTACTTGTAGGGGTCCTCGTGGATGACCCCTTTTTTGAGCAACACGTTGGAGATGCCGTGGAACGACGCCTGGAAGAGCTTCCAGCCTTCCTTGAGCCGGGTGAGCTCGTTCCGGTCCAGGCTCGCGCGTTTGGTTTCGAGCGCGCTCTCGAGTCGATGGACGAAGGTCTGCTCCTCTGCCATGGCGGCATTATCGGTGAGAAGGATGCTTTGGGCAAGTCCGCGGGCGGCCATGTGCCGTCCGGAATAGAATATTCCCGTCTTCCGCTTGAATCGTCCCCGGGCGCCCCAGGCGTTGGCATTCCATGACGCAGTCACGCTGCATTGGCCTTTCCCTGTTGGCGGCCGCCCTTTCCGCCTCCTGTTCGCTGGCCGGTCTCGATCTTTCTTCGGTCGATGTCGTGATTCCCTCAATACCGCCTGCCTGGGCAGGACTCGCCGGTATAGAGCTTGTGCTGGTCTGGCGCGACTCGGCGGGAGACAAAAGGCGCGAGTTCGCTTCCCCGGGTGAATCGCGAGCGATCAAACTTCCCCAAGGTCTCCGGAGGGCGATTATCGTGGAAGCCTGGTACAGGGGGCGGCCTTTACGCCCGGCCGGAGCCCTGTGGCCCGATGATCTGACCTTTTCTTCCGGGTCGAGGCCTGCGCCCTTTCTCAAGATCCGTTGGTTCGAGGGTTGGACGGCCAGTGTCCTCCTCGCTCTCGACAATGCGGGCGAGGGGCATGGCATCGATCTTGCGCGCCTCGACCTCGAGGCACGAGCGAGGCTTTCCGATCCCTGGCTGGTCGATCCAGCGCGGGTGGCCCTCGCCATTCGCGAGAGAACTTTCAGGAGCGATTTCCTTATTTCGGGGGCCATGCGCGAACTCGCCCTCCCGCCGGGCGGACCATGGATAGCCGAAAGCCCCTTCGCTTCCGAGCCGATTCTCCGGGAGGGGGAATGGGTAGCCCTGATGGCCACCGGATCGCATCGCTGGTATTCCCGTGACCTCGAGCTTTTCGTCGCCGTACCGGAGGCCGGCGATGCGGTGATGCTCGTCCGTAGTATCGATTGAGAGGCGGGAGAGTCCCCGCGTTAGCCTACCCGATTTCGGCGAGGCGCTTGTCGATTTCCTCGAGTTCCTCGCCGAGCCGGGCGATGCTCCTCTCGATCCGAGCCTTGTCCTTGAGAAGCCTCTCTTCGACATCCTCAGGGGGTCGCGTGGGGGAAACCTTCGCGCGCACGGCGGCCGGACTCATGCCGCTTTTTAGGGAGGCGATGGCTTCGTTCCGGAGAAGGGGATCCCTGATGCCTGCCGCCAGCTTCATGCCGTCCCAGCCCAATTGCGGATCGATGGCGTAGGTCGCCGCTCGGGTCGCGGCGCCCGCCGTCGTTCTCGGGATGCCGAGGGCCCGGTCGAGATAGTCCTCGAAGCGCGTCTTGTAGCGCTCGCAGAGAGTCTGGGCTTCGATGAGGAGCCTGCCGAACTCGAGCATGACCCGTCCGTTTTCGGCCATGCAGGATTCCCGGATCTTTTGCGTGAGATCGATGAATTCGGGCTCGCTGTCGAAGGGGCTGCGGTAGAGTTTCTGCTCTTCGGCCGTGACGAGGAGGTCGTGGAAAATGCCCCAAAACTCGTTGGTATGAGCCCTCCCGGAAATGGCGAAGCCCTTGCGCTCGCAGTGGAGGTGATGGGCGTATTCGTGGAGGGCGGTGTAGATCAGCTGGTCATCGGACCCGAAGTTGCGATTGTGGAGGATGATTTCACGGCTCTTCGGTTTGTACAGCCCATTGACGAGGGAACTCTCCTTGCCCGAAAAGACGAGGGAGAATTCGGTTTCTGCGTCGGCGCAGCGAAGGAGGAGCTCCTTCACCTGATCCTGGTTCATTATTCCTCCGTCGCCTCGTGCGACGAGGGAAACATAATGGGGAGCCACGGATCAGGTAAAGGCCTGGGGAAACGAAGGCTTCTCGGGGCGGCAGCGCCGCGGCGCCGACCTAGCCTTCGTTTGAGGAGAGGGGGTGATCAGGGGCGGTGAAGGGCCCTTTCGATTTCGGGCTGATTGAAGCCGACTATGATGCGCCCGTGGACATCGATGACGGGCACGCCCATCTGGCCCGACTTGTGGACCATTTCCTCTGCCTTGTGCTGATCGCGGGATACATCGTATTCGGTAAAAGAAATACCCTCCTTGCGGAACCAGTCTTTCGCCAATCGGCAATAGCTGCAGGTAGGGGTCGTGTAAATGCTGACGGCCATCGGAGCCTCCTAGAAATGAATATATTAGAAAAATACTATGTATCTAAGATTCTGTCAAGATTGAAGCAGCTCGGATCGGTTCCGGCGTTCTTATCGTATGGTTCCGACCTCATTCCAGGGCCGGAAGGCCCTTGCCTTTCGAGTGCTCGCCCTTCTGGTTTTCGCTTCTAGGCTCCTTCCGTTGAGTGCGAATCCGGCCGAACTCGAGCTTAGCCTCGGGCTTTCGGATCGAGGCGCGGAGCTGCGGGCAATCCTTCTTGCACCGGATTCAGCCTTTGCATTCGAAGTACGGGGCGAGGCGGACTCTGCTTCGACGGATCTGACCCGGGCCTTCGACCAAGCCGGCTATTCGGGGAAATTCTCCTTCGGCCTCGTGAGGGACAAATCGACGCACTTCTCCTTCGGCGCGCTCCGTCCCGACGGAGGCCTTGCCCTCATCCTCGATCCACTCGTCGCCGAACTGCCGGCATTCGGAGCCATGGCCGGGAAGCCTGATCCATCCCTGGACTCGACCCTCGGGGGGCTCATTCTGGGAACCTCGGCCCTGAGCTTCTTCGCCGTCGAGAAAAGGGGCGCCGGCGATGCCGAAACCTTGTCGATTTTTGCCGAACCGAGCCTTGTCGACGATCGACCGCCCCATTCCCTTGTCACGGGCCTCCGGGCAAGCCTTCCCCTCGGATCGGCCCTCGCGGGGCTCTCTGTCGGGGCAGGTCGTTCGCAGGGAGCCGGGGCAGCCGAGTCCTGGTACGACGCGATGCCCGCGGGCGAATGGCAACGGACCGTCGCGGCACTATTTTTCGCATCCCCCAGGGGCAATTCGCGGATAAATTTCGCTCTCGGCGCCTCTACCTCGATCGACGCAGGCAGCGGCCTGGCCTTTCGGCTGGATGCGGCCGAAAGCAGGAATGGCGAAGTACTCGCCCTTTCCCTCGCCATGCGCTCTCCCCGCTTTCATGCGATCGACGGAGACGTGGGCCTGCTGGCTCGAGGCAAAGTCGATTTCAGTTTCGGCCTAGGCAACGGGCTCAGGCTCGGCATCCGAGAATTGATCGATGCGAGGGAGGGGGTCGGAGATGCTCGGCCGTGCCTTTCCCGGAGACTCCGGTTCAGGATCGAAGGAGAGGGTGGGAACGGCCTTCCCCTTTCGCTTCGCCTCGATCTGCTCCGCGAAGACGCGGAGGATGAGGCGGCCTTGGGCGGACTCATGGTTCTTCGCTGGGAGCTTGATGCCCTGCGCCTCGGCGTATCGACTATCGCGCGGCTTGAATGGGCGGAGGCGGGGGCCGCCGTCTTCGAGAACCTGCCCTCCTCCCTCGCCTACAGTCCTCCCGATGCCTTGAAACTCGGCATCGAGGCCAGTTTGGCTACAGACGGAATCCCTGGATTATTCGCGCTCAGCCTGACCTCTCGTTGTGTTTTGGAAAGACAAAATCCATTCCTTGCCGCTGTTCCCGATCCCTATGCCGTTTCTGCCAACCTTGGCCTTCGCTTCGCGGCAGCGCGAAACCTGGCGATAACGGTACAAGGAGTTGCGGACGGCGGAAGGGCTTCCTCCATCGCCGCCTCCCTCGGCCGGGCGAAAATCGAAGCCTCGGTCGAATCCTCGTTGCGTCTCGAGCTTTGATCATGGTTGCCCCGCCGCGCGGGCCCGCGGTACTCTTGCGTGAAGGCTTGGAACGACGGGCCGGGCCGGTGGGGCATCCCTCGGTCGAAAAGCAGCGGGGAGACTGAACTATGCAATTGGAGCGATCGAAGTGCGCCCTCATCGTGGTGGACGTCCAGAACGATTTCTGTCCAGGCGGCGCCCTCGCCGTCCGCGACGGCGATGCCGTGGTCGAGGCGAGCAATCGGGCGATGCGATATTTCGATAATGTGATCCTGACCCAAGACTGGCATCCGGAGGCCCATATATCCTTCGCTGCGTCCTGGCCGGGGAAGGAGCTCTTCTCCCAGGTCGAGGTCGCCGGACAGCCACAGACGCTCTGGCCCGTGCATTGCGTGGCGGGTAGCCCGGGTGCCGACTTCCATCCGGGCCTCGAGACGGATCGGGCTTCCATCCTGCTCCGAAAGGGAAGATCGAAGGATCTCGACTCCTATTCCGCCTTTGCCGAAAACGACAAAAAGACCACCACGGGGCTCGGAGGCTTGTTGCGGTCCCTCGGCATCGTCGACCTTTTTTTCACGGGGCTCGCGACGGATTATTGCGTGCTCTTTTCCGCCCTCGACGCCCTCGCCCTGGGCTTCCGCGTCACCCTCCTCGAAGACGCCGTCCGGGGCGTCGATCTTCCCGCCGGCTCGGCCCAAGCCGCCCTCGACAGGCTCGCGGGACTCGGCGCCTTCATTTCCAATTCACGAGATCTCGGGGAGGGGCGATGACGGCCGGACTCTTCACCGATTTCTACGAACTCACGATGGCCCAAGGCTATTGGAAGTCGGGGCAAAGTCCCCGCGCCGTCTTCGATTTCTTTTTCCGACGCAATCCCTTCGGGGGAGGCTTCGCCATCTTCGCGGGCCTCGAGACCTTCCTCCGGGGGCTCGAAGATTTTCGCTTCGACGAGGAGGACCTCGCCTGGCTCGACAGTCTCGGCTCCTTCGACAAGGGCTTCCTCGACTACCTCGGCAAGCTGCGATTCGAAGGCGACATCTGGGCCGCCCCCGAAGGTGCGGTCGTCTTTCCCCAGGAACCCCTCGTCCGCGTCCACGCAGACCTCGTGCAGGCTCAGCTCATCGAAGGCTTCCTCCTCAACACGCTCAATTTCCAGAGCCTCATCGCCACCAAGTCCGCCCGGGTGTGGCGGGCAACGAACTACGGTTCGGTGATGGAATTCGGCCTCAGGCGGGCACAGGGCCGCGACGGCGCCCTCTCCGCCTCCCGGGCCGCCTTTCTCGGCGGCGCCTCCTCCACTTCCAACAGCCTCGCCGGGAAGCTTTTCGGCATTCCCGTGTCGGGGACGATGGCCCATTCCTGGATAATGTCCCATTCCAGCGAGGAAGAAGCCTTCGATCGCTACGCCGAGCTCTATCCCGACCGCACCACCTTCCTCATTGACACCTACGACACCCTCGGATCCGGCATCGTCAACGCGATCGCGGCGGGAAAGAGACTCGCCGCTAGGGGTCACAATTTCGGCGTCCGCCTCGATTCAGGCGACATCGATTACCTCTCCCGCGAGGTGCGGGGGGCATTGGACGCCGCCGGTCTCGAAAAAGCCTTCATAGTTGTATCAAATGAGCTCGACGAGGACATCATCGAGCACCTGGTCTCATCGGGCGCGCCGGTGGACCATTGGGGGGTCGGCACCCACCTCGTGACGGGTGGGAGCGAATCCTCCTTCACCGGCGTGTACAAGCTGTCGGCCATCGAGCGAGGGGGCGAGCTCGTGCCGACGATGAAGCTCTCGAACACGCCCGAAAAATCCACGACCCCCGGCATCAAGGGGGTTTGGCGCCTCTACTGCGAATCCGGCAGGGCGGAGGCGGACCTCCTCGCGACCGAGGAGGAGCGCCCCGAACCGGGGGAGCCGGCCCGCCTCCATCACCATTCGGGAGACTGGCGGCACGCGGACATCGTCCCCGTCCGCGTCGAGCCCCTCCTCGGTGAGGTGATGCGGTGGGGGCGCGTCGTCGGAGAACTTCCCCCTTTGGCCTCGATCCGCGAGGGGCTGAGGGCCCGGCTTTCGGCCTTCGATTCAACTTACCTGCGGTTCCTGAATCCTCATATCTATAAGGTTTCGCTGTCGCCCGCCCTCCGCGACCTCAAGCTCTCGCTGATCGAAAGGGGCCTCTCCGGAAACGCCAGACCGAATATTTCGCGATAGCCAGGACGGCGAGGATGGCCGCCCAGAGCCAGGGGCGGGGGGGGATGCGCAACGCGAGACTGCCCGATTTCGCCGGCTCGAAGTACTCGCCGGCAGGCGCGTCGATCGCGAAGATCTCGCCATTCGCCTCGGCGAGCCAGGCGCCGGGGCCGGCGGCCCTGATGCGTCCGCCCTTCGGGAAGGCGGTGGCGAAGGGGCGGGGAGCCGCTTCCCTGATGGCGGCGTCGTAGGCGAGGGGCAGGTCCCCGTTCGCGAGGGAGGGGGCCGCCCATTCGAAATCGGCGTCCGCGCCGAATCCTGCCGCGAGGGGCCTGCCGCCGAGAAGGAGCGGATCGGCAAGGTACGGCGCGCTTTCCGTGAGGCGGGTGCTGATCCTCCGCGTCGAAATCGTCGAGCCGTCGTAGCGCGTCGATCCGTCCACGAGGAGTATCGAGGGGCGAGGTCTTTCGACGAGATAGGGCAGGGCTTCCTCCATGAGCCGGGAGAAATCCCCCTCCGCGCGGGTCGCGATATCGATCGCGCCGAGGCTCGCGACGAAGACGGTGGGAATGCCCCCTTGGGGATCGGCGAACTCGAAGCGATAGACGCCGGCATCGCCCATGATCAATCTTCGTCCGCCACCGCCTTCCTCGATCGCATAACGCGTCGGCGAAAGCGTCGCGAAGTCGCCGGTCGCGGGATCGAAGACATCTACCGATAGCGCCGTCCTCCGGCCGCCTTCCGAAAAACCGACCAGCCAGGCGCCGCGTGTCCTGTCAATTCGTAGTCCCGAAGGCCAGATGCAGGGCGCCTCCTCGTCGACGGTTGGTGAGGAGGCCGGGCCGCCTTCGGCCGAGGCTGGCCTCTGCCGACTCGAGGGGCCAGCGAAGCCAGTCTCGATTACCTTGAATCCTTCGGCCTCCATCGGAAAGGAGTCGGTGACGAGGCTGATGTCGCGGTAGCCTTCGGCGGGCAGGCTTTCGAGGGCCCCGTAGTCGACGGAGAAGAGAGAAATGGAGGAAAGCAGATTGTCGACGGCCCTCCGTCTCGCCTCTCCTCCATTCACGTCGGAAACCTTCGCCAGGGATTTCCAGTCGAGGAGGCGGCTTTGCCTGCTCACAGGATCGAAGACGAGTGCGTAGCGATCGGCGGCCGCGAGCCGCGAATTTCCGGAAATATCCTCGAGGGCGATGTCGATCGGCCGGGAGCCCGGCTCCCCGGCGAACATCGAGCGGGAGGAGTCGACGACGACCGCCGCGCGGCCTTTTCCCGCGGCCGCCTTCGACGCGCCGAGGGGACCGCCCGCGTCGAGGAGGGCGAAGGAGAGGGCGAGGGCGATGGCGACATCGAAGAGGAGGTCGTAGCGGGAGCGCAGTTGCCTGAAAAAAAGCCGCGCGAAACGGGGGCCGCCCGAGCCTTCAAGGAGATCGTGGGGATGCCGTATCCGGAGTCCGAAATTCCTCGTCATGAAGAGGATGAGGGCGACGGGGAGGAGGAGCATGACGAAGAGCGAGGCGGCCTCAGGCATGGAAGGCCTCCAAGAGGGCTCCGAGAGCCGCGGGCAGGTCCTCCTGCCCTCCTATGCTCGCGAAAAAGCTCCTCCGTCTTCCGCCCGCCGCGAGGGAAGTCTCGAGCTCCCTGAGGCGCTCTTCATAGTTATTTCTTTCCTTGCCGTCCCAGGGGAGGAGGAGCCGTCTGCCGCTCTCGTTGTCCTCGACCTCGATGTCGGTGGCGGCGCCGGCGAGCCGGCGAAAATCGCGATGGAGCCTGACGAAGTAGAGCTTCCGGAAGGGGAGGGCGTCGGGGTCGAAATTCGGATCGAGAAAATCGGAGACGATGATCGCCCGCCCATAGCGGCTTCGTCTTCTCGCGCTGCGTGCCGCCTGGGTGATGGCGGTGCCGCGGCGCTCCTCGGGTCCGATGCCCTGAAAAAAGGAATCCAGTTCGCGGCTCCCGAGGCCGCCCCTCGGCTTCTCGAGGGCGCGCAGGGGCCGCGCGGCGAAGGCGAGAAGAAAGACGGGCTCGCCGAGTGCCCCGAGGGTCCAGGCTATCGACGCCGACGTGGACTCGGCCGCCTTCGCGGCGAAGTCTTGGCCGGCGCCTCGGCTTGCGGCATCGGCGAGGGCCTCGAGGGAAAGCGAGAGATCGACGAGCACGACGACCCCGTCCCGCTCTTCCTCGTAATACTCCTTCACGAAAAGTCGACCGGTCCTCGCCTCGAGGCGCCAGTCGACCCGCCGGGGATCGTCGGTCGGGTAGTATTCGCGTATGTTCCGAAGGTCGAAGGAAGAGCCCTCACGGCGGAACATGGGGTCGCGGCTCGGTTTGCTTCCTGCAGGGTGACGCCTGGTCCTCATGAGAAAGGCCTTGGCCAGGCCGGCACAGCAGGGATCGACGAGGCTCATGCGGTTCCGAGATAGTCTTTCCGCACGGCCGACAGGACCGCCTCGAGGATGGCGGCGACGGCCACCCCGTCAGACTCGGCTTCGAATTCGAGGAGAACGCGATGGTTCGCGATATCGGGGAAGAGGAGGCTCACGTCCTCGAAGGAGGCCGCGACCCTCCCGTCCAGTGCCGCCTTCGCCTTCGCCGCCGCGAGCAGTCCCAAGGCGCAGCGGGGCGAGGCCCCGAATCGCACGTATTTCTTCACCGCCTCGACGGAGCTCTTGTCGGGATGGGTCTCGATCACGAGGCGGACGATGAAATTGCGGAGATCGTCGGCCACGACTATTTCCTTCGACGCCCTGCGAAAGGTTTCGAGAATCGAGAGACTTGCCTCTCTCCCCGCCGGCGAACCGCGGCGCTCGCGATCACGCGAGTCCAGGATTGAGCGCAGGGTGAGGAAATCGGGCATGTCGAAGAAAAGCTTCATCAGGAAGCGGTCGATCTGCGCCTCGGGGAGGGGATAGGTGCCCTCCAGTTCGATGGGATTCTGGGTGGCAATGACGAAGAAGGGCGAGGGGAGGCTCCTCGTCTCGCCGAGGAAGGTCACGCACTTCTCTTCCATCGCCTCGAGAAAGGCCGATTGGGTCTTGGGCGTGGCGCGGTTGATCTCGTCGCCGAGGACGACGTTGGTGAAGAGGGGGCCAGGGACGAAGCGCAGGCTCCGCGCCCCCTCCGCGTCCCGGGCGATCATCGTGGAACCGATGATGTCGAGGGGCATGAGGTCGGGCGTGAACTGGATGCGCCTGAATCCGAGGCCGAGGAATTCCGACCAGGCCTTGGCGAGGCTCGTCTTGCCGAGACCGGGCGGCCCCTCGAGCAGCACGTTGCCCTCGCAGAGGAAGGCCACGAGGAGACGCTCGAGGGTGGCTTCCCGGCCGAGTATCCTCGAACCTAGCCAGCCGAGGTACTCCCCGCGGAAGGCAGCGATCGCGGCGAGGTCCGAGGCGAGATTCCCCGGGTTGAGGGGTCCATCCTTCATCGAGGCTCCCTTCCCGGCTTCAAGGCCGGTCTTCATGCTTGCGTCCAATATGGATTCCTTCAATTATGAGTTGTTCGAGCCAGATCATGCCGAACGCGAAAGAGGCCCCGAGGGCCATGAGGATTCCCGCCGCGAGGATGGCGGGGGCAAGGTTCCCCGACGCGATGAGGTTGGCCCCCAGATGGAGAGCCAATGCGAAGAGTAGGGCGAGTAGGGTCCTCGCGATTCCGCCCCGCCAGAGGGCGAGGATCAGGGCCATCGCGCCGGCGAGATGCACGGGGAGGGACCAGAGGAGGCGCAGCCAGGTATCGGGCGCGGGGAAACGAACCATATAGGAAATGTTTTCCGTCGCGGCGAAAACGACGATCGCGGAGAGGGCGAGGCCCGGCCAGCGAGGCAGGTCCTCCCTCGTATCCACCGACCCAGGGTCGTCCTTCCTGGCGAGGGCGGAGGCGATGCGATTCTCGGCCAGACGGATCGCGACGATGGCGGCGAACTTGACGAACTCCTCGACGAAGACGGGGCCGGCGACAGCCGCGAAGGCGATGCCCGGCGCGAGGCCCATGGCGAGTCCGGCGACCCATCGATCGAGGAGGACGAGGAGGATCCAAAGTCCCAGGCCCGCCGCCGCGACGAGGAGCGGATCGCGAAGGGCGGCGACAATCGGGGTCCGCCTCATTTTTCCGAACCTCGATCAAGCCATAATTGGGCCCATTTTCGCCTGAGTAGGGCCGTCCAGGCGTCCTCCCTCGGACCGATGTCGGCGGACATTTTAAAGGAGGAGAACCAACGGCGCTGGAGCTCCGGGAAAGGCGTCATCACGAGGTCTCCCGATGCCCTGAGATTTCGCCCTTCGTGAGCCGTAAGTTCCTTGTAGAGTTTCGTTCTGTAGTCGATGAGGGGGCTCGGCACCCCGCTCGCTCCCCTGCCTTCATAGCCGGTGACTCCATCCTGCCCGCCCTTCCCGGGATCAGGCATGCCCGCTCCCGTGGAGGCTGCGGAGGCGTCGGCTCCGATCGGAGTCTGCGGATTCGGGGGCGGCGCAGGCTCCGAAGGAGGGCCGCCGGAGGCAGATGGGTTGGTGGAATCGCCTTTTGCCGTCGCCGAAGCCCTCCCCATGGCACCGAGTCCTCCCTCGGCGGCGCGAAGGCTGCGATCTCCCGCCGAGGTCGACCGCGCTTTTTCCGCCTCCCGGGCTGTCGACGAAGCTATCGGCTCGCGGCCCGACCGGTCCGGAAGCGGCGATTGGCCGGGGCGGGCCATCGATTGGGGCCTCGTCTGGGCCTTCGCCTCGGCGAGCCTCAGGCCGGAACCGGAGTTGGGCTCGCCACCATCCCAGAGGATCAGGGGGTGCGAAAGGGTCAAAATCGCCACGAGCTGCAACGCGCACAAACTTGAGACTGCGAGGAGGGCCGGCTTGAACAGTCCCCTGGTCGCCTCGCGAAAGGCTCCGCCCCGACGATCCAGTCGGGGCCCGAGGGCTTCGATCCTCCGACCGAGGATAGCCCTCGTCTCTCCGGTGGCTTCGAAAAAGGATTCTGCGGCTGTTTCCCTGTCGATTTCACGGAGGGGAAGGAGAAAAATCCGGCGGCTGAAGGGCCAGAAGAGAAAGGCCGGCAGGAGGCTGGCTGTCCCGATGACGGCCGCAGCCTGCCATGCGCGGGGAACCCGATATAGCACGCAGAGGCAGGTCCAGAGCGCGAGCCAAGCGACGGAAAGCGCGGTCCAAAGCAGGCCTCGTCGAAGGAGGGCGATGCGAAGGCTCCGGCGATGGAAGCGACCGAGGGCAGGCGGGAGCTTGGTCATTTCCTGAGCCTCCCGCGAATGCCTGTGGCGAGGAGGAGGGCCAGCACCAGTTCGCCGCTCGCCACGGGGAAGACTAGGTCGAAGGACCAGGCGAAGGCCATTGCCGCGAGGAGGGGAAGGGACGCGAGGGCCAATCGCCACCGAGTGGGGGATCCGAGGGCCGCGACGAAGGCCGTGGCCGAGGCGAGAAGGAGGGCGGCGGCCCCCGTCTCCGCGCCGAGGGCGAGAAGCCCGCCCGAAGCGAAACGCGCGAGTCCCACGAGGGCGAGGGCGAGAAAGGGAAGAGTCAGTTCGAGGTCCCGCGCAGCGGAGAGGCCCTCGTAGAGGGAGGGGACACGTGAAGCTCCCAGGCAGAGGAGGATGACGAGCCATGGTGGAAGGGGCTGATCGGTCGGAGGAGCGAAAACGAAGGCCAAAACTAGGCCTGCCATAGTCGCGAGTCTCAAGGCGGCCTTCGCCCATCCGCTTCCGGCTACTGGCTCCAATGCGGGCTCATTCATCGATGGACCACCCCGAAAGGGCTTCCCGCGACGATAGGGCGAGGCCCTCGTCGTTTCCGACCACTATCGGCGCCTCGGAGAAGCGGATGAGGGAGCCTTCCCTGTCGACGAGGTCCAGGGGCAGGTCCCGACCGGGGGCCAACCTCGCGAAGAAGAGCCGATTCGGGCCCTCTCCCCAGATTCGCAGGGTCCAGCCCTCGCGGCTTTGTGTAGCCAATTGGTACGAACCAGAGAACGAGGCGCCACGCGGAAAGGCGACGATGTCGAGCTCTCGATTCGGGGGAAGGGCGGCGAGTGCCGCCGCGCCGAGAAGGGCCGAGGCCGCCGTCGCCGCTGCGATCCGGATCGCCTCGCCTTTGCCCCCCGAGGCCTTTCCCTGGCCCCTGCGCCTCGAAGACACGACGGCGAGGGAGGCCGCGCAGAGGAGGGAGAGGAACATCGCGCTCATTAGAGGAGGCTCCGATACGAAGAGCCCCTCCGAGGCGGCCCGCCCCGCAGCCTCCAGGTCGGAGGCTCGGGGAGAAAAGGTGGGGGATGGCCGGCCATTGCGAGGCGGATGGAAGGGGGGCTGGGGAGGGGTATTCTCTGCCGGCGACGCAGGGGCGACGGCGATTTCCTCGCCTGTCGGGACCCTCTCCTTCCCGATCGCGAGGGAGACGGCCCGAATTCCGTCATCGATCCAAAAGGCTGCTTCGAATGATGGGAGGCCCGGCGCCGAAGCCCTCTCGAAGAGGATGCGGCTGCCTCCGTCCCAGGTCTTTCCAATTATGAAGACTGGCGCCTCTATGGGCGACTCGGATTCGACCCGGGCGTGGACGATGCGCCAGGGTCCGAGGCCTGCCGCATCGAGGACGAGTCGCGGTTCCCCGAAGACGGAAGCCGCCGTGAGGAGCAGGGCCGCCGCCAAGGAGAGAGCCCCGATAGGCCTCATCGAGCCCTCCTCATGGCGAGGGTTGAGGCGAGGGCGGAGGCGAAGAAAAGGAGGAGCCAGACCTTGCCGCCTTCGATGAGCCTGAACGCGAGACCGTGGTAGTCGGCCAAGGCACGGAGCGAGGGAGTATCCACGCCGTCGAGACCGGAGTCGACGGGAAGATCGAAGGAGGCGAGCCCCGTTCCGCGATCGACGAGGGTGGCGCGCCAAGTGCCGAGGGAGGGAAGACTGAGAGCGAGCCCCCAGGTTTGCCCCTCCGGTCTTTTGAACGCGAATTTTTCCGTCGTCTGTCCGACCTGCGAAAGCTCGAGCAGAGGCGCGATGAGGGCGTCGCTCGCGAGGCTCAGTGTCGCGGCACTTCCGGTCTCGAGGACGGCGATATCGCGGGGAGGTTCCGAAAAGAGACTGTCGAGGCGCGCGCGCATCGTCGAGACGACGGAGGGATTCGCGAAGAAATCTCCGGTGAAACCGCCGTGGATGTCACTGGCGAAGAGCATGACCGCGCGATTGCCGCTTTCCGTCTCGGCGAGGAGGGGATCGCCCAACTCGTTCGCGAAAAGGACGGAGGAACCGGCCTTGAGAGCGTACTGGGCCATGCCTCCGATGGTCGCCACCTTCGTCCCCGCGGGATCGAGGATGGGGATGCGGCCCTCGGAAAAGCGCGGACGGGCGAGATTCTTCCTATCTTCGAATATCAGCGAGGGTATTTCGTCCGCCGAGTTCACGACGCGAAAACTTCCGCCCGTTCCCGCCGCCAGCCTTTCGAGAAGAGGGCGGTCCATGTCCGCGCCGACCCCCATCGTCGAGATGCTGATGCCTTTTTCTTTGGCCTTGGCGGCGAGGGCGGCGAAGTCGGCCGGCCTCGTCACCCCGTCCGAGATGACGACAATGTGCTTTTCGCCGGGACCTGTGGCGGCCAACCTGTCCATCCCTTCGATGAGCGCGGGAGCGAGTTCCGTGCCGCCCTCCGCTTCGACGGGATCGAGGACCGGGGCAGCCGAGATGCTGCGATTGGGGACGAAGGACCAGACCCATTTTCGCTTGTCGGAGAAAAGGAGGAGGCCGACGCGATCGTCGGGTTTGAGGCCTCGCAGGAGTTCGAGGCTCGCCACCTTGGCGAGGGAAAGCTTTCCCCCGAACATCGAACCGGAGTAGTCGAGGAGGATGAGGATGCTCATATCGGGGATGTCCTTGAGGGAAGGGGGGAGGAGGGTTACCGGAAGTATTTCCTCGAGGGGGGGATTGTCTCCCTTCCTTCCGAATGCCGCCGAGTCGGCCGCGAAAAGGACGCTCGTGCGGCCGCTCGCGGCGTCATCGGAAAGGCGCCTCGAAAAGGCTCCATCCAGGTGCGAAAGAGGGACTCCGTCGATGACGACAAGTTCCCAGTCGGCCGGATCGAGGCCGTGGACATCCCCGGGATCGACATGCTTTGTGGCATAGAGGCTGTCGATAAAGGAAGGACCCCTGTACTTTTCCGCGACGACGAGGACCTTAGGCGCCATGCTTCGTTCGGCGGGTACGACAAGGCTGATCGAGCGTTTTCCCCCCGGTGCGTCCAGGTCGACCGAAAGGGAAATAAGGCCGCGGCTTTCCGCGGAAAGTCTGAGAACCCTGTCGGCCGGCACCTCGCTTCCGGCTCCCCTCCAGAGGACTCGCGACTCCCCGCCCTCGGCTCCGTAGAGCCCGCGAACTTCGATGTTCACGCCGGCCATGACAGCCTCGGGGGAGAGGAGGAATTCGAAGGGAAAGGCAAGGCCGGAAGTTCCGGTTCTCCAAGAGTAGGAAAGTACGCCCGGCCGAGTCGATCGCGGAGGAGTAACAATCTCGAGGGGTATGCCCCGGGACTTCGCCGAGCGATCGAGCCCCTCGATTTCCCCCGCCGTCGGCATGAAGTCGGCGATCAGTCTCGCCCTACGCAAAGCCGGAAATCGACCGCTTTCCAACTCCGCTTCGAGTGCGTCGAAGACCGGCCGATCGGGAAGGCTGGCAGCCGCGGCCTTCCATTCATCGTTCGAGGCGCCGGGCCGGGGCAGCCGGAGGAGGGAGTCCTTGCGCAGGGCCCAGGCCTCGCGGGAGCCCCGAGCCATTTCTTTTAGGGCGCTAGCCCCCGATTCGCTGGGAAGGGCGAGATAGCTGCGCGTAGGAAGGAGGAAGGCGGGAATGGGGAAGGGAAGGCCTACGGCGAAGAGGCCGAGGAAGAAAAAAGCGAGAAGGAGGAGACTTTCGGGAAGCCTCCACTTGTTGGAGCCCATCAGGCCGCCTATTCTATACCTTGCGAAGCCACGATTCAAATGAGCTGAAAGGGGACATCCTCAATGGACGAGCGACTCATAGAGGCCTTCCGCGGCGCGACGACGAACACCTTCAGGGACATGTTCGGCGTCGCGGTCTCGGCATCGAAGCCTACGGAATTGTCGGCCAAGGACGGCCACTCCTGGGATATCACGGCCCTCGTCGGCCTCGCAGGGGAGGTCCAGGGAGTCGTCGCCATCAGGCTTCCGGGGACCGTCGTGACAGCGCTGCTCGAAAAATCCGGCATCGAGGTGGCGGATGAGGGCGAAAGGTCCTCGATGCAGAGCGGGCTCGTGGGCGAAATGTCGAACATCATAGCCGGCGGCGCATCGTCAGGGGCCGCGGGCCTCGAGTTTGAAATCTCCCCTCCCGTAGTCGTCCGAGGGCCCAACCATCGCATCGACTGGCCGGCCATCGGGCCCGTCATCTCGATCGCCTTCTCCTCTCCGGTCGGGCCCTTCGAAGTGGCGGTTTGCGCCAAGTCTTAGACGCGACCCGGATTTCGGGGGGAGAGTCGACTAACTCGAAGTCTTTCTCCCCTTCGGGCGCCCCGAGGGGCGAGGGCGCTTCGCTTTTTCGCGGGGTCGTCCCGACGCCTTTGGACCGGCGGGCCGGCCTGGTCGCGATGGTCGCGCAACGCCGGAAGCCTGCGCTGGACCGTTCGGCCGCGCGAGACCAGCCTGACGCGCGGCATCGGTCGGCCGCGCGGAACTAGCCGGCCGCGCAGGACCAGCCGCCCGCGCGGGGCCGCTTCGAAGCGCCGCCGTGAAAGCCTGAGGCGGAGGGCTTTCAAAGCGCATCGCTTCCCCTGATATCGGATGGACGAGTTCGAGGATGCTCGCGTGGAGCATCAGTCTCCCTCCGGGGTCACGGCGCGAGCCGTAGCGCTCGTCCCCGGCGACGGGGTGGCCGATGGAAGCGAGCTGCACGCGTATCTGGTGCCTTCTCCCCGTTTCGAGACTGACCTCCACGAGCGAAAAGCCCGAGCCCTCGCCGATGCGGGTCCATGTGGCCAAGGCGCGCAGGGCTCCTCTTTCACCCGGAGCGGCGATCCTCATCCTCGAGGGCCCAGCCTCGACGAGCCAGGAATCGAGGACTCCCTTCTCGGCTCCCATGACTCCCTCGACGAGGGCGACATAGCGTCGATCCCGCGCCCTTTCGGCCCAGCCGTCCATCAGAGTTTTCTTTGCCCTCGCGTTGCAGGCCACCACCATGACGCCCGAGGTGTCTCGATCGAGGCGATGGACGACGGCCGCCCGCGCCCGCGGGTTGCGGCGCTTGAGGCGCTCGGTGACGAAGTCGAGGACGGTGCGACCCCGCCCTCCTTCGGGGGCGATTACGGGAAGGCCCACCGGTTTATCGAGGACGACGATTTCGGCGTCCTCGTAAAGGACGGTGGGAATGCCTGGTCTTCGGTCGCTTCTGCTCTGCTGCATCCCCCGAGGTTAACGATGTAAAAGAATCGCGTCTCCCCTTCACCAGGGTCTTCGTAGAAAAGTAGGCTTGCTGCCTGACCTTGCTTCCAAGGAGTCCCATCACGGCCCGATCGACCTCGAGCATCTATGTGCGCGCCTTCGCCCTGCCTTTTTTCGGCGCCCTCGCCTTCCTGACGGTCGAGTCCGCCTCCGACCTCTTCCAGCCGACCATCATGGCCTGGATAGTCGACCGAGGGATCGCCGGAAGGGATCTCGGGCTCGTCCTCCGCTATGGGGCGCTGATGCTCGCCGTCACCGGCATCGGCGCCGTGGGATCGGTGGGCCGCAACATCATCGCCAGCAAGGTGTCCTGGGACTTCGCGTCGAGGCTGCGCGCCGACCTCTTCAAGGCCACCCTTTCGATGGGATTCCGCGACCGCGAGGCCTTCGACGAGGCCTCCCTCGTCACCAGGCAGACCAACGACGTCACGCAGGTCCAGGCCTTCGTCAACGGCATGATGCGCATTTTCGCCAAGGCGCCCATCATCGGCGTCGGCTCGGTCATCATGGCCGCCCTCCTCGAGCCCCGGCTCGCCCCTATCTTCCTCGTCGTCGTGCCCCTCGCCTCCCTCCTGATATGGATCAACCTCCGCACCGGCTTCGGGCGATTCAACCGGGTCCAGAGCGCCCTCGACAGGGTTTCGGGCCGCGTGCGCGAGTTCCTTTCGGGCGTCCGCCTCGTCAAGGCCTGGGGCCGCGAGAAAAGGGAAGAGATCCTTTTCGCCGAGGCCAACGGCGAACTCGCGGCTGCCACGACCAAGGCGCTCCGCGTGATGGCCCTCCTCAACCCGGCCGCGGCCCTCTCCGTCAATCTCGGCCTCGTCGCCATCCTCTGGATGGGCGGCTACGGGGTCAGGGCGGGCACGATCCCCGTCGGCCATGTCATCGCCTTCTCCACCTACCTCTCGCGCTTTCTCTTCGCAATTACGATGATCACCGGAGTCTTCACCTCCTTCGTCCGCGCGCGCGTCTCGTGGAACCGCGTCGCCGAGGTGCTCGAGGCTCCGAGGCGGGAGGCGGAAGTCCTCGGCGCGACCCGGGCCGGGGCGGCGAAGGGCCGTCCCGTATCGGAAGAAGCGAAACCTCGCCCCGCGCGCGGGCCCTCCATCGCCCTCGAGAATCTCTCTTTCTCCTACTCGGGCAGGAGCGAACGTCCGATACTCGACGGGGTCGACGCGATTTTCGAAGGGGGGTCGGTCACCGCCTTGGTCGGTCCGACGGGTTCGGGCAAGACGAGTCTCGTAAGCCTTCTCCCCCGGTTCCACGAGCCGACCGCTGGTCGCATTCTCATCGAAGGCGAGGACATCTCGACGATGGACCTCGCGAGGCTCCGTTCGCGCCTCGCCCTCGTGCCCCAGCGCAGCGTTCTTTTCGCGGGCACGATTGCCGACAACATCAGGCACGGAAGGTCCGCGGCCACGGACGCCGAGGTGGAGGAGGCGGCGCGGCGTTCGGGCTCCCACGAGTTCGTGGCGGGCCTCGCGGAGGGCTATGGCGCCTTTCTCGGCCAGGGCGGCGTCAATCTCTCGGGAGGCCAGCGCCAGCGCCTCGCACTCGCTCGGGCCCTCGTGCGCCTGCCCGAAGTCCTCATCCTCGACGACACCACGAGCGCCGTCGACTCCGTCACCGAGGCCGCCATCCTCGCTTCGCTCTCGAGACTCAAGGGCTTTACCACCATCGTCCTCGTCACCCAGCGCGTGGCCGCGGCCCGACAGGCGGACCGCATCCTCGTCCTCGACGGGGGAAGGGTGGCGGGCTACGGCGAGCCTTCCGTTCTCGCCCGCGAGGAGGGAGTCTTCCGCGACATGATCCTCGCCCAGCTCGGAAGGGAGGCACTCGATGCCATCGCCTGAAGATCGGAAACCCGGCGAAGGGAGGATGGACGAGGGTCCGAAATCGAGCCTTCAGGGCGGCTTCGGCCATAGAGGCATGCCCGGCGGCGGCGCGGCCCGCTTCGGAAACCGCCAGCGTCCCGCCTCGACGCGCACGACTGTATTCCGCCTCGCTCGCTTGTTCCGTCCCGAATTCCGCCCCCTCTCCGTCATTCTGTTTTTCACCCTCACCGAGCTCGCGACGAGCGTGGCCACTCCCTGGTTCACGGGCCGCGCCGTCGACGCGATGTCGAAATCGGCCGCTTCGGTCGGCGGGGACTTCCTCCACCCCGCCATCCTCCTCCTATTCGCCGTCGTCGCAGGGGCGCTCTCGTCTACCGTTTCCGGTTGGATCATGGCCGGCCTCTCGCAGCGCCTCGTCCGCGGGTTGCGGACTTCGCTCTTCTCGTCATTTCTGAAATTGCCTCTCGCTTTCTTCGACCGCCGGAGCCATGGGGACCTCATGAGTCGGGTGGCGAACGACGTCGACGCGGTGAGCGTCACCCTCACCCAGTCCTCCATCCAGCTCATCTCGAGCGGTCTCACCATCGTCGTCACCCTCCTCGTCATGCTCCTCATCAATCCCCTCCTCACCTTCGCGAGCCTCATCTCCGTGCCCTTCGTCTTCATCCTCGCCTCGACGATCTCGAGGAGGACGCGCAAGCTCTTTCGCGAGCAGCAGGACGCCCTCGGCGCCGTCAATGGCCGCATCGAGGAGACCATAGGCGGGATCGAGGCGGTCAAGGCCTTCGGCCTCGAGGGAGGGACGGTCGCGGCCTTCGAGGAGCACAACGCGAGGCTCTCCCGCGTCGGGGCGAGGGCCCAGGTCTGGACCGGCTATCTCATGCCAATTATGAACGTTCTCGGCAACCTCGGCTTCACCTCGGTGGCCGTGACGGGAGGCCTCATCGCCCTTCGGGGCGGGATCTCGATCGGTTTGGTCGCGAGCTTCCTTTCCTGGTCGCGACAATTCGTGCGGCCCCTCAACGACATCGCCAATATCTGGAACACGATCATGTCCTCCCTCGCCGGCGCCGAACGCGTCTTCGAGGTGATAGACGAAGCGCCGGAACCACCCGATCCGCCCGGCGCCCTTCCCTACGACTCGCCTCGCGGCGAGCTGGAGTTCAGGGAGCTCAGCTTCTCGTACGTCCCCGGCAAGGAAGTGATTCGCGGCATGGATTTCCGCATCCGGGCGGGCAGCTCCATGGCCATCGTCGGCAAGACCGGGGCGGGCAAGACGACGATCGCCAATCTCCTCCAGCGCTTCTACGATCCGGACAAGGGCAGCATCCTCGTCGACGGCCGGGACATCGGCTCCTGGAAGAAGGCCGACCTGCGCAGGGCCTTCGGCGTCGTTCTCCAAGACTCCTGGCTCTTTTCCGGCACGGTTCGGGACAACCTCCTCTACGCGAAGCCCGAGGCCGACGCCGAGGCCATCGAGCGCGCCTTGCGCATCTCGGGCGCGGCCGATACCGTGGCCCGCCTTCCCGGCGGCCTCGAGGCCCCCGTAATAGAGGGAGGCCGCAATCTCAGCATGGGCGAGAGACAGCTCATCGCCCTCGCCAGGGCCATACTTGCCGAGCCTTCCTTCCTCATCCTCGACGAGGCGACGAGCGCCATCGACGCCCGCACGGAGCTCAGGATCCAGGCCGGGATGTTCGCGATGATGGCGGGGCGTACGAGCGTCATCATCGCGCATCGCCTCTCGACTATTCGCGACGTGGACCGCATCATGGTGGTGGACGCCGGAAGGGTCGTCGAGGACGGGGATCATGCGAGCCTGATCGCGAGCGGCGGCTGGTACGCCGACCTCGTCGCGGCCCAAGCGGGAGGCGTCGAAACTTAGAGGAGGGATCGTGGTACATAACGCCGAATTGCTTTCAAAGCTGAGCGTCGACGAGAAGATCTCCCTCGTTTCGGGCGATGGTTATTGGCACACCCGGAGCATCCCTCGGCTCGGGATCCCCGCGATCCACCTCACCGACGGACCTCACGGCGTGCGAAAGCTCCAGGATCCGAGCAAGTCCTCCGATTTCGTCGGCGTGGTGCCGACCACGGCCTTTCCGACCGCCTCCCTCCTCGCGGCGAGCTTCGATCCCGAATTGGCCTTCGAAGAGGGGAGGGCCCTCGGCGCCGAGTCAAGGCTCCTCGGCGTGGATGTGCTCCTGGGCCCCGGCGTCAACATCAAGCGCTCGCCCCTCTGCGGCCGCAATTTCGAGTATTTCTCCGAGGATCCCCTCCTGTCATCGGGCATGGGAGCCGCATGGATCAAGGGGCTCCAGTCGACGGGCACGGGCGCCTCGCTCAAGCACTTCGCCGTCAACAACCAGGAGCGCAAGCGCATGCAAGTCGACGCCGTCGTCGACCCGAGGGCCCTTCGGGAAATCTACCTCGCGAGTTTCGAGGACGCGGTGAAGGAGGGCCGGCCGGCCACGATCATGGCCGCGTACAACAGACTCAACGGCGACTATTGCTGCGAGAGCGATTTCCTCCTCGAAAAGCTCCTTCGCGGGGAATGGGGCTACGAGGGTCTCGTTGTCTCCGATTGGGGGGCCACCGACGACAGGCTCCGCGGCCTTGTCGCGGGCTGCGATCTCGAAATGCCCGATGGGGGAAAGGGTCGTTCGCGGCAACTTCGCGCCGCCCTCGACGCGGGGAGCCTCGATGAGGCGATCCTCGATCGAGCCGTCGACAGGGTCCTCGATCTCGCTCTTCGGCTCGGGCGCAACGAAGCCGGTCCCGCCTCAACAGGCGTTGAGGCGAAGGGCTTCGCCGCGGAACACCATGAACTCGCCCGTCGCATCGCCCGCGAGTCGATGGTCCTCCTCAAGAACGAAGACGACATCCTCCCCCTCGCGCGAAACATACCGCTCGGCGTCGTCGGCGAACTCGCGCGAAGCTCCCGCTACCAGGGCGCCGGATCTTCCACGATCAATCCGACCCGCCTCGTCTCGCTCGTGGACGCGCTTAAGGAATCCGCGATTCCCTTCGAATTCGAGGCGGCCTACCGCACGACCGGGGAGGAACGCGATCCCGATTTGGAGGAGTCGGCCCTGGCCCTCGCCGAACGGATCGGAAAGGCGGGAGGCTGCCTGATCTACTTCGTCGGCCTCCCTCCGCTGTTCGAGTCGGAGGGCTTCGACCGCCTCCACCTCGATCTGCCCGCGAACCAGCTCGAACTCTTCGAGCGGCTCGCGGCCGCCTGTCCCCGCCTCGTCGTGGTCTGGTCGGGCGGATCGCCTGCCAGTACCAATTGGCTTCATCACGCGCAAGCCTTCCTCGCCGCCTACCTTGGCGGACAGGCCGCGGGCGAGGCGATCCGGGACCTCCTTTTCGGCGAGGCCAATCCCTCCGGTAAACTCGCCGAATCCTGGCCCCTTCGCGTCGAGGACACTCCGGCCTTCGGGAATTTCTCGGGTCCGGAAGAAAGGGTTCTCTACAAGGAAGGCATATTCGTCGGTTATCGATGGTACGCGAGTTCGGGGCGCCCCGTCCGCTTTCCCTTCGGTTACGGCCTTTCCTATACCGATTTCGTCTATCGCGACCCGCGCCTCGATCGACACAGCCTCGGCACCGGCCAATCGGTCACCCTCTCCTTCGAGGTCGCCAATGTCGGCCGCCGAGCGGGCAAGGAAATCGCCCAGGTCTATCTCTCCTTCCCGGAATCAGCCATCGAAAGGCCGACGATCTCCCTCGCGGCCTTTCGCAAGGTGGAAATCGGCCCCGGCGAGAGCGCGAGGCTGGAGTTCGGCATCGGACCGCGCGAACTTCGTTACTGGGATGTCGAGGCGGAGCGTTTCCTCGTCGAGTCGGGACCTGTCGTTGTGCGAATCGGGCCTGCCTCGTCCGAACTGCCCCTCGAGGTCCTCCTGCATGTGGAAGGCGGGTCCTCGCCCTCCGCTCCTCCGCCCCGCCTCGCCCTCGACGGCCACCCCTCCTCGATGGGCGAAGCCGATTTCGTCCTCCGCTATCGCAGGCCCCTGCCCTTCATACCCTCCCTCCGTCCCTTCAGTCTCGCCTCCACCTTGAGCGACATGGCCGTCGATTCGGCGATCATCCGACTAGTTAGGAACATCATCGTATCGGCGCAGACGAAGGGCTCGGGGACGAAGAAGGGAGAGGTCAACTACCGGATGCTCGAGGAGATGGTGAGCGAGATGCCCGTGGGGCGCTTCGAGGCGATGTCCGGCGACAGGGTCGGCGCCCGCTTCCTCAAGACCCTCGTCGCGATCGGGAATCATCGCCCTTTCCGCGCCTTCCTCTATCTGATCGGCCTTAGGCGACGGCCCCCGAAACCCTAGCGGGGACGCTTACGCTTTCACGAATTCGAGGATCTTGTAGACGAGGAAGGCCGGCCAGACCAGGGCCTTGAGAAAGCCGAGCACTCCCATCCAGAAGCTCCCTGCCGTGCCGATGAAATAGATCGCGGCTCCGATGAAGGCCAGTCCATAGACGCCGCCCGCCGATGCGTTTCCGTTTCCCGAAGCCATGATGCCTCCCATACTTGCGATGCTTCATGGAAGCATCGAAGAGTCCGGCTGTCCAGACCTCCAGCCCTCCTCGACCGGGCTCCCCTCCTCGGCTACACTCCATCTATCCCTTTCCTGGAGGTACATAAAATGGAAGCCGTTCGTTGGGGCATCCTTTCGGTATCGGGGCACTACGCGCTCCGCGTGCACGGCCCACTGTCGCGTCTTCCCGATGCGAGGATTGTCGCCATCGCGAGCCGCGACAAGGCGAAGGCGACGGCTGCCGCCTCGCGCTTCGGCATCTCGAAATCGCACGCATCCTACGAGGCCCTTCTGGCCGATCCGGAGGTCGAGGCCGTCTATATCCCCCTGCCCAACCACCTCCACGCCGAATGGACGGAAAAGGCCCTGCGCGCGGGCAAGCACGTCCTCTGCGAAAAACCCCTGGCCATGGACGCGGTCGAGGCGAAGAAGATGGCCGTCGTCGCGCGCGAAAAGGGCTTATTGCTCATGGAAGCCTTCATGTATCGCTTCCATCCCCAATGGATTCGCGCGAAAGAGATCGTGGAGGCCGGCGAGATCGGGGCGGTGAAGGCGATCAACGTGAATTTCAGCTACAACAACGGCGACCCGGCCAATATCCGCAATCGAATCGACAGCGGCGGCGGGGCCCTCTACGATATCGGCTGCTACGCGATTTCCGTCTCGCGCTGGATGGCCGGCGCCGAGCCCCGGCGCGGCCTCGCCCTTGTGGAACGCGACCCGGATTTCGGCATCGACAGACTGAGCTCCGCCATCCTCGATTTCGGTACGTGCCGTTCGGTCTTCACCGTGGGCACGCGCTGCTATCCGGTCCAGCGCGTCGAGGTGATGGGCGAGAAGGGTGCCATCGCCGTCATCCTTCCCTTCAACGCCTATCCCGACGTGCCCCTCGCCCTCGAGGTCTCGACCAGCCTCGGCACGAGGACCGTGGAGGCGGGCCCGACCGACCAGTATGCCGCCATGTTCGCGGCCTTCGGCCGGGCCCTCCGCTCGGGCGCTCCGGCACCCACCCCCATCGAGGACGGCATCGCCAACATGGCCGTCATCGACGCCCTCTTCCGCTCGGAAAAAAGCGGCGGCTGGGCAGAGCTCGCCAGGTAGCCGTCCGTCGCCGTCGAGCCCCTTTCGGACTCGACGGCCATCATTTCAATCGAGAACGGCCCCAGTCACGGCCGAGGTCACGACCTTGCGGTAGCGTCTGAGGAAGGGGCTGTCGACTTCCTGGACATAGGGCTTCCAGGCCTTGCGGCGGCGCTCGAGCTCGGCCGCGTCGACGAGGAGGTCGAGCCGCTTCCCGGGAATGTCGACCGAGATCAGGTCGCCCTCGCGTACGAGAGCGATGGGGCCTCCCACCGCGGCCTCGGGGGAAACATGGCCGATCGCGGCGCCCCGCGTCGCGCCCGAGAAGCGCCCGTCGGTGAGAAGGGCCACGGTCTTGTCCTTGCCCATGCCGGCGAGGGCGGAGGTGGGGGAGAGCATTTCGCGCATGCCCGGCCCGCCCTTGGGTCCTTCATGGCGGATGACCACGACGTCTCCGTCGAGGATCTTTTCCGCGGCGATGGCGGCGTAGGCCTCTTCCTCGCTTTCGAAGACTCGAGCGGGCCCCGTATGAACGAGCATTTCGGGGGCGACGGCCGATTGCTTGACCACGGCCCCGTCGGGCGCGAGGGTGCCGTGCATGATGGCAAGCCCTCCCGTCGCGTGATAGGGATTGGCCATCGGCCTGATCACCTCCTCGTCGCGGACGCGGGCGCCGCGGATATTCTCCGCGACCGTCTTTCCGGTTACCGTGGGAAGATCGCCGTGGATGAGCCCAGCCTCCGAGAGCCTCCCCATTACGGCACGGACTCCGCCCGCCCGGTAGAGATCCTGGATGTGGTGACGCCCGCCGGGGCTCATGCTGCAGAGGTGGGGCGCCTTCTCTCCTATCGTATTGAAGAGATCGATGGGCAACTCGAGGCCGGCGGAATGGGCGATGGCCGGCAGATGGAGGGCAGTGTTGGTCGAGCCGCCGAGAGCGAGGTCGACGGCGATCGCGTTCTCGAAGGCCTCCATGCTGAGAATCTGCCGCGGCCGGATGTCCTTTTCGACGAGCTCCATGATCTTGCGGCCGGCGTCCTTGGCGAGGCGGTCTCGTTCGGCATAGACGGCGGGAATCGTGCCGTTGCCCGGGAGGCCGAGGCCGAGGGCCTCCATCATGCAGTTCATCGTGTTGGCGGTGAACATGCCGGAGCAGGAGCCGCAGCCCGGACAGGCCGCGTTCTCGATCTCGAGGAGCTCCTCGTCGCTGACCTTGCCCGCCATGTGCTTGCCGACGGCCTCGAACACGGTGGAGAGGTCGATGTCCTTGCCCTCGTGGAGGCCGGCGAGCATGGGCCCGCCGCTGAGTACGATCGAGGGGATGTCGAGGCTCGCGGCCGCCATCGCCATGCCGGGGATGATCTTGTCGCAATTGGTGACGAGGACGAGGGCGTCGAAGGCGTGCCCCCTGGCCATCACCTCGATCGAATCCATGATGAGCTCGCGGCTGGCCAAGGAGAACTTCATCCCGATGTGGTTCATCGCGATGCCGTCACAGACGCCGATGGTGGGGAACTCGATGGGAAGCCCTCCCGCCGCATAGATTCCCGCCTTGACCGCCTCGGTGATCCGCCTGAGGTGGACATGGCCGGGAATGATCTGGTTGTAGGAGTTGGCGACCCCGATCCAGGGCCTTTCGATTTCCCAATCCGTATAGCCGGAAGCCTTCATGAGAGCCCGATGCGGCGCCCTCTGGGGACCTTTTTTCGCGCTGTCGCTCTGCATCTTCATCTCCTTTTCAGCCCGCTCTTCATTCTGGTACTACCATGGCAGTACCAGAATGTGATACTCTAGCACCCGGGTTTTCCAGTGTCAATTCAAGCGGCTGCAGGACTCATCGGTCCTTCGGGCCAGGGGAGAGGTATGGAAAGAAAGCGAGCCGAGCTCATGCAACGTCTGCGGGCGATGTTCGATGAGCCTTCGGTCTTCGCCGACGGACGGCTGCCTCCCGAAAGGGAGCTCGCCGCCTCGCTCGGCGTAAGCCGGAATCTCCTCCGCGAAGCCATGGTGAGTCTCGAGGCCCTGGGCTTTCTCGAAATCAGGGAGAGACAGGGGGCCTTCATCCTCCGTCCCAGCGGCGAGGATTTTTCGGCCAGCCTCAAATTCGTCCAGCTATGGCCGGATGACATCCTCGTCCAGCTGATGGAGATGCGGCTCATGATCGAGGCCCCCATCGCCGGGCTCGCGGCCCTGAGAAGGACCGAGCCGGAGCTCGACAAAATGAAGGAATGCCTGCGCATGCTGGAGAGCGCCAGCGGAGCGGCCGACGGGGGAGCCTCGTCGGGAGCGCAATGGGACTCGATGCTCCATAAGGGGATCGTCGATGCCGCGCACAATCTCCTGCTTTCGAGGCTTTACGAGGGCCTGGCGATGACCATGGAAAGGCATATCGTGATCAGCAGGGGCAGGCTCCTCGGTCTCAGCGATTGGCCTGCGAAAATTCTCGCGGAGCATCGCGAGCTGATAGAGGCCATAGCGCGTCGCGATGCCGAGGCGGCCGTCGAGGCCCAAAAACGCCATTTGGAGAGTGCCCTCGAAAAGCTGCGAACCCTGTCCGCCGGCCATGGCTAAGTCGGCATCGCATCCCGCTGCTGTCGGCCGGCGAGGTCCTTTCGACGGCGAAACTTAGGGTAGCTGCCTCATGTTTTTTTTTCGTCCGCGCGAGGTAGATGGTAGAGACTAAGTCTTTGATATGTGTTATTATCCCCTTCGAGAGAGTTATTCGAGCCATAGACGTACTGCCCTTTCCGGAACATGAGATCGATTTGGGCTTCCTTACGGCCGCTTTTGAAAGACCGTAAGAACCCAAGTTGTTTGCTTGAGGAACGTACCGTTACGCTTGTCCGATGCTCCACTCATCCCTCCTAAACCTGTAATGGGGTGGAGGACAAGCGTTTATCTCCGATAAACGTATCACAGAGTCCCGGGGCGAAGAGCCGGCGGGAAAAAGGAACTGGTCATGGGAAAGAAAATCTACGTTGGGAACCTCAGCTACAACACGCACGAAGCCGATCTCGGCGAGCTGTTTCACGCCTACGGTGAGGTGCAGTCGGTGAAGATCATCACCGATCGCGATTCCGGCAACTCCAAGGGTTTCGGATTCGTCGAAATGGCCTCCGACTCCGAGGCTTCCGCCGCGATCGCCGGCATGAACGGCCGCGACGTCGACGGCAGGCAGCTCAAGGTCAATGAGGCCATGGACAAGCCCCGCCGCGACAATTTCCGCTACTAAGCAAGAGGGTCCGCCTCCGTAAGCAGGCCCGACCCTTAGGGGTCGGGCCTTTTCGTCTTCCGTATCTCCGAATTTCGTGGGAGGAAACATGGCAAAGCCCAATTATCAGTTCGAAAAGCGCGCGCGGGAATTGGCCAAGAAGCAGAAAAAGGCCGACAAACTCAAGCGAAGGGAAGAACTTCACGAAAAGGCCGGCGAAGCCGCCCCGACCGACGGCGTCGATGGCGCTCCGGCCGCGGACGAGGGCGCCCCTGTGGCAGACGATGGCGCCACCGGCGAGGAAGCGAAGACCTGAGCCGGTCTTGCGCTTAATTGATTTCAGGACAAGCCTTCAGGTATAGTCACGCCCCATGAATCTCGAAGCATTCGTCCTTGGCTGCGGCGGCATGATGCCGCTGCCCCAGCGTCAACTCACGAGCGTCCTCCTTCGCCGCGAAGGGGAGCTCTTTCTCTTCGATGGCGGCGAGGGCACCCAGGTCTCGATCCGCAGGCTCAATCTCCGCTGGAAGAAAATCACCGCGATTTTCGTGTCCCACATGCACGCCGACCATGTCACGGGACTCCCCGGCATATTGATGCTTTCGAGCCAGGTGGACCGCGAGGAGCCCCTCTACATTTTCGGGCCTCCCCGCATCGCCGAGTACATCGAGCAAAGCCGCCGTGTTCTCGACATGTACATCAACTACGAGATTATCGTGAAGGAAGTGCCCGAACCCGGCATCGTCTGGAAGGGCGATGGCTTCACGATTCGCTCCTTCCAGCTCAGGCACACGAAGAACTGCTTCGGTTATACGCTTGAGGAAGAGCCTCGGCCGGGGGCCTTTCATCCCGAGCGGGCTCAGGAGCTCGGCGTGCCGAGGGGCCCACTATGGTCGAGGCTTCAGGGCGGTGAGAACGTGAGCCTCGATGACGGGCGGGTGGTCGAGCCCGCGCAGGTCCTCGGGCCCGCCCGTTCGGGCCGCAAGTTCTCCTATGTCACCGACAGCCTCTACTTCCCGGAGATCGCCCGCGAGGTAGCCGGCTCCGACCTCCTCATCTGCGAGGGCATGTTCGAGGACGCACTCCTGCAGAGCGCCATCGAGAAGAAACACATGACCGCCCTCCAGGCGGCCAAGATCGCGAAGGCCGCGGGGGGAGTGAGGAAGCTCGGCCTCATCCACTACAGCCCCCGCTACGCCGACCGCGAACTGAAGGTACTCCTCGACGAGGCCCGCACCGTCTTCCCCGACACCGTTCTCACGCGCGACCGCATGGCCTTCCCCATCGAATACATCGACTGAGCTGTAACCGTCGGCATCCCGACAGGGTTTTCAGGGCGGTCGATTTTCTCGGGTTCCTCCAGGGTCGAGCCATGTCCCCCCTTCGGACCCAAGGCCATCGATACGCTGGCGTTAGCCACTCTCTATACGTGAAACCAAGGCGAGACGGCAGAGGCCTCTCGCCTCTTCAAGGAGTCAACGTGATAGAAGCGAAAGAGCTCCGTAAAAGCTACAACCGGGTCGAGGCGGTGAAGGGTGTCTCCTTCTCCGTCGAGCGCGGCCAGGTCGTCGGCCTCCTCGGCCCCAACGGCGCGGGTAAGACCACGATCATGAAGATCCTGACGGGCTACCATTTCCCGAGCGAGGGTTCGGCCCTGATCGACGGGGTGGACGTCACCGAGGATCCGGTCGCGATCAAACGCAAAATCGGCTACCTCCCCGAATCCGCTCCCCTCTATCCCGATCAGAGTCCCGCGGAATATCTCGACTTCGTGGCCGAGGCACGAGGATTGGTAGGCGCGGCGAGAAGGCAGGCTATCGACAAGGCCGTCGCCGCCTGCTCCCTCGGTCCGGTGTTCAACAAACCGGTGGAGGAGCTCTCGAAGGGCTACCGCCAGAGGCTGGGTCTCGCCCAGGCCATCCTCCATGATCCCGACATCCTCATCCTCGATGAGCCGACGAGCGGTCTTGATCCCAACCAGATTCTCGAGATCAGGGCCCTCATCCGCGAGCTCGGCAAGGAGAAAACCGTCATCCTCTCGACCCACATTCTCCAGGAGGTCGAGGCGGTCTGCTCCAAGGTTCTCATCCTGAACGAGGGCCGCATCGCGGCCCAGGGAACGGCCGAGGAAATTGGGGAGGCCCTCAAGGGCGAGGCCCGGGTGTCCTTCCGGCTGCGCCCTCGCAAGGAGGGAATCGGGGCCAAGGACATCGAATCAGCCCTCAAGCGCCTGCCTTCAATCGGGGCGCTCCGTTCGCTCGAGGCGGCCCAAGGTTCGTCCTTCGCCGTCGAAATCGCCCTCCAAGCGGGGCAGGCAGAGGCTGATTCGGGCGCCCTTGTCTTCGAGTGGGCTGTCTCCGAAGGGCTCGTCCTTCTCGAACTCGTTCCGCGCAAGCTCTCCCTCGAAGAAATCTTCGTCAAGCTTACGACCGAAGGAGGAAAGGAATGAAGGGTTTCCTTCCCGTCTTCCGCCGCGAATTCCGAGCGGCCTTCAATACGCCGATAGCCTACGGCCTCATCGTGGCCTTCCTCGTCTTCACCTCGGCCTGGCTCTATTTCGTCACGGGCTTTTACGCCGTCGGCCTCGCCGATCTTTCCTCGTGGTTCGGCATGATGCCCATCGTCCTCGCCTTCGTCGTTCCGGCCCTCACGATGAGGAGTTGGGCGGAGGAGGCGAGGCTGGGCACGGGAGAGCTCCTCCTCACCCTTCCCTTCGCCGAACTCGGTCTCGTCGTGGGCAAATTCCTCGCGGCCTTCGCCATCGTCGCCATCGCCGTCCTCTTGACGATTCCTGTGCCCATCATGGCCTCCTTCCTCGGCAGCTTCGACCCCGGCGTCCTCGCTGGCCAATACCTCGGCGTCCTCCTCGTGGCTGCCGCGGCCACGGCCATAGGCCAGTGGGTTTCGAGCAAGGCGCGGAACCAGGTGAGCGCCTTCCTCGGCTCGACCCTGCTGCTCCTCCTCCTCGTCCTCATCGACAGGTTGGCCTCCTACCTCGGCTCGGCGGGGACCCTCGCCGACCTCCTCAACTGGCTGTCGCTCGCCAGGCATTTCAACGGCTTCGGCCGCGGAGTACTCGACTCGCGCGACCTCGCCTACTACCTCGCCGCGACCTTCTTCTTCCTCTACCTGACCGCCTGGACCCTCGGGCGCCGGAAATGGAGTTGACAGCATGAACTCGAGAACAGGCAAGCTTCGGGGGGCGATCCTCCTCGCGCTGACGAGCGCGGTGATCGTGGCCGCCCTCCTCGTCGTGGGGCGCTTCGCCTTCCGCCTCGACCTCTCCTCGGACCACAGCCAGAGCCTCTCCAAGGTCTCCCTCGGACTGTGGAAGGAGATACCGGAACATCTTCATATTACCTATTATATTTCCCCGACCCTCTCGGCCCGGCACCCCGGCCCGAAGACCGTCGAGGACATGCTGCGCGAATTCGAGGCCTCCTCGCACGGACGCATCGACGTCTCCGTGGAAGATCCGACCTCGAAGGCCGGGGCCGTGGAGGGTCTCGGTGTCCAAGGCAGGCAGATGCAGATCGTCGATCAGAACGAGCAGCGCGTCGCCGTCGTGTATTCGGGGATCGTCGTCCAGTATCTCGACCGAACCGAGGTCCTGCCCTTCGTCCTCGACGTCTCAACCCTCGAATACGATCTCGTGAAGGCCATTCGCCGGGCGGTGAAGAACGAGCCGCAGAAACTCGAGGTCCTCGTCGGTGACGCGGACAAGTCCCTCTCCAACGACTACAAGACCCTGAACGACGAACTCACGAAATCCGGCTGGCAGGTGGCCGAGCTCAATCGCGGCGACGCCGTGCCTCCCGACACCAAGGTCCTCCTCGTCCTCGGCGGCAACGACCTCGATGACTACGACGTCTACAGGATCGACGAATACCTCGAGCGCGGGGGCGCCCTTTTCGTCGCCGCCAAGGGCATCAACGTCAACGCGAGCCAGAACCTCACCGCAGGTCCGCTTGCCAAGGACGCCTTGGTCCGCGCCCTCGGCGCCTGGGGCGTCGAGGTGCAGCGGAGCCTCCTCCTTGACGCCTCCGCCCTCACCGTCCCATTCCAGCAGATGGCGCCGAACGGTGCCCAGATCATTCGCTATACGCCCTATCCGCATTTCGTCGTAACGCGACCCGAATACGCCTCGAAGGCCAATCCCGTGACCGCCCACCTGGCCGGCCTCGACCTCTTCTGGCCGAGCCCCCTCACCCTCAAGCCGATAGCCGGCGTGAAGGAGGAGCCCCTCGTCAAGTCCTCGCCCAAGGCCTGGCTCCAGACGGCCAACTTCGCCGTCCAACCCGAGGAATCCGCATCCTTCGATGCGGAGGCCGGAAAGACGGGCGGACAGTATCTTCTCGCCGCAAGCCTCACAGGTGTATTCCCGAGCGCCTTCTTCGGCGATTCGAAGCTTCCCGCGAGGGCAGGTGCCCCCGCCCTCCAGCCCGAGCAGGGGCCAGCCAGCCCAGGCCGGCTCTTCGTCGTCGGCTCGGCCGATTTCGCCACCGACCTCATGAATATGACCAATTCCCAATTCAATGCCTCTTTCATCGCCTCGGCCGCCGACTGGCTCTCCTCGGGCGACGAACTTGCGGCCATCAGGAGCCGCGGCGCCCGCGATCCCCGCCTCGCGAAGATCCAGGATCCCATCGCGAGAAATTCGATCATCCTCCTGGCCTACGCCCTAAACCTCGTTCTCATACCGGGGGCCGTCGCCCTCGCGGGACTGCTGCGCCGTCGCCGTCGCCGCCTCCTCTCCCGCATGGGCGGAGATCAGCCCGCCAAGGTGGATGGGCAGGCGACTTCGGGAAAGGGGAGGAAGGAGTCATGATGCGCTACGAAGACAAGGTGAAGTGGCTTTCCGGCTCCCTCCTCCTCCTCCTTCTCGTCTGGGGCCTCGGCCTGTTCTTCAGCCCCGAGCGCGTCGCCGCGCGATCGGAATCGGGGGCCCTCCTCTCCGGCAAGGCCGACGCGGCGGCCGATATCGCGATAAACGTCGGCGCCTCGAGCCTCCATTTGGCGAAGCAGGGCGGGCAGTGGCAGTTGCTGGATGGCGGCGACGCCCTCCCTGTCCAGACCTCCCGGGTAGAGGCCTTCCTTTCCGCCCTCGCGAAAGCTGGACACCGAAGACCCATGGCCACGGCCAAGGAAGCCTGGAACAACCTCGGTCTCGACGATGCCCACGCGAAGTCCCTCAAGATTTCGGACGCCAGGGGCAAGGTCCTCCTCGACCTCAAGGCGGGCAACCGAGGGCCGACTGGGGCGGGGCTCTATGTCCGTTTTGCGGCCTCCGATGCCTCCTGGCTCGTCGACAGCGACATCTCGTCCTGGCTCACCGCCGATCGCGGTTCCTGGCTTGACCTCAGGATCTGGAAGACGGCGACGGGGAGCGATAGCGTCCAGTCCGCCCTCGCCTCCGCCGATGTGGATTTCGCGGCCCAGGCGGCCGCGACTCCGGGTGCCGCGGCTCCCAAGCGCATCGCGCCGAAGCACATAGCCTTTAGCTTCGATCGCGCCGCCGACGGATGGAAGAGCGGCAGTCAGGTCCCCGACACCGTCGCCGTCGAATCGATGCTCAGGGCGGCCCTTAACCTCGAGGCTGTCGACCTCGCCTCCCACCCTCCTGTCGGAGCCTTCGACAAGATTAACGCGACCCTCAGCCTTTCTCTGGGCACGGGAAAGACCCGCGTCATCGAGGTGGGCGGCCAGGCGGGCGACGGACGGTGGTGGGTGAGGACGAGCGACAACGGCCAAGCCTCCGCGCTGAGCTACCAAGTCTCCTCCTGGTCCCTCGGCTCCATCTTCAAGGACGCGGCATCTTTCATGAAGAAGACGCCCTGACAATTCGGCGATTTCCGGGGGGGATGGGCGAGTCGGAAGCTTGTGAACCCTCCCCGGATAGCCTATCCTGCGATATAGTCGGATTCGTCATGGGCTCATCGAGCTCCATGACGATGACTCGTACGCGGAGGAGGCTCGCGCTGCATCATGGCAAAAATATTGATAGTCGAGGATGAGCCCGTGCTCGAACTCGAATTGACCGAGGATCTCCAGGGCGCGGGACATGAAGTCGTCGGCGTGGAGGACTCGGGCGACAAGGCGATGTTCCAGACGATCAAGAATCGACCCGATCTCATAATTATGGATATCAAGCTGCACGGCTTCAGGGACGGCATCGATTCGGCGATGCAGATCCGGGGCTTTTATCCCACTCCCATCGTCTATCTCACCTCCTACGCCCTCAAGGACGTCGAGGATCGAATCAAGAGGACGAGCCCCGCCTGGTATTTGCAGAAACCCTATTCCCTTCCGAGCCTCCTCAAGACCATCGACGGAATCCTTTCCGGGAATCTCGCGCCACTGTTCTGAGCCGATGAGTTCGACTATCTGACGGCTACAGGCTCGTCAGCCGAATTCGGGCCAGGATTCCGCCGCCCTCCCTCTCTTCGACCCCGAAGTTCGCGCCGATACGCCTTGCGTAGTCGGCGCATAGAATGAGCCCAAGACCCGAACCGCATTCCCCCGCCGTGCCGAGGCTGCTGACTCTGACATCGATGCGGTACAGGCGGGACCTGATGTCGGGGTCGATTCCTCTTCCCCTGTCCCCCACCGTCACTTCGAAAATCCCCGAAGCGTCGCTCTTCGTCGCGATCTCTATCTCCGCCCCCGGCGGGCTGAATTTCAGCGCGTTCGAGAGCATGTTCCTGATGACGAGGTTGACGGATTTCCTTTCGTTCCGTATCCGGGCGGGCTGCAAGGATTCGCGCAGACGGATACCCTTGTCCTCGAAGGCGGGGAGAAAGAGGCCGATGACCGCGCGGGCCTCCTCGGCCAGATCGAACTCTTCGAGGACAAGGGGATAGTCTTTCTTTCCGGACTTGCTCCACAAAAGGAGATTCTCGAGGAGATTGGCCGCCTTCTCGAGGGAAACGACGAGGATGTCGAGGGCCCCCCGCTTTGCGTCGATATCGACTTCGAGGGGAAGCAGGTGTTTGCGCGCATAGCGCGCCGCCCCCGAAATGGGGCTCCTGAGATCGTGGGCGAGCATCGACAGGAAGAGGTCCTTGACGCGATCCGCCTCTTGAAGCGCCGCGTTGGCCTCGGCGAGGCGCGTCCCTTGGGATTCAATGAGGTAACGCCTCCTCTGCGTGGCAAGGAGGAAGAACCCGAGAAGGGAGAAAGAGGCCATCGCTATGGAAAGGAGGTAGATGAAGGCATGCCCGACGCCGATATCCCTGTAACTCATCGTTCTCGGCGCGTTCAGCGACATGATCGCCTGGGCGAGATTGCCCGCCGCCCCGAGGGCGAAGGGCAGGGCCGTGAAGAAGGCCGCGGTGCGGTAGCGTTTGTCTATTCCGCGATAGAGGATCGTCGAAGTCCAGCCGCTGACGCTCCCCATTGCGGCCGAAACGACGATGTTCCGGAAATTGAAGGAAAGGCGATCCGAGGCGATGAGAACCACCGCGACGATTAGTACCAATGCGTAGGTCCAGAGAGGGAAGCGCCTTCCTCGTCGGTAGGCCCAGGCGGCATGTGCGAAGGCAAGCTCCGCGGCCACGAGGAGGGCGTTGGCCGCGACCAAGGCGAGGTAGGGGCTGTCGTCACGCTCTGAAAAGAGGAGGGTGCCGATTGCAGCCATAGCTTGGGCGAGTATCCAGAGCCGTGCCCCGGGGAAGGGCCCCTCGATCCGGTAGAGGACGAGGGAAAACAGGACCGTCATGCCGAAGGTCAGGGAGAGAACCCAAAAGAGCGTGTGCAGGTCGAGGGTCATGGAGCGGCCGTGGGTCCCATCGGATTTTCAGCCGGTAGGGGCGGCCCTGTGGGCCGGCCCATTGGGCTCTCTAGTAGTGGCCCATCGAGGCGAGCCACAGCCTGTACTTGTCGGGATCGGGCTTGAAGGCGATGATTCGGCTGTCGTCCTCCTCCCTGGCCCGATCGAGGGCGAGTCCGGCTTCATCGATCAGGCGACGGGCTTCGACGAGGCGCGCGGCCCGCGATGAAAGCCCCATGTAGAGGGGGAGGGCCGTCTGGGCACCGCCTTCCTCGCGCCCGCGGATCTGGATAGTCAGTTTTTTGTGGAATTCCTCGGCCATGCGAAGGGCATGGGCGGCATCCAGGTTGGGTAGGATTACGGAAAAGCCGTCCTCTCCCCGTTCGAAGGCGAGGTCGCGGAAACTGAAGAACTCGCGCAGGGACTGGGAAACGATGCCGTAATCGGCGCTCTCGGGCGAGAGTCCGTCGATCGTCATCACGAGGAGGGAAAGGTCCTGCTCGATGGCCGCCGCCCTGGATAATTCGCTGCCGAGCCTTTCCTCGAGCCATGCCGCGTAGCCGAGCCCCGACGCGGGGGAATAGAGCTCCTGAGTCGCCGGTTCTCCGGAATCAAGTTCGGGGATTTCGAAGCCGTCGGAATCAGCGCCTCGAATCGACGCCGATGTCGATCCTACCAGATAATCGTCCGACTCGCCGCCTTCGCCTCCGAAGAATTCTTCTTCTTCGATCTCGGCTGCGGTTTCTCCGATAGAGGCCTCGGGCGGCTCCTTTCCGACCTTCGAGGGGGCGGGCCCCTCGCCCGACGCGGCCCGAAGGGCTCCTGGCCTCCAGCTCACCCTTTCCTCTTCGCCCCCTCCGAGGAGGATTACGAAGAGCGAAACGAGAAGCCAGGCGCCGAGGCCGATGGCCGCGTCGCGGAATATCACAAAGGCCCTTCCCTGGCTAAGGGTGACGTAGAGGGCGTCTATTTCCGCCCTTCGGCCCTCACCGCTCCAGTCGGCGCGGAAAAGTCGGGTCGCGAGGGGCGGGGTCACGATGCGGGGAGCCCGCGAATAATTCTCCGAGCTCGGTAGATATGCCGAGCGGTCGGGCAGCCGCCAGAGAATTCCCCTATCCCTGTCCCCGACCCAGACCAGGAGGAGGCGGGGATCGCTTGCATACAGATTGAGGAGGGCAAGTCGTCGCTCGCGATCAGCGAGCCCGCTTGCCGCGCCCGGCGCGCCCAGCGAGGGAACGAGTTCGTCGAAGGAAGCCCGCGCCTCGGCCCTTCCCTCGTCCACCGCAAGCCAAAGCCTGATGACGATGGAGAGGATGGCGGCGACAATGACGAAAATACCGACGACGGCCAGCGTCGCATTGCGTTTACCGTTCATGGATGAGGGGAGTATAATTGATGAAAGAGGAGAGCGCCAGATGAGTATTCGCAGGGCCTGCTTGCCGACAGGCTGGTATCCCCGGGATGCCTCCTCGGTTCGCCGCGCCGTCGAAGCCTGGAAGCCTCGCCCCTCCGGAATGGGTTCGAAGGCTGCCATAGCCCCACATGCGGGATGGACCTTTTCGGGCCGCATCGCCTCCATAGCCTGGTCGGCCCTCGGCGAGGCGGAAACGGTGGCCATCGTCGGCGGTCATCTCCCATCCTCCTCGCCGATTCTGTTCGCCCCCGAAAATGGCTTCGAAAGCCCCTTCGGCACGATAGCCGCCGATCTCGAACTCCGGGACCGCCTTCTCGATCTCCTGGCAGGGCTCTCGCTACCCACCGCCGGCGACAGGGCGCCAGACAACACCGTGGAAGTCCATCTGCCCTTTATGGGGCTCTTCGCCGCCGGCGCGCGGGTCCTTTGGCTCAGGGCTCCCGCAAGCGGGGCGGCCATCGAGCTCGGCAAGGCCATTCATGAAGCCGCCTCCAGCCTCGGGCGGAAGGTCGTCGTCCTCGGCTCGACCGACCTGACGCACTACGGGCCCGATTACGGCTTCGAGCCCAAGGGCAGGGGCTCGGCAGCCGAACGGTGGGTTCGCGAGGTGAACGACCGCAAATTCCTGGATGCCCTTATCGCCCTCGATCCTACCTCAGCGATCAGCTTCGCCGTCGAAGAGGGTTCGGCCTGCTCGCCGGGTGCAGCGGCTGCGGCCCTCGCCTTCGCCCTTGCCGAGGGTGCCGGAACCTTTGCCGAACTTGCCTACGGAACGAGCCTCGATGTGAGACCGGCCAGTTCCTTCGTCGGCTACGCGGCCTTGGCGAGCTCTCGCGATCCTTTGACCGGTGGCCCGGAGTCCCGCTAAAAGACGGGAAAGGGCCTTTTTACCTGACACCGAGCCTGGCGGCGAAACGATCGAAAGACCGATCCAGCTCGGCGATGACGGTGGCCAAGGCTTCTTCGTCCTCCCTCAACCTGAGAGCCGCAGCCCCGACGATCGGCGACTCGTCATCGAGGAGCCGAGCCGTCTCGGTCACCAAGAGTTTTTCAGTGCTGCGGTCGAAGTCGACGAGAATATCCGCCAGTGCCTCGTCGAGGACGGGATGCTCGCCGAAATAACCCTTCGATGCAAGTTCCCCATGTTCATGGACGATTTTTTCCCGAAATGCCGCGGATTTTCCGATCCAATCCCCCTCATCGAGGGACATAAGCCAATCGACTTGTTCGCGATAGCTGCGCCTGAGGAGGAGGGCGGAGCATTTGTCGGCGAAATCCACGAGGTAGGCGAGGAGCACTCGTTCCCTCGCAAGAACCTCTCCTTTCTCGGAGGGGCCTTTTCCGGTAAGTTCGATTAATTGGGTCAATTTCCCGATTCGGGTCTCGGTCGCGGCGAGGCGCGCGAAATCGCCCTCCACCCCGGAATACTCCTCCCACTCCCGCGACGAGGCCTCCCAATTCCCCATCCCCTCATCTCGATCTTCCCTGCGTCCCCTCGTGCCGAAGGCCGCCAAAAGGGTGGCGGCTATGGCTCCGCCGGCGAGGACGGCGAGTAAGAGCAGTAGCCAGGGCCCGTCGAGCATCTACGTCTCCCGGGGATCCGCAGGACCCCCTACTTCAAGTATACGTCATGGGAGCCGGAAGCGATATTCGAGACTCAGCCCAGGAGCCTGCGCACGGTCTCCTTGAATTTTCTTCCCCTGTCGAATTCGTGGAGAAACATGCCGAAGGAGGCGCAGCCGGGGGAAAGCAGGACCCTATCGCCTTCGACCGCGAGGGCGGCGGCCGTCCTGACCGCGGTTTCGAGATCGTCGAAGGGACCGAGATAGGGGGTGCCGTCCCGATCAAGCCAAGAAATGAGCTTGTCGGTGCCCGTTCCGGCGAGAAGGATGATGGCCTTGGCCCTCGCGTAGACGCCGTGAACCGGCTCGAAGTCGAGATTCTTGTCCGTGCCGCCCGTGATCAAAATGAGGGGATCGTCGAAACTCTCGAGGGCCGCGGCGACGGCCTGCGGTATGGTTGCGGCCGAGTCGTTGTACCAGACGATTCCATCTTTTTCGACGAAGGGCTCGAGCCGGTGTTCGACGCCGGTGAAGCTTCCCATGGCCTCCCTGATCGCTCCGGCCTCGATGCCGAAGAGCCTCAAGGCGAGGGCCGCGCCGAGGAGGTTCTTGCGCTGGTGGCCCCCCGGCACGAGAAGCCTCTCGGGAAGGATGTCCTCGATTCGGGTCGCGCTATCGTCGTCGCCGCCGGAAGAATCACTCCTTGGCAGGATACAGCGACCCCGGCGCCCTCTTCGCACGGCCTCGGTCCTGTCCTCGAGCCAGGCCAGGGCTTCACTGGCTATTCCGTCTTGCGTTTCCTCCCCCCCTCGAGCAGATTCGCGGCTCTCGGCGTACCAGGCTACCCTGGCCTTTGTCTCCGCCGCGAAAAGGGGGCTCCACAGATCATCGCGATTGAGGACCGTGTAACAATCGCCGTCCTGGTCGGCGTAGATGAGCCTCTTGTCCGCCACGTATTCTTCCATCGAAGAATAGCGGTTCATGTGATCGGGCATGATGCTCGTGAGCACGGCGATCTTGGGCTTGAGGACGCCTTGACCGCGCATGTCGGCGAGCTGCCAGGAGGAAAGCTCGAGGACGACGGGGCTGTCGGGGCTGGTTTCGTCGAGGAAGGCGAGGGGAGAGACGGTGATGTTGCCGCCGAGAAAGGCCTTTTTCCCTGCCACGACGAGGCCATGATGGAGGGCCGTGGCGACGGTGCTCTTGCCCTTCGATCCCGTGACCGCGAGTATGGGCGATTCGCAAAAACGGAGGAAGAGCGAGACGTCCGTTTCGATGGCCTTGGCCGCGAGCACATAGGGCGAATCGGGCCGCACCGCCGGGTTCTTGACGACGATGTCCGCAGAGCTGAAGTCCTCGATGTCATGACGACCGAGGACGAAACGGATCGGCAGGCCTTCGAGGGCGGCCACCGAATCCGCGAGGTCCTCCTCGCCTTTCATGTCCGTGACGGTGAGTTCGGCTCCGGCCATCGCGAGAAAACGGGCAGTGGCTATGCCTCCCCCATGGAGGCCAAGTCCCATTACGGTGACGCGGAGCCCGCGAAGATCAGACCGCCTGAGTGTCCGGAACGGCAAGGGCATACTCCTTCTGGTCCCTCCCGTTGAGATAGGGTCGCGACGAGAAGCCGCGGAAGATATCCTTCCAGCCTGCTGGCACGCGCGAGCGCATCTCGAGGAACTCGGGCATCTTGTCCGAAAATTCGCTGTCTTTCAAGGAGCGCTGGATCTTCTCCATCTCGGGGCCGAGGAAGGAGATGGCCCGGTGGAGGAGGGGCAGGATACGGCGTCGCCCCTGGGGATCGGGGGTCGGGCTCATGGCGCAGACTGTTTTGTATTTGCAAAAGATCGGAAACCAGGGATAGATGCGCGCCCCGTCGGGGAGAAAGAGCTTGGTGAAAAAACGCGAAAGGCCGTCGTCCATCCAGATGCCCTGGATGTAGTGTCCCCGCCTCGTCTCGCCTATCCATGTGTTCGAAATCATCTGATGGATGCGGAAGGCCTTGACGCGGCCGAGCTCCCACATCACCGCGTCGAGGGGAATGAACTCGCTTTCGACCCAAAGCTTGTTGCTGCTATAGGCCGAGGTGTAGTCGTTGCTCCCGGCCTCGAGGATCTGCCCCTCGAAGGGATGTTGGGCCAGGTTCAGCCTGAGGTGAAAGAGGTAGACCGATTCCTCCACCTTGTAGAGTCGATAGAAACAGGGCCTGAGGATCTCGGCCGGATCGAAATAGTAGGTGAGTCCTCGGAAGCTGGCCGGGAGGAGGGTGATGAGATCGGCTACGAAGGCGCGAAGAGCCCTGATGTAGGATGCAGCCGGCTCCGGATCGTGGACATCGTGATGGATGGGGAGCTTCGGGAAGACTAATTCCCGGGGGAGTACAAGGTGGAGTTCCTCGGATTGGCTGAAAAGGACGCCATAATCCTTGTCCTCGCCCTCCGCGGGAAGACCTTCGAGAATGGCGTTGATCTCCGGGTCGAGGGTCGCCACTCGGATTTCGTTCTGGAGCTGGTCCATCAGGTTCTCCAGTATACCGACATGCGAGGGTCGGCGCAAAAAATCAGGGTCTTTGCCGCTGTCTCGTCCTCGAAGCATCCGGCGTCCCATGGACTTCCCAATGATCCCGCGAGTTCGCTCCGCTCTTTTATAGGATAGATTCTGCAATAGTGCAATGAATAGCGATTTCCTTGACAAGGAGTGATAGCCGATTTACCCTTTTTTTAGTCCCCCCGCGAAACGACGTTCCGAAAATCGAAACTTCCTGCTAGTGCGCAGAACGCGCGTGTCGACATGGCTGAGGGATCGGAGAAAGCATGCGTAGGATAACGAGCCATCCCGTGGCAAGTCCGCCGATCGATCGGGAAGAAGTGACCTTCAGCTTCGATGGGACGGCGCTCAAGGGCTATAGATCCGAGCCGGTCTCGACCGCGCTCGAGGCGGCGGGAGTAGTCGCCTTTTCGAGGCATTCCAAGGATGGGGGGCCCCAGGGCCTCTTCTGCGCCAACGGCCAATGTTCGCAATGCACCCTGGTCATCGACGGCCTTCCCCGCAAATCCTGCGTCACGCCCCTCGAAGAGGGAATGGTCGTCCGCAGCCTCGTCGGCCTTCCCGAACTCCCCCTCGATTCGCGCGCCTTCACCGGTTCGAGCCGAGATACCCTGTCCTGCGACATTCTTGTCATAGGCGGCGGGCCCTCGGGCATTTCGGCGGCCATCGAGCTGGGCAGGCTCGGCTTCCAGGTCATCATCGCCGACGACAAGGACAGGCTCGGCGGAAAACTCGTCCTCCAGACGCACAAGTTCTTCGGTTCGGAGGAGGATTGCTATGCAGGCCTCCGGGGCATCGACATCGCCGCGAAACTCGAGGCCGAACTCCACGACACTCCCAACGTGCGGATCCTCGCGAATTCTCCTGTCGTGGGCATCTTCAAGGATCGCAAGGCAGGTATCAACCTCGGCTACAAATCCTATGCATTGGTCGAATTCAGGGCCCTCCTCGTCGCGGCGGGGGCCCGCGAGAAATCCATACTCTTCCCCGGCAACGACCTTCCCGGCGTCTTCGGGGCCGGAGCCTTCCAGACCCTCGTCAATCGCGATTTCGTCAGGCCCTCCAAACGGGTCCTAATTGTGGGTTCGGGCAACGTCGGCCTGATCGCCGCCTACCACGCCCTGCAGGCGGGCATCGAGGTAGCTGGCATCGTCGAGATACTCGGCAAGCCCAACGGCTACAAGGTCCACGCCGACAAGATCGTGCGGATGGGCGTGCCCATCCACCTATCCACCACGGTGCTTTCCGTCGAGGGGCCGGGCAGGGTCGAGAAGGCGACGATCGCGAAGGTCGACGGTTCCTTCAACCCCCTCTTCGAAAGCGCGCGGAGCTACGAGGTCGACACCGTCCTCGTGGCGACGGGACTTTCATCCTGCGACGAATTTTTTCGACAGGCCCAGGCCTTCGGCATTCCCGCCGTCACCGCGGGCGACGCCGAGGAAATCGCCGAGGCCTCGAGCGCCATGTTCGGCGGCCGGATCGCCGCCCAGCGTCTCGCGCGGATGCTGGGCGCGAATGTCGCCATCGACGAGGGCTGGGTTGCCCTCCGAGACGTGCTCAAATCCAGGCCGGGCGACTGGGTGGCCCGGCCCCCCGAGCAGCCCGAGGAGAAATGGAAGCCCGTCTTCACCTGCAACGAGGAGATTCCCTGCAATCCCTGCACGACCGTGTGCCCGACGAACTCGATCAGCCTCAAGCCCAAGCGCGGAACCATCATGGATGTGCCCTGGTACTCGAAACGCGAGTGCATCGGATGCGGAGCCTGCGTCGCCGTCTGTCCGGGGCTCGCCATCAGCCTCGTGCGCCGCGTCGACGAGGAGCGGGCCGAGGTCATGCTTCCCTGGGAGTTCGAGGCGGCCTTCGACAAGGGCAAGGAATTCCTCGTCCTCGACAAGGAAGGGGCGACCCTCGAGACCGCGCGTCTCCTCAAGAAGGTCTTCAACCGGAAGAACAAGGTCTGGCTCCTCACCCTCGAAATGAGTTCGCGCAACGCGACGCGTGCGGCGGGCCTCAGGGTGCAGGACGAAGCCATCGTCGCTTCCAAGGAGGAGACGATCGCCTCCTGCCCGCCCGACGAGGCCATCGTCTGTCGTTGCGAAAGAGTGACGGTAGGCGAGATCATCGCCTTCATCCGGGACAACGAGGTGCGCGACATCAACCAGCTCAAGAGCATCCGCGTCGGCATGGGGAGCTGCGGCTCGAAGACCTGTTCGGCCATACTTCCTTCGGTCTTCCGCAAGGCAGGTCTCGATCCCCAGTCGATCGAAAAGGGCAGTCTCCGGCCCCTCAACATGGAGGTGACGATGGGAGACCTCGTGAATGAAGGCCGGGAAGGGCCCGTCGATTCGAGCCACGCATGGAGGGGCGAGCCGTGAAACACTACGACCTTGTCATCGTCGGCTCCGGGTCGGTCGGCCTGCCGCTTTCCTATTGGTGCGCGAAGAGGGGGCTCAAGGTCTGCGTCCTCGACCGCGAGGCCTCCTGGGGCCGCGGCCAGAATCGGGCCGCCATCGGCGGCATCAGGGCGACGCACTCGGACCCCGCGAAGATCCGCATCGCCAAGGAGTCCATCGCCATCATCTCCACGTTGCGCGAAGAGACCGGCCACGACGTGGAATGGCGCTCGGGTGGTTATCTCTTCGTCGCCTACGACGAAGAGCGCGAAAAGGCCTTCCGCCAGCTCCTCGTCAAACAGAAGGCCTCGGGCCTCGATATAGACTGGGTCGAACCCCGACGGATCGACGAGCTCGCGCCGGGCATCAAGCTCGACGGACTTCGAGGCGGCACCTATAGCCCTGGGGACGGCTACGCCTCGCCCCTCCTCACCGCGACGGCCTTCCATCGCCTGGCCATGGACGCCGGCGTGGAGTTCCGCTTCCGCGAAAAGGTGACGGGTATAGACGTCGCGGGCGGCCGGGTGACCCGGCTCGTGACCGACCTCGGCGACTACGCGGCGGATCTCTTCGTCAACGCCGCCGGCGCCGAGGCCGCGGAGATCGCCGGCCTCGCGGGCTTTTCGGTCCCGGTGCGGCCCGACTCCCACGAGGGCGGCGTCACGGAGCCTGTCGCTCGCTTTATGGAACCCATGCTCGTCGACATCCGCCCCGACGGAGAATCTGGCAATTATTACTTTTATCAGGCGACGACCGGCCAGGTCGTCTTCTGCATCACCCCAAAGCCCCAGCTCTGGGGCAAGGATTGCGACTCCACCTCGACCTTCCTCCCCCTTGTCCTAAAACGTATGATCGAGCTCTACCCCCGCCTCCGCAACCTCAAGGTGCGGCGGAGCTGGCGGGGGCTCTATCCGATGACCCCCGACGGGTTTCCCGTCGTGGGTTACCCGCGGGAGGCGAGCAACTTCCTCCAGGCCGTCGGCATGTGCGGCCAGGGCTTCATGCTCGGCCCCGGCCTCGGCAAGATCCTCGCTGAGACCTTCGTCTCGGGCGCCTCGATCGACAAGCCCGCGGGCTCCACCGAATATGGCTTCGTCTTCGATCAGCTCAGTCTGTATCGAGACTTCGGGGGGATGGAGATGCTGAAGTAGCGGCTTGCCTCGCGGCGGCGGCCTTCGCCGCGCTGCGCGAGCGAAGCGCGAACAATTGTCGCTCCAGTTCCTCGATCGGCAAGGCCTTCATGAAATAGAACCCCTGCATCCGCGCGCATCGGCGCTCGCGGAAATAGGCGAGCTGGCCGGTGTTCTCTATGCCCTCGGCGACGACCTGCATATCGAGGCTCTCGGCGAGGTTGAGGATGGCGTTGACCACCTTGCGGTTCTGCTCGTTCGTGAGGGAGCGCACGAAGGAGATGTCGATCTTGAGGAAGTCGACGGGAAAGCGAGCGAGATAGGACAGGGATGAATAACCGGTGCCGAAGTCGTCGATGACGAGCGCTATTTTCGGGAATCGTTCTTTGATGGCGCGAACCCGGGAGTCCGCTCCTTCGCGGTCGCCGAAAAGAGTCGTCTCGGTGATTTCGAGCTTGACGCGGGAACTGTCCATCCCCGATTCCTCGATCGCGCTCGTGAGACCCTCGAGGAAGTCGGCCTGCTCGAGCTGCGTTCCTGACACGTTGATGCTCATGTCGAGGTTGCGGAATCCGCTCCTGTCGAGGCGGCGGAGGTCGGCGAGCGCTGACCTGAGCACCCAGGTGCCGAGCGGCACGATCATGCCGTTGCCTTCGGCCTTGGGGATAAATTCGGAGGGAGGCAGGGGAACCCTTCCGTCCCTCTTCCATCGGACGAGGGCCTCGAGGCCGACGATCCGACATTCGCGGTCCACGAGGGGCTGGTAATGCATCTCGAATTCGCCCCGCACGAGGGCTTGCCGCATCTCCTGCTCCAGGCGCCAGTCGCTCGTCGCGCGCGTCGAAAGGGATTCGTCATAAATGGTAAGGAGATTTTTGCCCGACTCCTTCGAGCAGTACATCGCGATGTCGGCGATCTTCGTCGCCTCCTCGATGGTCGAGCCGAAATCAGGAAGCAGGGCGGCGCCGACGCTCACGCCGACGTCGATGCGCGCGCTTTCCGCCGAGCCCGGATTCAGGACGAAGGGCTGATGAATGGCCCTGATGATGCGTTCGCCGACGATGCCGACATCCTTTTCGTCGTTCACCTTCGGAAGGAGGATGACGAATTCGTCGCCGCCGAAGCGGTAGGCCGAGTCGCTGTCGCGGAGGCAGTTGCGGATGCGCTTCGCGGTCTCGATGAGAAGCTCGTCCCCGGCCGGATGCCCGTAGGTGTCGTTGATGTGCTTGAAGCCGTCGAGATCCATGAGGAGGAGGGCGGCCTTTCGCGCTCCCTCCTTTTGGCATTCGTCGAGGGCTGTCTTCATGTCCTCGTTGAAGAGGTCGCGGTTGCCGAGACCGGTGAGGGTATCGTGGAAGGCGAGGTGCCTGAGCCTTCGCTCGGTGGTCTTTCGCTGTGAAATTTCCCTAATGATGCAGGTGAGGGTCCGTCCCCGCAGGTCCTTCGAGTTGCCGAAGGAGATCTCCATCGGCGCGAGTCCCCGATGCTTGGTGAGGCCGAGGAGCTCGATGGTCGGCTTGAGGCCGATGCGCAGCCTGTCTTGGTCGTCAACGTAGAAATACTTGCGGAAATCCCCCTCGTGCCTGCTGAACACCTCCTCGGGGAAGAGACGGACGAGGGTCCCGCCCACGAGTTCCTCCCGATCGTAGCCGAATGTTTGCTTCACGCCCGAGTTCGCGAAGAGGATCTTGAATTCGCTGTCGATGCGGAGGATCGCCTCGGTAATTGTCTCCGTGAGGGCGACGTACTCCTCCTTGCTCTGCCGGAGTTCCTCTATCACCTCCTTGTTCACGGACAGGTCCCGGATGACGGCGAGGGCGCGCGGAGCCTGGCCGCCCTCGATGATGGCGAGGCGGCAGTCCATCGACAATTGGACGCCGTCGCGCCTGATTCCGCGAAAGGCGAGGATTTCGCTCGCGCTCGATTCGGCCGATTCGTCGCTTGCGAGCAAACGCAGCCCTTCGAAGAAGGCCGGCCTGTATCCTGGCGGAAGGAGTCCGAGCATCGAGCTTCCCTCCAGCTCATGTTCGGAGTACCCGAAGGTCGAGGCGAAACTCGGGTTGGCTTTGACGACGAGCCCCTCCATCGTGAGGGCCGCGAGGGGCACGGAGGAATTTTCAAGGAGAATGTCGAGGCTCGTCTCGCCGTCTGCATCGGCGCTGAGATCGATCCTCCGACCCTTGACGATCCTATCGAGAACCTGGGAGAAGAGGGAGTCGCCATGGCGGCTTCCGGGTTCGGTGTCGGCATTGGCATCGGCCTTTTCCAAATCGGAATACGGGCCGACAAGGGCGCTGAAAAGTTCCCCATCCATCGCTTAGCCTTCTTTTTTTTTCCTGAATCGAATAACTAGGGGCCGGAATTTTCATGATGGCGCGCAAGGCCCTTTGGAGGCGCGGAGGGCCATCAATACCGCCAAACCCAAATATATAGGGACTTCCTACTAGGTCAAGCCCGGAAGGATCCTCTCCTCGTTGGTGCCTCGAAGCAAGCGAGCCATTAGGAACAGGTTAAAAATATATTTCTGGATTGACTCAAGCGCCAAGCCGTGCTCATATTCTGTGTGTGAAAGTAAAATTTCACATAAGAAATTAACCTAGGAGCCTGAATGGAGGAGCGCAACTGGGCCGAGCGGCTGGCCTTGTATCGGGTCGATCTCTCGAAGCGGGAACTCGAAGTCATCGACTTCGTCTCGAACCATCCCCTCGAAGCCTCGTTCCTCAAGCAGAATGAACTCTGCCTCCGCGCCGGCGTCAGCAAACCCATCGTAATTTCCTGCTTCCGGAGGCTCGGCTACGAGGACTATCAGGATTTCCTCGAAGGCATCCGTGGTTTCTACGCCGGGCAGATCGATTCGGCCCAGGCGAGCCTGGTCGCCCTCCATGACGTCGCCGATGTTCCCGAGCTGATATCCCTGGCCCTCGACGTCGAGGCGGCGACCATCGAAACCCTGCGCCGGCAGCTCCAGCCGGCCCAAGTGGAGGCCCTTGCGCGCCTCCTCCTCGATTCCAGGGAAATCTATCTCTACGCCGAAGGCTCGGGCTTCGAGCCGGCCCACTACCTATACCAGCGGCTGCGGCGCTGCGGACTCAGGGCGAGCCTGGTCGGCCTCGATCGCCCGCATCTCCTCGACGATCTCGCGCCCCTCGGCGCTGGCGGCCTCTTCGTAACCTTCTTTTATACGCAGGACGCGCGGATCGTGGCCGAACTCCTCGATTACGTCCGGGCCCACGGCGCGGTCTCGGCCCTGATCACCGGCGCACCCGATCCCGAGCTCTATCGCAGGACAGACCACCATGTGTTCGTGCCGCGTGGCCAGTGGAATTTCAAGAACTCGATGGCGGCCCCCATGGCCTTCGCCCAAATCCTCTTGCTGGCGGTGGAGCTCCTGGGCGGGACAGAACTTCAGGAAGGTCTCAAACAGTTGGAATCGGAGCGAAAGAATTTCGACTCCGGATATAGAGAGGAGGCATCATGAGAAGATTCGTTCTTTCGTTGGCCCTGCTCGGCCTGACGCTGGGATTCGCCGTCGCGGCGCCGGTGGAGATCAGTCTCGCCTATCCCGTCGCGGTCGATGCTCCCATCACCGCGATGCTCAAGGGATGGGCCCAGGACTACATGGCCCAGAACCCGGACGTGAAGGTGACGCTCGTGTTTTCTGGCGGCTATCCGGACGTGAAGACGGCCGTGCAGACCGCCATCCAGGGCGGGGCCAAGGCGCCGACCCTCGCGGTCATGCTCGCGACCGACGTATACGACCTCGTCAACGCCAAGTACGTGGACAGCCTCGACGACCTCGCGGCCCAGGCTCCCGGAGGCGAGGCCTTCGTCAAGGACTTCCTTCCCGCCTACATGGGCAATTCCACCTACAAGGGCAAGCTCTGGAGCCTTCCCTTCCAGCGCTCGGCCGTCGTCCTTTATTACAATGCCGATCTTCTCGCCAAGGCCGGGCTCAAGCCGCCCGCCAGCTGGGACCAGCTCGGCAAGGACGCGCAGGCCCTGACCCTCGACAACGGCAAGACCCGTTGGGGTATCGAGATTCCCACCGAAAATCCCTATTGGACCTTCCAGCCCCTCGCTATCGGCGGCGGCAAGAACGTCTACACCGACGACGTTACGGTCAACTTCAACTCGCCCGAGGTCATCGACGCCGTGCAGTTCTACATCGACCTGAGCCACAAGTACATGGCGACGCCGGCCGGGGTCCAGTCCAGCTGGGGCACCTCGACCCAGAATTTCGCCGCCGGAAAGACGGCGATGATCATCCACACCACGGGCAGCCTCGCCGGCATTCTGAAGGGCGCCCGCTTCAAGGTCGGCGTCATGGCCGTTCCCGGAAAGAAACCCGGCAGTCTCGCGAGCGTCACGGGCGGCGGAAACCTCTATCTCACCGCCGGTCACAGCGCAGCCGAGCGCAAGGTGGCCTTCTCCTTCGCCCAGTTCCTCCTCGCTCCGGAGCGCGTAGCCCAGTTCAGCGCCGCCACCGGCTACATCCCCAACCGCGCCGCCGCCACTTCCACCTCGGCCTACAAAGCCTGGCTCGCCTCGGTGCCCCAGGCCGCCGACGCGGTAGCCGCCCTCGACGCGGCCGGCCCGGAGCTGGCCACCCAGGACCTGAATGGGGTGAAGACGATCTTCAACAAGTATCTCCAGGCCGCATTCAACGGAACGATGTCTGCCAAGGACGCAATGGACGCCGCGCAGCGCGAGGCGGACAAGGCCCTGGACGACTACCGCTGAGTCTTCAGCGAGGACGGCGCCATGAAACGCAACCGGATCTTGCCCTATCTTCTCGTGGCGCCGACCCTCGCCTTCGTCGCGGCCTTCACCCTCCTTCCCCTCGGCGAGGTCCTGGTCGGGAGCTTCTTCAAGCAGAGGCTCAACATCCCGAAGTTCCAGCACCCCGTGTTCACCGGCTTCGGCAATTTCGCGAGTCTCTTCGGAGATCCCGACTTCCTCCAGGTGCTCGCGAACACGGGCATCTACCTCGCCGTTCTCATCCCGCTTCTGCTGATCGCCGCGCTGGGATTGGCCTTTCTCCTCGAAAATGACATTCCAGGCCTCGGCCTCTTCAGGCTTTCGGCCTTCCACCCGGCCATCCTTCCCATGGTGAGCGCCGCGACGATCTGGATGTTCTTCCTCACCCCCGGCTACGGGCTTTGGAACCAATTCCTCCATCTTTTCGGCTACACTGGCCCGCAGAACTGGGTGGGCAACCCGGCCCTCGCCCTCGTCTCCCTCGTCCTCGTCGCCTTCTGGAAGAACGTCGGCTTCCTGATGCTGTTCTTTTTGGCCGGTCTGCAGAATCTCGACAAATCGGTCGTCGAGGCGGCCCGCCTCGACGGGGCCGGGGGACTCAGGCTCGTCACGCGGATCATCCTTCCCCTCATCCGCAGACAGACCCTCTTCGTGACGACCACGGCCTTCATCGGCGCCTTCCAGACCGTCGACCATCTCTTCGTCCTCACCCAGGGCGGACCGAGCGGGAGCAGCACCCTCCTCCTGTACTATCTCTGGGAGGTACGCTTCGACCGCCTCGACATCGGCAGGGCCAACGCCGTCACGGTCATCATGATCGCAATCCTCCTGGCCTTCACGGTCACCAACTTCCTCGCGAGCGAGCGCAATGAAAACTAGGTTGTCAGTCATCCTCCGATTCGCCGTTCTCACGGTTCTCGGAGCCCTGATGTTCACGCCCATCGTCTGGGCCTTCGCCGCCTCATTCAGGCCCCCCGACATCCCCTTCGCCTCGGGCAACGTATTCTTTTCCCATGGGCTCAGCCTCGCAAACTACGCGAAGGCCCTTTCGCTCGCACCCTTCGCCCGGTACTACCTCAACACCATCCTCCAGGTGGGCTTCATCATCGGCGCCCAGCTCCTCACCGCGAGCCTCGCCGCCTTCGCCTTTGCCCGTTACCGCTTTCGCGGCGACAGCATCATCTTCACTATCATCCTCCTTCAGATGATGATCCCGACGGCTGCCCTCCTCGTGCCGAATTTCTCGACGATTCGCTTCCTCGGCCTCTACGACACGATTCCCGGGATAGCCTTGCCCTTCTTCGGCTCGGCCTTCGCCACTTTTTTGCTCCGCCAGAGCTTCCTCTCGCTCCCCCGCGATCTCGGGGACGCGGCGGCCATCGACGGATGCCGCTGGGACCAGGAGCTCAGGCTCATCTACCTCCCCACCGCCAAGTCCGCGGTAACGGCCCTCATGCTCTCCGCCCTCTCCTTCCACTGGAACGACTTCCTCTGGCCCCTCATCATCACCCAGTCCGACACGGCCCGGCCACTGACCGCCGGACTGGTGCGTTTCACGCAGATGGGCGAGATCGGGGCGCAGTGGGGCCTCCTTTCCGCGGCGACCATCATCGTCACCTTCCCCCTCTTCTTCCTGTTCCTGGTCTTCCAGAAACAGTTCGTCAACGGCTACGTCTCCTCCGGCATCAAATGAACGACACAATTAAGATCATCATCCGCGACGAGGGTCATCTCCGCGCCCATCTCGACGACTTCGCCGTCCCTCTCGAGGAGGCCCTCGGATGGGCGGTCTCCCGCCTCGCCGCCTCGACCAGGCGATCGGGCTGGGAGCACTTCGATTTTCGCGCCCCGCGCATGGCGGGTCTTAGCGGCCTCAAGAAGATTCGGCCTTGGACAAGGGGCGATTTCTGGGGGAGGCGAAAGGGAAGGAACCTTCCTTCCCATCTCGTCGTCGGAAAGAAAGCCCCCACCGACAGGCTTTGCGTGTGGGGACTCTGGCAGGAGGACGGAAGCTTCCTCCTCCACACCATCTACCCCGGCAGGGCCGCGCCTCGTGAGATCCATGACCCGGAACTCGCCCTTGCCGAGCTTCCCGCGGCCATCGGATTCTGGACCCGCCACGCCATCGTGGTCGGTCCCGGGGAGTGGGAAGCATGAGGGCGGAGCATCCCGTTATCGGCAATCGGCGCCGCCTCGAAAGCCTCGGCTTCGGCGCTCCTTGGGTGGCCCTCTTCGACATCGATTCCACCCTCATGGACACGACGCCGCGAAACGTAGCCATTCTCGAGGCAGCCCGCTCGGAGCTTCCCGGCCTCGAGGCTTCGTGGGACGCGCTCGACCTTTCGCGGCCCTTCTGGGACATCCGCGAACCCTTCCGCAGGGCGGGCATCGCCGACGAGGGCCTGCTCGCCGCCGTCCGTGCCTTCTGGGCCGATCGCTTTTTCAGCGACGAGTGGCTCGCCCACGATAGGCCCTATCCCGGAGCGGCGAATTTCCTCGGGGAGCTCAAGGCCGAGGGCTTCGTGCTCGCCTACCTGACCGGACGTCACAGCCCCGGCATGGAAGCCGGCACGCGCTCGAGTTTTCTCGCGCACGGACTGCCGGCAGGTCCCGAGGAGCATTTCTTCTTCAAGCCCGATTTCGCGATGGAGGACGAGGCTTTCAAGGCCTCGGTCTGCGAAGGATTGCATAGGCTCGGTTCCCTCGTCGTCACGGTCGACAACGAGCCGGCGAACATAAACCTTTTTCACAAAGCCTTTCCTTCGGCCCTGGCGGTATGGCTCGACACAGTGACCTCGCCGCACCCCTCCGTCCTCCTGCCTGGCATCGAGAAAAGAGGTCCGGAGCTTTTTACCTCCTGGCGGTAAGCGCCTGGAGGCGCATCTGCAATCGGTCGTCGGCATACTCTACCCCGAGCCCGTCCGGCCGTCCACAAGAGATTGCGCCGTGTCGAGTCGCCGAATGCCTGCAGTCGCGCGAAATAGCCTCTCCGCGCCTTTACTTTGTCTCTTCTCGCCCCTAAACTCGAAACGGTCTCGTTGCAGATCAAATGTATACATGTTGCCTTGAATCGTGGGGCATGTCGCGGGGCGGGATGCAAGCTCTAAAAGGGGCGAATATGGCCAGACTCACGAAATGGACTATCGGGAAGAAGATTGCCGCGGGTTCGATACCTATTCTGATAATCGTCGCCGTCGGCATCGGAGGCCTCTCGTACGTGCTCGCCTCGAAGGCAGTCCGAACCCAGGTCTCGGAAAACGCCCCCCAGATCGCAGCCTACGGAGCCATGCTCGTCAGGGGCACCCTCGATCGCTACGTGGCCGAAATGCGGGAATTCGCCAGCGATCCTGATGTCATTTCGATGGATTGGAAGCGCCAGGAGCCGGCAACCGTCGCGGCCGTCAAGCGCATGGGGGTCTTTCAGATCGCCATCGCCACGGCCGACGGCGCCACCCATCTTAACGACGGCTCGACGACGAACGTCATCGATCGCGATTATTTCAAGCAGGCGATAGTGGGCAGTGTCGCCATTTCGGATATCATCATTCACAAGGTGCTGAAGAAACCCGTCCAAGTAGTCGCCGTTCCGATATTGTCGCCCCAATCGCAGGTCCTCGGCATCACCTTCGCGGTCTTCGACGCCGGCTGGCTGAGCGAGACCTCGGACAAGATTTCCTACGGGAAGAAGGGCTTCGCCTTCGTGATCGACGGCAAAGGCACCTTCATCGCCTCGCCCAACAGGGACGATGTCCTCAAGCAGCGCAACCTCGTCGACGAGAGCGCGAAGGATCCCTCGCTCGCCCCGATCGCCGGGATGTTCGGCCGGATGATGAAGGGAGAATCGGGCTACGAGGAGCTTCCCTACGGCAGCGACCGCGATATCTTCGGCTACGCTCCCGTGCCCGGCACATCCTGGGCGATCGCCGTCGGGGCTCGCCAGGTCCATGTCTTCGGCGGCCTCGACATCATCAGGAACAGCATTCTCATCGTATCGATCCTCTTCATCGCCCTTGGCCTCCTCATACTCTCCTTCGTCACCCGCGGCATCGTCCTTCCGATAAAAGAATGCGTCGTGTTCACCGAGATGCTCGCGCATAACGATTATACGCAGGAGGTGCCCGAGGTCTTCTGCAAGAGGAGCGACGAGATAGGCGATCTCGCGCGCGCCTACGCCATCCTCATGCGCAATACCCGCGAGCTCGTGATGTCCATCCAGAAACAATTGAAGGTGCTGTCGGGAGTGGGCACGACCCTTTCATCGAGCATGGGCGAGACGGCCTCCTCGATCACGCAAATCAGCGCCAATCTCGAGGGACTCAAGAATCGCGCCCTGAGCCAGTCGACCAGCGTCACCGAGACGAACTCGACGATGGAGCAGATCACCCGCAACATCAAGCGCCTCGATGCCCATATCGACGAGCAGGCAGCCAGCGTGGCCCAATCTTCCTCCGCCATCGAGGAGATGCTCGCGAACATCTCCTCGGTCACCTCAACCCTTCAGAAGAACGCAGAGAACGTCGGCGAGCTCGCGCAGGCTTCCGACGAGGGGCGTTCGAGCCTCGCCTCCGTATCCGAGAGCATCCGCGAGGTGGCCAAGGAATCCGAGAGCCTTCTCGAGATCAGCGAGGTGATCCAGTCTATAGCGAGTCAGACCAATCTCCTTTCGATGAACGCAGCCATCGAGGCCGCCCACGCGGGCGACTCAGGCAAGGGTTTCGCCGTCGTCGCCGACGAGATCCGCAAGCTGGCCGAATCCTCCGGGGAGCAATCCAAGACCATCTCCGCCTCTCTTCGCAAGATCAAGGACTCCCTCGACGGCCTGACCCGCTCCACCGATTCCGTCCTCGCCCAGTTCGAATCCATAGACGCGCGCATCAAGACGGTTTCCGAGCGCGAGCAAAGCATCCGGAACGCGATGGACGAGCAGGGCACCGGCAGCCACGAGATACTCGAGGCGATCAGCCAGCTTAATGACATAACCACGCAGGTTAAGTCGGGATCCACCGAGATGCTCGAGGGCAGCAAGGAAGTGATCAAGGAGAGCATGAACCTCGGGCGAGTCACCGAGGAGGTCAACAGGAGCGTGAACGAGATGGCCGAGGGGGTGGGGCACATCACCCATGCGGTGAACAGCATCAACGAGACCAGCCGCGGCAATAAGGAGAGCATCGAGGCCCTCATGGAGGAGGTCGGCAAATTCAAGGTGGGAACCGCCTCGTGAGCTCGAGGGATGGGGGCTCGGGACCGGGGGCCATGACCTTGTCGGAGGGGGGCCTGGGGAACAGGAAGGTGGCCCTCGCCGTCGCCTGTTTCAGCTCCTTCATGACACCTTACCTCTCGTCGGCCGTGAGCATGGCCCTTCCCGCCATCGGCAGGGATCTCGGCCTCGACGCTATCGGCCTGGGCTGGGTCAACACCGCCTTTCTCGTCACCGCGGCCCCCCTTCTCCTCCCCTTCGGCAAGCTGGGCGACATGGTCGGGCGGAAGAAAATATTCATAATAGGTATAGCCTTCTACACCCTGTTTTCCGCCCTCGCATCGTTGGCGCCGACGGGTGGAGCCTTGATAGCGATGGTGGCCTTGGCCGGCGCCGCCGCCTCGATGATCTTCGGCACGGGGGTCGCCATCCTCACCTCCGTCTATCCGCCGGCGGAGAGGGGAAGGGTTCTGGGCATCAACGTCGCCTTCACCTACGCCGGCCTTTCTCTCGGTCCCTTGGCGGGAGGCTTTCTCACCCACGAGTTCGGCTGGCGCAGCGTCTATCTCCTCAATGTGCCCGTCGGGCTATTCGCCTTCGCCCTCGCGTTGATCAGGCTCAAGGGGGAGTGGCGCGGCGCGCCGGGCCAGCGCTTCGATTTCGGCGGAGCCCTTCTTTCGGCTGCGACCCTCGCTCCGCTAATTTACGGTTTGTCAGTCCTTCCGGGCGCCATCGGTTACGCCTTCATCGCGGTGAGCGCCGCGGCCCTGATGCTTTTTATCTGGTGGGAGGCCCGCGCGAAGCATCCCCTCCTCTCCATCGCCCTCTTTCAGGGAAACAAGGCCTTCGGCATGTCGAACCTCGCGGCCCTCATCAATTACTCCGCGACCTTCGCCCTCACCTTTTTCATGAGCCTCTATCTCCAATACATAAAGGGTTTCGATCCGGAAAAGGCGGGCCTGATTCTCATTTCGCAACCCCTCCTCATGGTCATTTTCTCGCCCCTCGCCGGAAGGCTATCGGACCGGGTCGAACCCCGGCTCCTCGCATCCTCGGGCATGGCCATTATGACTGTCATGCTCGCTCTCTTCACCATCCTTGATTCCGCGACGCCTCTGGGCCTCGTCGTCCTCGAGCTCGTGATCGTCGGCATCGGCTACGCCTTTTTTTCCTCGCCGAACACGAACGCCGTCATGGGATCGGTCGCTCCCCCTTCGTATGGGGTGGCTTCGGCGACCCTCGGCACCATGCGCCTCGTCGGCCAGATGCTCAGCATGGGCATCGCCATGCTCCTTCTGAGTTTGGGCCCGGGGCGGAGGGCTATTACGGCGGCTGTTTTTCCTGAATTCCTCGGGAGTCTCCATCTGGGAATGGGCATTTTCGCCGCCCTCTGCCTCGTCGGAGTATTCGCCTCCCTCGCAAGGGGATCGCGCCTCAATCCCTAAACCCTGTTTTTCGCCAAGCCACACATCAGCGGTATCGGAGGACGGGACTACTGATGCCGGAGGACGGGACGAGTGGTTCCCGTGGGCGGAATTACTCGATTCCTAGATGCCGAAGAGGGTGGAGGCGAGGAGGGGAATCGTGACGAGGGAAAGGGCCGTGGACACGAAGATCAGCGAACTCGCGCGCCGGTGGTCGCCGCCGTAGGCCGCGGAGAGCATGGTCGCGTTGGCCGCGACGGGCATGGCCGTCATCACCACGAGGAGGCCGAGGGTCCTACCCTCGACGCCCAGTGCGCGGAGGGCGAGCCACATGACGAGGGGGAGGGCGAGGAGCCTCCAGATCGCGGTCACCCAAATTCGCCAATCGCCGAGGGCTCCGCGGATATCCGATTCGGCAAGAATGGCGCCGATAACGCACATCGACAGGGGCGTGGTCGTGTCGCCGAGGAGATTCATCGCCTGGTAGAGGGCCGGGGGCAGCGCGATGTTCAGGAGAAAGAGCCCGAGACCGGCGACGGCGGCGACCCCGGCGGGCTTGATGAAAGCGGTCAGGCCGAGTTCGGCCTTTCGGCCCGTCCCGCTCGCGAGCATCGCGGCGCCGATGGAAAAGGCGAGGATTTGGAAGGGCATGGTCGCGATCGAGGCCTCGAAAAGGATGTCCTTGCCGAAGAGCCCCTGGAGGACGGGAAAGCCCATGAAGGCCACGTTCGAGAAAACCGCCGCGAAGGAATGCACTCCCGCCTGGGAGCCCTTCAGCCTCATGAGTTTCGAGAGAAGAAAGGCGAGGGGAAAGGCTATGGCATAGGTGGCGAAGGAAAGGCCGAGGACGAGGAAGGCCCGATCGCGGAGCTCGGGGCTGAGGGGCTTTTGCATGGAGATGACGATGAGACAGGGGACGATGAAGACGACGAGGAAGCGCGAGAGTTTCTTTACCGTTTCCTCGTCGAGGATGCGCATCTTGCCCGCCGCGAAGCCGGCTGCCATAAGGAGGAAAAGAATGAATATCTGCAGGGCAGAAGGTGGAAGGCTCATCACTCGATTCCCTTCGCGAAGCTGAGGGTGGCCCCGTGGGAATCGACGTGGGCGAGGGCGCCGAGGGCCTCCTTCCAAAGACCGAAGCCCTCGTCGTAGATCCCCTCGAGGTCCAGGTCGGGTTCGTAGCGCGCGGCCACCCGCGCCATGGACCGCGCCGCGGTGGCGAGATCGGGATGGTCGCCCAGGCCCACGGAGGCCGCCGCGGCGTCTCCGACGAGTTCGCAGTCGCCCACCTCGGGGATGGCGACGGGCAGCTTGAGGATCGAGGCTTTGAGCGAGGCGAGGAAGGGGCTCCGGGCCGTGCCTCCCGTGGCGCGAACCTCACGAAGCGCATAGCCCCCGTCGCGGGCGAGCTCGGCGGGCAGCCTGAGGGCGTAGCAGAGGGCCTCGCAGGCCGAGCGCGCCATCTCGGCCCTGCCCGTCGAAAGCGAAAGCCCTGCGAAGGCCCCACGCCTTTCGGCATCCCAGAGAGGCGCTCGCTCCCCGGCGAGGTAGGGGATGAAGACCAGTCCACCCGAGCCTGGCCGAGCCGTCGCGGCTGTCTCGACGAGGTCGGCGGACCCGCCGAGGCCGAGATTCGTGGCCAGCCATTCGAGGGACTTGCCCGCCGTGGAAAGGCCGCCTGAAAGATTCCAGAGTCCTTCGATGGCGTGGGGGAGGGAGAGGAGTCCGCGGCCGGGAAAGGGCGAACGAGCGGCGATGTTGATAGCCTCGGAGGTGCCGCCCCTGTCCCCCGCCATGCCCTCCTCGACGATGCCAGCGCCGACAAGACCGGCGAGAAAATCGGGAAAGCCCGCAAAGGCCGGGATGCCTTCAGGAAGGCCGAGCTCCTCGGCAACACGCGGTCTGAGCCTGCCGACGGGCTCCGTAGGCGCGACGAAGGGTGGAAAGAGCCTCTCGTCGAGGCCGACGGCCTCGATGAGCCCGGGGCTCCAAATGTAGGGCAGATAACCTGGAGAGGGGAGGAGGGTCCATGCCTCTCCCGTAAGTTGCTGGACGAGATGCTCGGGACAGGAAAGGAAGCGCCTGATCCGTGAGGCTTCGGGATGCTTGCGCGCGAACCAGAGAGCCTTGGGCAAATAGAAGCTCGCGTCTATGGGCATGCCCGCGTGATGGGACACCAGGGCGGCCTCCGCCGAGGCTCGGCGATCAAGCCATGAGAGGGCGGGCCCTACTGGCCTGTCATGTTCGTCGAGGGCGACCAGGGTCGGACCATTGCCCGAAACTACGATGGCCCGGGGTTGCGCTTCCGATAGAACCTGCGCCTGGGGCCCGATCTCGCGGATGGCCTCGAAGGCCGCCCTCGTCCATTCGTCGGCGTCGACCTCGTGTTCGTTGGCCCGCGCTCCGTGGCTCATGCCCACGGGGCGCCGAGCGAGGGCGAGGAGCCTCCCATCCTCCGCGATAAGGGCCGCCTTGACGAGGGAGGAACCGACGTCGATGGTGAGGAAGGCCATCCTCAACCCGCCTTTCCGCCGAGGAGGTGGCGGACGTCGCAGCGCTCGGCCCAGCCGCAGGACTTGCAGGCGGCGCCGGGGCATTCATTGAATTCCTTCACCTTGCCCAATTGGGCGATATGCCAATCGAGTTCCGCTATGTAGGACTCAAGGGCCGCCTTCTTGCGTTCGGCCTCCTCGCGTTTCTCTCGGTACTTTTCCGCCAGCCTCGCGCGGACGGTTTCGCCGGAGCGATCGCGACGGGCCAGCTCGAAGAGTTCGCCGATTTCCGCGAGCGAAAGGCCGTAATCCTTGAGCTGCTGGATTCGTTTGAGGTGGATCACGTTGCGCGCCGGATAGCGTCGGTGCGAGCCTTCCTCGCGGCCCGCCGCCTCGAGGAGCCCGAGCTCCTCGTAGTAGCGGATGGTCCTGGCGGTCACGCCGAACATGTCGGCGAGTTCGCCGATGCGGTATTCGAAGGCTCTTTCATCGCGATCCATCGGGGAATCTCACCTTTCACGTCAAGTTGCGCGCGCGTCAGTTCGGAAACACTAGGGGCTCCGCAAGGCCCCTCAGTATACTTGCGCCGAAAGCCCAATGAGAAGGAGTGCATCCATGATGAAGCACGAGGAAAAGACCGGGATCACGGCCGCGATCGGCCGGGTCGCCGTGACTATAGCGTTGATCGCGACGGGCATGGTCGCGGCAACGGCCTTGGGCGGCTGCGCCGCCAAGACCTCGCAGGCGCCCCTCACGTCGGTCGCCGTCTTCATTCCCGGCGTCGTGTCGGGAAGCCCGACCTACGAGGAACTCGTGGCAGGCGTCACCAAGGCCGTCTCCGCCACCAAGGGCGCGACGATGAAGGTGATCGAGGGAGGCTACAACCAGGGCGAATGGCAGGACAGGCTCGCCGCGGTCGCTGCCTCTGGGCAGTTCGGTCTCATCGTCACGAGCAATCCCTCCATGCCCGAGCTCTGCGCCGCCGTCGCGAAGCAGTTTCCCAAGATCCGCTTCCTCGTCACCGACGGTTGGCTTCAGGGTAATCCTGCCATCCACACCATCCTCTACAACCAATACGAACAGGCCTGGATTATCGGCTATCTCGCCGGTCTCGTCGCCACGACCCCGGTCGGCGGCCACAAGCCGCACGGCATGGCGGCCATGGTAGTCGGACAGCATTATCCCACCCTCGACCGCCTCATCGAGCCTGGCTTCGAGGCCGGGCTCCGAGCGGCCGACCCCGAGGCCCGCTTCGCCGATCGAGTCCTTGGCAATTGGTATGATGCCAACAAGGCGGCCGAGCTGGCCAAGTCCCTCATCGCCGAAGGCGCCGACATAATTCTGCCCATCGCCGGAGGGGCGGGGCAGGGCGTACTCACGGCGGCGAAGGAAGCCGGCATCAAGGCCCTCTGGTTCGACAATTCGGGCTACGCCCTCGCTCCTGGAGTCGTCGTAGGCTCGGCCATCGCCCGGCAGGATCGCCTCGTCGAGGAAAAGCTTTCGACCATACTCTCGGGCAAGGGGGCATCGCTCTTCGGCACCGCCGAGGTCGTGAGCGCCGCCCAGGGCTATATCGACTTCGACGATTCCGGCGAGGCCTACAAGAACCTGCCCCAGTCGATCCGCGACGCCATGACGAAGCAGATCGCGGCCCTTCGCGACGGCAGCCTCGCCTTCCCCATCAACGGCTTTTGATCGCGAAAGACCCGCGTCACCCATGCCCCTTCTCGTCGCCCGAGGCCTCCGGAAGTTCTACGCGAGCACGGGCGTCCTCGCCAACGACGATGTCTCCCTGTCCGTGGATGGGGGTGAGATCGTCGCCGTCGTCGGCGAGAATGGGGCGGGAAAGAGCACCTTCGCCCGCATCGTCGCGGGCCTCGTCGCTCCCGACTCCGGCGAGGTCGAGATACGGGGCAGGAGCCTCAGGGGAGGGGATGTCCGCGAGGCGGAAAAGTCCGGCATCGGCCTCGTCCCCCAGCATTCCTTCCTCGCCGAGGGACTCGAGGTCGCCGAGTCGATCTGCCTCGGCCGCGAGGCCAAGCGCTTCGGCCTCTTTCTCGATCGCAGGCGGATGCGCGAGGAAACGGCAGCCCTCGCGAAATCGGCCGGCATAGATCTGGATCTCACGCGCCGAGTCCGCGAACTGTCGCCGGCCGATCGCCGCCATGCCGAGATACTCCGAGCCCTCGCCTGGTCGGGCGACCTCCTCATCCTCGACGAACCGACAAGCCTCCTCGACGACGAGGAGAGCGCAAGGCTCTTCGAGCTGATACGAAGGCTCGCGGACAGCGGCAGGGCCATCATCTTCATCTCGCACCGCTCGGCGGAGCTAGCCGCCATCGCGACGCGGATAGTCGTCCTCCGCTCGGGCAAACTCGTGGCCGATCGCGCTGTCGGCGATTTCGCGCCTGGGGAGCTTCCCGCCCTGATGTCGCGTTCCCGCGTCACCGCGGGTGAGTCCGACGCGACCGACAAGCTCGAAGGCATGACGATGCGGCGCGGGAGGGTCGTGGCCGCGAGCAGGGGCTTGGGGCTTTCAATTTCACGTGGCAGGGTCTTGGTCGATTTCGAAGTCCGCGAAAGGGAAACCCTGGGCGTGGTCGCCCTCGCCGGCAATGGACTCGAGGAACTCGAATCGATCGCGGCCGGCCTCTCTGCGCCGATGGCGGGCCGCTTCGAGCTCGAAGGGCGCGATGTCCGCGACTGGCCCAGGCGACAACTCCGCTCCTCCCTCGCGGCCTACGTTCCCTCCGATCGCGAGGGCAGGGGCCTCGCCCTCGAGGCGAGCATCGGGGCCAATCTCACCGTTCTCGAAGGCTCTCCGCGGCGGACGCCTGGCTTCCCTCCCGTCCTCGGCCCCACGGGGGATATGCGCAGAAAGGCCACATCCCTTTCAGGCGGAAATAGGCAGCGCCTCGTACTTTCTCGCGAACTCGCAAAGCCCCGGGCCTTCTTCCTCCTCGCCGATCCGAGCCAGGGTCTGGATATTTCGGGCGTCGCGGAGCTATCCGGAATCATCGCCGCGAGAAAGACTGAAGGCGGCGCAATACTTCTTTTGTCTTCCTCCATCGAGGAGACCCTGAGGCTGGCCGATCGCATCATCGTCCTCTATCGGGGAGCCGTGGTCTGGGAGGGCGCGAACCTCGGCGAAGGGATGGCGCACGAACTCGCCTCCCATCTCACCGGCCATTCCCGTCGCGAGGCCCTGCAATGAGGCTCGTGGTCAAGCGCGATCTCGGCACGAGGATTCCCGCCGTCCTGGCCGCCCTGGGCTTCGCCGTCGTCGAGGCCTTGATCGGAAGCCGCGATCCGGCCGGAGCCCTCTCCGCTTTTTTCCTGGCCCCCGTATCCGATCCCTGGCGCCTCGCCTCCCTCCTCGGGGCGATGGGGCCCCTCCTCGTCGCCGGCCTCGGAGCGGCCGTGGCCTTTCGCGCGGGCATCTTCAATCTCGGAGGCGAGGGCCAGGCCGCAATAGGCTTCTTTGCGGGCAGCCTCTTTCTCTCCAGGGTGGAGGGGCTCTCCCCCTTCCTCGCCCTGCCCTCGGCCTTTCTCATCGCCTCCTTGGCTGGAGCCCTCCTCGCCTTCGCTTCCGCGATAGCGGAGCGCAGGCTGGGCGCGAGCGTCCTCCTCAGTTCCTTTCTCCTGTCGCAGGCCGTCATAATTGTCATCGATTGGGCCGTGGCCGGCCCCTTCCGCGATCCCGCCTCCAATCTCCTGGGCATGAGGCCCTTGCCGGCTGCCTATCTCCTCCCCAAGTTGGCTGGAACATTTCCCCTGAGCTCAGGCATTATCGTCGCCCTCGCCCTTGCCCTCGCGATGATCTGGCTCCTTCGCCTGAGCAGGCCCGGATTCGAGCTCGGACTCTTCGGCCTTTCGCGCGAATTCGCCCTGGCCCAGGGGCTCGATCCTTCCCTCGACCTCTGGCCCCTCTGCCTTTCCGGCGCCCTTTCCGGCTTCGCCGGCCTTCTCGCCACGGCGGGTGCCTCGGGGCAGGCCGTCCAAGGTATGACCGCCGGCCTCGGCTGGAACGGGCTTGCCGTGAGCCTGGTGGCGGGGACCGATCCCATCCTCGCCATCCCTTCCTCCCTCCTCTTCGCCTGGCTGGCGGAGGGGGCAAAGGCAGCCTCCATCCTCTCCGATCTTTCACCCGCCACGGCCTCCATCATCATCGCCCTCATCATGCTCCTCGTCACCGCGAAGGGCGGGGAACTCCCGGGAAAGAAACTGCGAAAAGCGCTTTCGGCCGGAAGGGGAGGGGCAAAATGAACCTGGCCTCCCTCATCGGAACGCTCACCGATTTCGGGACATCGTCGGTCGCCGCCGCCTTGCCCATCATCCTGGCCGCAATGGGCGGATTGTTCACCGAGTCGGCGGGCAGCCTTTCCGTAGCCCTCGAGGGAGCCATGCTCGCCGGGGCCTTCACCGCCGTCGGCGTCGCCACGGCTACCGGATCGACCCTCCTCGCGATGGGTGCCGCCCTCACGGCCGGCCTCTTCGTAGGCGCATTGCTCGGGCAGGTCTCGACGAGACTCAAGGCCGACGTCTTTGTCGCAGGCCTCGCGGTGAACCTCCTCGTGCCGGCCCTGGTGAGCCTGCTTTCATCGGCCCTTTTCGGGACCCAGGGCGTGGTCAACCTGCCGCAGGGAGTGGCGGGTCACGCCCTGTCGAGCGACGGCTCCACGGCTCTCGCGCTTTTCTTCGCCTGTCTCCTCCTCTGGGCGACTCACGACCTCACGCCCCTAGGGCTCAGGCTCAGGGCCGCGGGGGAGAGGGGAGAGGCCGCGCGGGCAGCGGGCCTCGACCGCGATGGTCTTCGGCGCCTCGCCCACCTCGTGGCCGGCGCCGCCTCGGGTCTCGCCGGTTCCTGGCTCGCGCTTTCGGTCGCCGCCTTCGTCCCCGGCATGTCGGCCGGGCGCGGCTGGATCGCCCTCGTCGCCATCTATCTCGGCGGCCGTCGACCCCTGGGCATACTCGGCGCGAGCCTCGGATTCGGCCTCCTCCTCAGCCTTTCCAACAGGGCCCAATCCGTGGCTCTCGTCCCGCCCGAATTGC